>Ga0172382_10005418_pt1 | contig 19031 bp, 17 predicted proteins | sample Leawel138RmetaG_FD_122245 | JGI IMG/M metagenome (GOLD analysis project Ga0172382, IMG submission 122245) | Leachate microbial communities from a municipal landfill in Southern Ontario, Canada - Leachate well 138R metaG | ecosystem: Engineered > Solid waste > Landfill > Unclassified | place...
CCTGCATGGTGGCGATCTTCTTGCCGACGAAGTCCTCCCACTTGGTGTACTGGCCCTTCTTGGCGAGCAGCTTCTGGCCGTCGAAGAAGTAGGTGATGGAGAAGTCGATGGACTTGTCGCGCTCACGCTTGTGGGTCATGTTGGCGATGGAGACATCGATGCGGCCCTGCTGCACGAAGGCGACGCGGGTCTTGTTGTTCACCGCGACGCGCTCCAGGGTGCAGCCCAGGCGCTTGGCCAGCTCCTCGGCCATGTCCACGTCCATGCCGACCCACTCCTTCTTGTCGTTGTAGAAGGCGCCGGGGATGGAGTCGGTCATCAGGCCGACGCGCAGGGTCTTGGTCTTCTCGATGTTGTCCCAGGCGGGGCCGGCCAGGGCGGCGGTGGCCGTCAGCAGGGCGGCCAAGCAGGACAGGGCGACGATCTTCGTCAGTTTCATGGTCTTCTCCTCGCTGTGCAGACGTTGGTGTGACGGTACGCTATCCAAGTCCCACCCTAGTGGGTGAGGATCTTGCTCAGGAAGTCCTTGGTGCGTTCGCTCTGGGCGTTGGTGAAGAACTCGTGGGGCGTGTTCTCCTCGATGAGGCTGCCGCCGTCCATGAACACGATGCGGTCGGCCACCTCGCGGGCGAAGCCCATCTCGTGGGTCACGCAGACCATGGTCATGCCCTCGCGGGCCAGGGTCTTCATCACGTCCAGGACCTCGTTGATCATCTCGGGGTCCAGGGCGCTGGTGGGCTCGTCGAAGAGCATGATGCGCGGGCGCATGGCCAGCCCGCGCGCGATGGCCACGCGCTGCTGCTGTCCGCCCGAGAGCTGGCAGGGGTACTTGTGGGCCTGGTCGGGGATGTTGACCTTGGCCAGCAGGCCCATGCCCAGCTCCTCGGCCTCGCGGCGGTCCATGCCGCGCACGAGGATGGGCGCCAGGGTGATGTTGTCCAGCACGCTCATGTGCGGATAGAGGTTGAACTGCTGGAACACGAAGCCGATTTCGGCCCGCAGCATGGTCAGGTTGGTCTTGGGGTCGCTCAGGCTGTGCCCGTCCACGATGATCTCGCCCTTCTGGATGGGCTCCAGGCGGTTGATGCAGCGGATGAGGGTGCTCTTGCCCGAGCCGCTGGGCCCGCAGACAACCACCACCTCCCCCTCGGCAATGTCCAGGGAGATGTCCTGGAGCACATGCATTTCGCCGTACCATTTGTTGACGTGGCGGAATTGTATCAAGGCTCCCTCCGGTGGCTGGTTTTCGCGGCGTGGGCCCTAGGTAGCAGAGACGTGCCCGCCGGGCAAGACGCTGCCGTCCGGGCCCGGGTGCTCCAGGGCCAGGGCCAGGTCGGCCAGGAAGGCGTCCACGTCGGCGGGCGTCGTGTCGAAGGATGCGACCCAGCGCACCTCGCCCGCGGCCTGGTCCCAGATGTAGAAGAACTGTTTTTGCAGCAGGGCCCGGGCGGCCTGGGGCGGCATGTGGGCGAACACCGCGTTGGTCTGCACCGGGCGCGAGATGCGCACCCCGGGCAGGGCGGCCGCGCCCTCGGCCAGGCGCCGGGCCATGGCGTTGGCGTTTCGCGCGTTGTCCAGCCACAGGCCGTCTTCCAGCAGGGCCGCGTACTGCGCGGCGATGAAGCGCATCTTGCTGTGCAGCTGCGTGGCCTGCTTGCGGATGTAGGGGAAGGCCCGGGCGCGCCCGGGATCGGCGAAGACCACGGCCTCGCCGAACATGAGCCCGTTCTTGGTGCCGCCGAAGGAGAGCACGTCCACGCCCGCGTCGAAGCTGATCTCGCGCAGGGAGCAGCCCAGGGCGGCGGCGGCGTTGGCCAGGCGGGCGCCGTCCATGTGCACGGCCAGCCCGTGGGCGTGGGCCCGCTCGGCCACGGCGCGCACCTCGTCGGGGGTGTAGACGGTGCCAAGTTCGGTGGCCTGGGTCAGCGACACGGCCCCGGGCTGGGAGTGGTGCGCGAAGCCCAGGCAGTGCAGGTGGCGGTCCACGGCCTCGGGGCCGATGCGCCCGTCCCGGCCGGGCTCCGCGTAGAGCTTGGCCCCGGTGACGCGCTCGGGGGCGCCGCATTCGTCCACGTTGATGTGCGCGCCCGCGCAGCAGATCACGGCCTGCCAGGGTTGGACCAGGGCGGCCAGGGCCGTGGCGTTGGCGCCGGTGCCGTTGTAGACGAAGAAGACCTGGGCCTGGGGGCCGAAATGCTCGGCGAAAAGCTCCCGGGCGCGGGCGGTGTGCGGGTCGTCGCCGTAGGCCGGGTGGTGGCCCGCATTGGCCTGGGCCAGGGCCTGCATGACCCTGGGGTGGACCCCGGAATTGTTGTCGCTGGCGAAGCTTGCGTGCGTCATGGGCGATCTCGGCGGCGGCGGGCCCGGTGTGTGGCCCCGCATCGCAACCCCGGGCTTGTAATCCGAAATGGCGGGCAGGTAAAGCGGTAATCGATCCTCGCGGGTGGCGCGGGGCGCGGGTCGCGGGCCGACCGACGCGGGGGCGCGCCGGGCGGGGAGGGTGCCGGGTGGGCCGGGCGGCGCCCGGTGCGCAGTCGTCCGGGGCCGGACCAGGACCGGGTCGGCTCCCGGCCGACGCTGCGCCGCCCGCCAAGGCGCCGGGGGCGTGCGAGCCGCCGGCCCAGGGGCCTCGCCCGGGGCCGCAGGGCGGCCGCGTCTTGCGGGCGCAATACCGGCGTCCGGCCAGCATCCGCCTCGCGCCCGGCCAGCGTCCGGCTAGCGCCCGGCCTCGCGTTCCTCGTGGCACTGGGTCAGCTCGCAGACGATCTCCACCAGCTCCACGGTCTGGTTCACGCGCCAGGAGAACTCCTCGGCGGCGAAGGGCTTGTGCAGGAAGTCGTTGGCCCCGTGCTTGAGGAACTTGGCGGTCATGGCCGACTCGCCCGCGCCGGAGATGCCCACGATGGCCAGCTGCTGCTTCTTGTAGCGGCGGCGGACCTCGCTGGTCAGCTCGTAGCCGTCCATCTCGGGCATCTCGTAGTCGGTGACGATGAGTTTGATGTCGGGGTTGGCGTCCAGGACTTCCAGGGCGCGCTTGCCGTTTTCGGCTTCAAGGACTCTGTAGTTCTGGATTTCCAGCAGGTTGCGCACGGTGTTGCGCGCCGTGCGCGAGTCGTCGACCACCAGGGCCTTGATGAACTGGTTCTTGAACAGGCGCTCGATCTTGCTCTCCACGTCGTCCAGGACCACGATGCTCTCCTTGAGCACATAGTCGGCCACGTTGCGCGCCAGAAGCGCGTCGCGCACGTCGTCCTTGAACGTGGCGGTGAGCACGATGACCGCCAGCCCGTGGGACTGCACCAGGTCCACCGCCTCGCCGTAGGGCGCGTCGGGCAGGTTCAGGTCGACCACGGCGGCGAATATTTCGTCGCGCATGGCGGCCAGCACGCGGGATGCCTCCTCCAGGGAGTCGGCGCTCACGGTGCGGAAGGTGGTCATGGCTTCCAGGTGGCGGCAGATGATCTTGGCCTGGACGTGGCTGTCCTCGATGACGAGAATCTTCTGGGCCTTGGTATCCGTTTCGCTCATGGCCGCTCCGGCGAGGCGTTGGTGTTGCGTGATGGCCGGCCGGGGTCGGCCGGGGCGGCCTGTTCGCTCCGGGCCGGGGGGGGACCCGTCCAAAGATGACCATGCCAGAAAACGGACCCATAGGAAAGGGCCGCGCCGGGGGTTGCGTCCGGGCGCGGCCCGGGGCATGCTGCCCAGGGGCCGCCCGGCCCGTTCGTGAACAGCATCAGGAGACAGAGCCCGTGGACATTTTCGAAGCCGTCTTCACCCGCCGCAGCGTGCGTTCCTTCCTGCCCGCGCCCGTCTCCGGGGAGCAGGTCCAGACCATGCTCGAGGCGGCCATGGCCGCGCCCAGCGCGGGCAACGCCCAGCCGTGGGAGTTCATTGTCGTCACCGATCGCGCCCTGCTGGACGCCATTCCCGGCATCCATCCCTACGCGGCCATGTGCCGCCAGGCACCCCTGGCCTTCCTGGTCTGCGCCGACACCGGGCGCGAGAAGTACCCGGGCTTCTGGGTCCAGGACTGCTCGGCCGCCGTGCAGAACCTGCTCCTGGCCGCGCGCGGCCTGGGCCTTGGCGCGGTGTGGACGGGCATCCATCCCGTGGCCGAGCGCGAGGCCGCCTTCCGCGAGCTGTTCGGCCTGCCTGCGGGGGTGGTGCCCCTGGCCCTGGTCCCCGTGGGCCACACCTCGCTGCCCCAGGGCCGCAAGGACCGTTTCGAGGCCGCCCGCGTCCACCGCAACCGCTGGAAGGGGCGCTAGCATGGGCGCCGCCACGGGAGTGGTCACCGTCACCGCGCGCATCACCGCGCGCCCCGGCCGCCAGGAGGCCCTGCGCGCGGTCATGGCCCCGCTCGTCCGGGCCACCCGGGCCGAGCCCGGGTGCCTGCGCTACGACCTGCTGGTGGCCGGGGACGACCCCTGCGCGTTCCTGATGTTCGAGGAATGGGTTTCGGCCCAAGCCCTTGCCACGCATCAGCAAAGCGCGCATATTGCCGCTTTCCGCGCGGCGGCGGAGCCCCTGCTGGAGGGTTCCGTGGTCCGGACCTTCGCGGACGTGGACGTGGCCGGACGCCGGGAGTAGCCCGCCCGGCCCCCGGGAAAACAGGGCGCGGCGCGCATCCGGGCGGAACCGGGGGCGGCGGGCGCCCCAAGCCAACCAGAGGACAGTCATGCCCGGACCCTTCGATCCCGTCGCCATCGGCGGGTTGCAGCTCAAGAACCGTTTCGTGCGCTCGGCCACCTGGGAAGGCATGGCCGGGGAGGACGGCTCGGCCACGCCCCGGCTGGCCGCCCTGTTGCGGACCCTGGCCCGGGGCGAGGTGGGGCTGGTCATCCCCGGGCACGCCTATGTGCGCCCCGAGGGCCAGGCCGGGCCGTGGCAGCTCGGCGCCCACAGCGACGCGATGGTCCCCGGGCTGGCCAGCCTGGCCCAGGCCATCCACGAGGGCGGCGCGGCGGCCTGCTGCCAGCTGGCCCACGCCGGGCTGCGCGCGCGGCGCGAGCTGACGGGCCTGGATCCCGTCGGCCCCTCGCGCTTCGACGCCTCCGGGCACGACCGGGGCTGCCGCGTGCTGGAGGAGGGCGAGCTGCAAGCCCTGGCCGGGGCCTTCGGCGCCGCCGCCCGCCGCGCGCGCGAGGCCGGGTTCGACGCCGTGCAGATCCACGCCGCCCACGGCTTCTTGCTCTCGCAGTTCCTCTCCGCCCAGTTCAACCTCCGCGAGGACGGCTACGGCGGCCCCCTGGAGAACCGCTCGCGGCTGCTCATGGAGGTCTACGCCGCCGTGCGCGCCGCCGTGGGGCCGGGCTTCCCCGTGCTGGTGAAGATCAATTCCAACGACTACCTGGTGGTCAACAAGACCGCCTTCCACGACCAGGACATGCTGGCCGTGTGCGCGGCCCTGGCCGGGGCCGGGCTGGACGCGGTGGAGCTGTCCGGCGGCACTCCGGATTCGGGCAAGTACGCCCCGGTGCGCATGGGCATCATCCGCGAGGACCGCGAGGGCTATTACCGCCTGCCCGCCAAGTGGTTCAAGGAGCGCCTGGACCTGCCCCTGATCCTCACCGGCGGCATCCGCTCCCTGTCCAAGGTCCGGGAGTTCCTGGACAGCGGCCTTTGCGACTGCGTCGGCCTGAGCAGGCCGCTCATCTGCGAGCCGAACCTCGTGCGCCGCTGGCACGAGGGCGAGACGCAGCCCTCGCTGTGCAAGTCGGAGAACATGTGCTCCAAGGCCGCCCGGGCCGGGGAGGGCCTGCTGTGCAAGCTGCGCCAGGTGCAGCGCCGCGCCCGCGAGGCGGCCCGGGGCTGACCGGGGCCGCCAGCGCCCCCCGGGGGCGACGACGGCGCCGCCGTTCCCTCGCGGGAGCGGCGGCGCCTGTGTGTTCGCGGGGCGGGCCGCCCGGGAGAAGGGCGGCCCGCTGTCGGAGCGCGGAGCGCGCTACAGCTTCTTTTGCAGCCGCGCGCGCAGCCAGATGGCCACAAGGTTCATGCCCAGGACCAGGGCGATGAGCACCAGGGCCGTTCCGTATTGCAGGGGCCGGGTGACCTCGATCTCCGTTCCGGCGGTGGCCAGGACATAGATGTGGTACGGCAGGGCCATGACCTTGCTGAAGATGGAGGAGGGCATGGTCGGGGTGAAGAACACGGCGGCGGTGAACATGATGGCCGCCGTTTCGCCCGCCGCGCGCGACAGGCCGAGGATGGATCCGGTGAGCATTCCCGGCAGGGCCGCGGGCAGCACCACGCGCGAGATGGTCTGCCATTTGGTGGCCCCCAGGCCCAGGGACGCCTCGCGGTAGGTGTCGGGCACGCTGCGCAGGGCCTCCTCGGCGGTGCGGATGATGATCGGCAGCACCAGCGCGCCCAGGGTCAGCACACCGGCCAGGGTGGACACGCCAAGGCCCATGAAGGTCACGAAGAAGGCCAGGCCGAACAGGCCGAAGACCACCGAGGGCACGCCCGCCAGGTTGTTGATGCCCAGGCGGATGACGCGCACCAGCCGGGGGTTGGTGGCGTATTCGTTCAGGTAGATGGCCGAGGCCACGCCCAGGGGGAAGGCCACGATCATGGCCCCGCAGGCCAGGATGGCCGTGCCCACGATGCAGGGCCAGATGCCGCCCTCGGTCATGGAGTTGCGCGGCACCTCGGTCAGGAATTCCCAGGTGATGGCGGGCAGGCCGTTGTAGGCCAGGAAGGCGCAGATCACGAGCAGGGCCAGGCCGTTGACCACGGCGGCGCCCCGGAACAGGGTGAACCAGGTCTTCTCGACCAGGCCCCGGCGGCCCAGGCCGCCCCGGTGGTCGGCGCGGGCCTTGGTCCGCGCGGCGGCGGGCGCCGGGGCGGGGGCGATGGTGGTGCTCATGGCGGTCTCTCCGGTGGTGGACATGGATGCAGCCTCCGCCGCTAGAGGGTGGCGGCGCCGACCTGCTTGTGCTTGTTGGCGATGGTGTCGGCGACGATGTTGAAGATCATGGTGAACAGGAACAGCACGATGCCGGTGGCGAACAGGGCGTAGTAGTGGTCGCCCCGGAAGGGCGCCTCGGCCATTTCCGCCGCGATGCTCGCGGGCATGGGCCGCACCGGGGAGAACAGCGACGAGGGCACCATGGCCGCGCCTCCGGCGACCATGAGCACGACCATCGTCTCGCCGATGGCCCGGGACATGCCCAGGATGACGGCGGTGCTGATGCCCGACAGGCTGGCGGGCAGGATGACCTTGCGGATGGTCTCCCAGTGGGTGGCGCCAAGGGCCAGGGATGCCTCCTTGAGCTCCTTGGGCACGCTGAATATGGCGTCCTCGGAAATGGAGCAGATGGTCGGCACGGACATGAAGGCCAGCATCACCGCCGCGTTGAACATGTTCAGCCCGGTGGGGATGTCGAACACGTCCTGCAGGAAGGGCGCGAAGAGCACCATGCCGAAGAAGCCGATGACCACCGAGGGCAGCGCCGCCAGCAGCTCCACCACGGGCTTGACGTAGCCGCGCACCCGGGGCCGGGCGATCTCGGCCAGGTAGATGGCCGTCATCACGCCCAGGGGGATGGCGATGGCCGAGGAGGCCGCCGTCACCAGCATCGAGCCCACCAGCAGCGGGAAGATGCCGAAATCCGGCGGGTCGGCCGTGGGATACCACTCGTGGCCGAAGAGGAACTTGAGGGGCGGGTAGTCCTGGAAAATGGGCATGCCTTCCATGAACAGGAAGACCATGATCAGCGCCAGGACGAGGATGGACGTGGAGGCCGTGAAAAGAAAGGCCGACCGGATGCACTTTTCCTTGAGCTTGCGATCCATCATGGGCTGCGTTCTCCGCTGGGTGGGTCCGCCCGGTGCCGCTCCGACGCGCCGCCGGGGGACGTGTTTCCCTCCGCCGGCGCGCGCCGGCGGGGGGCTGCGCCGCCGGGGAGTCTCCCTCCCCCCGGCGGCGGGGCGTCCCGCCTAGTACAGGGGAACGTAGCCGGCGTCCTTGGCGTGGACCTGGCCGTACTTGGGGTTGAGCAGGTACATGACGAAGGAGGCCAGCTCACCCTCGGGCCAGCCCTTGGTGAACACATAGAGGAAGCGGGCGACGGGGTACTTGCCGGAGGAGGCGGTCTCGGGGTTGCCCTCGATGCCGTTGACCTTCACGGGCTTGAGGGCGGCGTTCAGGTAGCCGTAGCCCACATAGCCGATGGCGAACTTGTTCTTGGACACGGCCTGGGCCACGGCGCCGTTGGAGGCCTGGAGCAGGGCGCCGGCGAAGACGCGCTCCTTGTTCATGATCTTCTCTTCCCAGGTCTCGTAGGTGCCCGAGGAGGTGTCGCGCGAGATGACCACGATCTGCTTGTCCTCGCCGCCCAAGTCCTTCCAGTTGGCGATCTTGCCGGTGTAGACATCGCGCAGCTGCTCGATGGTCAGGTCGCCCACCGGGTTCTCGGGGTGCACCACGGGCACCAGCGCGTCGATGGCGATGGCGAAGGGCACGGGGTAGACGCCTTTCTCCATGGCCAGGGCCACTTCCTTGTCCTTCATGAAGCGCGAGGCCATGCACAGGTCGGTGGTGCCGTCGATGATGGCCTTGATGCCGTTGCCCGAGCCGCCGCCGGAAACGGACAGGGTGGTCTCGGGGTGGGCCTTCATGTAGGCCTCCACGGCCTTTTGCATGATGGGCAGCACGGTGGTGGAGCCGGACACGCCGATCTGGGCGGCCCAGGCGCTGGCCGAGAAGGCCACGACCATGAAGGCGGCAAGCAGCAGGTTCTTGATGCGCATGTGATCCTCCAAGCAAATTGGGTTGTGTGGGCACAGTCGGGTCGGCTGCCCTCGGCAACCGATGCGAGAGGTTTAGGCGTGCGATGTTACGGCGGGGTGACGGGGGGGCAGAGAATGTGTGACAGAAATGTGCGGCTTCAAGGGCTTGAAATAAATTAATATAATTTGGGGATTGCGTGGAGGGGCGGCCCGGTCCTGGCGCGGCCGGGCTTTGGCGCCGCCGGGGGGAGCGGGCGCCCTGGCGCCTGCCCCGGACCGGGCGGGCCGATGGCCGGACCGGGCAGGCCGATGGGCGCGGGCGCGGTTGCGTGACTGTCCGGTGACGTTTCTAAAACTTCTCTAGAAAGAGTTTACAGAGGGTGGCGATTGCACTAGCCTGCAAGGGAAACCCGGGCCCGAGGTCCCCCGGGGATGCTCCAGGCTGGAGCCGTCGGAGGTGGCGACACTGCGGAAACTCAGCCAGAAAGGATGGCCATCCGGCAATGCACCAGACCCCGAAGAATTACATCGTCGATACCAACGTTCTCATCGAGAATCCCTACAGCATCCTAAGCCTTCGAAACGGCAACGAAAACAACATCTACATTCCCTACCACGTCCTGATCGAGCTGAACTCGCTCAAGACCAACGCCCGCCTGCGGCATATCGTGGCCAAGGTCATCGACGTGCTGCTGGAAAACCGGGAGCACATCCGTTTCATCCGCAACGACGCCAGCGTTTCGCGCTTCACCGAGGAGGTGGTGGACAACTTCATCCTGCGCGAAATCAAGGACAGCCCCGAGATCGCCGACCCCATCCTGGTCACCAACGACCGCATCCTGCAACTCCAGGCCGGGATGCTGGACATCGCCAGCGAGGAGTTCAAGGACTCGAAACCGTTCGAGTCGGAGTCGCAGCTCTACACCGGCTTTTGCGACAACGGCGCCGAGCCCCTGCCCAACAGCTTCCGCTGGGTGGAGGGCAAGCCGGTGCTCCACTCCCCCGGGGGCGACCGGGCCGTCACCTGGCAGCACACCCCCTGGAACATCAAGCCCCGCTCGGTGTACCAGAACCTGGCTCTGGAACTGATCATGGACGACGCCATAGACCTGGTGTCCGTGCAGAGCGAGGCCGGTTTCGGCAAGACCTACCTGGCCCTGGCCGCCGCCCTGTACCTGACCCTGGAGAAACGCCGCTTCGAGAAGATCTATGTGCTCAAGCCGACCATCGAGCTGGGCGCCAAGCTGGGCTTCCTGCCCGGGGCCATCGAGGAGAAGATGGAGCCCTATGTGCGCTACATCATGGACCTGGTGCTCAAGCTGCACGCCCAGCGCCCGGCCAACAAGATCTTCGCCGACCCCGAGGCCCATGCGCCGCGCTACAACACCAAGCGTTTCGAGATCCTGCCCCTGGCCTTCATCCGGGGCATGAACATCGAAAACGCCATCGTCATCGTCGACGAGTGCCAGAACCTGTCGCGGGCCGAGGTCCGCGCCCTGCTCACGCGCATGGGCGAGGGCGTGAAGTGCCTGTGCCTGGGCGACACCAGCCAGGTGGACAACCCCTACCTCAGCGAGTCCAACAACGGCCTGAACTGGATCGTGCGCAAGTTCAAGGGCTTCGACAACTACGCGCACATCGTGCTCAAGGGCGACCGTTCGCGCGGGCCCATCACCGACCTGGTGCTGCGCTCCAAGCTGTAGCGCCCCGCGCCGGGGGCCGCAGAACGCCCGGGGCCGGGCCGGGGACTGTTTGGCGCGGTCCGTCGCGTTTCCCGGCTCCGCTGCTCGCAACACTACGATCTTCATGGTAAAATATGCACAAAATCCGCTTGACTATAACTCGGAACTCATTTTATGAGCGGTATGCTGCATGCGGAGACGGAAATTGAAGGTCGGGGTATCTCACGGGAACATCTGGTCGAAATCCTCTTTTTCCCCTTGACATTGAGGTTGATCATGGTGATTCTCTCCCTATGAATTAGTCGCCGCATGTTGACGGGCTTTGCTCGGCAACGTGCGGTTTTTTTTTGAGGGGGAACAATGTCGAATGGCGAAAAGAGGGCACTGTTCCTTTTTGACGGGCCGAATTTTTATCGAAACCTTAAGGATGCGCAGCTTGATCGGGGGCATCTTGATTTTCGGCGGCTGGCTGAAACGCTTGCCGGACCGAGGACCATTGTGGGGGTGCTCTTCTTCACGTCGCCGGTCGACCGACAGACGGAACCGGAGAATGCTGCGGGCCAGCAGCGCTTTTTCGCCAAGCTACGAGCAAGCGGCGTGATCTTGCGCTTGGGAAATCTTGTTTCCCGAAAGCGCCGATGCAGTGCCTGCGAAGCCGAAAGCTATTTCAAAGTCGAGAAATCTTTAGACGTACAAATTGCTATGGAATTGGTCCTCGGCTGTGCCGAAGATCGTTATGATGCGGTCTATCTGGCGTCCTGCGATTCCGATCTCGTTCCAGCGATCCGTTACGTTCGTTCCAAAGGCAAGGATGTCTTCCTGCTCTGGCCCGAGGGTTCGAAGTGTCATGCGGCCAGTAGTGCTTGTCGAGTGACAATCCCCATCAAACAGGCAACATTGGACGCAGCCCAGAGTTGCATCTGAATTTTCTATCCTGCACGGCCTCGAAGAACGTGTCGCGCTCCACGGGGGTGAAGCCCGCCTGTTCGATGGCCTCGCGCAGGCGGGCCACGGTCAGGCCCTTGGGGCTGCTGGCGCCCGCCGCGTGGCCGACCTTCTCCTCGATGAGCGTGCCGTCGAAGTCGTCGGCCCCGGCGGCCAGGGCCAGCTGCGCGGGCTTGATGCCCGAGAAGGCCCAGTACGCCTTGATGTGGGGCACGTTGTCCAGGAACAGCCGCGACAGGGCGATCATCTTCAGGTAGTCCTGCCCGTCGGTGCCCGGGGCGCCCAGCTCGTTGTTGCCCGGCTGGTACTGCAAGGGGATGAAGCACAGGAAGCCGCCGGTGCGGTCCTGCAACTCGCGCAGGGCCGCCAGGTGCTCCACGCGGTCGGCCCAGGTCTCCACATGGCCGAAGAGCAGGGTGCAGTTGGTGCGCAGGCCCATGCCGTGGGCCAGGGCGTGGATTTCCAGCCAGTCCTTGCCGGGCAGTTTTTCGGGGCACAGCCGCTGGCGCAGCGCCGGGGAGAAGACCTCCGCCCCGCCGCCGGGCAGGGCGTCCAGCCCCGCGGCGCGCAGCTCTTCGAGGACCCGGGCGCGTGTGCGGCCGTAGCGCCCGGCCAGGTAGGCCACCTCCACCGCCGTGAAGGCCTTGACCCGCAGCCCGGGCCGCGCGGCCTTCACCCGCGACACCAGCTCCAGGTAGTACTCGTAGGGCAGGTCGGGGTTCAGCCCGCCCACGATGTGCACCTCGCGGATGGGTTCGTCCGCCCGCTGGGCCACCAGGGCCGCGGCCTGCTCGGGGGTGTGGGTGTAGGCGCCCTGGTCCCCCGCGCGCTTGGAAAAGGCGCAGAAGCGGCAGGCGTTGGCGCAGATGTTGGTGTAGTTCAGGTGCTGGTTGTAGACGTAGAACGCCTTGCGCCCGTGGCGCCGCGCGCGCGCGGCGCCGCCCAGTTCGCCCAGGGTGTGCACGTCGCAGCCCAGGGCCAGCTCCAGGGCCTGTTCCGCCTCCAGGCGCGCGCCGCCGCGCACCGCGTCGATGATCCGCTGCATGATGTCGTCCTTGGAAAGCAGGATTGCCGCCCGGCCGCGCCGCGCGCCGGGCCACCATACGGACGGGCGCGCGGCGAGTAAAGGGGCGCCCCGGCGCTGCCCCGGCGCTGTTGGGGCCGCCCGGGCGTGGCGCGGCCGACCTGCGCCGCCCGGGCCTAGCGCTTGCGGGCCCTGGGCCGGGGGGCCTCCTGGTCCAGGAGTTCGAGGTCCACCTCCAGGCGGGCGAGGCTGACCCCGCCCAGGCGCACACGGAGCTTCTGGCCCAGGGCGAAGCGCTTGCCGGTGCGCTCGCCCAGGATTTCCTGGCGGTCGGTGAGGTAGTGGTAATAGTCGTCGGACAGGGTGGACAGGCGGACCATGCCCTCGGCCATGACCTCGTTGAGCTCGACCCAGAACCCGTAGTCGGACAGGCCGTTGACGATGCCGGTGAAGGTTTCGCCGACCTTGTCCTCCAGGAAGAGGATGGTCAGGCGCTTGAGGATTTCGCGCTCGGCGTCGGCGGCCACGCGCTCGCGGGCGCTGATGTGGTCGGCGATCTTCTTCATGGTCGCGGGGCGGGGCAGGGGCTCGCGATCCGCGACCAGGGCGGCCTTGAGGGCGCGGTGGACCACCAGGTCCGCGTAGCGCCGGATGGGCGAGGTGAAGTGGCAGTAGCACTCGGAGGCCAGGCCGAAGTGCCCGGTGTGCTGCGGGGAATAGACGGCCTGCATCATGGAGCGCAGCACCAGCCGCCCGGCGAGGAACTCCAGGTCCGTGCCCTGGGCGGCGGCCAGCAGGGTCTGGAGGTCGGTGGGGGCGACGGCGGCGCCCGGGGCGGGCAGCCTGGGCGCCAGCTCGGTGCGCGAGAGCAGCTTGAACACGGCGCGCAGCTTGTCGGCGTCGGGCGCGGGGTGGATGCGGTACATGCAGGGCAGCCCGCGCGCGGTGAGCAGCCGGGCCACGGCCTCGTTGGCCGCGATCATGAACTCCTCGATGAGCTGGTGGGCGAAGGTGCGCGGGCGCGGGCGGATGTCGGCGGTTTCGCCGAGCATGTTGAACAGTATCTCGGGCTCGGGCAGGTCGAAGTCCAGGCTGCCGCGCGCGGTGCGCACGCGGTGGAGCACGCGGGCCAGCCGCTCGGCTTCCTCGAGCATGGGCAGGACCTCGCCCAGGGCCTGGCGCTCGGCGGGGTCCTTTTCGTCCAGGGCGCGGTGGACCTGCATGTAGGTCAGCCGGGCGTGGCTTTTGATCACGGCGGCGTGGAAGCGCTCGTCGCGGGGCTGGCCGTCGGCGGTGAAACCGATCTCGGCGACCATGGCCAGCCGGGGCACGTCGGGGTTCAGGCTGCACAGGCCGTTGGAGAGGGCCTCGGGGAACATGGGCTCCACGGACTGCGGGAAATAGTAGGAGTTGCCGCGCTCGAAGGCTTCGCGGTCCAGGTGCGACCCGGGGGCCACATAGTGGCTCACGTCGGCGATGGCCACGGTCAGGCGCCAGCCGTCGCCCTCGCGGCGCACATGCACGGCGTCGTCGAAATCGCGGGCCTTGGCGCCGTCGATGGTCACCAGGCCCAGCCCGCGCAGGTCCTTGCGGCCCTCGAAGTCTTCGGGGCCGGGGTCGCCGGGCAGGGCGCGGGCTTCGTCGAGCACCCGGCGGGGAAACTTGCGCGGCACGCCGTGGGCCGTCTTGACCAGTGATTCCTGGACTTTGGGGTCGTTTTCCGCGCCGAGGTTCTCGGCGGCGGCCCCGGCCCAGAGCCCGGCGTCGAGCTTGTCGCCGGGCAGGACGTGGACGATGTCGCCGCGCTCGGGCTCCTCGGCCAGGGGCTTGGTGTCGGCCATGACGTTGAAGTGCAGGCGCGGATCGGTGGGGAAGGCCAGGTACAGGTCGGGCCCCAGGCGGCGCTCCACGCGCACGGGCAGGGTCTTGAGCCCGCGCGAGAGCACGCGCACGATGCGCCCTTCGGGGCTTTTGCCCCGGCCCTGGCCGTCGCGCCCGCCGCGCGGGGGCGCCACGGCGACCATGACCTCGTCGCCGTGCCAGGCGTCGCCGAAGCTGCCGCGCGGCACGAAGATGTCCTTGCGGCGCTGGTCCTCGGGGATGACGAAGCCCACGCCCGAGCGCTGGACCTGCAAGCGGCCCTTGACCAGGGACATGCTCTCGGTCAGCCCGTAGGCCCCGCCCCGGGTGCGGATGATGCGCCCGGCCTCCAGCAGGGCGGCCAGCACGGCCTTGAGGTCGCGCTTGAGGTCCTTGCGCAGGTCCAGCCGACGCAGCAGCTCGGTGGTCCGCAGGGGTTGGCGCGCCTCGCGGAAGGCGCGCAGCACGGAGGTCTGGTCCAGCCCGGAGGGGGCGGAATCCGCTTTTTGGGGTTTGCGTTTGCGGGCCATGCGGGGCTCCTGGGCTCGGGTGTCGGATGGGGCGGCGCGGGCGCCGCTGGGGCGATTGTACAGCAGGGGGCGGGAATGGCAACCGCCAAGGCGGCGGCGGTCCGGTGGCGGCGCGGTGGCGGGGCGGCTGCCCGGCGCCGGGGTCAGGCCCGGGCCACGGCGGCCTCCCACCACAGGGGGAAGGCCTGGTCGGTGAACAAGGCCTCGCCGAAGGCCAGGGTGGTGTCGAAGGTCCAAAGGGGAATGGCGCCCGCTCCGGCGAGTTTCACGGCGTCCTTGGCGGTGCACAGCACATGGGCGGCGCCCCTGCGCCGGGCCTCGGCGTCGATGAAGTCGCGGTCGGCCGGGGTGTAGGCGTGGTGGTCGTCGTAGCGCAGGTGGTGGGCGGGCGGCGCGCCCAGCAGGGCCCGGGCCGTGGCGGCCACCTGGTCGGGCTCGCCCACGCCGGTGACCAGCAGGTACGGCTCGCCGCCGAAGCCGCGCGCCGTTCCGCCCCCGTCCAGGCGCACCAGCCCGCGCACGGCCAGGGAGAAATTGAACACCGGCTTGCGCAGGGGCTCCAGGTGGCGGCGGATCAGCGGGGCCAGGGCCCGGAACTCGTCGGGCGGGCAGTTGATGAGCAGGGCGTGGGCGGCCTCCAGGGCGGTGTGCCCCTCGCGCCAGGGCCCGGCGGGCAGCACGCGGTCCCAGTCGGCCACCAGGTCCGCGGGCCGCAGCAAAACGAGGTCGATGTCGCGGGCCATGGCCAGGTGCTGGAAACCGTCGTCAAGCACGAGCATGTCGGGCGGGTCGGGGGCCTGGGCCAGGGCCAGGGCGGCCCGGGGCCGCCGGGGGTCGACCACCACGCGGGCCCCGGGATGGGCCCGGGCCAGCAGCAGGGGTTCGTCGCCCGCCTCCCGGGGGGTGGCGTCGGCGCCGACCAGGTAGGGCAGCTGCGGCGGGCTGGCCTTGTAGCCCCGGGTGAGCACGGCGGGCCTGCGCCCGGCCTTGAGGGCCCAGTCGACGATCCAGTCGGTGAGCGGGGTCTTGCCCGTGCCGCCCCAGCAGATGTTGCCCACGCTGACGGTGAGCCACGGCGCGCGGTGGGCGCGCAGGGCGCCGCCCGCGTAGGCGCGGCGGCGCAGGCGCATCAGCGCGGCGTACAGGCGGCCGGGCGGCCGCAGCAGGGGCGAGAGGGCGTCTTGCAGGGGGACGAGCTGGCGCATGGGCAGAATCCGGGGGCGGCGGGGCCGCCCCCGGGCGGGTGCGGGTCTAGTTGCGCGAGGAGCCCATGAAGCGCAGCAGGAACAGGAACAGGTTGATGAAGTCCAGGTACAGGGTCAGGGCGCCGAGGATGGTGCCGCGGCGCAGGGCGGCGGCGTCGCCCGCCGGGGCGGTCTCGCCCATGACCTTGAGCTTCTGGGTGTCCCAGGCGGTCAGGCCGGTGAACAGGATCACGCCCACGCCGGAGATGATCCAGTCGAGCTGGCTGGACTGCATGAAGATGTTCACGACCATGGCGATGATCAGGCCGAAGACGCCCATCATCAGGAAGCTGCCCATGGCGGTCAGGTCGCGCTTGGTGGTCATGCCGTAGACGCTCATGGCGCCGAACATGCCCGAGCAGACCAGGAAGGTCTTGAACACCGAGGCCCCGGTGTAGGCGATGAGCACGCTGGACAGGGACAGGCCCATGGCGCAGCTGTAGGCCAGGAACATGCCCGTGGCCATGCCCGGGGACATTTTGCGGATGCCCGCCGACAGGGCGATGACGAAGCCCAGGGGCGCCAGCAGGACGATGAACATGCTGATCTGGTTGCCGAAGATGAGCTGGAGCATGGTCGGGCTGGTCGCCGTCATGAAGGCCACGGCTGCGGTGAGCGCCAGGCCGGCGGTCATCCAGCCGTACACGCCGCGCATGAAGGCGTTGAGGACCACGGCTCCGGTGCGGGAAACGCCCGCAGTCTGGTACCTTTGCATTGTCTCCTCCGAATTCACGGTTGCGTTCAGGGTTTCCTTTCCCTTCGACTAATAAACAGCATCCGGGCCCCTGGCAAGAGAAAGCGGGCGGACGGCGGGGCTCAGGGGCGGTTCTTGGGGTCCATGCGGTCGCGCACGGGGGCGGCCTGGGCCCAGGTCGGCTCGCTCCAGCCCAGGGGGGTGGTCCGCGCCGGGGCGACGCTGACGGTGCGCTGGGCCCCGCCCTGGCGCACGGCCACGGTCACCGGGCCGCCAGCGGCCACCGCCCGGGGGCTGAAGGAGGCCACGAAGGCGGCGGCGTCGGCCACGGCCCCGAGGTCCCAGGGCCCGGCCAGCTCGCGGCCCACGGCCAGGGGCCCCGGGTAGCCCTGGGTCACGAAGACCAGGTCCTCGGGGCGGGCCAGCTCCGAGAGCCGGTCGTTGCTCTTCTTGTCGCGGCCGATGGACAGCCAGTGCGTGCCGGACCAGTACTGCCGCCCCACGTTGGCCAGGTGGAAATGGGCCGCCGGGGGCTCGGCCACGGCGGCGAAGATCGGCGCGTAGCGCTTGGCCGAGGGCTCTTCGGTGAGCAGGCAGCCGCCCGCCGGGGTGGGGATGTCGGTGATGCCGAGGTCGCGGGCCAGTTCGAGCTGCGCGGTGCGCCCCCGGCCCCAGAAGCCCAGGAGCCGCTGGCGGTCGACCAGGCCCGAGGTCTCCATGGGCGTGGGTTCCTGGCGCAGGGCGCACAGGGGCCGCAGCAGGACATCGCGGGTGCCGGACTCGTTGCGCACGCTGTTCATGGAGTCCTGGCGCTGGGACATGGGCCGCTGGCCGACCACCTCGCCGGTGACGATGAACCGCGCGCCGTAGCGCTCCATCAGCTCCCGGGCGCGGGTGAGCATGAGAATCTTGCAGTCCACGCAGGGGTTGAAGAAGCGCCCGAACCCGAAGCGCGGCCCGGCCAGCATCATGCGCACGAATTCCTCGCCCGCGTCCACGGCGGCCAGGTCCAGCCCGTAGGTCCGCCGCCAGTAGCCCAAGCGGCGCGGGTGGCCGAAGAAGGGGCTGGTGAAGTGCAGGCATTTGACCGTCAGGCCCTGGGCCTCGATGACCTTCACGGCCAGCAGGGAATCCAGCCCGGCGCTGAACAGCGCCACGGCGTCGTAGGTTTTCTTGCTCATTGGGTACTCTCGCGGGCAATGTCCCGTGGCAGGGCCTATACTGCCTGGGCCCCGGGCTGGCAAGGGCGCGCCCCGCCGCGGCGGGGCCGGGCCCCGCGATCCAGCCGCCCCGGCCCCTCCCGGGCCGCCCCGCCGCGCCCCCGCCGCCCCGGCCCGCGCCGTGTACAGCGCTGTTGCCCGCGGCCGCGCCTTTTGCTATGTCGTGGCTCTTCGCACACAAGACCCCCGCCCAGCCAGGAGAACCAGCATGGCCCGACGCCCCCAAGCCAGCCCCGAGGAAATGCGCCGCGAGGCGCTGGACACCGCGCTCTCCACCATCGAGCGCAAGTACGGACAGGGCTCCGTGATGAAACTGTCCGACGAGGCCCACGTCCGCATCCCGGTGATCCCCACGGGGTCCATCGGGCTGGACCTGGCCCTTGGCGTCGGCGGCGTGCCGCGCGGGCGCGTCACGGAGATCTACGGCCCCGAGTCCTCGGGCAAGACCACCCTGGCCCTGCACCTCATCGCCCAGTGCCAGAAGCAGGGCGGCACCGCCGCGTTCATCGACGCCGAGCACGCCCTGGACGTGAGCTACGCCAGGCGCCTTGGCGTGAACACCGAGGAGCTGCTCATCTCCCAGCCCGACTACGGCGAGCAGGCCCTGGACATCGCCAGCCTGCTGGTGCGCTCCGGGGCGGTGGATGTCATCGTCATCGACTCCGTGGCCGCGCTCATCCCCCAGGCGGAGCTGTAGGGCGAGATGGGCGAGTCGCAGGTGGGCGGGCACGCGCGGCTCATGTCCCACGCCCTGCGCAAGCTCACCGGCACCATCCACAAGTCGCGGACCTCGGTGGTCTTCATCAACCAGATCCGTATGAAGATCGGCGTCACCGGCTACGGCAACCCCGAGACGACCACCGGCGGCAACGCGCTGAAGTTCTACTCCTCCGTGCGCATGGACATCCGGCGCATCCAGACCCTGAAGGACAAGGAGGAGGCCTACGGCATCAAGGCCCGGGTCAAGGTGGTCAAGAACAAGGTGGCCCCGCCCTTCCGCGAGGCCCTTGTGGACATCCTCTACGGCACGGGCATGAGCCGCGAGGGCGAGCTCATCGACCTGGGCATCGAGCACAAGATCATCGAGCAGAGCGGCTCC
>Ga0172382_10005419_pt1 | contig 19029 bp, 15 predicted proteins | sample Leawel138RmetaG_FD_122245 | JGI IMG/M metagenome (GOLD analysis project Ga0172382, IMG submission 122245) | Leachate microbial communities from a municipal landfill in Southern Ontario, Canada - Leachate well 138R metaG | ecosystem: Engineered > Solid waste > Landfill > Unclassified | place...
AAGGGCAGAACCTTGTTACCTGGAAGAATAACTGCCAGGAATACGGCGATAGGAACAAGAATGAGCGCCACCGTCAGGGTGATGGGGTGACCAATGCCGACTGCGGAATCCAAACCGATATAGATCTGACCGCGGTTCTTAAAGCGGGTTTTAATCATTTCGGTGGCAGCGTCGGAAATGGGCAGGAGACCTTCCATCAGCAGGGCAGCCATTTTTGGGATCAGAACCAGCACGGCGCCCATGGTGACACCCAACAGGAGGATATCTTTGAAGGCATAACCAGCAAGAGCTCCAATTGCAAGACCAAGGATGGTACCGATCAAAATCGGTTCACCAAAGACACCAAATTTCTGCTGGGCTTTTTCGACATTGAAGTCAATTTTGTTGAGCCCGGGGATGAAATCGATGAGTTTGTTAATAACCCAGGCGATTGGAGCATAGGCTGTTGAGAAACCGTGGGGAAGAGAAATGCCGGGCATATCCAGGCTTTCCTGTACCAGGGGAGCAGTGACATCGCCGAACACCATGATGATGATCATGTTTACGACGGCGGCGAGTACACCAAGGGGAATGCTTTTGGTCAAAATCGCGACCAAGGCACCTGTGAAGGCGAAATGCCAGTAATCCCAAATGTCGACATCGACGGTTTGGGTGGTGTTTGTGAGCAACATAACGATGTTCACCAGCAAACCAACCGGGATGATGATCAGACCTACTGTGGAGGCAAATGAAATTGCCGCCGCAGCTGGCCAACCGACGTCAATGATCGAGAGCGAGAAACCAAAGCGCTCAACCATCTGGGCGACAGCCGGGCCGAGGTTGCCGGTCAATGCGGCGATAACCAAGTTCAAACCGATGAAACCAACGCCAACAGTCAGACCTGCACGCAGGGATTTGCCAAACTTTGCACCTAAAGCCAGACCAAAAATGGTGATAATGACCGGCATCATCACTGAAGGGCCAAGTGCCTGAATATAGTCAAAAAACTTTAATACAATATCCATGATATTTATATTCTCCAATTATGAGTTGATGATTTAGAGATCCATGAGCTTGTAGATTTCTTCCATTGTCTCTTCGATTCCGATCCCAGTCAAAAAAGCAGTACCTCTGATATAGGGGCAGGATACGCCCTGAGGTTTCATGCTGGTTGCGACGCAAAAATCGTATTGGCTGGATTTTTGAGGAACTTCTGAGACTCTACATTGCTCAATTTTGTACTTTCCTGCATAACCATTTTCGTTTAAATGCTTCTCTAATTTCGCTCTTGCGATTGTAGAAGTCACAATTCCTGATCCACAAGCTAATAAAATCCGTTTCATTAGTTACTTTTCCTTTTCTAATTTCATTTCGTATTTAAGACTTTTTACAAATTCGTTCAATACTACCATCCTTTCATCTACGCTGACGCAATCGGGTGGAATACAGTTATCGTTCGAAATTTTCCAATTGTGTCTCTCAAGTTAGCACAGGTCAAAAATGACCCGACAGTGATTATCTTTCTTCAAAATTGCCATGCCGCTGTGTGGAAATGGAACTTCAGCCTGGCGGGAATTGAATTGGTTATTAATTAATTTTGTTACCACTTTCATTCGTTTCAATATGCCTGTTTCGATATTTTGGAAGCAAGCAAAGCAACTATGCATTGAGCTCCTCAATGATTTGTTTGTTGACAGCATCGAGTCCAATTTGAGTAATGAAGGCCAGCGTCTGAATAATGGGAATGCGCTGATCTGTCGCGACGGGCGTGGTTGTGACCACCAGGTCGGCATCCGGAGCCAGCAGAGCCACGTCAGCCGCCTTGCACGGTGTGACAGTGGTGGGGACTCCTACTTGGGTCAGCGTCTGCCTGATTTTCTCCGCTACGATCTGGGCGGTGGTTTCGGATGAGCCACATGCCACAAGAATTCTTTTTTTACCTGTCATGTATTACTCCATGGTTCCATTAACATTTGTTTTCGACTCGACCTGTTCTCAGAATCTGGACTCAAATTGTCACGTCTGCGAACGCGTTGATAACATCCTGAAATTCTTTCGCATCCACCAGACGCTGCAATAAGTCTGGATTCTGTAATATATCAGCAATTTCTGAGAGCATCTCAATCTGAGCGTGCGGCTGATCAAGCGCCATCAGGAAGACAATGCTGACAATAACGGCTTCTGAAGGGGTGACCATATCCTGGAAGATTACTGGTTTGGCGAGCACTGCCATAGCCACACCGGCTTGATTAACATGAATGATATCGGTATGGGGGATGGCCACGTGGATACTGCCCTCCAGAGGCAAGCCAGTTGGCATTGTGCTCTCGCGGAGGATAGCGGCCTCGATAAAGCTGTCCTTTACCAATCCGGCGTCCAGCAGTTTCTGACCAAGATGGCGGATGACATCTGAGCTAGTTTCAGCTTGTACACCGAGGCAGATGGTGGAGTCTTTCAAAAAATCTTTTAATGCCATATTTCTCCAAAAATTCAGTAAGCCAGCCTGCAATAACCCGACTCAATGCCCCTATTAATAGAGCAAGAGCTCTGGTGTCTCGAGCGCGTTAACCAAGTCGACCAAAAACGACGCGACACCAGCCCCGTCTACAACCCGATGGTCGGCTCCCACGGTCAATTCGAGCATAGGGCGAACCGCCACTGTATCCTGACCATCAATAACAACCGGTCTCCTCACGAGCGCGCCCACAGCCAAAATTGCAGACTGGGGAGGATTAATAATGGCAGTAAAGGACTTGATGCCAAACATGCCCATGTTGGAAATGGTGAAGGTGCCGCCTGAGACCTCAGTTGCTGTCAAAGCGCTGCTACGGGCTTGGGAAGTGAGATAACGCAGTCTTTCATTAAGCTCCTGCATCGGCAAAAGGTCGGCATTATGGATAACCGGAACAATCAAACCGTCGTCCAATGCAGTTGCCACACCGATATTAACGTCAGGCAGAAGTTGAATACTGTTTTCCTGCAATACGGCGTTGAGATGAGGGTGACGCTTCAACGCCCAGGCGACCATCCTGACCAGGTAGGCGGTCATTGAAACCGCGGGTTGAGAATGCCTGGTAGCAACCTCATTTATGCGCTTTCGGGCAGCCTCCGATCGGCTCATATCAACTTCGACATTCAGAAAGATGTGAGGCACGTTTTGATAACTGGATGTAAGACGTTCAGCGATTTGTTTGCGTTTACCAATCATCGGCACTGAAGTCGCAGCCGGCTTGGGGGAAGCGAACGAAGGAGCTGCAGACTTCTGCATGCTCAGCTTCAGAACGTCCGAGGCTTGCACACGGTCGCGGGGGCCAGAGCCTACCACGTTTTCAAGGTTCAGCCCACGTTCTGCTGCCAGGCTCCTCGCAGCGGGCGTGGCAGCAACCTGAACCCTGGGTACCACCTGGTCACGCATTTTCTCTAGATAAGACTCGACATCTTTGCGGGTCAACTTGGCGCCTGTTGCGGGAATTTGTTCTGCAGGAATGTTGAGCTCTGCCAAAACTTTTTCAGCCAGTGGGGTAGCAGAAACAGCCGGCTTTGCGGTAGGACTTTTGCCTGTAGCTGAGGCTGCCTCGGGAATAGCTGAGTTTTTTTCCACGCCGTCTGAGCCGGGCAGGTCCTGAATTGTTTCGCCCTCTTTGAGAATATAGGCAACGACTTTAGTAACAGGTGCCTCTTCGTTTTCGTGATAGAGGATGTTGGTCAGTATGCCACTCTCGGGAGCTTCTATTTCACTGGTGATTTTGTCAGTTTCAACCTCAACGACTGGTTCGCCTTTTTCGATCCGATCGCCTTCGTTTTTCAACCAGGCAATAATGGTGACAACTTCTTGATCCATATCCATCTTGGGCATAATAAAGGGCGTGGGCATAGGAGCTCTTCTTTCTAATATTTGTTGGCGATAATCGCGCGAATTTCAGCTTCAATATCAGCTTCCTGAGGAACTGCGGCTGCTTCAAGGAAGCGATTGTAAGGTATGGGGATGTCTTTACCGGCCAGCCGTCGCATAGGAGCGTCAAGATAGTCGAAAGCTTCGCTGGCAGACACTACTGCCATAACCTCACCAGCCCAGCCGCCCGTCTGTACTGCTTCATGTACCACCAGTAACCGTCCGGTTTTTTTGACTGAATTGATAATGGCTTGATTGTCCATCGGTCTTAGAGTACGCAGGTCCAGCACCTCGACACTTACGCCTTCCTGACTTAATTTTTGAGCTACGGCCAGAGATTTTTGAACCATAATCCCTGAAGTGACCACGGTGATCTCTTCACCGGGATGTTTGATATCTGCCACACCTAATGGAATGGTGTATTCTCCTTCAGGGACTTCACCTTTGGATTTGTAAAGTAACTTATGTTCCACAAAACAAACCGGGTTATGGTCTCGGATAGCGCTGAGGAGAAGCCCCTTGGCATCATAGGCTGTGCTGGGCGCCACCACCTTAATTCCCGGAATACCCATGAGCATGCTTTCGAGTGATTGTGAATGCTGGGCTGCCGCGCCTGTCCCTGAACCACTGGGCAAACGCAGTACCATTGGGACGGTAGCCTTGCCACCGAACATATAACGGGCTTTGGCAGCCTGATTCATTAAAGGTTCCATAGCAAGCAGGACAAAATCCATGAACATCAACTCGGCGATGGGTCTCATGCCCACCATGGCCGCGCCTGCAGCTGCGCCGACGATTGCTAATTCCGAGATGGGAGTTTCGCGAATTCTTTCCGGACCGAACTCCGTCAGCATGCCCGCGCTCACCCCAAAAGCCCCGCCATAACTGCCAATATCTTCACCAATCAAGAAAACATTTTCATCACGGCGCATTTCCTCGACCATCGCGTCTTGGATAGCTTGACGATAAGTTATCTCAGGCATATACCCACTCCATTACATCTTTTACGTCTGGTTCCGGTGAATTTTCCGCAAAAGTTACGGATTTATCAATTTCTTCGGACATTTCTTTCTTAATCTTGGCAATCATCGTTTCGTCAATCAAATCCGCAGTCAGCAGCAATTTCTGAAACCGCAGGATTGGGTCTTCGACCGACTTCCAATAATCGATCTCCTCTTTGGTACGATACAGATTCCGATCACTCTTAGAATGACCAAAATAACGGTAGGTCTGGGCTTCAATGAACACAGGTCCTTTTCCGGAACGAATATGCTCAGCCGCGTTGATAATGTATTCGTATACTGCTAAAACATCATTGCCATCAATGTAATATCCAGGAATGTCGTATGCAGCTGCACGATGTTTAAAGGGAGTTTTGGCTGAAACTACGGCCACATTAGCGGACATGCCGTATTGATTGTTTTCACATAAATAGAGTATAGGTAAATTCCAGATGGCGGCCATATTCAGCGATTCATGGAAGATTCCTTCATTGGTGGCGCCATCGCCAAAAATGGTTAGGACCAGTTGATCTCTCTTTTTCATCTGGATGGCTAGCCCAACCCCTGCCGCAAGCTGCAAGCCTCCCCCAACAATGCCGTTGGCGCCCAGGTTATTGGCAGTCACATCCGCGATGTGCATCGAACCACCGCGACCACGGCAGTAGCCGGTGTCTTTACCTAGAAATTCAGCCATCATTTTGTTCAAATCTGCGCCGCTGGCAATAAAGTGTCCGTGCCCGCGGTGATGATTGAGCAAGTAATCGCCTCTTCTGGTTGCGAATCCTGTCCCTACGGCTACAGCCTCCTGACCCGCGGAGAGGTGCATCGTACCGTGAACTTTTCCTAGAGCGTACTGCTTGTCTGCCATTTCCTCGAACAAGCGGATTTTCACCATCGTCCGGTACATTTCGATTAATTGTTCCTGGCTGAGCCCCAAACTTACTGACTTTTCAAGAACATTGGTGGTCTCAAAATTGTCAAATTCTACTTTCTTCCAGGCTGTCATACAATTCCTTCCATTATTTTTGGATTGCCATCTTTGGATTTTGTAAAATTAATTACGCCTTGTGCGGTTACGGCATCTGTAACCAAGACATTTACATGCTTACCCCTGAGAGCGCCAACAATTGGCCTGATCTTGTGTGAACCTCCTGAGACGCCTATGCGCAGAGGAATCTTTCTCAGGTTTTCCAAAGATAAACCGATCATCCTATCCTGTACCGCTGAGCTCGACGGATCACCATAAATATCGAAGAACCTGCCACAAACATCCCCAATCGCGCCTTCGTCACACATGTCCTGCATTTCATCTTCAGGGAGATTTCCAGCCAATACATGGGGAGAAACACTGGGTTCCGCGCTGCCTATTCCCAATAAGGCTACATCGGACTTACTGCCGAGTTCGAGTGTTTCACGAATATCTTTGCTTTCGATGATCACACTCGCCAGTTCAGCATCCTCAACCAGAAATGGCGCGTTGAGATAGATTCCTTCTCCACCCAATTTGCTCTCAAGCCGTTGAACAATAGCTATCCCGTGGTACTGCTTGATTCGTGCCCCCATCGAACCCAAAAGTTGAACCACGCGTATCCCTGGAACAGGTCTCTCAGGACGCAGTTCGTCAACTGTCGCGCTGATAGCGGTACCCCAGGAGGTTCCCAGTATCTGGTCGGGTTTCAGGATCTCCTCAATGTATCGGGCAGCTGCCTGCCCCAGAGAGGTTAACAGAGGTTGATTGCTTGGTCGTTCCACAACAATGGCTTTTTTAAGTTCGAATTGCTGAAAAAGAACTTTCTCCAGTTCTTTGTTGCGATTGACAGGACGCTCAATGTGAATTTTTACCATGCCAAGATTTCCTGCATCGGTAAGCATGCGCGAGATCATCGACCTGGTGATACCCAGTTTTTTCGCAATCTGGGATTGCGATTCTCCTTTTAGATAGTACATTTCTGCGACATCAGCGAGGAGGTTTAAGCGTTCTGGGGATAATTTTCTGCGCGGCATATGGCTTCCATTATTCACATATTCTCATTTACATTCACATACGTGATATTACCATAAGCAAGGTTATTTGTCCAGTGTTTTTGACTTATTAGATCAGCCAAATGTACGCCATCGGCATTCTTGGCCTGCTTCGCGGGTTCCTGACGTTGATTACTCAGGCGCAAACCGTTAAACCACCAAAAAAATTAACTCCCATTTACTTCTTGTATGGCGATCTCGCTGCCTCATAAACGTTTACTGGTAAATCAGCCTGGAAAATGGGATGACTTGGCTTTGACAACCGAAAGACTACTATCTGTGCTGATGAGATAGTGGTCTTTCGGTAAACTTATCTGGAAACCCAAAATGTTTCTTTCGATCTATTAATTAGCTCAGTCGCATGAAAGTATTTTTCAGCAAGGGATACATTTCCTGATAATGCTCGTAATTTTTCCGGTAGATCTTGAATTTGTCTGGGTCAGGCCTGGTTTTTGCGGTAATCTGGATGGATTCACGGCAGGCCGAAGCCACATCTGGCCAGGCACCATGGTCCACACCAGCCAACAGTGCGGCTCCAAAAGCTGCTCCTTCAGTAGTATTAACGCTGACCAACTCGCTTTCCAGGACGTCTGCCAAAATCTGGCGCCACAAGGCGCTCCTGGTTCCTCCACCTGATGCCCGGATCTGGCTGAACTGTTCCAAACCGGCATCACGGATCAAATTGAAGCTGTCTTTCAAACCAAATGCGACCCCCTCCAGGAGGGCACGCGTCATGTGACCACGGCTATGACGAAGCGTCAAACCGATGAAGGCGCCTCGGGCAAGTGGATCAGCGTGAGGAGTACGTTCTCCACTCAGGTATGGCAGGAACAACAAGCCTTCACTGCCTGCGGGCACACACGCCGCTTCCTCCAGTAAATCGTCAAAACTTACTTCGGGTGCCAGTGTGTCATGGTACCACTGCAAACTCCCAGCCGCTGAGAGCATCACTCCCATAAAATGCCACCTGTCCGGCAATGCATGGCAGAAAGCATGCAGACGTCCCTCGGGCTCGATTAAGGCTGAAGGAGTGGTGGCAAAAATGACGCCGCTCGTCCCAAGGGTGAGCCCGATGATGCCGGGCTCAACTGCACCAACTCCTACCGCCCCAGCCGCCTGATCTCCTCCACCAGCTACAACTGGAGTCGTCTGAGCCAGACCGGTCACAGCGGCTGCTTCGGCATCAATGGTTCCAGTGCACTCAGGCCCCTCATAAGTCTTGGGCATCCATCCGCGGGGGATATCCAAGGCCGCCAGCAATTCTTGCGACCAATCTCTCGCCTCGAGATCAAATAATACCGTGCCCGAGCCGTCGGCCTTATCCATGGTTGTTGCGCCTGTCAATTTAAAACGAATGTAGTCTTTGGGTAAAAGTACTTGACTCACCCTGGAATAGATTTCGGGTTCGTTTTCAGCCACCCAAAGGATTTTGGGAGCAGTGAAACCTGTCAGTGCCAGGTTTCCGGTGATCTGAATAAAACGTTCCTTGCCGATCTTTTGATGGATTTGATCACATTGGTTTTGGCAGCGTTGATCATTCCACAGGATAGCCGGCCGCAGCACTTCCCCATCAGCATCTAACAAGACCAACCCATGCATTTGGCCTGTGAGACCGACCGCGGCAATCTCGTGTGGATTGATTTGCGTTTGCGATACCACGCTCTGAATGCTCTTTATCACAGCCTGCCACCACTGCCCGGGGTCTTGTTCGGACCATAGTGGTTTAGGGGAGGATAGCGTATGGGGAGAGGAAGCACTGCCCATCACTTCGCCCTTTTGATTTATCAGTAATGCTTTACTGCTAGTCGTGGAAACATCAAGACCTAAATAATGAGCCATAATAAAATCTCCTCGCAAAAAATTGCTGCTGAAAATAAACATCGGGCTTTACTGCCACAGGCACCTTTCCAACGAAAAAACCGGTATCCTTCCGGCCGACCAACCCCTGAGGGGTTGTCCGCGCATTTTGTTGGTTTACGCGCAAATCAACCCCAGGCAATCAAGCCACCATCACACCTTTACACATGTCGTTATCCCCGCGTTCCCAATAACAAATCGATGGTCAACTGATCCAGGCGTTCATATCTGAACCCGCGGTCCGCGATTTCTTTTCGATCGAAGGTCAGTGCTTTGATGGCTTCTGCTTTTTCTGAGGAGTATTGCCCAAATAAGGAGGTAAGGGTGGGGTCTTCGGCATTAATCTCTTCCAAAATGTTCTGGATTTCCGTATCAGCATTAAACAGGACGGCTTTTTCTTTTAGCATCAGGTAGCTCCGCATGCAGCCACGCGCGAAGTCTTTAACGCCTTCATAGTCTTCGGTACGATAGGCATGAGCGTCGAAGTGACGGGAGCCATCGTAGCCGACATCCTCAAGGAATTTGACCAGATAAAAAGCGGCTTTGATATCTCGCGAGCCAAAACGCAGGTCCTGATCAAATCGTCCGGGATATTGATCGTTCAGGTCGATATGGAAAAGCTTTCGTGCTTCCCATGCCTGGGCAACACTGTGCATAAAGTTGAGCCCTGCCATATGCTCGTGAGCGAGCTCAGGGTTGACCCCAACCATCTCGGGGTGATCCAGCGTGGAGATAAATGCAAGCATATGTCCGGTGGTAGCGTTGTAGATATCAGCGCGCGGCTCGTTGGGTTTGGCTTCAAGAGCAAACTTGAGACCGTAGCCATTGTCCAGGTTGTATTCACACAGGAAATTCATCGCTTCGCGGTTGCGCTTAATTGCCTCAAGCGCACTTTTACTGCTGTCGGTCTCGGTACCTTCACGCCCCCCCCAGAAAACATATACCTTTGCGCCAAATTCGACTCCCAGGTCAATGGCGCGCATGGTCTTCTGCAGGGCATAAGCCCGTACCTTGGGGTCGTTACTGGTAAACGCGCCATCCTTGAAGGCCGGGTCGCCAAACAGGTTGGTGGTGGCCATCGGAACGACCAGACCAGTCTCGTCCAATGCCCTGCGAAAATCACGCTTGATGGCAGCTTCCTCACTCGGGGTGGCATCAATTGGAACCAAATCGTTGTCGTGGAAGTTAACGCCATAAGCACCTACCTCACCCAGCAAGTAGACCAGTTCCGCCGGGCTCTTGGGAGCGCGGACCGGACTGCCAAAGGGATCTCGACCGATCGACCCAACCGTCCATAATCCAAATGTAAATTTATCTTCCGGTTGTGGGTTATATTTTTCCTGCATCTTTTCTCTCCTATTAAGTATCAACTGTCACGTGACCTACTCTGAATAATTATGATGTCTATCTTGCTATGCTAAAACTCGCAGCGACCGGATGTGGAGCACCTTTCTCCAAACCGGCATCGCCTGGGCTGCATCCGCCAACAATCACACTATATTCGCCTGGGTGGAGAACAAATTTCCCCTCAGAATCGCAAACCAATAACTGATCAGGCAATATTTCAAATTCGACAGTGGTTGACTGCTTGCTGGCAAGGGGGACTCTCTTGAAACCAACCAGCTGATATCTTATGCCGAATGCGTCATCAGGATAGCGCAGGTAGATCTGCGCGATTTCTTCACCGTTATAATCACCCAAACTTGTGAGGACAAACGAACCTGTCAGCGCGCTTTTTTCCGTGATTTTTTGGGTGGAAAGACGAAGATCAGAATATGAAAATGAAGCATAACTTAACCCAAAACCAAACGGATATTCAATGTTCTCATCCGAAAAACGGTATGTTCGTCCCTCCATCGAGTAATCTGTAAAGGCGGGCAAATCAGCCAGTGAGTTAACAAAAGTGACCGGGAGCTTGCCTGAGGGTGAAACACTACCTAAAATAATGTCAGCGACGGCATTGCCTCCTTCTTCACCCGGATACCAGATGAAGACAATTGCGTCTACCAACTCATGTAGTTCGCTCAAGTTGATTGGGCTTCCACCAGACAGGCATAAGATGATCCTGGTGCCGGTTGCGGAAAGTCGCTTGATGTATTCCAATTGGTTTCCAGCCAGATCAATATTCTGTCGGTCACCGTTCACCTTTGAATAAATGGCATCTCCTTCTTCACTTTCAAATTGCGGGGTGTTTCCAAAACAAGCGATAGTGATGTCCGATATTCTGGCCTCATTAATGGCCCAGTCCAACTTAAGGTTGTTATAGTCGGTTAACCCAATCCCCATACGGTATTGCACTCTCACGCCTTCTGGAATCGCCTTAATCAATCCCTCCAGGACTGTCACCATCCTGGCGCTGACACCGTGATAGTTGCCATTCAAAACTTCCATGCTTGTTGCAGTTGGGCCAACGACCAGTACACTTTGAATTTTTTCGAAATCAAGCGGGAGAATGCGATTTTTGTTCTGTAAGAGAACGATGCTCTTAACAGCGGCTTCCCGAGCTATCTCCCGATGCCTGTCGCAGTCAATGACGCGCTCTGATATCTCATCAAATGGGTTCATGCCAGGTGGATCAAACATGCCAAGCTTGAACCTGGTGCGGAGCACCTTTCGTAGAGCGTCATCGATGTCTTCTTCTATAATCAGACCTTGATCAAAGGCTAGTTCAATCGATTTCGTAACGCATCCGCATACCAGATCACAGCCCCTTATTAATGCCAGGGCTGAAGTTTGTACTGCATCCATTTCGTGATTGAAATATGTCGGCAAATCATTCACAGAATCACAATCCGTCACTACGTGTCCTGAAAACCCCCATTCTTCTCGCAGAAGGGTTTTTAAAATATACTCATTGACCGCACACGGCGTTCCATTGATGGCGTTGTATGCCGTCATGATAATTTCCACGCCAGCGTTGGTTACTACTTCCTTGAATGCTGGAAGGTAGGTCCGGAACAACTCCTGCTCAGAAATATCGACATTTTGATTATGCCGAATGCTCTCTGGGCCCGAATGAACCGCGAAATGTTTAGCGCAGGCGGCTGTCTTTAAGTAATTAGGATGATTTCCCTGCATCCCCTGAACATAAGCTTTCGCCAACTCAGCAGTCAGGTAGGGGTCTTCTCCAAAGGTCTCTTGCCCACGTCCCCAACGAGGATCACGAAAAATATTGATATTGGGTGACCAAAATGTCAGACCCTGGTAAATAAGCGTTTTTCCATGCCGTCTCAAACTTATATTGTATTTTGCGCGTGCCTCATCACTGATTGCATCCGCGATACGAAACACCAAATTCTGGTCCCAGGTGGCTGCTATCCCAATCCCTTGGGGAAACACCGTGGCCTGACCATTGCGGGCAACACCATGAAGCGCTTCATTCCAGTAGTTATAAGCGGGGATACCCAAACGCTCAATTGCTGGAGCGGAGTTAGACAATTGTCTTATTTTTTCTTCAATTGAAAGATTATGTAGTAAATCCTCCAATCGTTCATCAATAGGAATTTCTGGGCTTGAAAATTTTTGTTTTTCCGTTGTTTTGTCTGACATCCAATGCTCTTTGTATTCCATTCCGTGTCTGTTAAGTTTTGATTCCGACTTCACTTATGCTTCGGTTAGCAGCCCAGGATTACTAATCAACTCCTCAAGGAGTCACGAATTTGGCGGTGCTCCGGATTCTCTGACAATGAGTTCGGTTTCCAGTTTTTGGGAAAAAATCGTTTTGCCATCGATTAGATTGATGATTGCAAGCGCTGCCTGGTTACCCATCTCGAATAATGGCTGTCTGATTGTCGTCAAAGCTGGTTTTCGCAGTCGTGCTTCGGTGATGTCATCAAACCCTACCAAAGATAGCTCGCCAGGGACGCTTATTCCAAGCCTTTCCGCTTCATCCATCACGCCCAACGCCATCTCATCATTGGAGGCAAAGATGGCTGTAGGTCGCTCGTTCCGCGCTAACCAATCTCTGGCAATCAGTTCGCCACTCACCCGTGTAAAACTTCCGTTTCCGACAAGGGAGGGGTCAACAACTAAACCGGCTCCATCCATTGCTCTGGTAAAACCGTCCAAGCGATCCTGGCTGCAACCCAGATCCATCAAGCCAGTGATGAACCCAATGCGCTCATGCCCAAGGTCAATTAAATACTTGGTTCCTTCATAAGCGCCGCTGACGTTCGTGGCAGTTATTCGTGGATACTGAATATCAATTCCCGAATAATCGACTGCCACGATTGGAATCTCATGCTTAGAACGGAGATAATTTTCTTTATGATCCCGGGGCAGAACGATAATAATCCCATCCACAAGGTCATTTGTCATCGCTCTCATGTAAGTTTTCTCATTGTATTCTGATAAGCCCGTAGTGTAGAGAACAAGTTCATACTGCGTGTCTGAGATTCCTTCGGCCACTCCACGTATAATTTCCAAACTAAAGTAGGTTGAAAGTGAGGGCACAATTAAGCCAATTAAGTTACGTTTTCCAGTCGATAAACTTTTGGCAGTATATGAAGGCAAGTAATTGAACTCGTTAATTATTGTCAAAATCTTTTTACGCGTCTCCTCATCCACATCAGGACGGTTGTTCAATACACGCGATACAGTTGTCTTCGAGACACCAGCTTTGCGGGCAATATCCGAAATTGTCAATCTCATTAGCTTATCCCATTTCTATCATGATAGGTAAATTTGGATTCGTTAACCGATTTGCTGGTCGCATACGTTAGCATTTTGGTAGCAAGACCGATTAAAACCACAACGATAACCTCCCCAAACTTCATGACTCACTACGATACATATTATATTTCGAACTCTCACTAAAAATATACCAGTTCCCGTTACTTAATATGGTTTTTTAATAACGTCTTTTCAAGTGCGGAAACAACGCTGAACACATCTACCAAGAGGCAAAGTAAGTTTATTGATTATTAATCTGGGTTGTTAATGTGCTGTTCTGAACGCTTTGCTCTCGGAGATCTCAACATTCAGTCAATATCTACTTGCTCTATCTTTTCAGCGATAACTTTGTTCCAACCATTTGGTCTGCAATCATCCAGCAGCTAAAAACCGACTGGATGATTGCAGATATTGGTTCTAAAATTTATTTGTCGTACTCCGCTTTAATTTGTTTCAATACGGCGTCCAAATCAGCTTGAATTTCTTCCAGTACTTCACGGGCAGGACGTTCGTTATTCGAGATCTGACTCGTCTTGGCGCCAATGGTCGAGTCCAATTGGTCGAACCGTACCATCAAGTGGTTGGGGCTTTCGATACCGTGCTTAAGACTACCAAGGTAGACTTCCATCACTTCCTCGGCTGTCATCGTCGAGAAAGTTTCCGCCCACACGTTCAATAGGCTGTTGCGCACAGGAGGCGCACCGGTCAATTCCATCCATTCCCGTTGAATTTCTTCAGAGGCAAGGAATTTGATGAACTCCCAGGCTTCGTCGGGATGGTTACTGTTTTTAGACATCATCCAGGGGTCAGTGAATACCAATCCTTTGCGACCTTCCGCGCCGTAAGGCAGGGCTGCGACGCCCCAGTTGAACTGCTCGTCCAGGTCACCAAATTGCCACCATCCCCACGCGCCGGTGATGTATAAACCGATCTTTGAATTTTTGAAACCACTGGTTCCACCAAAAGCTTCTGCCTCTGCTGGTTGTGGCATATAGTGATATTTCCAAACCATATCCTGGCGCAATTGCCAGCCATTTACAACCGCCTCTGAAGTCATCAATGCTGCGTCTGCAAAACCGGTCTCAAAAGCTTCTTCAGGATAATATCCGCCACCGTACAGCCAGGCCAAACCATCGGAAGGCCAGAAGCCCAAATGACAACCAAAGGTCCCGAGATCTGTATCTTCGATGTTTTGTGTCAACTCACCACATTTTTCAAGGTAAGCATCCACTGTCCATGAGGTGTCATCCCAATCAGTCGTAGGATATTCCACACCGTAGTAATCCAGCAGGTCTTTGTTGTAGAACATGTAGGTCCCACCAGATAAAATCGGGAGTCCCATGATCTTTCCGTCTACTGTGTAGATATCCAGAACATCAGTAACAAAATCGCTTGTATCAAACCCATCCCTTTCAATGAAAGGAGCCAGATCTGCAAGCAAATCTCTGGTCAGATAATCTCTGAAGCCACTGCTGCCCCAATGAGAGAACACGTCCGGAGGAGTACCACCGGCAATCATGGACTGCAGCTTGGTATCAAAATCGGAACCTGGCAGGTAGATCAGGTTGACTTTGATGTTTGGATTTTCGGCTTCGAACTTCGGGATGGCGACTTCAGCTTCCCAGGCATTCTCAACTTCACTGGCGCGCACCAGCCATGATATTTCCACTGGTTCTCGAGGGGCTTCGGTTTCCTCAACCACTACCGGTTCTTCAACCTCAACCACTTCTTCCTCAATAACTGGAGCTTCTACCACTTCGGTTTCAGCAGGGACTTCTTGGGGTGTTTGCTCGGGAGCAGGTGAACAAGCACTCAGAAGCAGGATTCCTATCATTAGTACGAGTAATAACTTATTTCTCACTTTTTCTCCTTTATTAAGTATTGGTCTATAAAAATTTACCGTTTTCGCTTTGAAAATACACTGTTCGTTTTTTTCTTATGATCCATCCTCTCTTTCGCAATCACAATAACTGATACCTTTTATTTGAACAGCAGGGGCAAGTAATGGACCGAAATAATTTGTGAAACGGTGAAAGTCAATTCATTCAATTCTTCGACATTACTCCATGAGGGGAAACTCAACCATTGTTCACCATCCTGGAATACTTTTCCAAATTGCGCCCACGGATTAATCATTCCATATTCGAAGCGTCCACTGTTATCCACGGATCGATAAAGAACGAGATAGGTGCCATTTTCGGTAAATTGGATCGATTCATCATACTCTTGCCAGGTAGCGCCATCATCAAGCGAGTATTCAATCTTACTGACTCCGAATCCACCAGGATTATCCTTTGCAGACAGGCTCAGTTCCACATCGCTCTTGTAAACACCACCTTCTTCAACACCGGTCAGAGTCGCGATCGTGATCGGCGCGATCTTGTCGAGCTTCCAATCGCCACCAAAATAACCCGATTCAAACCAGGTGTCCTGGAAGTACATGCCGTGAACACCATCCATCAATTTGCCATCCAGTCGCCATCCCACAAAGTAATCCGGGAATTGGAACGCCAATGACTGAAATTCGATACCTGTCGACGTGAACTTCAACCACGCGTTTTGTGGGTCTTTCCAGTCCATCCACAAACCGTATCGGCTGACCGCAATATATTTTTTGTGGTTCAACGGATTCGGATAGATAAAACTGTAGTCAATCAGATCTTCGTCTTTGGGATTGTTTCCAACACCATCTGCATACGTGCGTCCATCAACTGTGATAGAGCCTGGCCCAAATTCAAAAGGCAGGTATTCTTCCATATAGGCAATCAACGCGTTGGATGACGGCTCGCCAAATAAAATTACATTCTTCTCGATCGCGTCACCGTAGGTCAGGTCAACATCCGCTACCGGCCTGATAATCAGCGTGTTTAGCTGCTCTGTTGTCGGCCCACCAGGAGCATTGGCATTGGCATTGGTGCCATAATAGGGGAAGTCTGGTATCCCTTCCCAAACATTCGCAACGGGTATGGCTGTCCGATAACTGCCATAATCGCCTATGTGCAATATCAGCCAGTTGTTCCACTCCATCGCAAATTCCTGCGCGGCACGCAGGCTGTCTGCATTTTCTGCTTCACTTCCCTGCGTCCCATACACCACCACAAACGGATCGTACATCGCGTCTGAGAATGGCCCGCTGACCCCATTCAATTTCTCTAATGCTGCCTTTGCCTGCCCTAAAGGCAGATCCAATGAAAGTAGCGGCTGGTCTGCCGATGCTTCTAAGGCAATTCCTGTATCAATGCTGGAGGTCTCGCTTACTTCCCAGCCTATCAATTCATAGTTCGCGTCAAATCGGGCTTCAAATGTCAAGGCTTCTGCTGGCAGTACCTCAATCACAAATTCGCCATCAATCGTGACTTCAATCTCAGCTGCCATATCAGCAATGAGCTCATCGTTCAATTTCAATGTGAATTTTGCTAAATTGGTTGTATCTACTTCGATGGCTTGCTGTCCTGCTTCATCGATCGCTGCGGTCAACTGCGCCCACTCGTTCTCAGTGATGAACTTGTCCAGCTCCAGCCAGTAGGCTGCATTGTATTGAAGCGAGTTGGTTTTATAAGTCGCTACCAAGGGGTTGGTAACCCGAACCTGTGCGTCAAACCAGGGCATCAATTCTGCCCAATCCAAGACCGCACAACCATGACCACCTGTGGCTACTTGCTTGAATACGTGAGTGTATCCATTTTCTACATACACGTCCCGGATCTGCTCTTGATTCATTCGCAGATTTACCGGATCGTCATAGCACGACATGATGAACAAAGGGAGATGCATCCCGTTCTCCGCCTGCCATAATGGCGATTCAAGCTCCAGCATCGGCACTAATGACGCATCCACATAGTATGTCAGATTGTGTACGTTATTCCTTACGTCCAGGTTTGTAGTTTGAAAACCTTCGAACATACTGCGACGCATTACCGAGCTCTTATCCCAATGTTCATACCAGTGCGGCCAAAATTCTCGATAGTCTGTCCATCCGGTCTGAGGGGCAACCCCAGCCCACATGTCAGGGTATCTCAGCGCCAAACGATACGCGTCTGAACCTCCTAAGGATCCACCCGTGATAAAGAAACGATCATGGTCCAGCGTGTAACCTTCCACTTCTTCCAGATCCCTGATCACATCAAATGCGTCAAATTGTCCCTGGTTGTTGGCCTGTGGTCCGCGGTAATCTAACCTCACCACTATCCAGTTCTTGTCGTTATCAATTATCCATTTCTGCGGGTTGGATGTGGCTCCGGGAACGCTCGCTCGCCCACCTGCCCCATGTCCAATAAACAGAATCGGCCTTGGAGTCGTCTTGTCTGACGGTGTCGGAATAAATACACCGTACGGCTGATGCGATCCGTCCATCTGCGATACCATCCAGTTGATCCCCGCGTAGGGCGTCTCGGTTTGTGCTGTTACAATATTTTTTGGAAATAAAGTAACGATTAATGCGGATGCTATCAGAAAGCCCAGCACTATTAGCATCTTTTTGTTAATTCTCATTCCTTACTCTCCTTTGCTAATTTTGAGAAATCTACTTATTGACATTTCAGCTTTTGTTTGGTTTTGAGAATCTATCGTTTATGCCTCCTTTGCCACGCTTTGCTTACATTCTTCGTCCACATCTGTTTAGCAATGGGCGTAACCGGTTCCGGTATCGGTTCCTATTCTACGATATATTTAGCAGTAGGTCAATACTATTCAAATGAATTGATCAAATTTGCCAACTACTAAAGGGGTTTTTAGTCATCTCGATCCAGGAACTGCTCATTTTTTTCGATCAGCTCAATTCGTTGGTCCACGCAAAGCGCGGAACGCAAGGGATCTTTGGGTGTCTTTACCGCGTAATCTATAATACGACCAAGGTCGGTCGAGGCCACATGTAATCGCGTATCTGAGGATGCGTAATAAATTAATATGGTTCCGTCTTCTTTCAAAACAAGCCCGTTTGAAAACAGCACATTTGAAACATCGCCAACCCGTTCCCACCCGCGAGGTTCAAGCAAGTAACCCCCTGGCTGATAAATTACCCGCCACGGTTCAGCAAGATCACAAACAAACAAATAAAGCACATATCGAAGACCAACAGCTGTGTTCCTGACAGCATGGGCAATGTGCAGCCAACCGATTTCGGTTTTGATGGGTGGCGCTCCAGCCCCGTTCTTTGCAGACTTTATGGTGTTGAATTCACGTCTGTCGATGATCACTTCATTTTCAATCACAGCAGAGTTAATGTTTTCACAGATGCCCCAACCTATGCCCGCCCCCAGGCCTGCTTCCATAAAAGCGTCCTGGGGGCGGGTGTAAAATCCATATTTGCCGTCAACGAATTCGGGATGCAAAACGACATTTCTCTGTTGTGGAGACTTTGTCTTCAAATCTGGCAGTCGGTTCCATGTGACAAGATCTTTTGTTCTGGCTATGCCCGCACTTGCGAACGGCTGGAAAAGCACTCCCGGTCTTTTTTCTGTATCTTTTCTCTCGGAACTAAAGATACCGTAGATCCAACCATCCTCGTGTTTGGTCAGACGCATGTCATAAACATTTACATCCGGACGTTCATTTTCAGGGATTTTGACAGGCTTTTCCCAAAATTTGAAGCGATCGATGCCGGTCTCA
>Ga0172382_10005421_pt1 | contig 19026 bp, 20 predicted proteins | sample Leawel138RmetaG_FD_122245 | JGI IMG/M metagenome (GOLD analysis project Ga0172382, IMG submission 122245) | Leachate microbial communities from a municipal landfill in Southern Ontario, Canada - Leachate well 138R metaG | ecosystem: Engineered > Solid waste > Landfill > Unclassified | place...
CGCCGGGATATTCGATTCTTAACGGCCGTGCCATCGCTGCCTCCTTGATTGTTTCGGGATTTGCCAAAACATATCAAAGAAGTTGAATGTGTCAAGAGTTGAGACCTGACCCTTTGGGGCTCTCCTGACCCTTTGGGGCTCTCCCTTTGGGGCTCTCCTCAGAATCAGGTCGCTCAATCCCTTGGCGAATTCGCCGATCGCCGGCGTTTCGCCCACCCCGAGCAGGGTGGACGCGATATCGTAATAGTGGTAGATGATGATCGACCGGACGGGAAGGATGCCGTCCCAGTCGGGATCGACGATGTCCTTGCCGTTTTCGAAGACGTCGCAGTAGCCGAAATCGGAGGCGAGGCGGACGACCGGCGATTCGAAGATGAACTTGCGCGGCGGGCGCGCCTTGTCGGGCGTGGCGCGGTAAACGGTGGAGCCGAGATTGAAGCCGCAGAAGGGATCGGCGGTGGTGTCGTCGATCTCCCCTCTCGTCATCGCGTAGCCGCGAACATAGATGATCGGATAAAAAGGTGCGCTGCCGTCGCCATCCGAATGCCCTCCCCTTCAACGGAAAAACCGCCGGCCAGCATCTGCTGGCTCCAGCGGTTTTTTTCTCCTACGTCGCGATCTGCCGGGGCATGCCCCCTCCACCAAAGAATCGGATTCTCGCAAGATTAATTGATCAAGCTAATACACCTTTCATTGAGATCAAGTCAAACGTAATTTTAATTCACGTTTTCTCCGGTCTGGAATACCATCGCATTGCCCGGTGCTTTTCCGATTGACTTTCCCCCCGGCGGGAAATAGAAAAAGGGCTTCCGCATTTTGGTGAGCGGATGCAACTCGCTCGTTGTTAATTTCCACGGAGAATGGAAGATGACCATACTGCTGATCGAACCGGCGCTGACCTTTGCCCAATTTATGAAGCTGAACCTGATGCGGCTCGGGTACAATGTGCGGCATGTGACCTGCGCCGAAAACATCCGGGAGGCGGTGGTCCGCTATGCTCCCGATCTGGTCATCTCCGAAGTCGTGCTTGGCGCGCAAAACGGCGTCGACGTCTGCCGTTTTCTTCGCGACGATATCCACCTGGCGCACCTACCGGTGATTCTTATCTCCACCGACGGCTGCATGGCAACCCGACAGGCGGCCCAGGAGGCTGGTTGCGTCGATTTTCTGACGAAACCGGTCACCTCCAGGGACATCCATGAACTGATGCAGCGGCACTTACCCTTCCATCACAAGCGCCACAACATCAGAGTCCGCATGGAAATGATGATCACCATCAACGATGGCCGCGCATCGAGAAAACAGAAGGTCGTCAGCATGGGCGAGGGGGGTTTGTACATCGAAACGGATGGGCAGTGTCCGGCCGGGACCCGACTCGACCTGGACATCCCCCTGCCGGGTCTGAGCAGTTCCTTGCGGTTGCAGGGTGAGGTCATCTATGTGCGGGGGACCGGCGATGCCGAATTGCCGCAGGGGATGGGAATTAAATTCATCGGCATGGATCACAATACGACCACCCTGCTGAAGCACTACATGGAGAGCTACCTTTCCGATTCCCTACCGGTCCCGACCGCGTGTCTCAAGGAGAAACGATGAAGATCTGGATCGACGCCGACGCCTGCCCCCGGGTGGTGAAGGAGATCGTCTTTCGCGCCAGCGAACGCCTGAAGATCGAGGTGTGCCTGGTGGCGAACCAGGGGCTGGCGAAACATAACAGCCGCCTTGTCCATTCCGTCGTCGTCCCCGACGGCCTGGATGTGGCCGACGACTACATCGCCGAACATGCCGCGGGCGAAGACCTGGTCATCACCGCCGACATTCCGCTGGCGGCGCGCATCGTGCGCAAAGAGGGCGTCGCCCTCGATCCGCGGGGAGAACTGTACACGGACGAAAACATGGGCGAGCGGCTGTCGGTGCGCGATCTGCTGCAGGGTCTGCGCGACGAAGGACTCGTCCAGGGCGGTCCGGCGCCCTTCAACCCCCAGGACAAGCAGCGCTTCGCCGCTGCCCTTGACCGGACCCTGACCCGCCTTTTGCGCGGCGGCGGGCGATAGTCGCCCTCGCAACCGAATCCCCTTTCCGCCGAACACAATCGGCCGAAGGTGATTCGGCATGGCGCAGACAACGGAAAAAACCGATGCGGTGGTCCTGGCCGGCGGGATCGTCAATAATCCCTCGATCGACATTGCTGTGGACGACGCGCGGGGCTATATTTTTGTCCGGACCCAGCTGGAGAAGAAATTCGGAGGAAAGAGATGATTGCAACGACAAAAATTTTCGCTTTTCTTGGCGGTCTGGCCGCCGCCCTGGCCGTGGCGCTGGGCGCTTTCGGCGCCCACGCCCTGAAGGCGCGCCTGGAACCGCAACTGCTGATCACCTTTGAAACCGGGGTGCGCTACCATTTTTACCACGCCCTCGGCCTGTTCGCCGTCGCCTTCGCCGCCACCCTCCTCCCGGATTCCCCCCTGGTGCGCTGGGCGGGATGGCTGATGATGGCGGGGATCGTGCTGTTTTCCGGCAGCTTGTACGTTATCGCCCTGGGCGGCGCGCGCAGTCTGGGCGCCGTCACGCCCCTGGGGGGCGTCGCCTTTATCCTCGCCTGGCTCCTTCTGGCGGCGGCAACGGCGCGCGGCTAACTCCCTCCGGAACGACCGCCTGACCTTTCGCCGCCGGTTTTTGGCACTTCGCCTGCATGATGGAGCGGCGCCCCCCGCGTTGGTCGAAGCAAAACGCCGGGGAGCGGCTTCTGGGGAACTGTTGCGGGACCCCAACCCCGGTGAATTGGAGAAGGCGATGAGCGAAAAACGGCGGCGGCACTTCTTGCGCCAAATGTCCCTGGCCATGCTGCTGATGGCTTGCGGACGGCCCCTCGAATCGGTGCATGCGGCGGTGTCCGGCGCCCGAAAAAATCCTCCGGAAATACGGAACTTGACCTTGCGCAATCTCCATACCGGCGAGGAGCTGGCGTTGACCGGTCTGCAGGCCGAAAAGCCCGGATCGGATCCATCCTTCGCCGCAATCGACGGTCTTCTGCGCTGCCATTTTACCGGCGAAGTGCACCCCATCGATCGACGCCTGATCGAATTTGTGCTCCGACTGCATCGCAACGCGGGCGAAGGCCGGCGAATCGACATAATCTCCGGTTACCGCTCGCCAATCTACAATGAAAAACTTCGGCAACGTTCGAAGGGCGTCGCCCGCAACAGCCTGCACCTGCAAGGCAAGGCGATAGACCTGCGCATGCCCGGGATCAGGCTGGACCGCCTGCGGCAAGAGGCCATCGCCCTGGACTGCGGCGGCGTCGGTTATTATCCGACTTCCGGTTTCATCCATCTCGATGGCGGCATGCCCCGCAACTGGCAGGGGGTTTGACCCGAGCGGGAGTTGCGGTTATTCTTTAATGGACCCTAACCGCGGACGCCTCTGCACATGACCAACCGGACACTCCTTGCCGCCGTCCCGATCCTCGTTTTCCTCCTGGCCTGCTGCGCCTCCGTTTCCGCCGCCGAACCGCCGGATTCGTCGCTGCAGGAAGCGCTGCGCAAGCGACTGGAAAATCCGCCGCTGATCCCGGCCGTTGGCGCAGCGCTGCACGCCGGGGCGGCGCTTCCCGATTTCTACCAGCGGCGCCTCTACCGGCCGGCCTGGATTCAGGGGGAAAAACCCGCCCCCGCCGCCGCTGAACTGCTCTCCGCCCTCGCCGAGGCGCAAAACGAGGGGCTCGATCCCGACCATTATCATCGGCAAGCCATTCAGGCGCTTCTGACCGAATTGTCCGACGAAAAACCGAGTGTCGAACGGCTGGGCGATCTTGACCTGCTGCTGACCGACGCCTTTCTCGTGCTTGCCACCCATTACCGGCACGGACGCATCAATCCGGAGACGATCGACCCGGAATGGCACGCCCGACGGCGTGGCGGCGACCCGGGCGAGGATCTGGACCAGGCCCTCATCGAAAGTGTGCGCCGCACTCTGCAAAACATGCTCCCCGCCCAGCCCGAATACGCCGGCCTGAAACAGCAGTTGCTGACCTACCGGTCGCTTGCCGCCGCCGGCGGCTGGGCGCCCATTCCGGCTGGCGGCCTTTTGCGCGCAGGGGATAGCGGATCGCGCGTGGCCGCCCTGCGCAGCCGGCTGCTGCTCACCGGCGACCTGATGCTGCATACTGGCGGCGATTTTTTCGATGCCGAGGTGAGCGCCGCCCTGCGCCGTTTTCAGCACCGGCACGGATTGACGGCCGATGGCGTGCTGGGACCGGCCACCCTGGCCGCACTCAACGTGCCGGTGGAAGCGCGTCTGCACCAGATCGAGGTAAACCTGGAACGCTGGCGCTGGCTGCCGGCCGATCTCGGCGATCGGCACGTGCTGGTCAACATTGCCGATTTTCACCTTTATGCGGTGGAAAAAGGCGAGACGGTCCTCGATATGCGGGTGGTGGTAGGCCGGCCTTACCGCCAGACCCCCGTTTTCAGCGATCGCATCCGCTACATCGTCTTCAATCCTTACTGGGAGGTTCCGGAGCAGATCACGGTCAAAGACATTCTGCCGCGGATCGTCAAAGACCCCGCCCATCTCGGGCGTTTGCAGATGAAGCTGCTGCAGGGCTGGGGAAACAACGTCCGCGAGATCGACCCGGCCCTCGTCAACTGGAGCGCCCTCGGGACGAAACGCTTTCCCTACCGGTTGCGCCAGGACCCGGGGCCGAACAATCCCCTCGGCCGGATCAAGTTTATGTTTCCCAATGCGCACGATATCTACCTGCACGACACCCCGGCGCGGCAGCTCTTCGCCAGGGATCGCCGTAGTTTAAGCTCCGGCTGCATTCGCCTGGAAAAACCGCTGGAATTAGCCGAATATCTGCTGCGCGGCAGCCGCATCGGCAGCCGCTCGGCCCTGGAGCAAAGACTGGCGGAACACAAGGAGAGCAGCGCATCTTTGCCACAGCCCGTCCCGGTGCATATCCTCTACCGGACAGCCTGGGTGGATAGGCAGGGCGCCCTCCACTTCCGGCCGGACATCTATGGCCGCGACCACGTTCTTCGACAGGCCCTCGACCTGACACCGGACGGCGGGATGCGCCGGACGGCCACCGCCAAGAGCACAATGCCGCCCGGCTCCTGATCCCCGCCGTTACCCTTCTCCGCAGCAAAATCATAGCGATGCGTCCCGAAACGCGTTGACAGTCGTTGTTTGCCGATGGTATCTTTGCGGGCTTGATTAAACTCAAACCGAGGAGGATGCCAGAGATGGACCAGAAGCTGCAAATTCTCCTCGACACCGTACGCAAGCTCATCCGCCGCGGCGCTTTTCCCAACCTCTCCAAAGTACTCGCCAAAACCCATCCGGCCGATATCGCCCATCTCTTTCGTTATCTCGAGCTCAAAGACCAGCGCATTCTGTTCAACCTGATCGAGAATCCGGAGACGGCCGCCTATGTTCTCTCCGAGATCGATCACGCCACCGGCGCCCAATTGCTGGAGCAGATCGCGCGGGAGACGATCACCGAAGTACTCCAGGAGATGCCGTACGACGACGCCGTCGATATCATCCGCAACATGCCCGAGGAGCTGGCGGAGGAGATCCTCAGCAGCATGCAGGAGGAGCATTCGGAGGAGATCGAGGAGCTGTTGCGCTACGAGGAGGACACCGCCGGCGGCATCATGGCGACCGAGATCTTCTCCCTGGAGGAGAATCTCACCGCCGGCATGGCCATCGAGGCTCTGCAGCAGGCGCAGGATGTGGAGATGGTTTTCTATCTTTACGTTACCGACGCCCACGGCCACCTGGTGGGGGTGCTGTCGCTGCGCCAGTTGCTGACGGTGCCGCCCAGCACCAAGCTGAAGAACATCATGATCCGGGATGTGATCAGTGTCCGCACCGACACCGACCAGGAGGTGGTGGCCCAGGTCGTCGCCAAATACAACGTGCTGGCGATCCCGGTCGTCGACGAGGAAAACAAACTCAAGGGGATCATCACCGTTGACGACATCATCGACGTCATGCGCCAGGAGGCGACGGAGGACATCTACCTGATGGCCGGCGCCAGCGAGGAGGAGCTGCTCTACGGCAACAAATCGCTGAAAATCGCCCGCCTGCGCCTCCCCTGGCTGGTCACCAACCTGTTCGGCGGCGTGATCACCGGCTACCTGATGTGGAGGTTCAAGGTCACGCTCAAGGAGGTGATCGCCTTGATTTCCTTCATCCCGGTCATCACCGGCATGGGCGGCAACGTCGGCGGGCAATCCGCCACTATCGTCGTGCGCGGCTTCGCCACCGGGCGCATCGATTTCACCACTCTACGCCAGGTCTTTTTCAAGGAACTGCGGGTCGGCATGATCATGGGCGGCGTCTGCGGCGTCACTGTCGGCCTGGTCGCCCTTTTCTGGCACGGCAACGCCTACCTCGGCGTGGTGGTGGGCCTGGCCATGGTCACCGCCATGACCGTTGCCGCCTGCATGGGGGTGCTCGCCCCGTCCTTCTTCAAAAAAATGGGGATCGATCCCGCCATCGCCTCCAGCCCCTTCGTCCAGACCGCCAACGACATCACCGGCATTCTCATCTACTTCGGCATGGCCACCCTGTTCATCAGTCACCTTCGGTAATTGGCGCTATTCGGAAGGCGCGCTTCGCGGCCTCGCAAATCATGCACATCCAAACTTCGGAAGCCATCATCCTGCGCCACCTCGATTACGGCGAGGCGGATCGCATCGTCACCTTTCTCACCCCCGACCGGGGCCGGCTGAAGGGATTCGCCCGCGCCGCGCGCAAGAGCCGGCGGCGCTTCGGGGCGGCGCTGGAAACCTTCGCCCGGGTGCGCCTGCAATGGAGCGCCGGTCGCGGCGAAATGGTTTCTTTGCGCGAGGCGGATCTGCTCGACCTGCAAACCGGGCTGCGCACCGACCTGGGGGGGCTCGCCCTGGCCGGCTATGGCTGCGAGCTGGTTGAGGAATTGCTCGGAGATGTGCAGGAGCCGTCGGGATATTTTGCGCTGTTGGAAGCTTTTCTCGCCCACCTGGCGGCAACCGGCCCTTCCGCCGAAGCCCGACTTCTTTTCGAACTGCGCCTGCTGCAAGAGGCGGGATACATTCCTCACCTGCTGCACTGCTCCGAATGCATGCTCGCCTTGAGCGCACCGGAAGCGGCCTTCGATCCGGCCCGCGGCGGCAGTCTTTGTCCGCAGTGCGCCGGCTCCGCCCGCCGGCTCTCCCTGGGCACTTTGGGCAGCCTGGCGCGCCTGCTGCGAACACCGGCGACCGCCTTTGCCGGCATCCGTCTCGGGAAAACGACGATCGACGAGGGAGAAGCCGCCCTGAGCGCCGCCCTGCGCCTGCACGTGCAGCGGCCTCTGCGCACCCTGCCATTTCTCGAACAGATCATGGGCGAGCGGCGGTAACCTGCCTCCCCCGGCGTTTCTCCGCCGGAAGCGATGCCCACTGCGGAACTTCACGGAAGCGTTTGCGATCAGCACCAAAAGATGCCGGCAAAACCAGCAACTTTCCTTGACAGCCTCAGCACCCGCAGGCTAAAATATTCCTTTTAATTGTATACAGTATACGATTTTACGCGGCCCTTCCGGGCGGCGGAAATCGCCCCGAACGGAGGCATCGTGACTTTTCAGGATCTCATTCTTTCCCTGCAGAACTACTGGGCCGGCCAGGGCTGCCTCATCCAGCAGCCGTACGATCTGGAGAAAGGCGCCGGCACCTTCAATCCGGCCACCTTCCTGCGCGTTCTTGGCCCCGAGCCGTGGAAGGTCGCTTATGTGGAGCCCTCCCGCCGGCCGACGGACGGCCGCTACGGTGAAAACCCGAATCGGCTGCAGCATTACTATCAGTTCCAGGTGATCATGAAGCCCTCGCCGATGAATATCCAGGAACTGTATCTCAATTCGCTGAAGAGCTTCGGCATCGATCCGAAGAAACACGATATCCGCTTCGTCGAGGACGACTGGGAGTCGCCGACCCTGGGCGCCTGGGGTCTCGGCTGGGAGGTGTGGCTGGACGGCATGGAGATCACCCAGTTCACCTATTTTCAGCAGGCAGGCGGCATCGACCTGAAACCGGTGTCGGGTGAAATCACCTACGGCTGCGAGCGCATCGCCATGTACCTGCAGGGGGTGGACAATGTCTACGACCTGGAGTGGGTCAAGGGGATCAAATACGGCGATGTTCACCACCAGAGCGAGGTGGAATTTTCCACCTATAATTTCGAGGAGGCGGACGTCGACATGCTCCTCCAGCTCTTTACCATGTACGAAAAAGAGTGCGTCCGCCTGGTGCAGCGCGGCCTCGTGCTGCCGGCTTACGATTATGTTATGAAATGCTCGCATTCTTTTAATCTGCTCGATGCCCGCGGGGCGATCTCGGTCACCGAGCGCGCCTCCTACATCGGCCGGGTGCGCAATGTGGCCCGACTCTGCGCCGAGGGCTATCTGCGGATGCGCGAGCAGCTCGGTTTTCCGCTGTTGAAAGGAGGGTGCTGATGGCCGCCAAGGAACTGTTTCTGGAGATCGGCACCGAGGAGATTCCCGCCGGCTTTCTCCCCAAGGCGATGGCCGACATCGAAGCGTTGCTCCGCACCGAGTTGGAAAGCGCCCACATCGGCTTCGGCGCGATTAAAACGCTGGCCACCCCCCGCCGGTTGGCGCTGGCGGTTGCCGAGGTGGCGGAAGAACAACCCACCCGGCGCTCGCGCGCCATGGGACCGGCGAAGAATGTCGCCTTCGGCGCGGACGGCAAACCGACCAAAGCCGCCGAAGGGTTCGCCCGCGGGCAGGGAATCGCCGTCGACCAGCTGACCATCGTCGAGACGGAGAAAGGCCCTTACCTCTGCGCGGAGAAGGAAGAGACCGGCCGCCCCACCGCCGAGTTGCTCACAGTCATCCTGCCCCGGCTGATCAACGCCATCCCCTTCAAGAAATCGATGCGCTGGAAGGACCTGGATGTCCGCTTCGCCCGGCCGGTGCACTGGATCGTCGCCCTCTTCGGCGGCGCCGTCGTCCCCTTCGCCTTCGGCAACATCGCCAGCGGCAGCCAATCGCGCGGCCATCGGTTCATGGCCGACAACAGCACCTTTCCGGTGCGCGATTTTGCCCATTATCTGGAGGAATGCGAGCGCCATTTTGTCATTCCCGATCCGGAGAAACGCAAGGAGATCATCCGCCGGGAGATCGAGCGGCTGGCCCAAGCCGGCGGCGGCCATATCCTGCCGGATGAGGATCTGGTCGATCAGGTGGCCTTCCTCGTCGAATATCCGAGCGCCGTCCTCGGCACCTTCAACCCCGACTTTCTCCAGGTGCCGAAAGAGGTGCTGATCACCTCCATGCGCAGCCATCAGCGCTACTTCTCTCTTGTCGACGACGCCGGCAAGCTGCTGCCGGCCTTCATCACCATAAACAACACCCTGACCGACGATCCGTCGGTGGTGGTCAAGGGCAACGAGCGGGTGCTGCGCGCCCGCCTTTCGGACGCCCGCTTCTTTTTCGAGGAAGACAAGAAAGTCTCCCTCGACACCCGGGTCGAAGCCCTCAAGGCGGTGGTCTACCAGGCCAAGCTCGGCTCCTCCTACGAGAAGATGGAGCGCTTTCGCACCCTTGCCGTCGGTCTGGCCGCGAAGCTGCAACCGGGGTTGCGGGAGAAGACCGCCCGCGCCGCCACCCTGTGCAAGGCCGACCTGGTCAGCGGCATGGTCGGCGAATTCCCCGAGGTGCAGGGGGTGATGGGACGCGAGTACGCCCTGCTCGAAGGGGAGGATGCGCAAGTCGCCCAGGCGATCCACGAACACTACCTGCCGATACACGCGGGCGGCGCGCTGCCCGCCGGCGACATCGGCGCCTTTGTTTCCATCGCCGACAAGCTCGACACCATCTGCGGCTGCTTCGGCGTCGGCCTGATCCCCAGCGGCACCGCCGATCCCTATGCCCTGCGCCGCAGCGCCATCGGCATCCTCAATATCGTGCTGCATCGCGGCTATCGGCTCTCGCTGCCGCAGCTGGTGGATGAAAGCCTGACCCTCCTCGCGACCAAGCTGACGCGGCCGGCGGCCGAGGTGCGGACGGATGTGCTTGAATTCCTGCGCGGCCGTTTCTTCAACATGCTCATCGGCCAAAACCCGCAGGATGTCGTCGATGCCGTCCTGGCCGCCGCCTTCGACGAGCCCCTTGACGCCCGGGCGCGGGTGCTGGCGCTGGCCGCCCTGAAAAAAGAGGAAAATTTCGAGCCGCTGGCGGTTGCATTCAAGCGGATCGTCAATATCATTAAGGGCGGCGTGGAACAACCGATCCAGCCGGATCGCTTCGAGGCGCCCTGCGAAAGCGCGTTGCACGCCGCTTTGCAGAAAGTGCAAAAGGCGGTGGACACGGAAGTGGCGGCGGGCAATTATCCGGCGGCGTTGCAAGCCATCGCCACCTTGCGCGGACCGGTCGATAATTTCTTCGAGGGGGTCATGGTGATGGCCAAAGACGAGGAGGTCCGACAGAACCGACTGGCCCTGCTCACCTCCGTCGCCCGGCTGTTCAAGGGAATCGCCGATTTTTCGCGGATTTCCGAAGGCTGACCAGCCGTGACCAATCACAACGGACGATAATCAGGCAAAAGTCGTACAGTCAAAGCCGATTTTGAGCGTTATATTTATTGCACGTTTAATCATCGTAGCGCGGGGACAAATACTTCTGGAGGATTGTTGAAATGTCGGTCAACATTGCAAACGCAACGGTCAAAGCCACTATGGAGGAGAAGTCGATGGCTGCAAAGTATGTTTATTTCTTCGGCGATGGGAACGCCGAAGGACGGGGAAACATGAAGAATCTGCTCGGCGGCAAGGGCGCCAATCTGGCGGAGATGACCGCCATCGGTCTGCCGGTGCCGGCCGGATTCACCATCACCACCGAGGTCTGCGTGGAGTTTTACAAGAACGACCGCCGCTACCCGGAAGAGCTCAAAGCACAGGTGGCGGAAAACCTGCGCCGGGTTGAGGACCTGATGGAGAAGAAATTCGGCGATGTCAAAAATCCACTTCTCGTTTCTGTGCGCTCCGGCGCTCGCGCCTCCATGCCGGGCATGATGGATACCGTCCTCAACCTTGGCCTCAACGACCGCACCATTCAGGGGGTGATCGAGCAGAGCGGCGATCCCCGCTTCGCCTACGATTCGTACCGCCGCTTTATCCAGATGTATTCGAATGTCGTGATGGGGATGAATGGCGAAGTCCTCGAGCATATTCTGGAGCAGATGAAAGAGCGCCGGGGGGTGCGAAACGATACCGAACTGTCCGCCGACGATCTCAAGGAACTGGTCCTCCAGTTCAAAAAGAGCGTCAAAGACGAACTCGGCCGCGATTTTCCCGAAGACCCGCAGGAACAGCTCTGGGGCGCAGTCGGCGCCGTTTTCGGCAGCTGGATGAATCCGCGGGCGATCACCTACCGCAAGCTCAACAACATCCCCGCCGAGTGGGGAACCGCCGTCAACGTGCAGTCGATGGTCTTCGGCAACATGGGGGACGACTGCGCCACCGGCGTCGCCTTCACCCGCAACCCCTCCACCGGCGAGAACATCTTCTTTGGCGAATTTCTGGTCAATGCCCAGGGAGAGGACGTCGTCGCCGGCATCCGCACCCCGCAGCCGATCAAGAAGAGCCAGGGGGACGGCACCCTCCCCTCCATGGAGGAGGTCATGCCGAAATCGTACGAGCAACTGATGAAAATCCAGGATGTTCTGGAGAAACATTACCGGGACATGCAGGACATCGAATTCACCATTGAAAAAAGCAAGCTGTACATGCTGCAGACCCGCAACGGCAAACGCACCGCCAAAGCGGCGGTGCGCATCGCCGTGGAGATGGTCAAGGAGGGGCTGATCAGCGAAAAAGAGGCGGTTCTTCGCATCGAGCCGACGCAACTCGATCAACTGTTGCACCCCTCTCTCGACCCCAAGGCGCAGAAGGACATCCTGTGCAAGGGCCTGCCCGCCTCGCCCGGCGCCGCCTGCGGCGAGATCGTCTTTTCCGCCAATGAGGCGGAAGAAGCGGCAAAGATGGGCCTCAAAGTGATCCTGGTCCGGGTGGAGACCAGCCCCGAGGATATCCACGGCATGCACGCCGCCCAGGGGATCCTTACCGCCCGCGGCGGCATGACCTCGCACGCCGCCGTCGTTGCCCGCGGCATGGGCAAATGCTGCGTCGCCGGCTGCGGCGACATCAAAGTCGACTACCGCGCCCAGCAGCTCACCACCCAGCGCGGAGTGACCCTGAAAAAAGGGGACATCATCACCCTCGACGGCTCCACCGGCGAAGTGATCCGCGGGGCGGTGCCGACCGTGCAACCGGAACTGACCGGTGAATTCGGGCTGCTGATGGGCTGGGTGGACAAAATCCGCCGCCTCAAGGTGCGCACCAACGCCGACACCCCGCACGATGCGGCGGTGGCTCGCAAATTCGGCGCCGAGGGGATCGGCCTGTGCCGCACCGAGCACATGTTCTTCGAGGGAGAGCGCATCATGGCGGTGCGGGAGATGATTCTCGCCGCCGATCTGGACGGGCGCAAAGCCGCGCTTGCCAAAATCCTGCCGATGCAGAAAGGCGACTTTCTTGGCCTCTTTCGCGAGATGAAGGGGCTGCCGGTCACTATCCGCCTGCTCGATCCGCCGCTGCACGAATTCCTGCCGCACACCGAGAAGGAACTGGAGGAACTGGCGCAGATCATGAAGGTGCCGGCGGCCACCCTCAAGGCGAAGGTCGACTTTCTGCACGAATTCAACCCGATGCTCGGCCATCGCGGCTGCCGCCTGGGGATCACCTTCCCCGAAATCTACGACATGCAGGTGCAGGCGATCATGGAGGCGGCCTGCCAGTTGGTCAAGGAAGACGGCTATGAAATCGTCCCCGAGATCATGATCCCGCTGGTTGCCGAGGTGAAGGAGCTGCAAATCCTGCGGCCCAACGCCGTGCGCGTCGCCGAGGAGGTCATCGATCGCTATGGGGTTAAGGTCGAATACCTGATCGGCACCATGATCGAGCTGCCGCGCTCCGCCCTGACCGCCGATCGCATCGCCGAGGAGGCCGAGTTCTTCTCTTTCGGCACCAACGACCTGACCCAGACCACCTACGGGCTGTCCCGCGACGACGCCGGCAAGTTCCTGCCCTACTACGTCGAGCGGGAAATTTTTCCTTGCGATCCTTTCGTCACCCTCGACCAGAGCGGCGTCGGCCAACTGGTGCAGATGGGGTGTGATAAAGGGCGCGCCACCCGGCCGGACATCAAGCTCGGAATTTGCGGCGAGCATGGTGGCGAAGCCTCCAGCGTTATGTTCTGCCACCGCATCGGCCTCGATTACGTCTCCTGCTCCCCCTTCCGGGTGCCGATCGCCCGCCTGGCGGCGGCGCAGGCGGTGCTGTTGGAGGCAAAAGACTAACTTGCGCCGCCAAGGGTCGCCCCTGGCGGGCTCTTGATTGAAGGCAGAGCCCCCGGCGCATTTTTCGCGCCGGGGGTTTGTCACTTCAGCAAACGACAGTTCATAAGTTTTTTGATTTACATTACCCCTCGGTCTGGCATACCCTCTCGCAGAGTGATAGAGTTGGTTATATTTTGCTTCAGGCGCAATCCCAATGCGAGGGACCTTGCCAACACGTGCAACTCTGCCGCTGAAACTTCGTCAATATTCTCTGAATTGCGCCGTTCATGCTGGAAAAACGTAAAAACAGCCTTAGGCAGGCATTGACCGATCCGGAAGAAACGGTGCGCCAGGCAGCCGCCGAAGCGCTGGACACCCTGGAATCGTTGCAAAGTCTGGAGCAGATCATGTCCGCCCTCGATGCCGGGGTGCGCGGGCAACGAGTGCGCGCCATATTTGCCATGGAACGGATCAATTCCGCCGAAGTCTTTCCGCCCCTGCTGAAATGTCTCAATCAGGCGGATGCCGATGTTCGGGCGGCCGCCGTTCAGGTGTTGGGGCGGAAGAAAAACCCGAAGACCATTACCAACATCCTTCGTCACCTGAAAGATCCCCATGCGGCGGTGCGGGTCTTTGCCGCCGAGGCGCTTGGCAATTTCTCCGATCGGCGACTGGTGCCCTATCTGGCGGCGGTGTTGAAAAACCAGGATGGTGAACTCGTCCGCACCGCGGTGCAGTCTCTGGGCCGGATCGGCGCTGTCGAAGCCGAAGAGCATCTTCTTCCCCTCCTTTCCGATCCCCGCCCGACCGTGCGTCGGCAAGCCGCCTTGAGTCTGGGACTGCTCGGAGCCTGAATCTTTCCCCCTCGCCCCCCTTTGCCCGCGGCCCCGAACCGTTCCGCCTCCCCTTTGGCCCGCCGGCGCCGACCATACGCTCAACGCCTTCTCGTCGCCTTGCTGGTCAGTTTCGCCTGGAGAAAAGGGTGCCTTGACACAGGTCAATGACCGAGCCGGGGTGAATGTTGGATAATTCAACCTTTCTTTCCTTCTCGGAGGCCCCATATGCACACGTTCAGTGAGATCGCGCTTGTCGCCACCATCTGGTCGCTGACCGGTATCGGTGCATTCTTTGCCCTCAGGGCGCGACTACGCAAGAAAAAGCGGACGCCATCGCCTCCGGAGAGCAAGGGATAAACTCGATCCCTCACCCCTCCAGATCGAGCCTCTACCCGATCGCGTTGACAATAAAAAATTTTTGCAATACATTCCCAAATCGTCTTCTGCACGACTTTTCTGGGGCAGAAAAGCCCTCTGTGGGGATTTTCGCCACTTTCGCCTGCCCGGAAGGCCGCCCATGGCCGTCGCCCTTTTAACCACCATTCTCGCCCTGTCGGCCCTCTATGCGCCGCAACCCCTTCTTCCCGCCATCGCCCGCGAATTCGGCGTCAGCCGGGAAATGGCGGCCTTTCTCATCACCATTTCCTTCATCCCGCTGAGCCTTGCGCCACTGGCATACGGCTATCTTCTGGAATCTCTGGCGCCGCGCCGTCTGCTGCGCATAGCGGTGCTGCTGCTGGCGAGTTCTGAGGTGCTGTTTTTCTTCGGCGGCTCCTTTCCCGTCCTGGTGGGACTGCGGCTGTTTCAGGGGCTCCTCATCCCGGCCATGCTCACCGCCTTGATGACTTATATTTCGCGCGCGGCCCGGGGCGTCGAGGTGCAGCGCGGGATAGCGGCCTATATTGCGGCCACCATTCTGGGTGGTTTTCTCGGCCGCGCCGGCTCCGGGGCGATTGCCACGGTGTTGAACTGGCGCTTCAGCTTTCTGCTGCTCGCCCTGAGTCTGCTCGTCTGTTATTTTCTTCTCGGCCGTCTGGCGGAAAACACCCCTACCGAGTTGGTCAAACCCACCCCGCGCGCCATCATCGAGGTGCTGGCGCTGCCCCTGAACCGAAAGCTGTTCCTGACGATCTTCTGCTTATTTCTGGTTTTTGCGGCCATTATGAATTTCATTCCATTTCGTCTTATCGAAATCAGCGACCGCGCCAGCGATCTGCGCATCGGGCTGATGTACTCCGGCTATGTCATGGGGATTGTAACCTCGCTGAATGCGGTTCGCATCGCCCGATTACTAGGGGGTGAAGTCAAGACGATGTTGCTGGGCCTCCTTCTGTATGTGCTGGCCTTGCTGGGAATGACCGGCGAGCGGCCGGCAGTGCTCTTTGCCATCATGTTCGTTTTCTGCGGCGCCATGTTTCTGGTGCATTCCACGGCGTCCGGCCTTCTGAATCGCTACGCGAGCGGTCGCAAAGGGATTGTCAACGGACTCTACATTGCTTTTTATTACGCCGGCGGCGTCATCGGTTCTTTTTTTCCGGGATACGTTTATCGCAGCTACGGCTGGACCTTTTTTATCCTCACCTTGATTGCGGTGGCGCTTTGCGCCCTGGTTCTGATATACAGCGCCCGGCGACAGGCGGCGGACCTGATTATGACCAAATAAATGGGCGAAACTATTGACACAACCGAGGCCGCAGGTATATCTATAGGGGGTTTTTGGCGCTCGAATCGACAACCGATGAAAGGAATTTCTGAATGAGGAAACGTGCACTTGCCGCTGTATTCACCTGTTCCATGTTGCTTCTGGCAATAGGGTGTACAGCCGAAGACAACAAGGCGGCGCAAAAGGTCGAACTCAAGGATCTGCGGGATAAAGTCAGCTACAGCATCGGCCTGAATATCGGCAGGGATTTCAAGCAGCAGGATATCGATATCGACCCGGCGTTGCTGGCGCTGGGAATCCGGGACGCCGTCTCCGGCGCTGAGCCCCGGCTTACCGATGAGCAGATTCAGGAAACGATCACCGCCTTTCAAAGCGAAATGATGGCCAAACAGGAAAAAAAGGCCAGCGAAATGGCCGCCAAGAATCTCAAGGAAGGTGAATCCTTCCTTGCCGAGCATGCCAAACAGGAGGGTGTGATCACCCTGCCGAGCGGTTTGCAGTACAAGGTCATCGAGGAAGGCGCCGGGCCCAAGCCGCAACCGAGCGATACGGTCAAAGTCAATTACGAAGGGAAGCTGCCCGACGGCACCGTTTTCGACAGCTCCTACAAGCGCGGCGAGCCGGCAACCTTCCCGGTCACCGGTGTGATTCCCGGCTGGACCGAAGGTCTTCAGTTGATGAAAGAGGGCGCCAAATACGAGTTCGTCATTCCGCCGGCCCTGGCTTACGGCGAGCGCGGCGCGGGACCGGTCATCGGCCCCAATGCGACCCTGGCCTTCACCGTGGAACTGCTCGAGGTCAATCCGAAAGAAGATGCCGCGCCCCAGGACGGGTCTGCCAATTAAACCTCGATAAAAGTATCGGATTTCCCGGGCCGCTCGCGTCCAGTTCGTGACGGAGCGGCCCCTTTTATTCAGCGGAAGGAAACAAAATGGCCCAGGCCAAAACCGATGATCGGGTTAAAGTCCACTACACCGGCCGGCTCGAAAACGGCGCCACCTTCGACTCCTCCGAGGAGTCGGCGCCGCTCGAATTCACCGTCGGCCGCGGCGACGTCATCCCCGGTTTCGAACAAGCCGTAATCGGGATGCAAATCGGGGAATCGAAAACGGTTCGCATTCCGGCGAAGCAGGCGTACGGCGAGCATCACGAGCAACTGGTGACCCAACTGGGGCGCGGTGATGTCCCGGCGGATATGGAACTGCAGGTGGGCAATCAGTTGGAGGTGACGCAGGAGAACGGCGAAAAGTTTTTGGTCATGGTCGCCGAACTGACCGAAGAAATGGTCACTCTCGATGCCAACCATCCCCTCGCCGGCAAGGAACTGATCTTCGACATCCAACTGCTCGAAATCAATTGAGCCGAGAAGAAAGCAGCGCTTTGGACCGCATAGAAAGCATTCTGGAGTTCTGGTTCGCAGCCACACCGCCCGCCGGCCCCTTGCCGGCGGAGCGGCAAGAGCTGTGGTTCGGCGGTGCGGAGGCCACCGATCGGCTGATCCGTGGGCGCTTCGCCGAAGATGTGCAACGGGCGCAGAGCGGGGAATACGATCAATGGCGGCAGAGCCCGCACGGCGCCCTGGCCCTGATCCTGCTGCTGGATCAATTCACCCGCAACATGTTCCGTCATTCACCGGCGGCCTATGCCAGCGACGAAAAAGCCCTGCGCCTGTGCCGGGCGGGACTGGCGCAGGGGCAGGACCAGAATCTTTCCATTTTACAGCGGGCCTTCTTTTATCTGCCCCTGGAGCATGCGGAGGAACCACAGGCGCAAGCCCTCTCGGTGGCGCTTTTCGCCGAGTTGCTGGCCCAGGCCCCCGTCGGACTGAAAGCCGCTTGTCGCGGGTTTCTCGACTACGCTGAGCGCCATCGGGAGATCATCGAGCGCTTCGGCCGGTTTCCCCACCGCAACCAAACTCTCGGGCGACCATCCACCGCCGAAGAAGAAGAGTTCCTGCGGCAGCCGGGTTCGTCTTTCTGATTCCCCCGCATTCTCAGCCGGAGCGGAAATCTCCGTCCGGGATCTTCTCCCCGCAAATCGTCGGACAATTCCAGTAATACACCCAGGCTTCCCGACATTCCCCCTGCGCGGTGCGCACCGTGGCACGCCTGCGCAGATACAGGCTGCCGGCCTCGTCGGTCGGATCGTAGTCTTCAAGCGCATCCAGGCGGCGCAAAGTGCGCCGGTAAAGAGATGGGAGGATTTCCATCAGCTCCCCGCGCACCGTGCCCTCGCCAGGCGACAGATAAGGGTAACCGCCATCGGCAACGAAATACAATTCACCGGCGACCGTCGCCTCCTCTTCCCGCGCCGTTGTCCCTTGTAGATACCGGGGATAATTCTTGCCCCCAGGCCGCAAGGTGCCATAGACGAAGACCGGCAACAGTGGCTCCACCCGTTCTCTTTGCTCAGCCATGACACCTCAAGGTGGCTATTCCCGGCAGATACAGAGATCGGCTGCAGGCCTTCCGCTGTTTCCCTTCGGGAGCGTTTCGGCTAAATCGCAGGATGGGTCTTTTGCATGCGGAACCCAGCCCCGTTCGGGCAAGGTTATCAGGGGATGGGAGAATGTTCCAGCCGGACCGATCCGGGAAGAGAAAAAAAAGGCCCCGAAAACCGGGGCCTCTGCGAAACTGGTGTTGTTTATCTTACTTCTTGTGGCACTCGCCGCATTTGGTCGGGCCGGCGCCTTTGTCCTGGTGACAGCCTTTGCACAGGTTGTGGGCGGCGTTTTTGTCGAGTTCCATCTTGCCGGGCTCACCCTGATGACAAACCGAGCACTCCATGGCCTCGCTGTGAACCTTGTGATTGAAGGTCACATTGCCGTTTTTGGCTTCCAGTGTAACGGAATCCGGCGCATCGGCGGCGAAAGCGGGGATGCCGGCAAAAGCAACCAGCAAAACGGCGATCATCAATTTCTTCATCCTTACCTCCTGTTAGATAAAAATTGCTTAGCCAAACGAGAATATATTTAATGTGAACCTAAGAAAAAGTCAAGAAATTTCAAATTGCTGGTAAAAATAGGGGCGAAAAGCCCAGATTACCGAGCCGCCTGAATTGTGTGAGATTACAGGTTGTGCTACATTCGCCCGCCCATCATGCGAAAGGAGAATATTCATGCTTACCTCCGCCGAACTGAAGC
>Ga0172382_10005422_pt1 | contig 19023 bp, 18 predicted proteins | sample Leawel138RmetaG_FD_122245 | JGI IMG/M metagenome (GOLD analysis project Ga0172382, IMG submission 122245) | Leachate microbial communities from a municipal landfill in Southern Ontario, Canada - Leachate well 138R metaG | ecosystem: Engineered > Solid waste > Landfill > Unclassified | place...
AATTTCTCTGTTAATTATTTTTGTAAAAATACTCATTTCTTCACATCCTTTTAATTTAAAAGTCCATTATAAACATTATATAACATTATCTATAAATTTAAAGTTTTAAACAAAAAAACAACTAAATACACCATCTAAAAAGAACAAAACCTTGATTTTTCTTTCAAAAGCGGGTGCAAAAACTTTGATTTTTAATAAAAACATTAAAACTATACCATATTATACGCAATGTTTTGTTTAGCCGAAGAAATAGTAAAAAACAAATATAAAGGAATAAGATAAAAGTTATAAGGGTACACAAATAACAACAAATTAAAAGGCAGTATATTTAATTGAGTTTAGAGCCTTAAAGTGATATAATGTTTTAGGAAAGAGGTAGAGAAAATATGAAAAAGATTCCTTTAGGTATTTCAGGTAGACATATACATGTGTCACAAGAACATTTAGAAATTTTATTTGGAGAAGGTTATCAGTTAACTAAATTTAAAGATTTAAGCCAACCTGGTCAGTTTGCTTGCGAGGAAAGAGTTGATGTAATATCACCAGCAGGTAGAGAACTAAACGGAGTAAGAATTTTAGGTCCGGTTAGAAAAGAAACGCAGTTAGAGATTTCAAGAAGCGATGCAATCAGAGGCAAGTTTGACGCACCCGTAAGATCAAGCGGAAGCATCAAAGGGTCTGGTGCTGCAACAATAGTTGGACCGAAAGGAAAAGTTGCAATTAAAGAAGGCGTTATTGTTGCTGATAGACACATACACTTTTCACCAGAACAAGCCAAAGAATTTGGTGTTATTGATAGAGAAGTTGTTAGTATTCGCGTTGGTGGAGAAAAGCCAGGGATTTTAGATAACGTTTTATGTAGAGTTCACGAGAACTTTACACTTGACTGCCATCTAGATACAGACGATGCAGCGGCGTTTGGATTAGTTACTGGTGATGAAGCAGAATTAGTAAAAGAATACAAAATAATTAGATAATTATAAAAGGGGCACATTATGAAACCGAAAAAGCATCTCGGACAAAACTTTTTGATTAACAAAACAATCGCTAACAAAATAGTGAATGCTGTTAATCTTCAAAACAAAGTTGTCTTAGAAATCGGTCCTGGTAAGGGTGCCCTTTCTTTATGTTTAATTGAAAAAGCACAAGAGGTTTATGCTTTTGAAATAGATAAATCTTTAAAACAATACTTAGATGTTTTAGAAGAGGAGCACAATAACTTTAAAGTAATTTACGACGATATTTTAAATGTTGATTTAAATAAGTTTATTGAAGAAATTAAATGTGAAAGTGTAAGTTTAGTAGCTAACATTCCATATTACATTACAGGTCTATTATTGAACAAAATTAGAGATACAAAAAAAATTGATACTGCTGTTATAATGATGCAGAAAGAAGTGGGAGATAGAATTCTTGCAGAACCAGGGAATAAAGAGTATGGAAGTTTAACTGTTTTACTTAATTTACACTTTAATATTAGTAGGGTAGTTAATGTAAAAAGAACCAATTTTTTTCCTAAACCAAAAGTAGATAGTGTAGTCTTAAAATTTGAAAGAACAAACAATCATTTAGATGGATTAAAAAGTTTAAAAAACTTCTATGAGTTTATTGATGCAGCGTTTAAAATGAAACGTAAAACACTATTGAATAACCTCTCAAATTATTATGGTATAGGCAAAGATGAAACGACTGAAAAACTTCAAAAAATCGAACCTGATATTAATGTTTTTGAAAGAGCGGAAAACATTACACTTAAGCGATTTATCGCATTATCAAATGGGTGGTATAAATGATTGAAAAAGCATATGCTAAAATTAATTTAACATTAGAAATTATAGGTAAAAAAGACAACTTTCATATGTTAGAAAGTATAGTTGTTCCGGTTAACATATATGATACTTTAAAGTTTGAAAAACACGATGAAGATATAGTTCTTTCTAATGTTGAAATTAAAGATAACAATATCTATAAAGCAATCGCTCTTTTTAAAGAAACATATGGTATAAAAGATAATGTAAAAATAACTTTAAATAAAAAGATTCCAATCGGTTATGGTGTGGGCGGATCTAGTGCTGATCTTTCAGCAACTTTAAGAGGCCTTAATAAACTTTTTAATGTTAACGCACCGATAGAAGAGTTAGAAGATTTAGCAAATGCTTTAGGTAGTGATACACTTTTTTCTCTACACAACAAAAGAGTTTTTATTTATGGGAGAGGAGATAAAATTAAATTTTTAGATGAAGGAGAAAAATTAAAGTTTATATTAATCTATCCAAAAACACAGTTGCTAACTAAAGATGTTTTTAAAGCATATGCACTAAATAAGAAAAACAATTATGTTGGATTTTTAAATAGAAGTATGGAGTTTATTTTAAAGAATTTAAAAAACGACTTATTAGATGCTGCATGTAGTTTGAGTGATGATTTGAAAGATTTATACAATAAACTAAAAGATAATAATTTAGACACCAACTTAACTGGTTCAGGCCCTGCGCTATTTATTGTTAATCCAACAGAAGAAGAAATAAATAAAGTTAAAGAAATTTTAAAAGATAAAATTAAATATGAAATTACTGAAGAAAAATAATTTAAATTGATATAATAAAAGGTGAGGTGTGTAATTATGGTTATTAATGGAAAGAAAGTTCAACTGTTTGCTCTTACTTCAAATGTACCTTTAGCGAAGGAGATTAGTAAGTATTCAGGTATTCCCCTATCTGAGATAACAGTTGAAAGATTTGCGGATGGGGAAATTAATTTAAACATTGAAACGTCTGTTAGAGGAAATCATATTTTTGTTGTGCAATCAACAAATTATCCAGCTAACGAGCACTTAATGGAATTATTGGTAATGATTGACGCTTTAAAGCGTGCGAGCGCAGAATCTATTACGATTTTAATGCCTTATTATGGTTATGCTCGTCAAGATAGAAAGGCGAAGAGCAGACAACCAATTACAGCTAAATTAGTTGCCGATCTTTTACAAACAGCTGGTGCGAATCGTGTGATTAGTATTGACTTACACGCAGGTCAGGTTCAGGGCTTCTTTGATATTCCAATTGATAACTTCCCAGCAGGAAGTTTCCTTGCAAGCTATTTTAACGATTTAAAATTAGAAAACTTAGTGATTGTTTCGCCAGACCATGGCGGAGTTACTAGAGCTAGACAGTTTTCAAGATACTTTGATTCACCAATTGCGATAGTTGATAAGCAAAGACCTAGACCAAACGAAGTTGAAGTTGTTGATATTATCGGTAATGTTGAAGGTAAGACATGTATAATGTTTGATGATATGATCGATACTGCATATACAATCATTAAAGGTGCTCAAGCGTTAAAAAACAAAGGAGCAACAGAAATTTATGCAGCAGCAACTCATGGAGTGTTTTCTGGTGACGCTTTAGAAAGACTTCAAAACTCATGTATTACAAAAGTCGTTACAACTAACACTATTCATAATGAAAGAGTTAAAAACTTTAGCAAGATTGAAGTTTTATCAATGGGTGAATTGTTAGGTCAAACAGTATTAAACATTATTAAGGAAGAACCAATCAGCCAAGTATTTGAAAGGTTCTCAGTTAAAAACCAACCATGAAATTAATAGTAGGTTTAGGGAATCCCGATAGTAAATATGAAAAAACACGCCATAATGCAGGTTATATGGCGGTTGATTTATTTGCGGAAAGAGAAAATCTTACATTTAAATACGATACAAAATTTTTAGGAGAAGTTGCAGTTTATTTTAAAAACAATGCTCAAGCAATTATTTTAAAACCATATACATACATGAACCTTTCAGGTAGAAGTGTTACTAAAGTATCGCATTACTATAAAATTCCAACAGAAAACATTTTAATTATCTATGATGATGTTGATGTTGATTTAGGAGCGTTAAAATTAAGATTAACAGGCAGTAGCGGAGGGCACAAAGGGATGGAAGATGTTATCAACCACCTTATGACAAGAGACGTAAAAAGAGTGCGTATCGGTATTGGTAAAGATGATAAAAAGATGATTGATTTTGTCTTATCAAAGTTTTCAAGAATAGAAAGAAAAAAACTTGAACCAGTCTTTGATAGTACATGTGAAGTTATGGAAGAGTTCATAAAAGGTGTAGATTTTGAACTTATTATGAACAAATATAACAAAAAACAATAATAGTTAGTTGATTTATAGAAACACCCCCCGGCAAACTTCAGTTTGTCCGGTTTTTGATGTCTAAAAGGAGAGATTATGAAAGAAAACATCTTAAAACTTAAAGACATAAAAGCGTTTAAAAACATTATTAATACAACTGAAAATCACTTTCTCACGAATGTAAATATCGGTTATGTTTTAACATTAATAGCACTTGATTTTTTAGAAAGTGAAAAATCAATTTTTGTTGTTTTACCTAACTTAACGCTCGCGCAAAAGTTTTATGATGAGTTGTGTTTAATGCTTCCTGATGAAGAGGTGTTGTTTTACCCTGCTGATGAATTTTTGACATCTATTCTTTCGCTTGCGAGTTTAACTTTTAAAACTGAAAGAATATACACTTTAGGAAAAATCTTAAAAAGAGAAAAGAAAATAATTATTTTAAACCAAGCAGCAGCTATGTATAAAACATTAGATAAGGACGCTTGGGAAGAAGCAATTATTGAAGTAAAAGAAGGAAAAAGGTTTGATTTAGAAAACCTTACGAGAAAACTTGTAAACATTGGTTATAAAAGAGAGTATACAGTACTTAAAACGGGTGAATTTAGCATTAGAGGGTCAATTATGGATATCTTTCCAATCGGCTACGAAAATCCTTTTAGAATTGATTTCTTTGATATTGAAGTAGATACGATTAAAATCTTTGAACCAGAGACACAATTATCTATTGGTAAAATAAGTGAATTCAATATCTTACCATTAAACGAACTCTTTTTTAATGATGAGAAAAGAGAAAAAGGAATTTTAAGATTAGAAAAACATTTAGAAGAACATGATTATAATGAAGAAGAAAAAGAGATTTTAAATCATAATGTTGATGAACTATATCAAAAGATTAATTTAGATATTAAAAATGAATTCATTTGTTTTTTCACAGAAAAAGATAATACCATCTTTGATTTTACGGACAATAAACGAATTTATTTCTTTGAGCCCGATAAGATGTATCTTAACGAAGAAAGAATGATAGAAGATATTGAAACTTATGATTTTATTGAAAGCGGAAAAGTAATAAAAGATATCTCGTTTTATAAAAGTGTTGATGAACTTTTAGCACACAATAATAATATTCAAGTGGAGATGTTAGATACACTTATTGAAAGCGAAAAGACAAGCATTTACGCAAGAGATGTAATAAATTATGAGGGTAATGATCATATACTCGTTAAAGAGTTAAAAGAAGAAATAAAAACAAACGTTATAAATATCTCAAGTGAATTAAGATATCAAAAACTTATTGATACTCTTGAACTCAATAAAATCAAATATTTTGTTAACCCAAAAACAATTAAACAAAACGAAGTAAATATATTTTATCCAAACTATATAGTTAGTTTTAATTTATACAAAGATGGATATAATGTTATTCATGAAAAAGAAATCTATGATTATCGCGCACTAAAGCGACATATCAAATATAAGAGTGTTTTAACGGAAACGGTTAAAATATCGCACATTGATGAATTAACAGTAGGCGATTATGTTGTACATTATGACCATGGCATTGGCAGATATGAAGGTATTAAAACGATGGTCTTAAGTGGTGTGACAAGAGACTATATTCATATTGCTTATGCGGGAACAGATTATTTATATATTCCGGTTGACCAAGTAGATTTAATTTTAAAATATTCTTCTAGCGAAGGGTTTACACCGCAATTAAACAGAATTGGAACTAAACAATGGGCTAATGTTAAAAAGCGGGTCAAACAAAGACTTACAGATATATCCGATAAGTTGTTAAGTATGTATCAAGAAAGATTAAAAATAAAAGGTTTTGCTCATTTAAAAGAAGATAAGATGCATGAAGAGTTTGCGAGTTTTTTCCCATATGTTGAAACTAAAGATCAACAAAAAGCAATCAATGAAACAATTGCTGATATGGAATTAGATAAGCCGATGGATAGACTTATTATTGGGGATGTTGGTTACGGGAAAACAGAAGTAGCCTTAAGAGCATCATTTAAAGCTGTCTATTCAGGCAAACAAGTTGCTTATCTTGTTCCAACTACGCTACTTGCAAGACAGCATTATCATGTATATAAAGAAAGATTCGAACCGTTTGGGATTAAAGTAGAACTATTAAGTAGATTTGTAACACCTAGAAAGCAAAAAGAACTGCTTAAAAATTTAAAAGAAGGAAAGGTTGATATTGTAGTAGGAACGCATAGGTTGTTAAGTGATGATGTTGGGTTTAAGGATTTAGGTTTGTTGATAATAGACGAGGAACAAAGATTCGGCGTAAGACACAAAGAGAAAATTAAAGAATTGAAAATCAATGTTGATACTCTTTCTTTAACGGCAACACCAATCCCACGAACACTGCAAATGGCACTAACAGGAATTAAAGATTTATCAATGATTGAGACACCACCTTTAAATAGATATCCAGTCCAAACACACATTATAGAAAGACACCCAGTAATCATTAAAGAAGCAATTTTAAAAGAGGTTGCAAGAGGCGGGCAAGTATTCTATTTATACAATAGAGTTATTGATATGGAAATGGTTGTTTTAAGATTAAAAGAACTACTTCCAAATGTTAAAATTGCTTATGCTCATGGTCAGATGAGAAAAGATAAATTAGAAAGAATAATTGTAGATTTTATCGATAAAAAATATGATGTATTAGTATCTACCACAATTATAGAAACTGGCATAGATATCCCAAATACCAATACACTGCTCGTTCATAATGCAGATTATTTAGGGCTTTCACAACTCTATCAAATTAGAGGTCGTGTAGGAAGAAGTGATAAGATTGCTTATGCGTATTTAATGTATGATAGAAACAAAAAGTTAACACCTGAAGCAGAAGCGAGATTAAAGACAATTAAAGATTTTCAACAGTTAGGAAGTGGGTTTAAAATCGCAATGCGAGACTTATCAATAAGAGGTGCGGGGAACTTGCTTGGAGAAGAACAGTCAGGCTTTATTGAATCTGTCGGTTTAGAGATGTATTTGAAACTATTAGAAGAAGTTGTTGATGAACAAAAAGGAATTAAAAAAGAAAAGGTTGTCGATGATGAAACAATTTTATCTAAACGACAAATTTCTAAAGAATATATTAGCAATGATGAAGTTAGACTAGAGATTCATAAGAGAATTGCTGATGTTAATAATTTAAATGATATAACTAATTTAATTATTGAACTTGAAGATAGGTTTGGATTTGTAGATAACGATTTAAAAGAGTATATGTATGAAAAGTTATTTTACAAATTAGCTAATGAAATAGGGGTAGAAAAAATAGATAAAACCTCAACAGACATAACGCTTATAATTAGCGAAGAAAAAAGCAAAGATATTGACGGGCTCAAACTCTTTACAACTATAGAAGAAACAGGGTATCAGATAAATTTAAAATATATTAGAAATAACATTCACATTACTCTTGTTTATGATGGAACAAAAGAAAATTATTTATATCAGATTAATAATTATTTAACATTAGTTTTACAATGATATAATAAGTAAAAAAAGGAGAACTTATGAAACAAAGATATACTTATTTAACATTAGCAATCTTAACAACGATTATTATTTTTGTTAATTCATTAATGCCCGCTAATATTTCAAGCGAACAAAGCGGTTTTTTCGTTGGCGTGGCAAGAAAAGTTTTAACCTTTTTTAAAATTGATATAGGAAACATTAACTTATCGTTACTCGTAAGAAAAACGGCCCACTTTATCTTTTTCTTTTTAGCATCTCTATTTTGGCATATGTTCTTTAAAACATTAATGAATAGAGAGCCTTACGAACCATACACATTAACATTAAATATCGGTTTATTAATCGCAATGACAGATGAGTTTATTCAGTATTTTACACCAGGCAGGGCAATGATGGTAGAAGATATACTATTAGATCTCGCTGGCGTTGCAACACTTTTATTAATAGCGTTAATAATATCTTTAATAAAACATAAAAAAAGAGACTTTTAAATGTCTCTTTTTTGTTCCTCATCATCCTTACTATCTTCATAAGTTTCGTTATCGAACTTTAATTCTGTTAAATACTCAATCCCATCAATAATTACAATCAACACTATCGATAATGGACAATATATGTAAGTTATGAAACCTGAAGCGATTGCTCCACCCCAAAGAATGAACAGTTCTTTTAAGTTAAATATATTAATCGTTAAAACAATCCAAGATAAATCTAACAAGAGAATGTGTACGACTATTACTACCGGGATTAAAATGTAGGAGATAATCTTTTTAGGAATCATACAAACACTAATAAATAGTGATAAACCAATAATATCAAATAGTATTGTTGGTATTCTTGCGGGCATAACGATATTTTTCACAATAACAAAAACTAAAACAGCTAAAAAAGGCAACTTTTTATCTGTCACTTTTTTAGTTAAAAAATATAAAATTGTGTATGTTAACGTTATTGGAAAACTAAATAAGACATAGTTTTGGACAATAGTTAAGGCTATTAATATAGCCGTTAACACTAATTCTTTGGTTTTCAATCAGCAGGCGGAATATAAACGCTTCTAACAACAGTATAATTTTGGTTAATTATGATTGCTTGTAGACCAACAATTAGAAATCCCCAATCGGTATCATAGTAGTTAGGGTTATCTTCTAGTTCAACAACGCCAGTAATATGAGTTTCAGTCGAACTATTAAAATAATAGTTTGTCCCATCAAAACTACCAAAATCACTATCTTCAAAATCTGGTGTTGTAAGTAAAAAATCATAGATAGACATACCTAAGTTTTTATTTACCAGATAAGGTGTAATAGATCCGTCTATATCAACGAAATTCAAGACAACATATTCGCTGACAGAAGAATCTAACAAAGACTGATTAACTGTTTTTACATTTTCAACTTGTTTCTCTAGTCTTTTAACCTCTAACACTTTAATAACTGTTAAAGCACCTAAAAGTAGCACTGATGCAACAAGCACCCCAAAAATAATCCTTAGTGTTAAAACCTTTTTTTCATTTGACATAATATCTAGTTCCTTTCAATATTTATGTTTATTTGAATAGTTTTAAAGAAAGACCCGAGTCTAACGGTGCCGGACGCCTTAATGATTTACACACTATTCCATCTTTTAAACTATTTAAATATTAAGTTGTTAATAAAATTATATAAGAAATTACGCTTAAAAGCAATCAAGACTCCTTCATGGTATAATTAAAAGTAGATACATAATAAGTGGAGGGATAATAATGAAATCGTATAGAAAGGTATTAGCTTTTGAAACAAAAAACAGAAGAGAGTTTATTAATATAACTCCTTATGTTAATGAAGCGTTAAGAGAAAGTGGAATAAAAGAAGGGTTAGTATTATGTAATGCAATGCATATTACTGCCAGTGTTTTTATTAATGATGATGAATCAGGATTACATCACGACTTTGAAGTTTTTTTAGAAAGGTTAGCACCAGAAAAACCACACAGCCAATATCGTCACAACACATATGAAGATAACGCTGACGCACACATGAAACGACAAATAATGGGTAGAGAAGTAGTAGTTGCGGTTACGGATGGAAAACTTGATTTTGGTCCGTGGGAACAAATCTTTTATGGAGAGTTTGATGGTAAAAGAGTAAAACGAGTTTTAATTAAAATAATAGGTGAATAAACAACTACCACAAAAAAGTAAAATAACCCCCCTGTCTCTGGTTAGTTCAGTCCAGATTTGGGGGGTTAACATATTATTAAGGTGAGTTTTCAAATTATGAATTTGTTCGCTCTTTGTATGATTCTTCGGCTCGTTTTAATAGATCTAATACTTTTTCAACAAATCCCACTATATCCCAATTTGCGATATCGGATTCATTAATCATAGATGAATCTTGAGCAGCAAATGTTATAGTGCTATCTATATGTTGACCAGCTAATGGTCTTATTTGACAACGAGGAGTTTTTTCAAAACAGATGACCATATATTTTAAATAAGGGAAAAGTCTTTTGTGTTCAAAAGCGTTTATTGTGTGTCTTCTTTCTTATATTTGCGCAAAAAGAGGTACAGCATCTCTTATTGCAAGAAGAGGGACAGTTTTATCGTTTATTTTTTTGGTAATTAATATTTCAACAAGAGAGGTCTTTTTCTCATATAAAGGAGAAAGTCCAAAGCCTTTACTATCAATACCTGTGTATACATATTCTTCAAACATATGAGAATATTGTAAATAAGCATTCGCGTTTACCATATACCCAACAGGGAGATTTTGTTGTAATAGATCTGCTGTTTTCTCAATAATAGTATCTCTGTTCATATTAATACCTTTTTTCTATTAACTTAATATGTGTTTATTATACCAAAGATTTAAAAAGATAAGATAAAAAAGCACCCTATCCAATTAAGAAAAGGGTGCTTTTTAGTTAAATAAAGTATTATCCTACAAGGTTTGCCATTAAAGCGAAGTAAACAATGAAGAGGATACTTGAAGCCCAAATGATTGGGTTAACTTCTTTGATTTCACCGCGAACTAATTTAATTAATGTGTATGTAATAAATCCGAATGCGATACCATCAGCGATACTTGAAGTGAATAACATAGCCGCGATTACGATAAACGAAGTGATTGCGTCTGTCATATTGCTCCAATCAATTTCTTTTAATTGTTGTGACATTAAAACCCCAACAAGAACTAATGCTCCAACAGTAACTGAACTGTGAGAGAATAAAAGGAATATTGGGAATAAGACTATTGAGATTAAGAATAATCCTGCAACAACTACTGATGATAAACCTGTTTTAGCTCCTGCTTGTACACCTGTTGTAGATTCAACATAAGAAGTAATTTCTGGCGTTCCTAAAGAAGAAGATATTAAGGTTCCAACAGCGTCAGCCATTAAAGCTTTATCTAGGTTAGGGATGTTTCCTTCTTCATCTTCTAAACCAGCACTCTTACCAACTGCAACTAATGTACCTGCTGTGTCGAATATATCAACGAATAATAAAGCGAAGATTAGGAAAGCAGTATTATAGAATGGTTGATTGAAGACTGTTTTAAACCCTTCAATAATACCTACAAACGCAACATCTTTAACATCAGCTAGAGGTGCATAGTCAAATTTACCAAATGCAGGCATTCCATCTACGCCCATTAATCCTAACATTAAACCAACTAATGCAGTTACAACGATAGAAATAATGAATGAGAACTTAGAAATGCCGTGTTTTAAACTATGAACAACGAATATAACAATAATGCTAAAGAGACCTAATAATACAGCAGGATTAGTTAAGTCGCCTAAAGAAAGTTGCATACCGTCCCACACAAAGATACCAGATAACTTTAATCCTACAAAAGCGATAAAGAAACCAATACCAACACCGATCGCCGCTTTTAAACTATCAGGAATTGCATCAATAAGTTTTCTTCTAATAGGTGTTAAAGAGATAATTAAGAAAATAACACCACCGATAAAACTTAACGCTAAAGCTTCTTGCCAAGTATAACCATATTGACCAATGATAATACCAACGAAGAAAGCATTAACTCCCATTCCTGGCGCTAAAGCAACAGGCAAGTTAGCGAGTAAAGCCATAACCAATGTAGCCGCAAACGATCCTACGCAAGTCGCGAAGAATACTCCACCGTAAGGAATGCCGCCTGGAGCACCTGATACGATAAGAGGGTTTACGATTAAGATATAGCTCATCGCTAAGAATGTAACTATACCTCCTAGAATTTCAGCACGAAGATTCGCGCCGCGTTCTTCAAATTTGAAAAACTGTTTAATTTTTTCCATTTTTTGTTTTCTCCTTTTTTCTTTTTTGTTTGAAAGATTGTCAGAAAATAAAAAAACCATTTGAACTTCATGTACAAAAGGTTTCTATCTACTTGACAACTCAAAAAAAGAAGTTGTTCATCGTAGTCGCACAGTTTACGGTTGTGCGGTAGAAACTTTGCCACCATATTAGGCCAATTATACGACAAGACTATCAAACATACTAAAATGATACCAACAAAAGACAATAATTTCAACACGAAAACACGAAAAACCATGTTAAAACGCTTTCATGCCGCAACTATAAAGGTTAACAAAAATGTTGCAATGAGATTATTTTTATTGAATAAGTTTTTAAGATTGGTAATTAGAAAGAAAATAAAAAAACACTTAAATATGAATGTAACTAAGCATGTTTACGGCCGTTTATACAGTGCTATGTCATTTTGGCCGACATTTATTGGTTATAAAAAGACCTAAACGATTTGTAGGTCTCTTTTAACAAAATATTAATCTTATAATCCTATTAATGATATAGGACAAGAATAAACTTTTTCATTAATTGGCATTAAAGTCTCACAACTATCAATAACTAAACCAATGTTTATGTTTTTTCCTAAATGATTTAAAAAATCAAAGTTTTTATTACTGCTAACAGGGTTTATACCTTTTTTTATTTCAATAGGATAAATACCTGTTGCGCTATCAATAATTAAATCCACCTCTTTTTGATATTTATCTCGATAATAGTACAAATATCTTTTTGGGTTTAATCCGTTGTTGTAATAAGATTTAATTATTTCACTAACAACATATGTTTCATAAAAAGCGCCACTCATAATACCTCGTTCTAACATTTCTGCTGTTGGCCACTTGCATAAATACGCACAAAGTCCAGTATCCATAAAATACAATTTTGGAGATTTTATAATTCTCTTAGAAGAGTTTTTCATAAAAGGCTCTAATAAAACTATTATTCCAGAGGTTTCTAGGATAGAAAGCCAATTTTTAACTGTTCTCACGTCAATACCAACACTCCTAGATATTTCGCTATAGTCAATTTGACTGCCGGTTCTTAAGGCGATGTATTCTAAAAATTTAAGGAAGATAGTTTCTTTATCTCCTCTAATGATTGCACGTACATCTCTTTCAATGTAAGTAAATATATAGGAATCGAAAAACAATTCTCTAGCGCGATCATAGACTACATATTCGGGCATGCCGCCTCTAAAGATATCTTCAAAAATCCTTTTACGTGTTCGGTATGGGAGTTTATAATTTTGTTGTTTTTGCTTTAGAATATCTATATTAGGATTAAAAAAAGAAGTAGTTGGGTATTTTAAAAGTTCGGCGTTTGACAAGGTTGATAAAGGCAAAACAGCCGTTCTCCCTGCTAATGATTCAGAAATCTTATTTCTAAGTTCAAATTGATTTGATCCAGTTAATACATACATTAACTCTATGTTTTCGTTATTTTTTAACCTTCTTGATTTTTCTTTATCAATGTTAATTTTAATTTGTTCAAATAATTCAGGAGTTTTTTGAACTTCATCAATAATTACTGGCCAACCAATATTTTCTAAAAAAAGTCGCGGATTGGTTTTGGCACTACTCCTTAAAATAATGTCATCCATTGAATATTTTGGCATAGACGCACCAAACAAATACTCAACAACTGTTGATTTTCCTACTTGTCTTGGTCCATAAATGGTTATGCAAGCATATTCGCTTGCAGCTTTTAATAATTGTTTTTCAATGTGTCGGTTTAAATACATAAAAATCACCACCTTACAATATTATTTTATCAGAATTTTAACAAAAAGCAAGGCCGTTTATACAGTGCTATGTCATTTTGGCCGGACAATTTCAAATTAAAAATGTATTAAAACAAGACAATATTTTTTATAGTTTGGTTGTTTGTATGTGTATATAAGGGGTAAAAATGTTATAATATAATTATAAGAGATTAATAAAGGGGATAAAAAGATGAGAAGAAAAAGTTTAGCCATTATTACAATAATCTTAAGTTTGTTCTTAATGGTTGGTTGTTTTAATGGTGGGGGAGAAAAAGAAGGTAAATATTATACTGTTACTTTTGTCGGTCGCGATGGTTCTACATTGAAGACTGAACAAGTAAAAGAAGGAGAAAGCGCAACTGCACCTACTACGCTACCAGAAGTAGATGATTATGTGTTTTCTAATTGGGATAAGAGTTTTGATGCAGTTAATGGAGATTTAAGAATTACTGCTGTTTATAGAAAATTAAAAGACTTTACAGTTATATTTTTAGATAAAGAAGGAGTAATCTTAAAAATAGCAACAGTAAGAGAAGGAAGTGAGGCAAACGCCCCAACACCTCCAACAGTTGAAGGATATGAGTTTACTAACTGGGATGTTGATTTCAGCAATATTACAAGCAACTTAAATGTTACAGCTGTTTACAAAGAAAAAACATACACCGTTAAGTTTTTAGGGTTTGATGATGCACACTTAAAAACTGAAGAGGTTGTTCACTTAAACGCTGCAACAGCTCCAGTAGCTCCAGAGGTTGAAGGATATAATTTTACTGGTTGGGATAAAGAATTTGATGAGATTACTAACAATTTAATAGTAAAAGCTGTCTATGAGAAGATAATTAAAAAATATACAGTAACATTTTTAACCATTGATGAAGGAATCATAAGAAGAGTAGAGGTTAATGAAGGAGAAGCGGCAGAGGCTCCAAATGCGCCAACAGTTCTTGGTCATAATTTTCTTAACTGGGATATAGATTTCAGTAATGTTACAAGTGATCTAACGGTTAGACCGATATATGAAAAAAGAACATATAATATTATATTTGTTAGTGATGGTATAGAAATAGAAACACAACAAATAACATTTCAAGAAGACGCAACACCTCCAACAGTCGAAAAGGAAGGTTATAAATTTATTGGTTGGGATGAAGATACAACAAATATTTTTAGACATTTAACGGTGAATGCTATGTGGCAAAAAATAATATATGCAAGTTATGTTAGTGAGTTCGCTCTAAACGACTATACGCCTTATACAAACTTGTTAGAAACAATAGAAGTAGAAAGTAATTTAAACTATACTTTTGAAAATGTTAAATATGGTGGACCAAGAGGAACAAACGAACTTGTTTACTATGATGAAACACTAACTCACAACACAAATATTTATGGTTTAGAAGTAGCAATTAATAGTGAAGGAATAGTAATCGAAAAAGCAACAAAAGTAACTATTCCAGTAGGCGGTTTTGTATTATCAGGACATGGAACAAGTAACACGCTTTTAAACAATAGAGTTAGAATTGGCGATTATATTACATATGCAAATAATGAAGCTAAACTTTATCGAAATTTTCAAATAAGTAATATCGTCGGTTTAGCTATAGAGTTAGATAAAGTTGAACAAGAAATAATTAATGCTAATAATGAAATGTGGGCGTTAGATTATGTTGAAATAGAAAATATGTATAATGAAGTTATAAGAGTTTTTAATGGTCTTTTAGAAGACTATGTTGCGATAGAATATAAGCGCGCAGAAGAATTAATCCTAACAATGAGATTTATGCTAATAGAGCCAAAATCCGCAACTGTTAGAGCGATGTGGCACTATCCTGCAAGAAGCACAACAACTTATAACGAGATGAATACTTTTGAAGTTCAAAAGTTTTTAAACAAAGCAAAAAGCATTGGTATAAATAGAATATATTTAAATACTAATTTTGGTGGTTTTTCAGTATATCCTTCCGAGTATTTATCACATAGAATAACGGTCAATTATACCTATGAAGGATATGATGATTATTTACATGCGTTTATTAGTGAAGCACACTTAAGAGGGATTGAAGTTTACGCTTGGACAAACACACTAATTTGTGGGGATGGATGGGTTAGTGATTTCTATAAAACAAAAGGTTGGCTTTTAAAAGGATTTAATGATGAAGACAACTATAACGGTATGTATTATTTAGATATTAGTAACGATGAAGTTCAAGAGTTCTTAAGTGATATCTTTTATGAACTTGCTAGTAAATATGATTTAGATGGATTTGAATACGACTTTATTAGATATCCAGTAACAAGAACATATAGTTATATTTCTGGTAGTCCAACAAGTGATTTGCTAGACTGGGGATGGACTGATTCTTTCCAAAATAAGTTTAAAACTAAATATGGTTTAACAGGAGATTTGAAAGAACTTATTACAACTAACGCAACAGTTAGAAACAACTGGTTAACATTTAAAAAAGAATTATTAGACGACACAGTAAATATGATTTCAACAAGAGTTAGAGAAGGCAACCCAGACATTAAAATAAGTGCAGCTGTAATGACTAGTTTAAGTAGCGCTCAAAGCGTTTATTTACAAGACTGGGATAAATGGATTAGATCAGGTTGGGTAGATGAATTAAACCCGATGGCTTATACAGCAGATAATGATAATTTAAGTTCACAACTATCGAATATGTTATTATTTGTTCAAGGCAATGCTGAAGTAGTTGCTGGTATCTTTCCAGAAGGTAACGGCGGAGGGTTATATATGGTACCCGAACAAATAAAAATAGTTGAAAACTTGAATATTGAAGGTGTATCTAAGTTTTCTAGTAAACAACTATTCGGCAATCCGTTAGAAGAAGCATTCGTAGGCTTACATAGAGACTATATTGTCTTACCTACCGCAAGCAATGAAGAATTATTTGACGCTTATATCGCTAACATCATAGAAAAAACAAGCGGTTATTATCAGCATAGATTGGATGATGTTGCGTTTACTAACTTAATATCAACAATTAATAACTTTAATGAAACAGATACGATTGCTCAAAAACTCGCACAAATATTAGATATAATCAATCAAGTATCTGACGAAACCATCAAAAATAGATTATTGGCCGAACATATAAAAATAAACAAATATTTAAGTTTGTAAAATTGTAAGCGTTATATTATGTAATATAAAAGAAAATACTATCAATTGATATTATCGTGTGATATAATAAAGAAAATTATTTTTTAAAAGGAGAGAGATAGTAATGAGAAAAGAATATGAAAAACCAACTTTAGAAGTAATTGAATTTGAATACGACGTTTTAACAGAAAGCGTTGTTGGTTCAGTAGATTTTGATTTATCGGATTCAAATTGGTGGTAATTATGAGAAAATTAAGCAAAATATTTAGCATTTTATTGTTAGCTATTTGTGGCTTCTTTATTGCTAGTACAATTGATGTAGAAGCGGCACCTATTCAAGTAACAGCGCAGTACACAGGTACAACTACAAATATGATAGCGAATGAAAATAATGCTGCATTAATAGGATTAGATCCAACTATTTTTAATGTAATAACTAATAAAGGTTCATCAAGCTATGAAGTAGGCTTAAACAAAGACGGAACAATAAGGCTTTATTCTAGTTCCGGAGAAAATAAAGGGACTTCAATGGAAATTAAAGTGTTAGAAGGATATATTATACAAGCAATTAGTTATTCAATTAAGGCAAGTTATAGTCCAGACGCGAATATTATTGTTGATAATGGTGAACCTGTTTTATATTCTGGTTATACAACAGGAATACAACTAGATAATATTGGAGCTAGTAGTGTAATTATTCATAATGTTAATGATGCTACTTTACAAATGCACATTTCACAAATTGAAATAACTTATACTAGCATCCCAATAAAAAGTCTTCCAGGCGCATCTATTAGAACAGAAGGAATTCAAGGACTAAGATTTGACGCAGAAGTATTAGATGGTACAAATATTCAAGAAAAAGGATTCTATCTATTAAAAGGCGAAGCAACTATCGCAGATTTAATGGAGTCTTTGGCTACTATGCTTTATAACGGAAAGACAGTATTTAAACAAGCTGTTCCAGGAGTAGCTCCAGATGGTAGGTTTAGTATTGTATTAACGGGAATTCCTATAAAAGGTTATTTGGATGATATAACTGTAATACCTTATGTTGTAAAAACCGATAGTGAAGTAGTATATTCAAATCCAATAGTAAGATCTGTTGGTCAAGTTGCGATATTGATGGATCAAGTAACACAAGATCCATTACCACAAGGAGTACAAAATGTCCTTAATGAACTTGAGAATTTTTATAAAGGACGTTATGTAGGAAATAATTATGAAATTTCTGAAGGTGTAAAAGATCCTGTAACAAATGAATATGTGAATTTGGATTTATATGATATTTATAATCCAACAGTTACAAACATTACATTACCTACACCGGCAGCCAGAGAAGGATATACTTTTAATGGTTGGTACAACGATAGTTCACATAGTGGAGATCCTATTACAACAGTTGCAACATCAAGTATATTAAATGTAGCAACCATTTATGGAAAGTGGACTCAAATCACTTATAATGTAACATTCAACTCTAATGGAGGTTCTGCAGTAGATCCACAAATAGTTGGTCATGGTAACACAGCTATTGAACCAGCTGCTCCAACAAAACCAGGATCATTATTTGTTCGCTGGACATTGAATGGCGAAGCATTTGATTTTACAACACCAATAACTAGCGATATAGAATTAGTAGCAGAATGGACAGTAGCAACAGCAACAGCTTATTTCCATGAAACATTTACTGATATATCGTTACCTACAGGCTCTTATGGAAGTGGAACATATACTGGAGTAAATGGGTTGGTGTGGACATATGCATCATGTAGAGATGTTGGTAGTTACGCTATTGATGGTAAAGGCGTAATGCTTAACAAAGCTTCTGAATCATACATAGAAATAACTATTACAAGCGCTGGCGGATATTTATATTTTGAATATAGAAAAGCATATACTGGTGCAAGCGCTAGAGAACTGGAAGTATTAGTTAATGGAGTGCAAGTAGGGGAAACAACAGGAAAATTCGGAGATTCATCTGGGGAAGACACTACCGTCTACAAACACGAAGTACAAATTACTCAAACAGGTGTTATAACAATAAGAATTAAAAACGTAGGAAGCACCACAACAAGTAGACAAGCAGTGATTGATAATATTAAGTGGTCAGAAACTTCAGTATTAAATCCAGAGTCATAATAGTAAGAAAAAGCAAAACAAAAAAGATTAAAGAGACTGCAACAAACGGGC
>Ga0172382_10005423_pt1 | contig 19022 bp, 19 predicted proteins | sample Leawel138RmetaG_FD_122245 | JGI IMG/M metagenome (GOLD analysis project Ga0172382, IMG submission 122245) | Leachate microbial communities from a municipal landfill in Southern Ontario, Canada - Leachate well 138R metaG | ecosystem: Engineered > Solid waste > Landfill > Unclassified | place...
CCGCAGGCCCCCGCGAAAAACCGCGCCCCGGCGCACCTTTTTCAGCCCACACCATTTCGGAGATGGCGCGGCACAAGCGAATATCAATCCAAATCGAGCGCCATTATTTACACACGAAAATCGTTTTGGTATGAAAGGCCGTCCGTCAATCCCAAACCAGAGGAGTCCCCATGACCAGCTTCCTGCCCCGCCTGGCCGTCGTCGCGGCCCTGGTGTTCGCCCTGGCCGCCCCGGCCTGGGCCCACTTCGGCATGATCATCCCCAAGGCCCCCGTGGCCGACATGGACCAGAAGTCCCTCACCCTGGAATTCTCCTTCTCGCACCCCTTCGGCGGCGAAGGCATGAACCTGGTGCGGCCCAAGGCCGCCGGGGTGGCCTTCGAGGGCCAGACCACCGACCTGCGCGACGCCCTGGTCCCGGCCAAGGTCATGGACCACGACGCCTTCACCCTGAACTACGCCTTCAAGCGCCCGGGCGTGTACACCTTCTTCATGGAGCCCGAGCCCTACTGGGAGCCCGCCGAAGACGTGTCCATCATCCACTACACCAAGGTCAGCGTGGCGGCCTTCGGCGGCGACGAGGGCTGGGACGAGCCCCTGGGCCTGAAGACCGAGATCGTGCCCATGCTGCGGCCCTTCGGCAACTGGGCGGGCAACACCTTCGTCGGTCAGGTTCTGCTGGACGGCAAGCCCGTGCCCGGCGCCGAGGTGGAAGTGGAACTGTACAACCAGGGCCGCTTCGCCATGCCCACCGAGTACAACGAGACCCAGGTGGTCAAGGCCGACGCCCAGGGCGTCTTCGCCTTCACCTGCCCGCAGCCCGGATGGTGGGGCTTCGCGGCCCTGTCCGAGGCCGACTACACCCTGCCCGCGGCCAGCGGCCCCGACAAGGGCAAGGACAAGGGCGTCGAACTGGGCGCCGTGTTCTGGACCTACATGGCGCCCTGGCAATAGCCCGGAGCCCCGAAACCAAGGGCCCGCCCGGAGATGCTCCGGGCGGGCCCTTGCCGTTTGCGAGGCGCCGGGAAAAGGCCCCCCGGCGCGCGCCGGCCGCTCAGGGCCCGCCCGGGCCGTCCCCGTCGCCAGGGGGCAACAAGGCGCGCCGCGCGCCGCGCGCGGCCCGGCGCAGGGCCCGCGCCCGCGAGGCGTCGTCCATGCCGTCCAGCACGAGCAGGTCCAGGAGCAGCAGCGTACCCGGGCCCAGGAGCGAAGCCAGGGCGCCCCCCGCGAAGGCTCCCGCCCCGGCGAGGAAATGGGCCCTGTCCGCCGCCCCGGCCACCAGGGCCGCCACCAGCCCCAGGAAGGCGCCATAGGCCGACAGGACCAGGGCGCCCTCGGTGCTGTAGTCCTCTCCCTGGGCGGACAGGCGGCGCAGGCGCAGCCAGGCCAGGCGCCCGAGCATGCCCGCAAAGCTCCCGAACCCGCCGCCCAAAAGCGCCAGCAGGACACCCGAGGCCCCGCGGGGCAGCCAGCCGCCCCCGGCCTGACGCGCCGCCAGCAGGCCCGCCGCCAACCCGGCCAGCAGGACACCCGAGAAGGCTTTGCCCCGTATCCGGGCCAGGATCGTATGCTCGAAATCGGCCATGCATCCCCACCGCCGCGAACGGCCAAAGGAAACCCGAACAGATATTGCTTTCCTCTTGGGCTCTGGTATGCTGGCCCCGGGCGCGCTTCGTCCGGTCCGGGGCGGACAGGGCACCCATTCTGTCAAGCCTACACCTTCGGCCCCTGGAGGGAAAGATGCGATTTCTGGTCGTGGAGGACGACTTCACCAGCCGCAAGCTTCTGCAACGAATCCTCTCCCCATACGGCGAGGTGGATGTCGCCGTGAACGGCCAGGAGGCGGTGGACGCCTTCGAGGCCGCCCTGCGCGACGGCAAGCCCTACGAGCTGGTCTGCATGGACATCATGATGCCCGAGATGGACGGGCAGGAGGCCCTCAAGCGCATCCGCCAGATCGAGCGGCTGAACGAGCGCTCCGGCCCCCACGAGGCCAAGGTCATCATGACCACCGCCCTGGACGACCCCAAAAACGTGGTCGAGGCATACTACAAGGGCGGGGCGACATCCTATGTGCCCAAGCCCATCGACCGCCAGCTTTTCCTGCAACTGCTGCGCAACGTCGGACTCATCAGGTAGGCCCCGCCCCGGCGGACCCTTTTCGGCCCCTCCCCGGCCCTTGGAGCTTGCGCGCCGCGCCGTGGCGCGGTAGCCTCCCCAAGGCGCCCACGCCCCATCGCGCCCGGCCCCCGGCAGGACACCCCCGCTGCGGAACCCAGGCGCACAAGACAAGGGAAAAGCCATGAATTTCAGTCCTCTGGACTTACTGCTCCTCGGCATCCTGGTCTATGTGGCCGTCGGCTGGTTTCGCCGCCGCTCGGGCGGCGGCCGCCACGACGGCCCCCAGGCCCCGCACGACAACGGCCCCGCCACCCCCGAAGACCAGCGCCGCCAGGCCAACGACGCCTACACCCGCGCCCAGCAGGCCTGGGACATGCTGCGCTCCGACCCGCCCCGGGAGCGCAGCCAGCCCGGCCAGGAGGCTCCGGTGCCCGACGTGGCCTACGTTCCCGGGCGCAAGGACGCCCCGGACCAGACGCCCTCCTCGACCCTGAGCGCGGCCGAGCTGCCCCCGGCCCTGCCCGCCCCGGGGCCCCTGCCCGCCGACTTCGACGCCGACGACTTCATGCGCGGCGCCAAGGCCTTCTGCTCGCGCATCCGCAGTGCCTGGAACAACCGCGACCTGAACGACCTGCGCGCCTTCTGCACCGAGCCGTGCATGGAGGAGTTCCGCCGCCGGGCCCAGGTCGAGCCCAGGCCCCCGCGCCACGAAATCCAGCGCCTGGACGCCGGGCTGGCCGGGGTGCAGGACCATCCCGACGGCCGCCGCGACGCCACCGTGTATTACATCATCACCGAGAAGGACCTGTCCTCAAACCGCGTGGGCAAGGTCCGCGAGCTGTGGCGCTTCACCACGCCCCCGGGCGGCAGCTGGCTGCTGGACGAGGTGCGGCCCATCAGCGCCGAGGAAGGCACCCGCCAGTAGCCCCGCCCCGGCCGCAAACCAGAGCGCCCGCCCCCTTCCGGGGGCGGGCGCTCTGGTTTCCCGGCCCCGGCCCGGGGCTATCCGCCAAGGCGGGCGTACAGGTCCTGGTAGCTCCGGGCCATAGCCTCCTCGGTGAAGGACTCCAGGCGCCGGGCCCCGCCGCCAACCAGGGCCGCCGCCAGCCCCGCGTCCTGCCCGCCCGGGGCGCACAGCCGCAGCAAGGCCGCGGCCAGGGCCTCGGCGTCGCCCCGGGGGAAGGCCAGCCCGCTCACCCCCGGCTCCACAAGCTCCAGGTTGGACGGCAAATCCGAGCAGACCACCGGACGCCGGGCGGCCCAACCCTCCTTGATGACAGCGCTGGAGCCCTCGCCGTCCATGCTGGGCACGGCCAGCACGGACAGCCCGCCCAGCACCTGCGCGCTCTCGCGCCAGCCCGCGAATTCCACCCGCCCGGACAGCCCCAGGGCCTCGGCCCGGGCCCGCAGCCGCGGCCCCAGCGGCCCGTCGCCCACCACCACGGCCCGCCAGCCGCCCCCCGCGGCGCGCCGCTCCAGCAGCCCCAGCGCCTCCAGGAACACGGCCACCCCCTTTTGCGGGGTCAGGGCCCCGACGACGCCCAGCACCGGGCGCGGCGGCAGCGGCGCGGCGGCGGCCTCGGCGTACAGCGCCGGGTCGATGCCGCTGTGGATCACGTCCAGGCGCTCCCGGGGGACGCCGCAGCGGGCCATGACCTCGGCAATCTCGCGGCTCACGCAGGCCACGGCGTCGGCGGCAAGGTATTTGGCCCGGGAGGGGCCCGGGCGCAGGGGATAGGACACGCGGCGCGAATGGACCAGCCGCGCGCCGGTAAGGGCCTTGAGCAGCGCACCCAGGAGGGCGCTGGCCGCGCAGTGGGTATGGATCACGTCCACGCCCCGGCGGCGGACCAGGGCGCGCAGGGCCAGCAGGGCGCGGGGGTCCCAGCCCTGGCGCCCGGGCAGGTCGTGCACGTCCAGCCCCGCCGCGCGGGCCGCCGCGCCCAGGGGGCAGCCCCGGGGGGCGGCCAGCAGGGTCGCCGTCCCGGGGGCCGCGGCCAGGCGCCGCATGAGGTACAAAACCTGGCGCTGCCCGCCGCGCATGTCGCGGCCCAGGTCCAGGTGCAGGATCTTCACGCGCTCGGCCTCCGGGCGGGGGCGGCGGGCCCCGGACGGCTTGCGCCGCCGGGGCCCGGGTTAGAAGGGCACGCCGTTCTCGGCAATGTCCTTCACGATCAGCTCGCGCGCCAGGCGGCACACGGGGCCGGGCCGCACGTCGTGGATGGGCTTGCCGTTGTAGCGCACGATGGCCAAGCAGTCCCCGGTGGTGCCGAAGACCAGCACCTCGCGCGCGTGGTAGAGATCCTCCTCCGTGACCTTGCGGAAGAAGGCCTTGACCCGCCCGGCCAGGAGCTCCACGGCGCGGATGAGGGTGGTGCCCGGCAGGGCGTTGGTGAACTCGGGGATGACCAGGGTGCCCGCCTCGTCGACGATGGCCATGTTCTCCGTGGCGCCCTCGGCCACGAAACCGTTGTCATCGAAGCAGATGGGGTAGTCGTAGCCCTGGGCCGATGCCTCGCGCTTCATGAGCACGTTGGGCAGATAGTTCACGGATTTGATCTGCGCGATCCAGTCCTGCTTGGCGGGGATGGCCGTGCGGAAGGCCGTGGCGCCCTTCTCGAACCAATGGGCGGGCTTGGGCGTGAAGCGGTAGGCCACCACATAGAGGCTGGGCAGGGGGCATTCGCGCGGGTCGATGCCGAAGCCGCCCGGGCCGCGCCCGAGCAGGATGCGCACCAGCCCGTCGTCCGAGCCGCCCGCCTGGCAGACCTCCAGGACGATTTCGCGCAGGCGCTCCCAGGTGCAGGGCGGGGTCAGGCCGATGGCGTCGGCCCCGCGCCGCATGCGCGCCAGGTGCGCGTCCAGCTGGTAGACCCGGCGCCCGAGGTATTTCATGGTTTCGAAGATGCCGTCCCCGCGGTGGACGATATGGTCGTCCAGGGGGATGAGCATCAGGCGCGGATCCTTGCACACGGCGCCGATGCGGTGCTCGTAGAAGGCCAGCACCTCGCCGGTGCCGGGCCGCTTCACGGCCAGCATGCGCCGGAGGTAGTCCTCGCTGTCCAGAACGCTTATCATGCTCGCAACTCTCCTCGGCGCGCGTCAGGGCACGCGCAGCAGGTCCATTTCCACAAGCTTCTCGGCGATCTGCACGGCGTTGAGCGCGGCGCCCTTGCGGATGTTGTCGGCCACGATCCACAGGTTCAGGCCGTTGTCGATGGATTCGTCCTCGCGGATGCGGCCCACGAAGGTCTCGTTCTGGCCCTGGGCGTCGATGGCCATGGGGTAGATGCGCTCGCTGGGGTTGTCCAGCACGCGCACGCCCGGCGCCTGGGACAGCAGCGCCCGGCAGTCCCTGGCCGTGAGCTTCCTGTCCGTCTCGATGTTGACCGACTCGCTGTGGCCGAAGAAGACCGGCACGCGCACGGTGGTCGCCGTGACGCGGATGGACTCGTCGCCCATGATCTTCCTGGTTTCGTTGACCATCTTCATCTCTTCCTTGGTGTAGTCGTTGTCCAGGAAGACATCGATGTGCGGCAGGCAGTTGAAGGCGATGCGATGCGGGTAGACCTTGGGCTCGATCTCGTCCACGCGGCCGTTGAACATGAGCTGCACCTGGTTCGCCAGCTCCTCGATGGCCTTCTGCCCCGTGCCGGACACGGCCTGGTAGGTCGAGACCACGATGCGCCGGATGCCCGCGGCGTCGTGGATGGGCTTCAGGGCCACCACCATCTGGATGGTCGAGCAGTTGGGGTTGGCGATGATGCCCTTGTGCCACTTGAGGTCATCGGGATTGACCTCGGGCACCACCAGCGGGCAGGCCGGGTCCATGCGCCAGGCGCTGGAGTTGTCCACCACCACGCACCCGGCCTTGGCGGCCAGGGGGGCGAACTTCTCGGAGGTGGAGCCGCCCGCGGAGAACAGGGCCAGATCGACGCCCGCAAAGGAGTCCTCCCTGAGCTCGCGCACGGTCAGTTCGCGGCCTTTGTAGGTCACGGTGCTGCCCGCGCTGCGGCTGGAGGCGAAGGGGATCACCTCGCCAGCCGGGAAATTGCGCTCCTCGAGCACTTCGAGCATCACGCGGCCAACAGCCCCCGTGGCGCCGCACACGGCGACGACGAATCCGTCCTTCTTCATTGCTTGCGACCTCTTTATGCTGACAGTGGCCCGGCGCGCCCCGTGCAGGCGCCGGGAAGGTTACAGATCCAGGGCCCCGACGATTTCCAGGCAGGCTTCGGGGCGGTTGAGCGTATACAGATGCACGCCGGGCGCGCCGCCTTCCAGCAGCTCGCGGCACTGGCGCTTGGCCCATTCGATGCCCACGCGGCAGGCGGCCTCGGGCCCGCCCCGGGCGTCGGCCTCCTCCAGGTCGAGCAGAAGCCGCCCCGGGATGCTCGCGCCGCAAAAGCCCAGCACGCGCTTGGCCGACTTCACGCTCATCACCGGCAGCACCCCGGGGATGATGGGCCTGGTCACCCCCATTTCACCCAGGCGCTCGGTGAAGTTCCAGTACAGGCGCGTGTCGAAGAACAGCTGGGTGATGGCGAAATCGCCGCCCCGGTCCAGCTTGAACTTCAGGAATTCGAAATCCTCGCGGAAGGTGGAGCACTCGGGGTGCCCCTCGGGATACCCGGCCACGCCCACGCCCATGTCGGGAAAGTGGCGGCGGATGTGGACAACAAGGTCCGAGGCTTGGCGGAAATGCTCGGAGTCGGGCGTGAAGCGGGCGTCGCCGCGGGGCGGATCGCCGCGCAGGGCCAGGACGTTGTGTACGTCGGCCCGCTCCAGGGCGGCCAGGAAGCCGTCCACCCGCTCGGCGCTGGCGCCCACGCAGGTCAGGTGCGCCATGGGCGTAAGGCCCATGTCGCGGCGCAGGCGGCGCACGATCTCCAGGGTGTTGTCCTGGGTGCCGCCCCCGGCGCCGTAGGTCACGGAGACGAACAGCGGGTCCACCGCCGCCAGGCGCTCCACGGTCTGGAAGAAAGCCGGCCAGTCCTGGGGATCCTTGGGCGGGAAGAACTCCAGGGACACGAACTTGGCCCCGGGCCGGATCATGTCGATGATGCGCACGATGCAAACTCCTAGCGGGCCGGTTCCCGGGCCAGCAGGTCGACGATCTGGGTGTCGGCCTCCAGGAACGGCACATCGGCCGCCCCGGGGGTCAGCCAGCGCAGTTCGTGGCCCTCGCGCGGGGTCAGGCGCCCCGTGAACCGATAGACGTGAAAGAAATGCAGCCGCACCCGCAGATGCGGGTAGGCGTGGCGCTTTTCGCACCAGAAGGCCGCCTCGGCGGGCCGGATGCCCAGCTCCTCGTCGAGCTCGCGGGCCAGGGCCCGCTCCAGGCTTTCCCCGGGCTCCACCTTGCCGCCCGGGAACTCCCAGTACCCGGCCTGGGGCTTGCCCTCGGGCCGCCGCGCGGCCAGAAAGCGCCCGTCCCGCCAGATGACGGCGGCCACCACGTCGATTTCCGCCCCCGACGGCGTGCTGTGGGTCGCCTGCACCGCGCGCCCTCCCGGTCCTGGATGTTGCGGCAACCGCGAAGCTTATTCCCGATGCCCACCGAAGGCAAGCGCCACGACGGGCCGCTCCCGGAACCGCCAACCCGTGGCGACCAAATGGCGCCGCGATCTTGACACGACCAGGGGCCCGGAGCACCATGCGGCCATGCCGCCCGCCGCACAGCCAGGGCCCCGTGGCCGCACACCCGCCCGCCTGCGGCGCCGCCCGTCCGGGCCCGGGGGCCCCCGGCCCGTCCCCGGTGCGGCCGCCTGTCCGCCCTCCGGCGCCGGGCGCCCCGCACGGGGCGGCGCGAGGCTGTCGGCGCTGCTGCTCCTGGCCGGGCTGCTGGCGCTCCTGCTCCCGCCCGGCCCCCCGGCCTCGGCCCGGACGCCCGCCGAAGAGCCCCGCCAGCTTGTGTTCTCCTGCAACGAGGCGGACTGGCCGCCCTACCTCATCGTCGGCCCGGACCAAACCTGCAACGGCATCATGGCCGACATCCTCCGCGAGGCCGCGCGCGGGCTGGGCGTGAGCGTGACCACCCGCACCTTCCCCGAGAAGCGCAGCCTGCTGATGCTGCGCCAGGGCGAGGTGGACGTGTACTGCAAGGCCCCGGAATGGGTTGCCGAGCCCGAGGCGCTCCTGTGGTCCGCGCCGGTGCTGCCCTCGCGCGACGTGCTGGTCGCCCCGGCGGACGGGCCGCCCGTCGATGGCCCCGAGGACCTGGTGGGCCTGCGCCTGGGCACGGTGCTCGGCTACGCCTATCCCGCCCTGGACGCGGCCCTGGAAAGCGGACGGATCACGCGCGACGACGCGCCCGGCACCGTGAGCCAGCTGCGCAAGCTGCTGCGCGGCAGGACCGACGCCGCGGTGGTCAACGAATTGGTGGCACGCTGGGTGCTGCGCGGGCTGCGCGAGCCAGGAGCCGACGCCCTGCGCTTCTCCGGGCGGGAGGTCGGCCTGGCCTGGCTGCGCTACGCCTTCACCCGCGCCAGGGACTGGGAGCCCCTGGTCGCCCGGCTGGACGCCGAAATAGCGCGCATGCGCGCCGACGGGCGCATCCAGGCCATTCTGGACGCCTACCGCTAGCTAGCAGCCGTCGCCCAGGGCCTCGCGCTCGGCCTCCAGGGCCGCGATGTCCCCCTCCAGGGCGTCCATGCGCTCCATGAGCTTCTCCGTCAGCCCCTGCAACTCCGCGAAGCGTTTCATGAGCCCCGAGGAGCGCGCCGCGTCGGCGTAGACCCCGGGGTCGGCCAGGGTCTGCTCCACCTCGCCCTGCTCGGCCAAAAGCTTCTCCAGCTCGGCCTCCTTGGCGGCGTAGCGCTCCTGGAGCGGGCGCAGCTTCTTGTAGAGCGCGTTGCGGGCCTCGGCCTGGCGGCGTTTGGCCTCCTTGGCGTCGGCCCGGTTGCCCCGGCGCAGGGCCTCGGCCTGGGGCGCGCACGCGGGCTCCAGGGCCGCGCGCCGGGCGCGGTCGTAGCCCTGGAACCCGTCGGGGAATATCTCGATGCCCTCGGGCTTGAGCCACCAGACCTCGCGGGCCACGGCGCTCATGAGGTGCCGGTCGTGGGCGACCATGAGGATGGTGCCCTCGTAGTCGCCAAGGGCCTTGATGAGCGCGTCGCGGCTCTCCAGGTCCAGGTGGTTGGTGGGCTCGTCCAGCACCAGGAAGTTGGCCCGCCGGAGGAACAGGGTGGCCAGGATCAGCCGGTTCTTCTCGCCGCCGGACAGCTCGCGGACCTCGCGGTCCCAGAACGATTCGGGCAGCATGAACAGGCCGAGCACGCTGCGCAACTCCTCCTCGGTGCTGCGCGGGTCGGACAGGCGGCGGATCTCGCCAAGCACCGTGCGATCGAGGTTCAGGGTCTCGGCCTGGTGCTGGGAGAAGTAGCCCACGCGCATCTTGGAGCCGACCTCGATGGACCCGGCGCTGGGCGCGAGCTGGCCGGTGATGGCCCGCAGGAGCGTGGTCTTGCCGCAGCCGTTGGGCCCGGCCAGGGCGATCTTCTGCCCGGCGTAAATGTGGAAATCCAGGGGCCGCCACAGGCTGGCGCCGCCCGAGTAGGCCACCTGCACGTCGATGGCCGAGAGCACGGTCTTGTTGCCGCGCTCCGGCGCGGGCCAGGAGAATTTCAGCTCCTTGGCCTTGGGTTCGGCGCGCACGCCCTCCAGCTCCTTTTCGAGCTTGGCCACCTGCTTCTTCATGCTGTTGGCCTGGCGGGCCTTGGTGGCCTTGACCTGGAAGCGGCGCACGAAGTCCATCTTCTTGGCGATGTCGTCCTGCACGCGCTGCTCGGCGCGGCGGCGCTGCTCCTCGGTTTCGTCCATCCAGGCCCAGAACTGGGTGAAGGTGCCCTTGCGCACCACGGGCTTGACCCCGCCCAGGAACAGCACATGGGTGGACACGCGGTCCAGGAGCATCCGGTCGTGGGCGACGAAGACCAGGGCGCCCTCGAAGGCGTTGAGGTAGTCTTCGAGCCACTCCACGGCTTCCAGGTCCAGGTGGTTGGTGGGCTCGTCCAGCAGCAGGACGCCCGCCCCCTCCACCAGGATGCGCGCCAGCTTGGCCCGCTCGCGCCAGCCGCCGGACAGCTCGCGCAGGGGGCTGTCGAGCTGGGCGGCGGAAAAGCCCAGGCCCGAGAGCACGGCCCGGGCCTTGTGCTCGGGGTTGTAGCCGCACACATGCTCCAGGTGGGCCTGCTCCTGGGCCAGGGCCGCCAGGGCCGCCTTGTCGCCCGCCCTGGTGGCGGTGTCCCAGCGCTCCCAGAAGTCGCCCCACGAGGGCAGCGCCTCCATGACCCAGCCGGTCACGGGCTCGCCCAGGTCGCGCTCGGTCAGCTCCTGCTTGGAGTAGCCGAGCTGCACGTCCTTGGGCATGGACACCTGCCCCGAGTCGGGGTCTTCGATGCCCGCGAGGATGCGCAGGAAGGTGGACTTGCCGCAGCCGTTGGGGCCGACCACGGCAAGGCGCATACCGGGCGTGACCTCCAGGGAAAAAGCCTGGAACAGGTCGCGCCCGCCAAAGGACTTGGACAGGGACTGGATACTGATTCTGGACATCGGCTCACATGCGCCCGCTGGGGCGACTGGCAAAGAAGAACCCGGAAGGCCGCGCGGCCTCCCGGGTTCGGGGTTCCTGGGCAGTGTGCAGGCTCGCGCCGCACCGCTTCTACAGCTTTTCGGCCACGAGGTCACCCATTTTCTCGCACCCGGCCAGGCGGCAGCCTTCCTCGCGGATGTCGCCCGTGCGCCAGCCCTCGTCGAGCACGGCGGACACGGCGGCCTCCACTGCGTCGGCGGCGCCGGGCATGTCCAGGCTGTGGCGCAGCATCATGGCCACCGACAGGATGGTCGCCAGGGGGTTGGCCTTGTCCTGCCCGGCGATGTCGGGGGCCGAGCCGTGAATGGGCTCGTAGAGCCCCGGCCCGCCCTCGCCCAGCGAGGCCGACGGCAGCATGCCGATGGACCCGGTGATGCATCCTGCCTCGTCGGAGAGGATGTCGCCGAAGAGGTTCTCGGTGACCAGCACGTCGAACTGCGCGGGGTCGCGCACAAGCTGCATGGCCGCGTTGTCCACATACATGTGCGCGAGCTCCACCTCGGGGTAGTCGCGGGCGACCTCCACCACCACCTCGCGCCACAGGCGCGACACGTCGAGCACGTTGGCCTTGTCCACCGAGCAGAGCCGCCGCGAGCGGCGCATGGCCGTCTCGAAGGCCACCCGCGCGATGCGCGCCACCTCGTGCTCGTCGTAGATCATGGTGTTGTAGCCCACGCGCACGCCGTCGCGCAGCTCCACACCCCGGGGTTCGCCGAAGTAGGCGCCGCCGGTCAGCTCGCGCACGACCATCACGTCCAGGCCGCCCGCCACGATGTCGGGGCGCAGGAAGCAGGCCCGGCGCAGCTGCGGGAAAAGCCGGGCCGGGCGCAGGTTGGCGAACAGGCCAAGGGCCTTGCGGATGCCCAGCAGGCCGCGCTCCGGGCGGATGGCGGGGTCGATGGTGTCCCACCTGGGGCCGCCCACGGCGCCCAGCAGCACGGCGTCCGCCGCCCGGCAGGCCGCCACCGTGGCCTCGGGCAGGGGGCCGCCCGTGGTGTCGATGGCCGCGCCGCCGATGAGCGCCTCGGTGCAGGAAAACCCGCAGCCCTGGCGCGCGCCCACGCGCTCCAGGACCTTGCGCGCCTGGGCCATGATCTCCGGGCCGATGCCGTCGCCGGGCAGGATGCAGATGGTCTTGCGCATGGCTAGCGGACCTCCCCGGCCAGGCGGCGGCGCACATAGCCCACAAGGCCCCCGGCGTCGAGAATCTCGCGCATGAACGGCGGCACGGGCTGGCAGCGGACCTCGGCCCCGCTGTCCAGGTTGCGGACGACGCCCGCCCCGGTGTCCACCTCGATGCGGCTGCCGTCGCCAAGCTCGGCGTAGCCGTCGCCGACCTCGATGAGCACCAGGCCCATGTTGAAGCCGTTGCGGTAGAAGATGCGCGCGAAGCTGTGGGCCACCACCACGGGAATGCCCGCGCCCTTGATGGCGATGGGCGCGTGCTCGCGCGAGGAGCCGCAGCCGAAGTTGGGCCCGGCGACCATGATGTCGCCCGGGCGCACCCGGGCGACCCAGCCCGCCTCCAGGCCCTCCATGCAGTTGGCCCCCAGGCGCGCCTCGTCGGTGGTGACCAGAAAGCGCGCCGGGATGATGGCGTCGGTATCGATGTTTGCGCCCACGACGTGGGCGGTTCCGGCATATCGCATTGTCGCTCTCCCCGTCCTAGAGGTCCGCCGGGGCGGCGATGGCGCCGACCACGGCCGAGGCGGCGGCCACGGCCGGGCCGCTGAGGTAGACCTCGGACTCCAGGCTGCCCATGCGCCCCTTGAAGTTGCGGTTGGTGGTGGCGATGGTCCGCTCGCCCGAGGCCAGGATGCCCATGTGCCCGCCCAGGCACGGCCCGCAGGTGGGCGGGCCGACCACGGCCCCGGCGTCCATGAACACCTCGAGCAGGCCCTCCTTCAGGGCCTGGCGCCAGATGCCGGGGGTGGCGGGCAGCACGATGAGCCGCACGCCCCGGGCCGCCCTGCGGCCGCGCAGCACCGCCGCAGCCTCGCGCAGGTCCTCGATGCGCCCGTTGGTGCACGAGCCGATGACCGCCTGGTGGATGGCCACGCCGCGCACCTCGGACACGGGGCGCACGTTCTCGGGCAGATGCGGGCAGGCCACCTGCGGCTCCATGCCCGTCACATCCAGGCGCACGGTGCGCTCGTAGGCCGCGCCCGGGTCGGGGGCCAGGGCCGCGTCGCCCGCGCGCCCGGCGGCGGCGGCGTAGGCCAGGGTCCGCTCGTCGGCCGCGAACAGCCCGACCTTGCCCCCGGCCTCGATGGCCATGTTGGCCATGGTCATGCGGCCCTCCACGGACAGGGCCCGGACGGCCGCCCCGCCGAACTCCAGGGCCTTGTACAGCGCCCCGGCCACGCCGATCTCGCCGATGAGCCGCAGGATGTAGTCCTTGCCGCCCACATGCTCGCCGGGGGTGCCGTCGATCTCCACGCGGATGGTCGGCGGCACCTTGAACCACGTCTCGCCCAGAGCCATGGCCGCGGCGATGTCCGTGGAGCCCATGCCCGTGGCAAAGGCGCCCAGGCCGCCGTAGGTACAGGTGTGGCTGTCGGCGCCGACCACCACGTCGCCGGGGCCGACCAGCCCCAGCTCGGGCAGGAGCGCGTGCTCGACGCCCACCTCGCCGCCCTCGTAGTAGTGGACCACGCCCATGCGCCGGGCGAACTCGCGCACCAGCCGCACCTGCTCGGCGGAATCGATGTCCTTGTTGGGCGTGAAATGGTCGCAGACCAGGGCGACGCGCTCCTGGTGGAACACCCCGCCGGCGCCCATGGCCTCGAAGGACTTGATGGCCAGGGGCGCGGTGATGTCGTTGGCCAGCACCAGGGACACGCGGCAGCGCGCGATGCTCCCGGCCTCGCCCACGGGCTCGTCGCAGTGGCGTTGGAGGATCTTCTGGGCCAGGGTCTGGGGCATCTACTTGTCCTCGCTTTTCTTTTCCAGGCGGTTCAAGGCGTTGAGCATGGCCTTGGCGCTGGCGACGATGATATCGGCGTCGGAGCCCCGGCCCACGGCGCGCAGGCCGCCGTGTTCGATCTTCACTGTCACCTCGCCCTGGGCGTCGGTGCCGTCGGTGATGGCGTTGACGAGATACTGCTCCAGGGTGGGCCGCTTGCCGATGATGTCCGCGATGGCGTTGAACACCGCGTCCACCGGCCCCACCCCGAAGGTCGCAAGCTTCCGCTCCTGCCCGTCGACCTCCATGATCACCGCCGCCGTGGGCGGCACGCTGATGGTGCCGGACTGGATGTGCAGGTGCTTGAGACGGTACTTGTCGGGGATGCGGAAGACCTCTTCGAGCACGATGGCCTCCACGTCCTCGTCGTATATCTTTTTCTTGATGTCCGCCAGCCTCTTCACCGCGGCGGCGACCACGTCCACCTCGGCGTCGGAAAGCCGGAAACCCATGGCCTCGACCTTGGACTTCACGGCGTGGCGGCCCGAATGCTTGCCCATGACCATGTCCGTGGCCGAGCGGCCCACGCTCTCGGGGGTCATGATCTCGTAGGTCTCGCGGTGCTTGAGCACGCCGTCCTGGTGGATGCCCGACTCGTGGGCGAAGGCGTTGTCGCCGATGACGGCCTTGGTGGCCGGGATGGGCCTGCCGATGATGCGCGAGAGCATCCGGTTGGCCGGGAAGAGCTGCTCGGTGTCGATGCCGTGGCTCACGGCGTAGTACGCGGGCCGGGTGCGCATGTTCATGACCACCTCCTCCAGGGCCGCGTTGCCCGCGCGCTCGCCGATGCCCGACAGGGTGACCTCGACCTGGCGCGCCCCGGCGCGCACGGCGGCCAGGGTGTTGGCCACGGCCAGCCCGAGATCGTTATGGCAATGCACGGAGAACACGGCCCGGGAGGCGCCGGGCACCGTTTCCAGGAGGAAGGACACCAGGTCGGCGAACTCCTCGGGCTGGGCGTAGCCCACGGTGTCGGGGATATTCACCACCCGGGCCCCGCAGGAGATGGCCAGCTCGCAGATCTCGGCCAGGAAGGCGCGATCGGAGCGCGAGGCGTCCTCGGCGGAGAACTCCACGTTGGGCGTGAGCCCCGCGGCGTGGCGCACGGCCCGCTCGGCCATGCGCAGGACATCGGCGGGCTCCTTGCAGAGCTTGTGCTTCATGTGCAGCGGGCTGGTGGCGATGAAGGTGTGGATGCGCGGGTTGCGCGCGCCGCGCACGGCCTCCCAGGCGCGGTCGATGTCCCCGGGCAGGGCCCGGGCCAATCCGGCCACCTGGGCGCGCTCAACCGTCTCGGCGATGGCCCGCACGGACTCGAAGTCGCCCTCGCTGGCCGCCGGGAACCCGGCCTCGATGATGTCCACCCCCAGGATATCGAGCTGGCGCGCCAGGCGCAGCTTCTCGCGCAGGTTCATGGTGCAGCCCGGGGACTGTTCGCCGTCGCGCAGGGTGGTGTCGAAGAACTGGACGCGGTCGGACATGGTGCTTCTCCTTGGCTTGCCGGCCTGGCCGGCCTGTGCGGCGATCCGGACCGGGCGGACCCCGGCGGCGGCGCCGTGTGTTGGAATGACGATGCGGGAATCAGCCGGTGGCGTCCGGAGAATGCGTGGCGTTCCGGGCGCCGCGCCCGGCGCGCCGCCCAGAGGGAAAACCCGAGGGAAAGGAGGGGCGCCGTGGCGCTACGAGTGCGTGCGAGTCCGCTCCCGTAGGATGTGGGGGCGGCGTAGGAGCAGATAGTAGGTGTGCACGGGCCCGGAAAGGACGTACCCGAACAGGATCAGGAAACCCAGGGCCCGGGGCTCGGAGGCGACCATCACGAAGAGCAGGATGGCGGTGACCATGCTGCTGAAGGGATGGGCCTTGACGAAATCGTATTCCTTGAAGGCGGCGTAGCGCACGCGGCTGACCATGAGGAAGGACAGGGCGTAGGCCAGCACGAGGGTCGCCTCGGGCAGGTGCGCGGACAGGAAGCCCGGGGCGAAAGGCTCGAAGAGCACCAGGGTGGCCATGACGCAGCCCTGGGCCGGGATGGGCAGGCCGATGAAGTATTTCTTGGACGTGGTGGAGGTGTTGACGTTGAAGCGCGCCAGCCGGAGCGCCCCGCAGACCACCAGCAGGAAGGCGGCCATGAGCCCCAGCCGCCCGTAGGCGGCGAGCTGCCACTGGTAGACCATGATGGCCGGGGTCACGCCGAAGGCCACCAGGTCGGCCAGGGAGTCGTACTGGACGCCGAACTCGCTGGAGGAGCCGGTGAGCCGGGCGACCTTGCCGTCCATGCCGTCGAACAGGGCGCTGACCAGGATGGCCAGCGCGCTGGACTCGAACTGGCCCTGGATGGCCCACATGATGCCCAGAAAGCCCGAGAACAGGCTCGCCGTGGTGAGCATGTTGGGCAGGATGTAGACACCCTTATGGAACGGTCGGTCCGTCGGCTCGTGCATCTAGTCTTCCGTGCGCCCGCCCTTGCGGCGGGCGATGGTGGTCTGCCCGGCGAGGACCCGTTCCCCGACGTGCACGGCTATGTCATAGGCATCGGGCAGGTAAAGGTCAACCCTGGACCCGAACTTGATGAGCCCGAAGCGCTCGCCCCGGCCCAGGGCGTCGCCGGGCTCGGCGTGGCAGACGATGCGCCGGGCCACCAGCCCCGCGATCTGCACCACGGACCACTGCCCGCCCTCGGCGCCGCGGATGGACAGGGCCATGCGCTCGTTGTCCTCGCTGGCCTTGTCCAGGCTGGCGTTCAGGAACTTGCCGGGATGGTACAGCAGGCGCTCCACCGTGCCCGCCACGGGCATCCGGTTCACATGCACGTCGAAAACGTTCATGAAAATGCACACGACCTTGCGCTCCTGGCCGGTGAACGGATCGCGGGCGACGCCGGTCTTGACCACCTTGCCGTCGGCCGGGGACACGGCCACCCCCGGCTCGGGCGAGGGGTAGCGCTCGGGGTCGCGGAAGAAGTTCACGGTCAGCGCCGTGAGCACGAGGCCCAGGGCCGTGCCGGTCACGCAGTCCAAAACGGCCAGGACCACGGTGAAAAAGGCGGCGAGGGCGATGGCGGGGGCGCCTTCCAGGGCGATGCCGACGGACGGTTTCTTCATGGATCAGGCCTCCAGGCCAGGGCAGAACTTCCGGAACTGGGCTTCGAAGTCCTCGCGGCCGGTGTAGAAGATCGTATGCAGGCCCCGCGCCCGGGCGCGGCGGATATGGCCCTCGAAGTCGTCGATGAACAGCGCCCGCTCGGGGGCCACGTCCAGGGCGGCCAGGATGTCGTCGAACAGGGTGGGGTCCTTTTTGGTCTTGCCCAGGCGGTAGCTGTTCAGCACCAGGTCGAAATGGGCGAAGACGCCGTGGGCGGCGTCCAGTTCGTCGAGCCAGTTGGTCTGGTCGCTCAGGATGGCTACCTTGTACCCGGCGGCGCGCAGCTTGTCCACCCGGGCGAACATGAAGTCGCGCGGCACGAAGCGCGAGAGCAGCTCGCGGCGCAGGAGCCCGTCGGGCTCGCTCAGGCCCGTGCGCGCGCGAAGGGCCTCCCAGAACTCGGCCTCGGTGGCCCGGCCCTCGACATAGCCGCCCCGGCGGATCACATCCACGGCGGTCTCGGCCAGGCCGCCGGAATCCATGCCGTGGCGCGCGGCGATGGCCTTGAAGCCCTCGAAGAACCCCTCCTCGGCCAGCACGCCCCCGAAATCGAAAATCACGGCGTCCAGGCTCACGCAGGGGCCGCCGACCACTGAATCCACAATCTTCTGCACCATGTTCGCAATCCTCCAGCGCAACGGTGCTTTCATGAACATATCGCGGCCTCCCGGTCAAGGTTGCTTGGACGGACCCCCGGCTTGCCAGCGCCCCCGGCCGTGGGCTACACCCCGGCGATGGATCCGGTGACGCATATCGTATCCGGCGCCCTGGCCGGCCGCCTGGCCCGGGACGGCATGGGCACCCGCGCGGCCTACGGCCTGTGCGTCCTGGCGGCCTGGCTGCCCGACATCGACAACTTCGTGGGCCTGGGCCCCGAGGCCTACCTGCGCCACCACCGGGGCATCACCCACTCCCTGCTGGGCATCGTGGTCCAGGCCGTGCTGCTCGCCGCCGCCTTCCGACTTTTCGGCAGGGCCTTCACGCCGCTTAAGACCTTCGCCCTGGCCCTGGCCCTTCTGGCCGGCCACCTGTGGCTGGACGTGATCACCTCCTTCGGCACCCAGCTCCTGGCGCCCTTTTCCGACGCGCGCCTGGCCTGGGGCGGCGTATTCATCATCGATCCGGTCATGACCTTGGGGGCCCTGGCGCTGCTTGTGCTGTCCCTGCGCCGGTCGGCCCGGGGGGCGGCGGGGCGGCGGCTGGCCGCGGCCGGGCTCGCGCTGCTGGTGGCCTACCCCCTGGCCTGCCACGGGGTGCGCGCCGTGGTCACGGCGGCCACGGCCAGAGCCCTGGCTCCCCACGGCTGGGACCGCTCCTTCGACATCTCGCCCGACGCCCTGTCGCCCTTCTTCTGGAAACTGACCGTGCGCGACGGGGAGCGCCTGCTCGTCGGGCACGTCACGGCCCTGACGGCCCCCGGCGACCCGCTGGAGCTGGAAAGCCACACCGCCGCCGACCCGCTGCTGCTGGAGCGGCTGGGCCAGCGGTCCTCCATGTTCGCCACCTGGGCCTGGTTCGCCCGCTTCCCCGTCGTCCAGGCCCAGGAGCTGCCCGGCGCCCAGGACGGGCGGACCCGCTTGCGCTTCCTCGACGCGCGCTTCCTGCCCACCTCCCCGGTCCTGCGCCCGCTGGCGGGCCGCCGCGAGACACCCTTCGCCATCACCGCCGTCCTGGCTCCGGACGGCGCCCTGGAGCGCGTGCTCTACGCCGGGCACAGCCACCCCCTGCGCCCGCCCGGGTCCTGAGGCCAGAAAAAACGCGAACGCCCGGCCCGCACCGGCCGCCCCCGCCCCGTTCCGCCCGGGCGAGCACCCCGCACTCCGCCCGGGCGCCCGGGCAGCCCGCAGGCCCGACCCGCGCACCCCGGCTCGTGCCAAGCCGCTCCCGCCGGCTTCGGCCCCGGCCCGTACCGGCTCCGCCGCCACCGTTATGCCGCACGCCGGGCCGCGGCAACTCCGCCCCGCCCGAGCCCGCGCCCCATTCAGCTCCCCCGCTCCGGCCCCGGCCCGTGATGCTTCCACCCGCCCAAGCCCGCGCGCACGGCCCAGCCGGGCCCGGACCCGCGCCCCCCGGGCCCCGCGCCAGTCAAGACCGCCCCCCCCCCCCCCCCCCCCCCCCCCGCCCCAACCCCCCCCCCCCCCCACAAAAAAAACCCCCTTTTTTTACAAAATTTAAAAACACCCCCCCCCACCCCCCCCCCCCC
>Ga0172382_10005424_pt1 | contig 19020 bp, 22 predicted proteins | sample Leawel138RmetaG_FD_122245 | JGI IMG/M metagenome (GOLD analysis project Ga0172382, IMG submission 122245) | Leachate microbial communities from a municipal landfill in Southern Ontario, Canada - Leachate well 138R metaG | ecosystem: Engineered > Solid waste > Landfill > Unclassified | place...
CGCCATGGTAGCAACACCAACAATCTTGTTAGCAATCGCTTGCTCTTTCTCACCCTTGAAGATTCGGGAAAGGCTGCTCAGATTTAAACTCATGGGAGACTCCTCGTCAGATTTCTTGATACGGAATGGGATGCGGTTTGCCCCCCGTGCTACTAGAGAGACGTACTCAACATCCGCGTCTCGCATCTCTGTTACTTTCATCAAAACTTTATTGCTTGGAGGCATAGCTTTGTCCTCTTTGTTGCAAGGAGTTTAACCTTTGTTAAATCCACCTAACAACTCATTCTATTGACGATAACTGCTCGAACTCTAAACCATCGACTGCAGAGAAGCCATGCCGGTGACCAGCTGCCCCCTCTGTTACTGTGCCTGCGGTGATTTCGTGGTAGTGGCCGTCTACCGTGTTGGTGAACCCACCAAGGAGATTCCCTGACCTGTCGTAGTTGATTACGAACGTGTGCGTGTGGTCTTTATACTCAGTGGTCACGCCTGTGAGAGTGTCTGGGAACTCCAGCTCTACCTCAGACTCGTGCCTGCGAACCAATGCTTCCATTGAGAACCCGTTGAGCTCGCCTGCCATCACCCGTTCCCAAGTTTCATCGTCATCAATATGTACGCCTATTACCCAGCTACCCGCGATGAATACAGGGTCGTCTTCACGTGCTATGAATGACTCCACCACCTCTACGTTTGCAACAACCTTGTTATCGTGCTGCACGTCTACCCGCTGGTTGATTCCCTTCTTTGCAAAAGCCCAAGCTGCCTTACGAATCTCTTCTTCAGTCATAAACTCGTTATGAGCATCTAGACGGTTGGGGGCATACACTTCTCCATAAACCACCTGCAGCATTTTCTCTTCTGCAATTGGTTGCACAACCTCACCCTTCTGAGCGGTGGAGCTGGCTTCGGTGGCTATGAAGAGCCGACCCTCTGTAGCACTAGCCTTTACTGCGCTAGCTTTCAACGTGTCATTTAGGATAGAACGGAACATAGGTTTCCCCTTGCAATCAATTGCAGGAAGTGTGCGTCAATCTTCAGCACTGAGCAATTCGTCTTTGAACAGCTCTCTAAGCCTGCTTTCAGTATAGCCAAGAGCCTCAGACAGAAACTTCTCCGCTGAGCCATCTCTGGGTGGGCACTGTTTCAATAGCAGTGCTGTGGTTAAATCCACTTCACCATCCATATACCTGATGCTTCCTTCGCGCTTAGACAATGTTCACCCCCATCTTTATCTTGTGCCCTGAGAGCAGAACCTTACCGACCGACTGGCCTTTGTATTTGAAGGGCAGGTCAACTAAAGCCTTTAAGGCCTTAGGGTCGGGACTATTGAGAATGGCGGTAAGCGCCAAAAACCTTTCTTCTGTGAAGGCAGACTTAACATCCTGCCTGCCTAGAACCAGTAACAGTTCTTCTTTCAAGGAAAACCATTCTTTTACATTAGGCAGGAACCCCATCTTACCGTAAGCGTAAACTCCTGCTGAGCCACCGGCCTCTACTGTGAATGCTGTTGCCCCTACGAGACTGGACGCTTCAAGCATGTTTGAGTGTAGCTGCTTAAAATACGCACTAACTGCTGCGGGGCTCTTACCGCGAAGCTCCGCGTAGTCTAGGTGGAACTCACGTGTAAAAGGGTCGAAAGCGGCTTGCGAGTCGGCCACTATTGAAGAACTCTTCGGCTTGAAGGTGATAACCCCATTCTTCTTCATCTTGATTGGAATCTTACCAGCCAGATAGCCCTCTAAGACATCCAAAGGCTGAATCCCTGACAAGGCCGCCAGCACTTTGGCAGGCTCTTTGCCCACTGCTGCGTTCCAGTGTTCTACCTGCTTCTCAGTGAACTTAACACCCAAGGCCTTGAAGTCCTCTGCTTTAGCTTTGTACGCGGGGGCTGCCTCGGGCACAACGGGCTTCATCGTTAGCTTGGGTTTGTCCTTCGCCAGCTTGTCCAGCATCGTCCGACACTTAGGGTGGAAAGGTGGGATGTGGAGGTTTCGCCCTACCAGCTCCTCGGTAGTTAAGCCTCTGATTTCTTCCATCGACTTCAAATCCTGCTTCGGCCAAGGCTGCAGTACTCTCAGGTCTTCAGGGTCTTGCGCTTGCAAGATGGTGTGGATAGAGCTTGCCGCATCTTGTACTTCAAAAATCTTACCGTTGATGTGTCGGCAATAAACGCTTGTCCGGCCATCCATCTGTGCGTTCAAACGATACCTCTGGATGCCAAGGAAGTCTGCCTCTGCTGTGAATCCCCAAACGGTCAATCGGGTGGAGTGCAAAGAAGAGACCATCTGCAGAGACTCGTCACCCTCTTGAATGAACGAAACGAAGTCATCTACATATCGAGCCCTGTCTGCCTTCTTTGTCAGGGTGAACCCTTCCTCGGCCTGTGCAATTGATTGCAAAGCCTCCATACGCACACGGTCGCTAGAGTTCAGTGCAATTGATTGCACAAGCATATCGGTCGCATGCCCCATCGTCTTATCAAACCAACCACCCTTGATTACCGGCTTATCGTTAGCATTGGAAGCTCCTAAAACAGCGAAACCCCATAGGGTGTACTTGATGTACTCGCTGTTCTCTTTAGCTACAGAGGACAAGTCTATGCCCTCAACTAAGCCACGGGCGGCAGCAAAGTCCCCCGCAGCCATCAGCTTCTGAAGCTCTGTGTGTATTCCAGTCGCAAGCTCTGCCCACGACTTACGTAGCCGTTGAGACAGGTTCGTCTCCAGCTGGAGGTACGTGGCGGGGTTCATTAGTGTGTACACCCTATGGCGTGAACTAAAAGCTCATCATCTGTCTTAAAAGCCCACGTAGAGATTAGGCGATTGAAGGTCTCTAGGTCACTCCCTGCTAGCTCACCCACAGCCTTGTCAATGTCTCCTAGGTCAGAGTCAGAGAACTCGCTCTTAACAGCTAAGAGGCCTCGGCTTTGGGCGTAGCGCTGAGCTAGGTTGAGAACCTCCGTCTTTAACGCACCGCTCTCCGTGCTTGGTTCTGCTAAGTCTCGCAGTGGGTTAGCTTTAGCATTCTCTGCTCTCAGGCGCTCGGCCTCGCGTGTCCGGTCTGCCGTACCTTGGTCGAACGGAAGGTTAACTCCACCAATCTTAGTAATCTCGTTAACGTAGTCTTCTTCTTTAACAAGGCCTCGCAGCATCTGAATTGATTTAAGCTGGTTGTCAATGTTCTTAAGCGTGATTGGACTGGATTTAAACTTAACAGTCTTCAGGCCAAGCTCTTTAATCAAAGTCTTGTTAACAATGTCATCAAACTCAGAACGCTCGGGGCCAAAGACTTGCGCCTCTGCAACCATGTAGGCGACCACCGCTGTGGCGTAGTTGTAGTCTGCAGCTTTACCAAGGAACAGGGGGGGTAGGCGAAATCCTGTACGAACATGGTCTTCTGCAGCTTTGTCGTAGTTCTGGTACATCGCGTCCTTAGTGCTTTCGGAGCCAAACCGCTCAACTTTAATCTGGACACCCCCACTTGAGTCTAAAGTCCCAGAGGTTGATTGCGCTTCCACAACTACAGCCCGACTACGGTTCTTGGCTTGCCCACTTAAGTACCCTCGAAGCTGGTCACTTGTCGAACCGGCCAGTGTTCCACCTTGCACGAAGATAATTGCAGGGGGCATGCCACCAGCGTCAAAAAACTCTAGGTTGGCTTCTTCAGCCTTTCGGCTACCAAGAACTGAAGGTAGCTGGTTAATCCATCGAGGCACTGAGTAGGAGGTGCCCACGTCAGGATTCACACCAAACGGGATAACCTCTGTTGCGCGAATAGAAGCATCCAGAGTTTCACCAGCTGCCGCCCATTCCCCTGTCTTCTTATTCAGGTGTCGGCTAGCACCAAACTCACTGTAATAAACCATTTCAGTGCCAACGCGCTGCACATACCTGCGCTCACGCTCCATCATCGTGAACTCAACCTCTGCCCCATTACGCGTTACGGTTTTAGTCACTGGCACTGCAGCATCTAGGCGCACCAAGCGCATCTTGGTCGTCTCTAGGTTACGTACAGCTGCAAGCGTGCCATCTACTGTACGAAGGACTTCTAGGTATGAAAACCCGATGGCTTCCATATCTCTACGCAGCTTTCGTCTTACTTGGGTAAACGACCTTCCTGGGTAGGGTTCAGAGAAGAAGTCTAGCGCCACACGGTACTCTGTTTCGTCCATATCGGTTTCGGTATCAATCGACATAAACTCGTGGCCAGTGCCATCAATGTTAACTTCCATTGCTTCGATACACTGGCTGAGAATGTTGTTTTGGTTAGGTAGACGCGCTAGAACTTTGGGGTCGAAAGGCGGCTGCAGCACAACATTTGACGAACTGTCTGAGGAGAAGTAAAGGGACTGGAACTCGTCTTCCATAGACAACGCTGAATCTGACAGGACTAGGTAGGTATCTTCTGCGATAACCTTCTGAACTATCTTCATCTCCTGCGCGACCTTCAGGGTCTTAGGGTTCACTGGGGTCTTTGACATACTTACCTCTTCTACAATTCTGCAATGGCTAATGCTTGCAAGTGTAAGGCACCTAAGACCAAAAAGGGAGCACTAGGCTCCCTTTGTTTTGCAATTGATTGCAGGCTAGAAAGTGACTTTGCTCATCTCACCCATGTTCTTACCTACTTTACAGTCTGCCGTAAAAGTGAGTTGAGGGTTCCAGCCTACGCGCTCGAAAGGCAGGTTCTCCATCAAGTCAACCTCTCGTCTTGCGTAGTACTCAAAGTTGTCCTCTGGGATGTATCGGTAACCAGCGTCATGCACCAAGCCAAAGCACGGGGTTTCTTTGTGCCAGTTTCTTTCCTTCGCTAAGGCCACCGCCCATATCATCATGTCCGACAAGGTGGACTGAATCGGGGAGTTGATTGCCATGCGCTCGGCAGAACTACGGACTTCTCGGTTTGGCGAGTTAATCAAAGGCAGATTACGAACGCGTCCTAGAGGTGAACGTACATGGCCGAAGCGCTTAGCATGAGCTTTGAACTCAGCGTGGTACTCAGGCAAGGCTTGGTACGTGTTGAAGAATCCGTTACGGAAAGCGTCTGCCTCTTGTGAGGATAGCTTCACACCATAGTTCGCGCCTGCATACGCTTGGAAGCCTCCAGCCGACATGCCATAAATAAGCCCGAAGTTTCCGGCCTTTCCCATCTGGCGAATGTGCCCAAACTGGTCAGGGTCTGTCTCTTCCATTGCTAGGATTTCTTCTACTGTGAAACCCATGAACTGACTTGGCGTTATGACATGGAGGTCGAGGCCGTCTCGGTAGGCCTGAATCATCGTAGGCTCATTGGCTACGCAGGCAATCACCCGAAGCTCGCCTTGGGAGTAGTCGTTCTCCATCACCAGCATGCCTTCAGGTGCAACGAAGCACTTGCGCAGCTTCTTAGCCCACTTGGTGTGCTTTGGTATTGTGTTATGCACAACGACCCCGTTTGCTACGAACGAGTGGCTTCCCTCGATGGTCAGGTCGAAGGTTTCACATTCTCCGGCTTCTGTAATGCACTTGATTGCAGACGGCTTGAAGACAGTCCTGTCCCAAGGGTCTCCTTCATCAAGGCTTGTTCCATAGTCATCCCCACTGAGAGTCGATAGTGCAACCGTCCCCGACTGATTCCCGCTTCGGATGCCCACTCGGCTGCGGTCTTGGTTTCGCCCTTGAATGTCAGGAGCTTGGAGTTGGTTCGGTTCCTCGCTTGCTGAGCTGGTGTCGCCCAAACGCAGTTCTCCGGTTCGTAAGGCCCATTCACGTCCTTCCTTTCTATGGACATCCCCGCCTTTGGCTTCTCCCCCATGTCCGCTAGGAAGTTCTTGAACTCCATCCATCTCTCGCAGACTTTGATTCCTCTGCCCCCGTAACGCTCCCAATCTTTGCTGCTCTCGCTGGTGCATCGGTTCTTCATTGCCGTCCAGCTGTAGTAGGTTGGGCTGGTGTACGCTTTCGTTCGGTGCCCTGAGCTCATAGCCTTCATCTCCTCGTTTTAGCTGGTCTGTGCGCGTCCAACCAGCGCTCGTTAGGTAAGGGTGGTTACCCGTACTTACAACCTTTGTGCCGCTCTCAAACTCCACCTCGAATACGGGTTGAACCCCATTACGGTAAACACCTACGAGATTTTGCCACTTGCCCGTGTGCGTAAGCACCTTAAAGGTTTCGCCACTCTCATAGCCTTCTACGATTTCCTTTATGGTGACTTCGCCTCGGTCTGTCAGTACTAGCGTGTCACCTTTAAGGCATTGAAAAGCTGGGTCTTTACAGGATAAACGGCCAGTTACCGTACCACCTTCGCCTGTGTCACGGTTGCCAGCAAACAGGTAGTAGGTTGGGTGGAAGCGGCCATCAGACCTGATGTGCGATTTGAAGCCCGTTACATAAGTGCCCATCGTCTTTGTGGCGCTTGAAAAGTCTTTCAGGATTCCAACGAAGTCTTGAGCCTCTGGCACATCGTCAAACATCAACAAGTGTTCCATCGAGGTTGCTGGCTTATCCCCCTTGGGTGTCATCATCCGTGGGCGCAGGTTCAGCCCCATAGGGGAGAACATGAAGTCGTTCAGCAGGCTAGCCTTTGTCAGGTTGATGCCACCGCGCTTGGACAGGTCTTGGTGCTTCGCTACTATCCGGCCACCCATTATGGTTTGCGCTTTGTTAATGAGGGAATCAATCTCTACGTTGAGCTCTTGCTCCAGCTCTTCATAAGCCTTCATATCAACGCACACCCCGCCTTGCTCTACCGTCTCCATTGCGCGGACTGCAGGGTGCAGAATGTTAACGTAAAAACGGGCTAGGCTCTTGTCTTGCAGGAGCAGCTTCTTCTGAGCATCAGCCACTTGGAGAGTTGCATCCGCGTCACCAGCTGCATAGGGCAGGAGGCTGTCTTTAGGAACCAAGTCCATGCGGGACTTATCAATCGAATCATTGAATCGGTCATCGTACCCACCCATAGGGGTGTAAACCTTCGCATGCACATTCAACGCATTGGAGCGGTTCTCGTCAAGGATTGAGCCCACCATCGTGGTATCAAACTTGAAGTTCGTGCAATCAATTGCAAGCCAGACGTGCAGCCAGTGCAAGTCAAACTTTAGGTTGGCTCCTCGAATGCTTATCTTTGGGCTGGTCATCAGCTGCACGATCTCTGCCATGAACTGCTTGTCCTCTTTCACACGCGCTTGGAGCTCTTCACGGCTATTGAAGTAAATCACATCACCAGTGCCAGCTTTAATACTGGCCTGCATTGTGACAATGTACGCCCCCGGATGCCCCTCACTTGGAAGCCTGTACGGGTCAAAGCCAATAGTCTCTAGGTCAAACCCTAAGTCAACCGGCTTCCCTGTTGCAGCGTACTGGGCATCAACCTGAGCCAGCAGGTCTGTAAAGTAATCCACATATCGGTAAGTGCCCATCTGAGGCTCCAGCGAGCCCGTCTTGGCTAGTCTGACGGCTAAGGCTACGTCTGTCTGCAGGTCTACAAACTTGCCGTAGTCGATTTCGCCAATGCCTGATGAATACGTGAAGATGGCAGGGGCACTGAGACCCTCTACGAGGTGCCCACGGTTTCGCAAGCTGCTGATAGTACGGTTACGCGGAATTGCTTTAAGCGCAGCCAAGTGCGCTAGAGGGCCATTACCCATACATAGAACAGCCCCTAATTCGGGGCGGTCTGGCAAGTGACTGAAGACATTACACACTTCTACGCGTAAGTCAGGGCTAGCATTGAGCACAGGGGCTATCGCGTTCATGACCTTGTGCTTGGGTTCTTTACACCAAATTAAAAGCATCTACATATCTCCACGTTTCTTTTTCTGCACTGTACCGTAAGTACAGCCGAGTGACAGGTTTTAGGAGGGCTGCAATTGCCTCTGCATCGCCCCCTAGGTTGGCGTTCTTGTTCTTCAGCTTTGCGATGGTGGCTCCATCAAACAGAACAGCACGTAGGCGTTGCCCCTTCGCATCGCAGAGAACATACATCCACAGGTTATGCTTTATATGAACTTGAGCTGTTACTAGAGTATCTGTTACGACACAGGACTGCACTCGAACTGTCAAGGGCACAGGCCATGGGCCTATACTCACTCTTCGAGTCGATACTCCATGGAACCCTGCCCCACTAAGGTGCAGCTGTGTCTGGAGCGCGTCCGCTAGTGGGTAGAGAAGTGCATCTTTGTGAGTACTCATACTGCCTCCAAACTAATCAAGCCATTGCTAACAGTCGCTTGCACATCGCCTATCCGTATACCACACCAGACACAGGCCAGCGTCCAGAAGTTGTCTTCCTTCTCCACAACGAAAGCTACGATGGGCTCCTTGGACAGCGCTGGCATGAAGGGCGGGAGTTCTAAGGACTTGCCCAAGGGCGTAGTGTTCAGCTTAGCCATAAGCGTCTTACCTTGTGACCCACTTACCTTGATGCTCTGTATCATAACGCTGCCTCCTTGAGGTTCTTAATCTGCAACTCAAACTCAATACCCAAGTCCATTAGGACTGCCCCTACGATTCGTGATACTGGAACCCCTGCGCACTCCATGTGGATGCTCCAGTGGCCTCCGGTTGCTCCGGTCGCTTTCGAGAACCCAAGAGCCGACAACCGACCAGCCTCGTAGGCATTTGGGGTGCCCTCTGCTCTGATGCTAATGTTTGTGCCATGCACTCGCACGGCTACGTTCAAACGGTCGCTAAGGGCTACGGCACGATAGGTGCTGCCACTTGAAGTACCGGTCACTTCCTGCCCTAGGTGGGACGCTAGTCTCAGCTTCACAGGGCCTGAGGGTGGCAGGTCTGTCACCTTCTTGGCTTTAGCTTTGGGCTTGGGCTTAGCCTTGGGTTCTGCTTCTGCAGGTTCACCAAAATCTAAGTCTAAATCCTTTGGCTGAGTATCGCTGAATCCAGCAAGCGCCTCGTCTAACAGAGCGTCTATCTTGGTGAGAGCTGAGGTTGTCGCAGGCTTGGGGGCGGTGCCCTTCATCAGGGACGTTGTTGAGATTGCTATCTTCGTTGAGAAGTGCTGTCCATCTTTCGCTACTGTTATCGAGTAGAACCCTAAGTCTAACTTGGCTCCAGCGCCTATGAGCGTGTCTAGCTTCGCACCCATCTCGGTGGTCAGCGCCTCTTTAAACTTTTCTATATCCATCTTCATCACCAGTGCCATTTTTGCCTTACTCCATTATTCCCTGATTAACGTATATCATACGTTAACCTCGTTGGTTTGTCAAATAAGATTTGAGCCTACCGAGCCCAGACATCCCGCTTTGACTGGACGGGGGTTATTGAGCGTCCACTGCCGTGTGCCCCTTGAGTACTCTTACTGCTTGAGAAAGGTAAAGACTTCTGGCTTGGTTTCGCTATAGCGACTTTAGGGGCTGTGGGATTTGACTTATACGATGCACCTAAAGCTGCCTTCGACTTAACGGGCCACGTCTTGCTCGGGTCAACCTTCGTGATGTCGTAGTGCTTGTGCAGGAACTCAATCTGGGCTTTGCTCTCGACTGCCTTCTTGCAGTAGTTCTTGCGCACATACTCGATTGAATCCTTCTCGCCCGTCATGTGGGTTACCAGTGCCGCTAGGAACGTGCCTGTTCGGCCATGCCCTCCGATGCAGCCAGCATGTACTTTCTTCCCTGCAATCAATTGCAAAGCTGCCCACTCAATCAAGTCTTTAAAGTCAGAAGCGCTTGCGGGTGCCTGCATGTCAGTAACATGGAAGTACACCTCTACTGTTGAGCTCTCCAGCCATGGCCATGAGCGCTTGCTCACAGACATACTGCTATCGAAGCCAATATAGACATCTGCGTCTTTAATGATGGGGTACGCACAGCTGCCTCCATACACCTCGTAGTCTCCGATCTTCAGAGCCTTATGGTCTTCAAAGCAACGCTTGAACACAGGCTTCTCTCTTGACAGAGGCAGGCTTCCGTAGCTATCCCAGTTATCGTAATTCATGTCGTATCACTCCGTTGTTTATGCTGCTTTAGTCCGCAGGTAGATTTTTGCTGATTTGTTTGGCAGCACTTGGAACTTGCCAGTTACTTCGTAGCCTTCTAGCGTTAACTCTGGCTTCGCAGGCTGCTTGGCTAGCTGTGCTTTCTTCTCGGAACCATACTTGTGCAGGGAGCCGAGGTCTTCAACCTTCTGCCAGTCCACGTAACCGCCAAACGCTGACGGGAACTCCTCGTGGCATTTCTCCAGAGCCTTTCTTAGAGGCAGAGGAACTGAGGCATCAGGGCTTTCAAACATTATGAACTCTGGAATCTGACCACTTCTCTGCACATCTAAAATCTTGTAGATTTCTTGAGTGTACATTTGGTACATCATCCCCTTGTTGAACATGGGGCCGTTGTTGTGCGCCAGCGTATAAGCTGTATCAATCATCACTTCTAAGCTGGTCTTCCCTGTTACGCACTGCTCTAGGGTCTGGGCAATCATGCCCCAAGGCTTCCCACCATAGCCGCCATTAAACCCTCCGTTGAAAAACAGGTAGGTTAGGCTTCTCAGGTAGTTACCCAACTCGCCTTTCGGAGGGTTACTTAGAAACTTGTCCACCGCACCTGAGGAGCTCTTACCCTTTATCGTGTGGTGGAAGTCCACGCAGTAGGAGCCGAACTTGTTAGCCACTTCCGCTAACAGGTCACCCTTCTCCTTTGTGTGCCTGCTCTCTCTGGTTGCTATCAGGGTCATGTAGTGGATTAGGCGATTCCCTTGCTTGGCTAGCTGTTCTTTGTACATCGTTACAATCTCCCCCGCCCATAAGGGCAGGGGCTCGTTGCGCGTGAACTTAGACTTGAGGACTGCTACTAGGTGGTTGCAGGCATAGAAGCACAGCGCTTCTGAGTCAGGAGACACCATTGGGGCGTAGTTTTTAAACACCTTGCAATTGATTGCAAAGTCTTCGGCTGCAGTCTTACTGAGGTCTATCGGACGAAGATGGGGCATTTCATCCAAGCTAGCTAGAGTTACTCTTTTTTCTTCGGAAGTCATGTGGCTTCACTCCATTGTTTTTTTTGCCTTAGCGCTTATTCTATCTTAACCCACTTGGTTTGTCAAATTACCGCTACGCCAAAAGGCCAGCTTTTGCATGAATTTACGCTTCTTGATAACCTTTTTAACTAGCAGTGGAATCTCAAACTCAGTAACAAACTTGTACTGGTCTCGGGTCTCTACTGCATGGGCATAATAGTTCTCACGAACATACTCAACAGGCTTCTCTACCCCAAAGGCTTTGGCTAGTACCGCCATGAACAGCCCTGTCCGGCCTTTCCCCGCCATGCAGCCAACGTACAACGGTGTGCCTGTTAGAATGGCATCAACTGCCACGAGCAGCCCTGCTTCTAAGTCCTTAACGCTGGGCACGCTAAAATCTACGGTCGGGATGCTGATGTCACAGGGCACGTTCACTTCTTTTGCCATCTTTACGAACACATAGGCTGGGTAGTTCTTAGCCTCGAAACTCGGCCCACCAGATATGGTGAAGAAAGTCTTCTTTGTTAACGGTAAGTTCATTTGTCCTAACATTGCTACGCACTCCTTGGAGCTTAATTATATACGACTTGGATTGAGCCAACCCAGCCGCAGTCTCTGCACCCTACGCCTTCACAGCTGGGGCATTCTTCGTTTACGGTTAGGCCTGAACTGCCTTTCCGCTCTTCAATCTTGAGGTCTAGGTACGTCATTGAAACAACTTCATTGCCTTCAACTTGGAACAGCCACTTATGGTATCTGCGGTTGCCTCGCTCATGGCTACAGATTGCTGAGTGGCCTACGAAGTCCTGCACTATGTCGTTAGTCAAGCCTTCGGCCATGGCCACTCTGACAACCTTTTGGCTGAGCTTATACATTGAGCTTTCTCACTCGGTTAATCTTGATTTCTAGAGGGGCTTCAAACGCTAAGCGCGTAGAGCGATTCCCTCTAGCTGGCCGAGACAAGCCACAGCTCACGAACACCTGAGGCAGGATTTCAACCCGCTCCTTGTCGTTGATGTCAACTGCCTTACCCTCAACAATCAGCACCAACTGAGTCGCGCTGTCGATACTCTGTACCTGTACTACCTCTGTTCGGTCGGCCAAGGTAATCTCTACCTTGCTACCCTTTGTAACGCCTAGTGATAATGCCATCTTTACTCTCCTAGTAACTGCTTTGCTGGGCCTGTCAGGTTCCACGTGGAGCCGCCCAATATGCCACGCTTTGATTCTAGCGTCTCAACCAAACCCATTGACCTGAGGATTGTCAGGTAACTTGAGACTGAAGATACGTTGAAGTCGTTCCCCATATCTACAAGTGCTTGAGTTACTTCCGCTGAGTTCGCGCTCTCCATTGCACTCAAACACCCTAACGTCTTGCTTAAGTGGGTGCCAGCCTTCGGTAGTCGCACCTTTCCGCGAGGCGTGTTGTGCTGTATAGAAACTTGCTCCAGCGTTGTGTAGACAACCTTGTGGAACCCGCACCGACACTTCAGCGTCAGGTCTATCTCGCAAGCCTCGTACCACGCCCTGTCTGACCCGCACTTGGGGCAATCCGTCTGTACCATTGGTGTTCCACCGAATCTGCTGTATTCGGGGCATTATAGGCTTCATGCTAGGTACTCTTCAATCAATTGGGTTTCTGACACATAGCCACCTTCGGATATGACTCCTAGCTGTACCAAGGTCACCCCGCTTTGCAGCTTCCACTCCAGCACCTTTGTAGTCGCCTCTGTGCTTTCTCCGGTGAACAACAGGGGGCCTTCTTCATGCAGTACCAGCTGTTCTAGAGTGTTGGCGCTGCCCATACGAGGCAACTTAGTCTGCAGGGGTGTGAGAACCTTCAAGCGCTTCTTCTCTGCTGCCTTCAATCCCTTCTCTAAATAAGCCAGCAACTCCTTGGCGTTGTCTGACTCATTAGGCTTTTTAAAAGGCTGGAAGAAAGCCTTCTCCTCAGGGTTCTCGCTTTCCGTCAGGTCTACTGTCAGCTGAGCATTCCCTGCTAGGCGCTCTTGAATAATCTTTAGCGCTTCTTCTCGTGGGAGGTATGCAAGCTCCGGCATACGTAACAGGTTGGCGCTTGGGTGGCGCGAATACTCGTAGCACTTAGACAGCTCCCAAAGGGCTAACCGCAAGGTCTTGACGTGCGGATTGTCTGCCCCACTTATTACGGGTACTTCGCTTCTCCAGACGTTCCCTGATGCTCCGTCTATGGTGATGATGTCTCCGGCATTGAAGTCGCCCAATGTCTTACCCAACCCTACAACGCAAGGCCTGTCCATCGACCGCGCTACTACTGCCGCGTGGCTTGTGGCTCCTCCAGTCATAGTCAGCACACCCGCTGCTGCAGCCATCCCAGCGATGTCGTCTGGCGTGGTCTCTTGCGTTACTAGGATGCAAGGTTCTTTGCAATTGATTGCAGCGGCAGCCGACTTAACAACAACCCCTTTCACGACACCTGAGCAAGCGGGGATGCCGGTGAAGTCTGGCTCCGTCTTGAACTCTGGGTCAATCACTGACTGCTGGGCTATATCGAACTGTCTAGCGGTGACTCGCTTCAAGGCCTCTGCTTGGGTGAGGGTGCCTTCTTCAACCATCTCCATGGCTATCCGAACCGCTGCTTTAGCTGAGCGCTTGGCATTACGGGTTTGCAGGATGTACAGCTTTCCATCTTGGATGGTGAACTCCACGTCTTGCATGTCCTTTCGGGCTTTCTCCAAGTTTAGAACCGTTTCAATGAGCTCCTCGTAGACTGCTGGTGTCTTGCTCTTCATTTCGTCTAGAGGGTTCGGGGTTCTAATCCCAGCAACTACGTCCTCGCCCTGCGCATTCACAAGGTACTCCCCGAGAACTACGCGTTCACCCGAGTCTGGGTTGCGAGTGAACAGAACTCCAGTGGCTGAGTTGTCATTCAAGTTGCCGAACACCATTGCCTGCAGAACAACTGCTGTGCCCCACTCTTCTGGGATGTTGTTCATCTTACGGTACACCTTGGCTCGGTCATTGTTCCAGCTGTTGAACACCGCTTCGATGGCTCCGAGAATCTGGGCATCGGCATCTGGGAACTCGCTTCCCGTGTGCTCGGTGTACAAGTTTGAGCGAGCCTCTGCGTCTAAGCCTTCAAAGGACTCTCTGGCAATACCGTTAACAACGCTGCCATACATTTCTATCAATCGGCAGGCGCTGTCATACGCACAGTCATATCCTAGCTTTTCTTCCCATAATGGGAATGTGTTGTTATCAAGCCCTACGTTAAGAACTGTGTCCATCATCCCCGGCATTGAAACTCGCGCACCTGAGCGCACAGACAGCAAGGGCATGAACCCGAACTTGCCTACGAAGTACTCCCTTATCTCTGGTAAGTCTTCTCTGATGCGCTCCATAACCCACGATGGGTCTGCTTGGTACGATGAGCACACGCTTGTGGGAAAAATCAAGGCTGGTGGCACAGGCAAGCCATCCGCTGCCATGGTAGACAGGCCGAAGCCCTTACCACCTAGCAGCTCTGGGCCTAGGCCTTCTAGCTTTGGGTCTTCTAGTTTTAGGAACAGGTTAGTCATTCTCTCTCACTCCATTGTTTCTGTATTCTTATCTTCCGATAGTTCTTCTGGTTTGTCAAATGATTTGTCGGTTATTTGCAATTGATTGCAAGGCTTTGTCAGGAGGTCTAAAACACTCCCGCCTAGAATCGAGTGCTTCAAGAACTCCTCTTTACTGATTTCCTTTAGATAGTAGTCCTCTATCTCGTCAACAATAGCGGTATCAATGTAGTCCCGATGGTGCAGCGCTAGGTTGCAGCCACTGAGGATTCTAGTGCCGTCCACTAGCTCCACGTAGTAATGCAGCTCCCACCGGCCTAACCCGCCATTACTCTTATAGAACTTCATGCTTTACTCCTATGGCCGCTTGAGGCCTTTCTGGTTTAGCTCCCGTCTGGACAACCCCTGCCTGTAGCACTTAGAGCAGACCCCGTAGTGCTCGTCTCCTTTGCTGGCGTAGCCACCCCCACAAGGGCACACCAGTTTGTCAGGGTTCGTCCCTGAGGCTGTCGGCCTATTCCGCTTATTCAAGTCTATGACCCTAAGGCTTACTGCGCACACGAGCGCTGATGGCTTGCCCTGAGCTATAACTCTGTCGTGGTTAGCCTTTGTACCAGACTGGAGGTAGCGCTTCGTGGTCGCATCCACAACCCCTACGTGGAGGTCGCAGTCATCTGACATCGCTTTGTCTTTATAGGTGTGCCATGCTCTTCCCATCCCTAGGGCTTCGACTTTTTTCTTCTTGAGATGCACCGAGTAGTTTCTAGGGCCCAACCCCGAGTAGTAAACCGTGCAGGGTGCTCCGCTAAGCTGTATCAGTGAGTCAACTCCAGAGGCATCTCCTACTAGAACTTCGTCAGGCTCATCGGCACCAAGCATGGCTGCTGCTTCTCTGATTAGCTGGTACGCCTCTTGGCTTAAGAAGGTCACTGACTGGTTGCCGCTTATAAACAGCTTCATACGGGCTCGCCTATATCTGCTCTATGGCGAAGGCCTTTGTAACTAGGGAATCGGGGCTTATCAATCATACCGACCTTGAAGAACTGGTAATTGACAATCGCGCCCATCTTACTCTTCCTAGTGTTCCAGATTTCTTGGGCTTCCTTCGCTGAGAACCCTGTGCCTATCTCGAACTCCCACCCATAGTAGATGTCTCGAACCATCAGCGACCCTAGCGTTCCGCTCGGCACCATGTTCTCTTTGTGTGTGCTGCGCTTCGTGTGGCCTCGCTCGTCAGTGACTGCTTGGTTGTTATTGGTCTGTCCTTCTACAAACCCAATAATCTCGGCCTCTGAATCCTCGAAGCGCTTTAGCTTTAGCATCCACTGCTGGTTCAGGGTAGACCGGCCATACTTATACGGGGCTTGTGGAGACCGGATGATTACTCCCTCGTAACCCTTCGCTAGAACTTCTTCTTCAAAGGCTTCTAGCTCTTCGTGGCTGTTGACTAGCCTCTGCTCTAGGAACACAACTGGCAAGCCTTCTAGGCCTTTGAATCGCTCTTCTAAGATGCGCAGGCGCTCGGCATAAGGCAGGTCTTCGTTATGGAGGTCGAATACATAGTAGGCCACATCAGGTCTACCGTCTTTCGTCATCAGGCCGCTTTGCGAGTCATTGAACACTGTTGGTGAGAACGGGTCTCCTACTACCAGCTCCCCATCAAACCCTTCTAAGCGGGGGTCATCAAATACTGCACGGGTGTGTGCGTTTGGGATGTTCTTCAACGTGCGGGTCTTTAACTCGAATCCTCGGACTAGGCAGCGCAGGCCATCTATCTTGGCCGAGACTAAAACTGGGTAGCCTAGCTTAGGCAGGAACTCTTTAAGCGCGGCTTCGGCTAGCATAGGTCTAAATTGCTTGGTCACGGTTATCTTCCTCTTTGCAATTGATTGCAGGGCTATGGATTGCTTTCACTATTTTCTCAGCGAGGCTCTTGAGCTCTACGTAATAGACATTGCAGCCATCGGCTTTAATCACGTACAGCTTTTCGTTGTGTTCTTCGATTTCAAAGGCACTCCACATCGAAACGCCCTCTAGGCTGTGGAGGTGCTTTACCGCAGCAGCAATCGTCTCTCTAGGTGTTGAGCTGTTTCCTATCTCCATCACTCGGACGGTCATCTTTGAAGGGCCTCCACCGCTACTCTCTAGTATGTGGAACTTCTTACCAGAGGGCAGCATCCCTAGATTGAACTCAGCAGGCATGAAGGCGTATCGGGGCTCTTTGAACACCAGCGAGGCGTACTCTCTCAAGAACAAATCGCTCTCTGTGTACGTTACGTGGGTTTCGTTTGAAAGTGGGCTGTTACAGGTTATCTCGTAGGTCTTTACCATTTTCTCACACTCCATTGGGGCGGCTCTTAGGCGCTTTCGGTCATCGTACTATTGCGTAATGCAGAATCCAGACTATCTTCTCAACGTGGTCGAAATCTTTAGAGCTGCAGTGACGGGGCTTGCCATCTACTAGGATTACCCAACCCTCGTCTCTCCACTCTATCTGTAGCTGGCTGTCGCTCTTGATGCAACCTGTCGCTAGGATGTCGCTGGCTGTGCAGTTAATCTCGGACTGGCGAATCTCGTCTGCATTGAACATGCTGTTTGTATTCATCTTCTTCACTCCATTGGACTAAGGGCTTCAAGGATGGTGTTTCCTTGTTGCCCCTATCGTAACTCTCTATGCTGGGTTTGTCAAATAGGAGGGCTCAACCGTTCTGCAATTGATTGCAAACGCTTAGTGCTGTTGCGCTTACGGACTTTGAGCGTTCGGCCTGCGTAGTACACCATCTTCTCAGCATCGTAGACTCCATCCACATCTTGCCCTTCCTTGTAGAGCCCATGCTGTCGAGCAGCGCATGACCGCCAGAGGGCTTTGAACTGATTGCCTTCTGAGAACGTCATGCCCAGCTCTTCAATGATGTCCTCGCACTCACATACATAAGGGTCTGGCAGGTTGGCAGGGTGCGGTACGCGCAACTTGTAGTAGTTTACGCTGCCTCCACTCTTCTCTGCTTTAGCCACCGTCACAACGCTTCTCCACGCTCTAAGAAACTGCGGTACTGTCTCCAGCCCTTGAAGTTCTTGTTCCAGCTGCTGTCTGCCATTGCCTGCGCTTGGTGCTCTGTCGGGCTCATGTGGGGCGGCAACGCTTCTACTAACTGAGAATGAAGGCCTCTATCGTCTTCCAGAGTCGATTTCTTGCGGTCAAAGGTTAGGTAGCTTGTTCGCGCACTCCGCGCCACGCTAACTTTAAGGCGGTCTGGCAGTTCCAAACCTGAAGCATCTAGCCGAGCAAAAGGCGTGTGCCACTCTCCCACTTGCAGCTTTGCTGGTCTACTCCGCTCCAAGACTAAGCGCATGGCTTTGGCAAGTTCTGCAATCTCAGGCTGAGCATCTGGGTGCTCTCGTAGGTCTAGGAAGTTCTGCCACTCTGTACTGGTCACAACCACATTTATGTACTGCCATGGCTCTAAGATTCGGTTTACTACCTGCTTATGCAAACCGGCCTTCATCATCAAGTAGGCAACTCCACACATTAGTCGGTTAGCTACTTTGAACCAAAGGAACTTGACTAGCTTTTTCTTAAACCCTGTGAGCTCTTTTCGAGCCTGCATCCCCGCTTGGTTGGCTCCCCAATGAATCGGGCCTGCTGGGTCTGACCACACTTGCTTAAGCATCGTCTTAACTGGGATTGCACGGCTGCTACTCGCGTTACGACTAAATACGCGGTGGGTCATAAACTCGCCATGAATCGCTCGCCAGTATCGCAGCTGCAGGGTTGCTATTTGGTCACCCGAGGGGTTTACGCTGTGTGCCAGCATCTTTACGCTACAGGCCATTCTCTTCTCCTAAAAGTTTCTCATGTCGTCTTTCGACTTCTGCTTCAAGCATTCGGTACATGGCCTCAGTTAAGAAGTCCTTTGCCACCGCTCTAAAGGTTGCATGGTATCTCTTTGCCTCCAGTGCCGAAAGCTCCTTGTTCAACATCTTCCTAGCTCGCTTGAGCTTTGCTAACTCCCGCTCAATCTTTAGGGCAGGCCAGTTGGCAGGTAACTCCTTCCCTTGGCTACGCGAATACAAAAGGTCTGTGAGGAACTTGGCTCTTGACTCTCTGGACTCCAGCTTCTTAATCAGCTCTTCTTCACTTGGGGTTGCCGAGGGCTCGGGCTTAATCTCTTCCGGCTTTGCTTCTGGTACTTCGGGCACAGGCATGTTCACCCAGTCTGAGTTCCCTTCAAGCTCAGGCATGTTCTGCCCTCTATCTTGATTGCAGGGGTAGCAAGCCAGCGTCCAGTTGTTCGCTTGGTCTAGGCCTCCCCGTGTCAGGGGGATGATGTGCTCTAGCGTTGATGTTTCGATGGTCAGCGCTGTGGGGCACCAGTGGCAGGTCTTCACACCCTTCTTCTCGATTAGCCACTGTCGTCTTTGTCGGCTGGCTCTCCCCTTACGAGCGTCTCTCGCTTGGGCAGGTACTATTGGTGGTGGAGTGCTTGCCATCAAGATTGCTTCCATCGGACTGACGTGGTGCTTACCCGTCCGAGTAC
>Ga0172382_10005427_pt1 | contig 19018 bp, 18 predicted proteins | sample Leawel138RmetaG_FD_122245 | JGI IMG/M metagenome (GOLD analysis project Ga0172382, IMG submission 122245) | Leachate microbial communities from a municipal landfill in Southern Ontario, Canada - Leachate well 138R metaG | ecosystem: Engineered > Solid waste > Landfill > Unclassified | place...
CAATGCGGATTGGAAGCGCGATGAAAGACACCGGGCCTGAGGGCAGGCACTCCCGTTCGACGGAACGGGCGAGGAAATTTGCGTCGCGGTCGATGTCCTGAACGATGATCACCTGCCCGTAGGCAATCACGGCGCCCGTCACGCCCTCTCCAAGCCCGTAGTGCCCGCGCGCGATCTCCTTTCGGGTCAGACCATAGGCATAGCGAATGCTGCTGCCCTTGCCATCCGGGTCGAGCAGGACGATGCGCCCACGATTGAGTCCGAGCAGTTCGGACAACAGGTGCAGCGACTCTCGCAACACGATGTCCGGCGAGAGACTTTTCCCCACGAGCCCCATGATCTGCTGCATCAGCAGCATCTCCTGCTCGCGCCAGAAAGAAGGCGAACAGTACGAGTCCGCCTCGGTGCCAGGTGCTTGCTCCATGTAAAACCTCTGTTGCGGGACGCTGTTCGTACCCGGTTTGCGCTCAATGGATGCCTGCAGCAGCGCGACGGGACGGGACTGCAGGGCAACGGCCTTCAGTCTGCAACCATTGAAAGCCAATGAACAGGGGCGGTCGGCTCAGGCGGGGCGCGTTTGCGATCCACAGTGGCGCCCGATAAATCGCCGCGGCGGCATTCAATAACTGAATATTCTCCAGTTACGTATTTTCATGCAATTTTATTCGCAAATGATCAATCTCAAGGGCCGAACTTGCAATCGCCTGCCGCGCCGCCCCGCGTAATATTCTCCGTGTCGCCTTCCGGCCCAGAACAGATCGAGGAACACGCCATGATGTTGCAGGAACCCGCCACCAAGTACCGCGCCTTCGCACCGATCCGGCTCACCGACCGGCAATGGCCGAACCGCGTCATCGACAGGGCACCGATCTGGATGAGCACCGACCTGCGCGACGGCAACCAGGCCTTGTTCGAGCCGATGAACGTCGAGCGCAAGATGCGCATGTTCCGCACCGTGTGCGAGACCGGCTTCAAGGAGATCGAGGTTGGCTTCCCGTCGGCCTCGCAAACGGATTTCGACTTCGTGCGCCAACTCGTCGAAGGCGGGCACGTGCCGCAGGACGTCACCATCGAAGTGCTCACCCAGGCCCGTGAAGACCTCATCCGCCGCACCATGGAATCGGTGCGCGGTGCACCGCGCGCCATCATTCACGTCTATAACGCCACATCGCCGACCTTCCGCGACGTCGTATTCGGCATGCGCAAGCCGGCAGTGGTCGCGCTTGCAGTGTCGGCCGTGCGCATGATCAAGCAGCTCGCCGCCGAGCAGCCGGAAACCGAGTTCGTCCTCGAATACAGCCCGGAAACCTTCTCCGCCACTGAGATCGACTTCGCCGTCGAGGTGTGCGATGCGGTCACCGCCGAGTGGGGCGCGACGCCCGACAACAAGGTGATCCTCAACCTTCCGGCCACGGTCGAGGTCGCCACGCCCAATGTCTATGCCGACCAGATCGAGTGGATGCACCGCAATCTCGCCCGCCGCGACAGCGTCATCCTCAGCCTGCACCCGCACAACGACCGCGGCACGGGCGTCGCCGCCGCCGAGCTCGGTCTCATGGCGGGCGCCGACCGCGTGGAAGGCTGTCTCTTCGGTAACGGCGAGCGCACCGGCAACGTGGACATCGTCACCCTCGCGCTCAACCTGTACACGCAAGGAGTCAATCCCGGCCTCGATTTCTCCGATATCAACGCGGTTGCACGCACCGTCGAGCATTGCAACCAGCTCCCGATTCACCCACGCCACCCCTATGTGGGGGATCTCGTATTCACGGCCTTCTCCGGCTCCCACCAGGACGCCATCAAGAAGGGATTCGCTGCTCAAAAGGCCGGCGCCCCGTGGAACGTACCCTATCTCCCGATCGACCCGGCCGATGTCGGTCGCAGCTATGACTCGGTGATCCGGGTCAATAGCCAGTCGGGCAAGGGCGGCATCGCCTACCTGCTCGAAACGGAATACGGCATCGCCATGCCGCGCCGCCTGCAGGTGGAGTTTTCACGCGAAGTGCAGAAAGTCACCGACGCGAGCGGCGGTGAAATGGCCGCCGCCGACATCTGGGGGCTGTTCTCGCGCACCTATCTCGAGAGCGGCACCCCGGTGCACTACTGCGAGCACCACCTGTTCGAGCGCGGTGCCGCACAGGGCATCCGCCTTGTGGTCGAGATCGGCGGCACGCGACACATGCTGGCCGGTGAAGGCAATGGCCCGATCGACGCCGCAGTGCATGCCTTGCGTACCGTCGGCATCGATGTTCAGGTGCGCAGCTTCGAGGAACGCTCGGTTGCCCCGAGCGAAGACGGCGGCAATGCGCAGGCCTGCGCCTTCGTCGAACTCTCGGGCGCCAGTGGCGGCGTCGACTGCTATGGCGTCGGGATCGACGCCAACATCGTCACCGCATCCATTCGCGCCATCGTCAGTGGCGTGAATCGGCTCAACGCTGCCGCGACCGGCAAACCGGTCGCACAGGCAGCCTGAACCCGGACGCCGGCGCCCCCGCCGGCTAAAGGAAACGCTTCAATCCGGGTCCCGCACGCGGGACATGCGTTTCAGCACGGTGGGAACATCGGCACCCAGTACGCCAAGGCCTCGTCACGCGGATCCTCGCGTCCCACCGTGCCATCCTCAACGGGCGGCCGTACACGTGCCCCCTCCCGTTGTGCAGCGGAAAACCGGCCTTGCGACCAGCGCTGTACCTTCTCCAGAATTTCCAGACGCATTTCACACCTCCTGTCTCACAGACAAGAACACGCGCACCATGCAAGGCGATGCGCTCGGGAACCCGCCCCGGATTGGTGCAGATCTGCGGAAAATGGCTCCGCAGAACCCTTGCAGACGGGCAGGCAAGCTTTTCCTTAGCAGTATTCGTACCCACACTCAGACCATGGCGGCTCCACGCGCCCAACCCGCCCGGCACTGCGTCTGACCGCTGCCAGCGAGATCTTTTCACGCCACGTCATCACCGCGCTTCAGGACACGACCCCACCGCGGGCAACTACCTGCAGCAGCGCATCAACGCCAACTTCGTGAAATACTTACTTTCAGCGCGCGTGCGCGCTGCGTACCGCGCCCCGTCCGGAAAACGGGGGAGATGCCATGCGCCGTTCGTAATACACTCCCACGATTAACCCCAATCTGGGCAGTGGATTGCGAATGACGCTGCTTTGACCGGGGCAACCCAGCAGGGAAACTCACGATGGATTCATTTCAGTGGGACGAGAATTTCGTCACCGGCATAGACGAAGTCGATACCCAGCACATGGAGCTGGTCCGCATCATCAACCGCATTGGCGACGCCTTGTCCAATGCGGTCGCACCGGGCCCTGAATCGCTTGCAGACCTGATCGACGAACTCGCTGCCTACACTCGTTTCCATTTTGCGGCCGAAGAGTCGATGATGGCCGCGCAGGGTATCGACCGGCGACATCTCCAATTGCAGTCCCGCGAGCACGAGAGTTTCGTCGATGAGATTGTCCGTATTTCGCAGACGGAGATGACCGCCGGGCTCTCGAGCCGTCTGCTCAATTTTCTCATCCACTGGCTGGCGTACCACATCCTCGGTTCGGACCAGTCGATGGCCAGGCAACTGCGCCTGATCGGCCAGGGCATGAGCCCGGAACAGGCCCTGGCCGAAGATGCCCGGCTCGGCACCCGTGCCACCGAGCCCCTGCTTGCCGCACTGAGCGGCCTCTTTACCCAGGTATCGCAGCAAAACCGCGAGCTGCACGAACTGAACCAGACACTCGAAGCGAAAGTCGCAGAACGTACGCGCGAACTGGCCATCGCCAACAAGAACCTGGAAACGCTGTCGCTGACGGATGTCCTGACCGGCCTGCCCAATCGGCGCCACGCGATGCACGTCATCGGGCTTGAGTGGCAGACCTCGGGTAGCCCGCTTTCGCTGATGATGATCGATGCGGACGGATTCAAGACCGTCAATGACACCTGGGGGCACGAAGCCGGCGATACGGTATTGACCACGCTGGCAAGAACGCTCGCAGAATCGGTGCGCACCGACGATATGGTGTGTCGCCTGGGCGGCGACGAGTTTCTCGTGATCTGCCCCCACACGCCGCTGGAAGGTGCAATGCAACTCGGCGAAAGCCTGCGGGCCAGGGTCAATGCGCTGCGGGTCGCCGCCGGTGGTGGCGAGTGGCCGGGCAGCGTGAGCATCGGCGTTGCCTCACGCACGACCACCATGCTCGCCCCTGACGAACTGATGCGGCGTGCAGACGAAGGTGTTTACATGGCGAAGGCACGTGGACGAAACTGCGTGGCAAGCGCCGACCTCCCCACCAGACAATCATGAGCACGCTGACCCTCACCGACTTGTATCGCTACCCGGTCAAATCCCTGCGCGGCGCGCAGCACCCCGCGCTCGACATCGATTCAAAAGGCTTCAGCTTCGACCGCCACTGGATGGTCGTCGACGCGCAGGGACACTTTCTCACCCAGCGTCAGTTGCCGAAAATGGCGCTGATCGATACCCGAGTCGACGCCACTGGCGTGCTGGCGCTGAGCGCGCCGGACATGCCCGACATCACGCTGCAGGGAACGACACAGCAGCGCATCCCGGTCACCGTATGGAAAGACACGGTAGAAGCGACGCTGGCCGATCCGGATGCAGACGCCTGGCTGAGCCGATTTCTTGAGCAACCCTGCCGGCTGGTGCAGTTCGCGCCGGATGTTCGGCGCGCGCTCGACCCCGACTACGCCGTGCCGTCCGACCAGACCGGATTTGCAGACGGCTTCCCTTTCCTGCTGATCTCCCAGGGCTCGCTCGACGATCTCAACACACGGCTTGAACAGCCACTGCCAATGCGGCGTTTCCGGCCCAATCTGGTTGTGAACGGCTGCGAACCCTATGCCGAAGACCGCTGGCGCGTCATCCGCATCGGAGGGGTCGTCTTTCGCGTGGTGAAACCCTGCTCGCGCTGCGCAATCACGACCGTCGACCCCGCGACTGCGCTGCGTGGTCCCGAGCCCCTGCGCACGCTGGCAAGCTACCGCCGGCACAACAACATGGTGATGTTCGGGCAGAACCTGATTCACGACGGCCCGGGACGGCTGGAGGTGGGGATGGCGGTCGAAGTGCTCGAATGAGCCGCCCCCTTGCTTCAGTTACTGGGGCGCGAAGCGGCCGCGCAGATAGGCGATGATTTCGTCCGACTCGTACAGCCACTTGCTGTTGCCCGCCTTGTCGGAGACCCGCAGGCAGGGCACCTTGGCCTGACCGCCACCCCGCACCAGCTCCTCGCGGACGCTGCCCGGTTGCTGTGCATCGCGACGTTCAATCGGCAGCGAGAGGCGACGCATCTCCTGGCGCACCTTGATGCAGAACGGACAGGTCTTGAATTCATACAGGGCCAGCATGCCGCATTCCCTGTCGACCTTGCCCTGCGCCTGCGCCGGGCGCGACACGCCCTTGGGCCGGGTAATCATTTCCCACAGCAGAATGAAGGGGCCAATGACGAGACGCAAGGTCCTGAAGAATGCTCTGATGACAACTTTCATGATGGTTTTCCAATAGATGGCAACACCAGCCTGAGCATGCACGACACTGCCTGCAGGCGATAAAATTCGAACAGGGCGCCGAGAATAGAGGAACACGCGGGATTTTGGTGCACTGAAATCGACGATGGACGGCTCCCTGCCTCGCCGTTTCCTGCCCGATAGTCAGCCATCATTTCTCCACACACCCCCTTCGTCATCGCCATCCGCACCATGGACGCATCGCTCACCACCGCCATCGACCTCTACTGCGAACGCACCAGCCCCGGATTCTGGGCAGAGCCGGTCAACGCACTCACCAACCTGTCCTTCGTGCTGGCGGCGATCGCAATCATGCTGCTGATGCGTCGCGACGGCATCCGCGCCAGCGCTCCGGCCATCTTCCTGACCGCCAACATGGCCTGCATCGGGATCGGCAGCTTTCTGTTCCACACCCTGGCCAACCGGTGGACGATGTTCGCCGATGTGCTGCCGATCTTCATCTACCAGATGGCCTTTCTTGTGCTGTACGCACGCAATATCGGCGGCCTCGCACCCTCCAGGGTCGCTGCGCTGGTGCTGGTCTACGTCCTGGTGTCCGTCGGCTTTGCCACGCTGCCGGGCGAATGGCTGAACGGCTCGCTGGCCTACGGCGGCGCGCTGGTGTTCATCGCTGCGATCGGGATCTACCATCGCGCCGCAGGCAAGCGCGAGCCGCTGATCCTGCTGCTCGCGGTATTCATCTTCGTGATGTCGCTGAGCTTTCGCTCGCTCGACATGGCACTCTGCGAAACCGCTACGCTCGGCACCCACTTCCTGTGGCACCTGCTCAACGGGCTGGTGCTTTACCTGACCACCCGGGCCTATGTGCTGAACCAGCCCGGCGCACGCTGAAGGCGGCAAGACGCCGCCGCGGCCGGTCAGGCACCATCGGCCATTGCGAGCCGCAGCCTGCGCACCAGTTCGTCCATCTGCTTTTCGTCGACGTTGCCGTAACCCAGTACCAGCCCGTTGCAGCACAAGGGCGCGTGCGCATAGTGCGACAGGGCCCGCACCCCGAGCCCGAGCCGGGCCGCACGCCGCGCCACCTCGGTATCGCGCAGTTCGGGTGGCAAACGCAGCACCAGATGCAGGCCCGCCGCGCCGCCGTCGATACCGAGTTCCGGACCGGGCTGACGCAGCAGCGCCGCACGCAGCGCACGCTGGCGCAACTCGTAGCGCTTGCGCATGCGGCGCAGATGGGAGGTGTACTGGCCACGCCGGATGAAATCGGCCAGCGCCACCTGTTCGATGCCCTGACCGGCGCGCACAGCTTGCCCTGCGGCGTGCGCAAATGCATCGGACAGCGCCGGCGGCAGCACCAGATAGCCAATGCGCAGGCCGGGATAGAGGGTCTTGCTGAACGTGCCCGCATACACCACCGCCGCCCCCGGCTGCAGTCCATGGAGCGCAGGCAGCGCCGGGCCGCCGCGTTGAAACTCGCTGTCGTAGTCGTCCTCGATGATCCACGCACCGGCCGCACGTGCGCCCTCCAGCAGGGACAGACGGCGCGCGAGCGACATGACGTGTCCGCTGGGATACTGATGCGAGGGCGTGACCATGATCAGGCGCGGCGAATGTGCGTGCCAGTCCGCCGCGGCCGGTGCCAGCCCGTCCTCATCGACCGCCACCGCGTGCAGGCGCAGGCCGGCCAGGCCGAGTGCGCCGCGCGCCGCAAGATAACCGGGGTTCTCCACCCAGGCGATGTCGCCACTGTCGGCGAGCAGCCGCGCACACAGGTCCAGCCCCGACTGGGTGCCGCTGGTAATGATCACCTGCCCGGGAGTGACGGCAAAGCCGCGCACGGTGGAGAGCTGTTCGGCCAGCGCGGCCCGCAGGACCGGCTCGCCGCCATACGGCGTATGACCCAGCTGGCGCGCACCCGCCTCGCGCCACGCCCGGTCCAGGCTGGCCCGCCAGCTGCGAAAGGGGAAGGCACCGAGATCGAGCGCACCGGGCGCGAAGGGCAGGATGTCGGAGTCCGGCCCGTGCTCGGGCTGACGTGAGGCTGCGGCACGCACCGACAGACCGGGCAGGGCCACGGACTCGCCGTGCGATCTGCGTGCGGACGCAGCGGGCAGCGTCAGTTGCGCCACGCGGGTGCCATGACGGTCGGCCTGCAGGCAGCCCTCCGCGCTCAACTGCTCATACGCGAACAGCACCGAGTTGCGCGCAATGCCCAGACCGGCAGCAAGGCTGCGGCTGGAAGGCAGGCGCGCGCCGGCCTTCAGCTGGCCGCTCAGAATGGCCTCGCGCAGCCGCTGATACAGCAGGCGCTGGCGCGGCACACCCGGCGGAAACGGTGGGGCCAGCAGCCAGTCGAGTTGCATGGTGGCTCCAATCCAAATGAATCTGGTGGCACTACTGATGGTGCCACCGGCAGCATATGCTGGACGCTCACCTCAAACAAGCGTCAGGCACCCCGACATGAACACGCACCCCGCCCCTTCCGAGCGCACCCGCGTCAGACGCCTCCCGGCGCGCGCCCACTACGACAGCGAGACCATCAACGGCATTGTCGACGCCGCCACCGTGTGCTCCGTCGCCTTCCAGTGGGAAGGCTCCGTCCATGCCCTGCCCACCATCCACTGGCGCGAGGGCGAGCACCTCTACATCCACGGTGCCAAGGGTTCGCGCATGCTCAAGGCGCTCACCACCGGTCAGGCCTGCGTCACGATTGCGCTCGCCGACGGGCTGGTGATGGCGCGCTCGGCCATGCATCACTCGATGAACTACCGCGCGGTGGTGGTCTATGGGTGTTTCGAACAGCTTGATGAGCCGGACGCCAAGCTCAACAGCCTGCGTGCCCTGATCGAGGGCATAGCACCGGGGCGCTGGGAACAACTGCGCCCGATCACCGGCAAGGAACTCAACGCCACCACGGTGTTGCGCATCCCCCTGACCGAGGCGTCGGCCAAGATTCGCGCAGGCGGGGTCAAGGATGATGAGGAGGATCTCGGCTGGCCGGTATGGGCGGGTGTCATTCCCCTGCAGACGGTGCGCGGCACGCCCGTTACCGAGCCCGACAGTGTCGTGCGCGATGCTCCCGCCAATGTACTGAACCCGGCCGCGCCAACGGTCTGATTCAGCCGCAGGAAGGCAGCGCCGGATCGAGATCGGCGGCCTGATCGACGTCGCGCAGGATGCGGTCATCGTGCCAGTCGAGCACGCGCACGTCGGCCCCGTGCAGCAGGTCACGCGCGCCACGGTCACCCTCCAGCGCGGCAAGACGGCGCCCCCATGCCGCACCGAAGCCGACCGGATGCCCGCGCCGGCCGCCGTGCATGGGAGCCACCACCGTGTCGGGCCTGTCGATGGCGGCGGCCACCCTGCCAACCGCCGCTGCGGGCAACCAGGGCATGTCGGCAAGCGCGATCACCCAGCCGGCAGCATCCGCACTGGCCGCCACTGCCGCCGCCAGCGCACTGCCCATGCCCTGCTCGGCGTGCGCGGTTTCCAGGATCTCGCAGCCTGCCAGACGCAACCAGTGCACCCGCTCCGTCTGCCCCGGACGCACCACCGCGAGGCTGCCGGGCAGCGCCGCGCACAAGGCAAGGGCGCTGTGCCAGATCAGTGGACGACCATCCGCCAGGCGCGCGAGCAGCTTGTCGCGCCGCCCTTCCGGATCGAAGCGGCGGCCGTAACCCGCCGCAAGCAGGATGCCGCGCACCATCACTTGCGGGCGCAGGCGGACAAGGCGTTTTCGGCCAGTTCGAGTGCGGCCTTGGCCTCTGCCACCGGCAGGACCCGCTCGGGCACCACACCATTCTTTACCGCGACCAGTTCAGCCGCGATCGAGACCGCGATCTCGCCCGGCGTACGACTGCCGATGTACAGCCCGGCCGGGCCGCGCAGGGCCTCCACCTGCGACGCGTCGAGATCGAACTCGCGCAGACGCTCGCGCCGCACGACATTGTTGTGTCGCGAGCCCAGCGCCGCCACGTAGAAGGCAGGCGAGCGCAGCGCCTCCATCAGCGCGAGATCGTCGAGCTTGGGATCGTGGGTGAGTGCGATCACCGCGGTGCGCGCGTCGGGGCGCATGCCGATGACCACATCGTCGGGCATCTCGCGGGTGAGCACGGTGCCCGCTACGTTCCATTCCTCGGACCACTCTTCGCGCGGATCGCAGACGGTGACGGCGAAGTCCAGCGCGAGCGCCATGCGTGCGAGGCTGGCCGCGAGCTGGCCGGCGCCGATCAGCAGCAGCCGATAGCGCGGCCCGAACACACTGACCAGGGTTTCCCCATCGAAGCCCGTCGCCTGCTCGGGATGCGCCGGCGCCAGCGCGCTCCTGCCACTGGGCAGATGCAGGCTGCGCTCCACCAGTTCACCCGCCGCCAGCCTGGCGAGCAAGGCGTCGAGCGGTGCCGGGTCGGCCAGCGGCTCCAGCACCAGTTCCATGGTGCCGCCGCACGGCAGCCCGAAGCGGCGGGCCTCCTCGGCACCGACGCCATAGCTCACCCTGCATGCCGCTTCGGGCATGCCTTCGGCGCGCAGGCGCTGCATGAGGTCGTCCTCGATGCACCCACCCGACACCGACCCCACCGCACGTCCGTCTTCGCGCAAGGCCAGCAGCGCGCCTGGCGGGCGCGGCGACGAGCCCCAGGTGCGCACGACCGTGGCCAGCAACACCCGTTTTCCGTCTGCGAGCCATGTTCTCGCACGCTGCAGAACTTCCAGATCCAGACTATCCATGCCCTTACCCCATCTCAAATCGGTACAGAACCTGGCACGCCGGCTTCGGCAGAAGCTGGCGGCGGTTCAGGCCAAGCCTTCCTGCAGCAAGAATCACTCCGGGAAGGCATCCGCATCAGCCTTGCAACTGCGTGCCGATCGGCAGCCTGCGAATACGCTTGCCGGTTGCCGCGTACAGCGCATTCACCAGCGCCGGTGCCAGCGGCGGCACCCCCGGTTCGCCCACGCCCGACGGCTTCTCCGCCGAGGGCACGATATGCACCTCCACGGCCAGCATCTCGTTGATGCGCAGCACGGTGTAGTCATGGAAGTTGGACTGTTCGACCTGACCGTCCCTGAGGGTGATCTCGCCACTCAGGGCTGCGGCCAGGGCGAAGCCGATGCCACCTTCCATCTGCGCACGGATCACGTCCGGATTGACCGCAATCCCGCAGTCCACCGCGCACACCACGCGGTCGACCCGGAAACTGCCATCGGCGGCGACCGTGGTTTCCACCACCTGGGCGACGAAGCTGTTGAAGGATTCATGCACGGCAACCCCGCGACCGCGCCTGCCACCGTCGCTCGCGGCCTGCAGTGGCGTACCCCAGCCGGCCTTTTCCGCAGCGAGCTGCAGCACCGCTGCATGGCGCGGATGTGCTGCAAGCAGCTCGAGCCGGTAGGCCACCGGATCGCTACCCGCCGCCAGCGCGAGCTCGTCCATGAACACCTCGGTTGCAAATCCCGTGTGGGAGGAGCCCACCGAGCGCCACCACTGCACCGGCACCTTGGTCAGCGCATTGGTCGTATGCAGATCAACCGCCAGGTTGGGGATGGCGTAAGGCAGGTTGGCCGCGCCCTCGACCGAGGTCGCATCGACCCCGTCCTTGATCATCAGCGACTCGAAGGGCGAACCGAGCATGATGGACTGCCCCACGATGCGCTGTGACCACGCCTGCGGCCGGCCCGTGGCATCGAGCGCGGCACGCAGGCGGTGCAGATACAGGGGACGGTAGTGCCCGCCACGCATGTCGTCCTCGCGCGACCACACCAGTTTCACCGGTGCCCTGCCACCGATCGCCTTGACGATGTGGGCGGTCTCCACCAGATAGTCGGACTTCGGGTTGGCACGACGCCCGAAACTGCCCCCCGCGAACAGCATGTTGAGCTTCACCTGTTCCGGCTTGAGCCCGAGGATGGCCGCGACCACGGCCTGGTCGACGGTCTGGAACTGCTCGCCGTTCCACACTTCGCAGCCGTCCGCGTCCAGCTTCATCACGCAGTTGAGCGGCTCCATCGCCGCATGTGCGAGATAGGGGAACGCAAATTCGGCTTCGACCACCTTGTCCGCCTTGCCCAGCGCAGCCTCGGCGTCGCCATCGTTCCGCGCCACCGCACCGGGCGTGGCCGCGAGCCTGCGGTAGTCGGCCAGGAGCTGTGCCGAACTGCCGCGCCAAGCGGCGGTTTCGTCCCAGTCCACCTGCAGCGCGTCGCGCCCCTTCCTTGCCGTCCAGTAGTCCCCCGCCAGCACCGCCACGCCGGAGGGAATGCGCACCACGTCGACCACGCCGGGCACGGCCCGCGCCGCCGTGTCGTCGACGCCACGCACGGTCGCACCGAAACGCGGCGGATGTGCCACCACCGCGACCAGCATGCCGGGCAGCTTCACGTCCTGGGTAAACATCGCGCGGCCCGTGGTCTTGGCCACGCTGTCCTTGCGTGGAGCATGTTTGCCGATGAGGGTGAAATCCTTCGGGTCCTTCAGCGTCACCGTGGCCGGCAGCGACAGGGCGGCGGCGGCCTCGGCGAGCTCGCCAAAACCTGCCTTGCGCCCGCTCGGCGCATGGCTCACCACGCCGGCGCTGATGGTGATCGACTCCGCCGCCACCTTCCAGCGCCCGGCTGCCGCCTGCACCAGCATGGCGCGCGCGGTCGCGCCGGCATGACGCATCTGTGCAAAGGAGTTGGCGATCGCGGTACTGCCCCCCGTTCCTTGCGCCGGCCCCCAGAACAGGTTGTTGTAGCGTGCGGCGTCGGCAGGCGCGCCTTCGACCACGACCTGCGCCCAGTCGGCGTCGAGCTCCTCGGCAACCAGTGTCGCAAGACCGGTATAGGTGCCCTGACCCATCTCCAGATGTTTGGCGAGCACCGTCACCGTGTTGTCGGTGCCGATGCGCACAAAGGCATTGGCTTCGAACGCGGCTGCGACCGCCGGGGCCGAACCGGCGATGCCGGGGCCCGCGACCCTGGCAGCCGCGCCGCGCGCCGACGGCAGCACCAGCGCCAGGGTCAGTCCTGCGCCCGCCTTGAAGAAGTCACGTCGGGATACGTTTTCGATACGGGTTTTCATGTCGCGTTCCTTCATGCCAGGGCCGTGGCGGCTTCGTGGATGGCTGCGCGAATGCGCACATAGGTGGCGCAGCGACAGATGTTGCCGCTCATCGCCGCATCGATCTCGGCATCGGTGGGTCTGGGGTTGGCGACCAGCAAAGCGGTGGCCGACATGATCTGGCCGGACTGGCAGTAGCCGCACTGCACCACGTCGAGCTTCTGCCATGCGGCCTGCACGGCCTGCCCTGCACGGGCGGCATCGACGCCTTCGATCGTCGTCACCTTCTTTCCGGCAACCGCCGACAGCGGGGTGGAACAGGCGCGCACCGGCTCGCCGTCCAGGTGCACCGTGCAGGCACCGCACAGGCCCATGCCGCAACCGAACTTGGTGCCGGTGAGGTCGAGGCCGTCGCGCAAGGCCCACAGCAGCGGGGTGTCGTCGGGCAGGTCGGGACTGACACGCTGTCCGTTCAGGATGAAAGTCGTCATCGGGCAACTCCGTGGGGAAGGGGGTCAAACATCAACAGGGTCGCAGGGTGCAGCCCCGCATACCGGACGATTCAGATTAGACTGTTTGGCTATTAAGATCGACGCAGAAATGCTGAATGAGTCATGAAGCCTGACTTACAAATAGATCCCGCGCTCCTGCCCGCACTCGCCACCTTCGAGTGCGTTGCGCGCCACGCAAACTTCACCCGCGCTGCGGCCGAGATGGGCTTTTCACCCTCCGCCCTCTCGCAGTCGATACGCGCGCTGGAAAAGCGCCTCGGCGTGCGTCTGCTCGCGCGCACCACGCGCCGCGTCAGCCTGACCGAGGAAGGTGCTTGCATCCTCGATGGTGTCCGCCGCGGACTGGCCGAACTCGGCGGCGCCCTCAGCGCACTCGCCGACGCACGCGGCCAGCCCAGCGGACGGGTGCGGATCGCGCTGTCGCGAATCGCCTACGCCGATCTGTTTTCACCGCACGTCGTCGATTTTTCAGCGCGCTACCCTGGCATCGGGCTCGAGTTCTACCTTGACGACGGCCTGACCGACATCGTGGCAGGGCGCTTCGACGTCGGCGTCAGGCTCGGCAACAGCATCGAAGCCGACATGGTTGCCGTGCCACTCAGCCGGCCATCGCGAATGGTGATCGTGGGAACGCGCGACTACTTCGCCCGCAACCCTGCGCCGCGTTCGCCGGAAGACCTTGCTGCGCACGATTGCGTCCGCTTCCGTTTCACCACCAGCGGCCGCCTCGCGCGCTGGGATCTGCAGCGCGATGGCGGACTGTTCGAGCTTGAGGTCAGCGGGCGTTTCATCGTCAATGATTTCGTCGCCGAACTCGACCTCGCCCGCCGCGGACTTGCCCTTGCGCAAGTGGTCGAGTCGACCGCAGCGGACGACATTCAGGCCGGGCGCCTGGTCACCGCACTGGACGAATACGCACCGACGCTGGGCGCGGCCCATCTATACTTTCCCGGTACCACCCACATGCCGGCACGGCTGCGGGTATTCATCGACTACTTTCAGGCCGCCCACGCGGCACGCAGGGCGGCGGCCTGACACACGCCGAATGGCATCGGAAAGGAGTTGCGCGTGGATACAGCCGAGACAATCTGCACCTTCTGGTTCGGGACCGATACCGACGAGGCCGGCATCATCGCCAGTCAGTCCGCACTGTGGTGGCGCAAGCGCGACGAGGTCGACACCGCGATCCGCGAGCGCTTCGAGCACCGGGTCATCCAGGCCGGAAACGGTGAACTCGACGCCTGGCTGCAAACGCCGCACGGCCGCCTCGCCCTGATCCTGCTCACCGACCAGTTCCCGCGCAACATCTACCGCAACAGCGCACGCGCCTTTGCCTTCGACGCACGGGCCCTGGGCTGGAGCAAGGAGGCAATCACACTCGGCATCGACCGCCAGTGTCGCCCCGTCGAGCGCGTGTTTCTCTATCTTCCACTCGAGCATTCCGAAGACCGCAACGACCAGGCCGAATCGGTGCGACGCTTCGAAGCCCTGGCGGCCGAAGCCGGCCCAACAGTGACGTCGTCTTTCGACGGTTTTCTGGACTTTGCCCGCCGCCACCGCGAAATCGTGGACCGCTTCGGCCGCTTTCCGCACCGCAATGCCGCGCTGGGACGGCAATCAACCGCAGCTGAAACGGCCTTCCTCGAACAGCCTGGCTCCCGCTTCTAGTACTGCACGCCGCCGCCTGCGCGTGGCAAACCCCACCCGCCCCAATCCGGGCTGCAAGCTGCACCGCCATCGCGCAAGGGCAAAGAACGACGCCCCCATTCATATACAATCATCCTCCGCGTCACCGCCCGCAGCGGTAGTACTGACGCTTACGGCCATTCAGGAGACATATTTTGGGTGAACATGCAATGCTCACCATCGCTGCAATCACCTTGCTCGGTGGTGCTTGCCAGTGGCTCGCATGGCGCTTGCGCCTGCCGGCCATTCTGTTTCTTCTGCTCACCGGCATTGCGGTCGGGCCGGGCACCGGCTGGCTCAAGCCCGACGAGCTTATGGGCGACCTGCTGTTTCCCTTTGTCTCGCTCTCGGTCGCCATCATCCTTTTCGAAGGCGCACTGACCCTCAAGTTTTCCGAGATCCGTGGCCTGCAGCATGTCGTACGGCGTTTCGCCACCAGCGGCGTGCTGGTGACGTGGACGGTGGCCGCACTGGCAGCACGCCTGATCGCCGGTTTCGACTGGGGCCTGGCGACGCTGTTCGGTGCCATCATGGTGGTCACCGGGCCGACGGTCATCGTCCCGATGCTGCGCACTGTGCGTCCAACTGCCCGCATCGCCAACATCCTGCGCTGGGAAGGCATCATCGTCGATCCGATCGGTGCGCTGCTTGCGGTGCTGGTGTTCGAGTTCGTCGTATCCACCGAGGCCGGCGGCGCGCTGAGCGCCACCATCCTGCTCTTCCTCGGCACCATCGCCATCGGCACGATCGCGGGACTGGCCAGCGGTTACCTGATGGGCGCGGCCTTGCGCCGCGACTGGTTGCCCAACTACCTGTTCAACGTGGCCACGCTGGGCGCGGTGTTCTGCTGCTTTGCCTTTTCCAACGCCGTGGCGGAAGAATCCGGCCTGCTCGCGGTCACCGTAATGGGCATCTACCTCGGCAACCGCAAGGGCGTGCCGATCGAAGAGATTCTGGCGTTCAAGGAGAGCTTGTCGCTGCTGCTGATCACGGTGCTCTTCATCCTGCTCGCCGCCCGCCTCGACTTCGCCCAACTCGAAATGATGGGCTGGGTGGTCGTCGGGGTGTTTCTTGCCATCCAGTTCATCGCACGTCCCCTCAAGGTGCTTTACTGTACCTGGGGTTCGAGCATCCCCTGGCAGGAACGCACTTTGCTGGCCTGGATTGCCCCGCGTGGCATCGTCGCTGCAGCAGTAAGCGCGCTCTTTGCGCTCAAGCTTGAGCAGCGCGGCGTGCAGCAGGCGTCACTGCTGGTCCCACTCACCTTCGTCGTCATCATCGGCACCGTCGTGCTGCAAAGCCTGACTGCCGGCAAGCTGGCAAGCCTGCTCAAGGTGGCGGAGCCCGAACCGGCCGGTTTTCTGATCCTCGGCGCCAACCCGCTGGCGCGCAAGCTCGCCCAGGCCCTTGAGCAGCAGAAGATCAGGGTCCTGCTGTGCGACACGCTGTGGGACAACGTCAGCCGTGCCCGGATGGCCGGCCTCAAGGCCTATTACGGCAACCCGCTTTCCGAGCATGCGGAAGTCTACCTGGACACCACCGGCCTCGGACGCATGCTGGCAGTGACCGCAGACGCACATCTCAACGCACTGGCCTGCAACCGCTACAAGGGCGTGTTCGGCGCAAAGGCCGTATTTGCGCTACGGGTCGGCGGCTCTACCGGCACCAACGGCCGCAGTGACACCGCACGTGAAGGTCGCACTGCCTTCAACGATCATGTCGGTTACGTCGACCTTTCGCGCCGGCTTTACCGTGGCGCGGAGATTCGCCGCACCACGCTGACAGAAGCCTTCACCATGGAGCACTTCCGCGACATGCATGGCGACAACGCAACCCTGTTGTTCGCGATCGACCCCAAGGGCCGGCTCGAAGTGTTCTCGGCTGAGAATCCACTCGACCCTGGCCCCGGCTGGGCCGTGATGGCGCTGATCGACCCCGCGTCCGAAAAGACCGGCGGCACCGCGACCTCCGACCCGGCACAGGCCGGCGAACCCGAAGTGGCCTGACACGACGTGATCCTGGGAGCGCCGATGGTCGGTCTGACCGGATGGCACCCGCGTCTCGTCATGGCGGCGGCTGCGGACAAGATCTATACTGAGCAGCTTATTTTTAAGGATGACCTGCGGCCACCGCGATCGAAACTAAGCTGCCATGAACTCGCTGCCCCCGAAAACGGAATCCGTCTTCGCAACCCTTCCTTCCGTGCTGCAGACCATCGACGGCACACTGACGATGCCCACCGACGACGATGAGTTTGCCATCATCGCCTTCGGCGGCTTCCGCTACCTCATCGCGCTCGGCTTTATGCGATGTCAGCCCGCCCTTGCCCTGCTCTACGACCTCGACATCGTGCACCTCGGCACCCGGGATGGCAGCCGCCTGACCGACTTCCGGATCTACGTCCGGCTCAAGGAGCGTGTGAGGGCGGGGATCGACCACACCGCCGCCGTCAAAATGATCGCCAGCGCGCTGGCGCTTCCCGCTGCAATTGCCGCCTCCGCCGAGCAATGGAGTCTGCTGTTCCCACAAGTGCAGCAGCAGATGCAGAACGAGTTGCCGCAATGCCCGCCCTCCATCCGGTTCATCCTCCACCCCGCCCCGGAAAAGCCCAACCCGTTTCACGGCGGGGGGCATTCGTTCAGCCTGTAGGTCACCCCTGACAGGCAGTCAGAACCGCATGCTCATTTTCCCAGCATGGTCTCCGGCAGCGAGGTGACGATGACCGGGAAGAAGAAGATCAGCAGCGTGGTGACGATCTCCATGACCACGAACCAGCCCGCACCGCGGAAGATATCTACGAGCGGCGTTTCACGATCGATACCTGCAATAACGAAGACGTTCAGCCCTACTGGTGGTGTGATGAGACCAATCTCGCACATTTTGACCGCAAGAATACCGAACCAGATCGGGTCGAAGCCGAGCGCCGTCACCGTGGGGAACATGACCGGCAAGGTAATCACCAGCATCGAGAACGCGTCGAGGAACATGCCCAGCGGCAGGTAAACGAGAAGAAACAGGCCAATGATGAGCAACGGCGACAACTCAAGCGTGGTGACGTAGCCGGCGATGAGCTGGGGAACCTGCACGAGCGTGAGGAAGTAGCTGAAGATGCCTGCCCCCAGCATGGTGAACACGATCATCACCGTCGTCGTGATCGACGAACGCAGACTGCCGTTGATCGCGCGCCATAGCCTCATCTTGGACTGACGTGTGAAGACCAGCATCAGGAAGGCCGTGAAGGCACCGACCGCCCCCGCTTCCGTAGGGGTGACAAACCCCAGGTAAATGCCGCCCAGCACAACCACGAACAGCACGGCAACCTGCCACGCCTGTTTGAGCGAAACGATGCGCTCCCACCAGCCGTACTTTTGCGCAAGCATCGAGCTAGGCGCAATACGGGTCGCGATGACGAAGATGCCGACGATGAAGACCAGGGTCGACAGCAGTCCGGGCAACACGCCGGCAACCAGCATCTTGCCCGCCGAGACCTCGGTGAGGGCCGCATAGAAGATGAGCAGCACGCTGGGCGGAATCAGCACGCCAAGCACGCCGCCAGCAGCAACGGCCCCCGCGCTCAGGCGGCGATCGTAACCCGCCTTTTTCATCTCGGGAATCGCGACCGCACCCACAGTGGCGGCCGTCGCCACGCTCGAACCCGAGGTGGCCGCGAAGCCTGCGCTGGTCAGCACGCTGGCAACGGCCAGCCCGCCGGGCAGGTGGCCCACCCATTTGCGCGCCACGTCGAACAGGCGCAAGCCCACGCCGGCCTGCTGCGCGAAGCTGCCCATCAGGATGAACAGTGGAATGACGGTGAGCAGATAGGCTGAGGTCTGCGAATAGGAGAAGGCCTTCAGCCGGTTGAGGACGAAGTCCAGGCCTTCGATCGTTGCAATGCCGAATGCCCCTGCTACGGCGAGCGCGGCGAAAACCGGGGTACCGAGCGCGAGCAGCACAAAGATCAGCCCGGTCGCGACCAGGGCTACGGTAATTTCATCCATGATGTCGATGCGTCCTGTCGGCGATGGGTCAGTGCGAGGCGGGAGGGTCTGCGGGGTGATCCCCGGCAGGCGGGTTCAGTAGCGCCATGATGGCAGTGACGCTCATCTGGGCCGCACCGAACCAGAGACCGGCGGCGAGCGCGATCTTCGCCCACCAGATCGGGAACTCGATATAGCCCCAGCGGAACTCGCGGATGGCAAACGAACGTGCAGCATCCTCGCTGGCAGGAAACGCGAGCAGAACGAGGGCGACGGCTGCAATGGCCCATGACAGCGCATCCATCACCCGCCTCAA
>Ga0172382_10005429_pt1 | contig 19014 bp, 17 predicted proteins | sample Leawel138RmetaG_FD_122245 | JGI IMG/M metagenome (GOLD analysis project Ga0172382, IMG submission 122245) | Leachate microbial communities from a municipal landfill in Southern Ontario, Canada - Leachate well 138R metaG | ecosystem: Engineered > Solid waste > Landfill > Unclassified | place...
ATTCTTCTTTTCAAAGCGCCCAGGGAACTGCTCCTTTACATCATCAAGCATGCAGGGGCGAGTTCGGTACGGGTTGAAATGTAAAGATATCCCTAACAGGTCGTCATATTTATGAACTTCCGGTATTGCTCCATAATTTCCGATGCGCTATTATGCAGTTAAAGCCCAAAGGAGAAAGATAATGGCCGCGAAACCGAAAGTGCTGTTTCTCTGTACGGGCAATACCTGCCGGAGTCAGATGGCCGAAGGATTTGCCCGCAGCCTGCTGGGCGGGCGCATCGAGGCCTATTCGGCAGGCAGCAGCCCGTCACGGCTCGATCCCTGTGCCGTGCGCGTAATGAAAGAAGCGGGGGTCGATATATCGCGGCAGAAAAGCAAACATTTCAATGAACTCAAAGGTCTTGAATTCGATTACGTGGTTAACGTCTGCAGCAGTACATCAGAAAGCTGTCCGTTCATTCCGGCCAAAATCAAGGTGATTCACAACGAATTCGACGATCCTCCAGAGCTTTCGCAAGAAGCCGCTTCGGAAGAGGCAAAGCTTGGAATATACAGGAGGGTACGTGACGAAATAAGGGATTATATCGAATCACTGCCGGGCGTGCTTGAAGAAAAAAATGACGAACAAGAGCAACCGCGGAAATAAGAAAATCTCTTACGGTTTGCTCCGTAACGCAATCTATCCGTCTGATGAAAGGGGGGAACATGCACATACTGATCACCTACATGTCGCATACCGGAAATACGAAAAAGGTGGCCGAGGCAATTTTCGATGAAATCGCTTCGGGCAAAGAGATCAAAAGGTTTTTCGAAGTGACCGGTACCGGGGGATACGATTTTATTTTCGAGGGCTTTCCCATACATGCTTTCGGACCGCCCGATCAGGCAAAGGATTTTATGAAAGAATTTTTAAAGGGAAAAAAGGCCGCCCTTTTCATTACCCATGCAGCCCATGAAGATTTGCCGGAGCTGCAGCAGTGGCTTGACCGGTCGAAGGAGGCCGCTGGTGGCGCGGAGCTTCTGGGGACGTTTAACTGCCAGGGAGAATTGAGTGAAGAGATTGCCGAATTCATGCTCGACAGCGGGGATCCCGACCTTGTCGCCTATGCGAAAAACCGTTCCCTCACACTGGGACAGCCTGATGCAGACCGGTTGCAGAAGGCGAGGGATTTTGCCAGGAAAATTGCTGCAAAGCTGGAGCGTTATGGCTGATATCGCGCTGAAACACGATTGCAGGGGGATCGACTGGAATGCCGTGGTCCGTGTAATAAGAGAGGCTGGCCTCTCTACCTATTCGGCCGAATGCACGCAGAGGGCCTTCGAGCACAGTTACGTCGTAGTGTTCGTCTTGAACGGTTCCGAACTTATCGGCACGGGCAGGGCACTGTCCGACGGCGCCTGTCAGGCGGTCATTTACGATATTGCCGTTTTGCCGAAGTGGCAGGGCAGGGGGATCGGAAAAAGGATAATGGAGTCCATCCTCGAGAAAACGGACGGCCAGAATCGTCTTCTCTATGCTTCTCCGGGAAAAGAGGGATTTTACGAAAAATTCGCTTTCAGGCGGATGCGGACGGGAATGTCCCTGTTCAAAAACCAAAGAGAAATGCAGGAAAAAGGGTTTAGCGAATAGGAGGAAAAAGAGGGGCATTTATGTCGCCATGAAAGCCGATTTTCAAAACTTGAGTTTAGGCGAGAATGCTCTTTTTTGACTGAATTCCTTCTGCCCGACAAATAACGGCTTTAAGGAGGGAAAAGAAATGAGGCATTCACGGTGGCGGCATTTAGCGGCTGTGGCAGCGGCGGGAATAATGTTGATCGCCCTGCCGGTTCTTGCAGGGGCAGCCGACAATTGGATGGATAAGGCCAAAGGTATACTTGGAGAGATACTGAAAGAGGCCCCTGGCCAAAAAGGGCTTTCAAATGATGAAATAGCCTCGGGCCTCAAAGAGGCGCTCACTGTCGGGACTGCCCGGGTTGTTGAACAATTGGGGCAAAAGGGAGGTTTTTCCGATGATAATGCCATCCATATTCCCCTTCCGCAAAGCTTCGCCACCGTTCAGTCGGCCCTGAGCAAGATCGGCATGTCTTCTCTTCTGGACGATCTGGAACTCAAATTGAACAGGGCCGCCGAAGAGGCCGTTCCCAGGGCGAAGAGCCTGTTTATGACGGCCATAATGGAAATGACCCTCGATGATGTAATAGACATCTATAAAGGTCCTGAAGATGCGGCCACACAATATTTCAGGGGAAAGATGTCCGGACCCCTTGCCGATGAGATGCGGCCAATAGTGAAAAACACGCTCGCCGATGTAGGCGCCCTTGATGCCTACGAAAATGCAATCGGCCGGTACAAGGCGCTTCCCTTCGTACCTGATGTAAAAGCAGACTTGACAGGACACGTGGTGGAGAAGGGGATGGATGGCATCTTTTATTACATGGCGAAAGAAGAGGCGGCGATACGGCAGAATCCAGCAAAGCGCACGACAGAGCTTTTGAAAAGAGTATTCGGCAATTGATCCTGTATTCTGACGGGCAGAAGAATTATCGATGCAGCCAGCCAGTTTATCGAGGTGCGTGTCCGGTAGTCTATTACCGCCGTGATGGTGCCGGGTGCAAACCGCAAGTCCCGGGCTTTGCCTCTTGTGCGGTTCATGTTTGAATGACCCGTTTATTGCTTTAATACTTGGTTTTCAGCGGCAAATGTACTATTCTGGCCGGACGAAAAAAAGGAAATCGAAGGGAAGGAGTATGCCGTGAATTCAGGTGATTTTGAATCAGGACCGATCCGTTTTGACGGGCAGACAGCACTGATTGCCTGCAGCGAAGGTGAGCCTGGACCGCTGGTTTTTGAATTTATTAAGAGAGGCTGCAATGTTGTGCTTGCGGCAAGGGAAGGCTCCGGTATCCGGAGAGGAAACTTTGGCGGAAAGTCCGCGGCAGAAGGGACCCTGCACATCTATGAATACGAAGCGACGTCCGAAGGGGGAAAACGGGCGGTGGTGCAAGCGCTCGGTATTTTCAACCGCCTCGATATTTTGATTTACATTCCCGCTCCGGATCGCAGGGGAGTGGTATTTACTGATATGATTCCTGAAATATGGCAGCGCAACAGGAACGCAATAGATGAAATGTTTTTTGTAACCCGGCCTGCCTTTGTAGCAATGCGCGAAAGGGCCTACGGAAGGATCCTGTTTTCAGTGACCGGCGAAGCCCTTTACGGCATGCCCTCAAAAACGGCGGCAAGCGCAGCCTCTCTGGCGGCAGTGGGCCTTATGAACGTGATAAAACTTGAAGGCAAAAAATACAATATCGGGATCAATGCCGTAGTTCCAGTCGTTTCACAAGAACGTTCGGCCGAATCTGCGTGCAGTAATACATCGAATCGTACTCCTTCGTGCACGGTCCCCCTGATGCTCTATCTTTCGTCCCACAAATGCCGGGAGTCGGGAAGGATCTACAGGGCAGGAGAGAAAACAATCGCCCGGGCGGCATTCATGACCGGTGAAAGCCACATTCCGGTGGCAGGCGGCATCGCCACCGCCGAAAATGTGATGAACAGCTGGCCAGAGATCGCAAATCTTTCCGATGCCAGGTCTTACTGGGATCAGAACGGGATGACAGGCGACCTGTTCGAAAAGGTCATGAAAACGCCGCAAGAAAAGGCTGAATCTGCAGGTGTTTCAGGCCGGCCGGTGAAAGAGATCCGCTTCGATGAGCGGGTCGCTGTTGTGACCGGAGCAGGGGAAGGCCTTGGGCGGACCTACGCCATCGAACTGGCCCGTCGCGGTGCCTCGGTAGTGGTGAACGATTACGGAGTGCCCAGGGACGGAACGGGGGAGGGTGCCCGTGATGCAGCCGATCGAGTGGTAGAGGAAATACGGCGCATGGGAGGAACGGCAGTCCCGCAATATGATTCCGTCGCCACTGCCGATGGTGGTGAAGCGATTATGAACGCAGCCCTTGACGCGTTCGGCAGGGTAGATGTTCTTATTAACAATGCCGGAATCATAAGGGATAGGAGCTTTGTTAAAATGGCCCCGGAAAACTGGGGGGCCGTTCTCGATGTGCATCTCGACGGAGCATTTTTCGTAACGAAGCCGGCCTTTTGCCATATGGTTGAACGGGGATACGGCAGAATTATTTTTACCACCTCCGTAGCAGGTCTTTATGGTAACTTCGGTCAATCCAATTACGGCACGGCAAAAGTGGGCATTATCGGCTTGATGAATTCCCTTAAACTGGAGGGAGCGCCCCGGGGTATCACCGTCCACACCATCGCACCTCTTGCAGCGACCCGTATGAATGCCGATGTCATTCCGCCGGGCCAGGCGGAAAAAATGGACCCGAGGGCGGTGGCGGCAATGGTCTTGTATCTGGCATCGGAGGAATGCCGCCTTACGGGAACGATAATAAATGCCTCGTCGGGCGCCTACAACAGAGCGGCCATATTGACGGGAAAAGGATTGAATATCGAAAATTGCTCCGGAACTCATTTGCTTGAAGCGATTGCAGCCGCATGGGAGCGAATTAACGATATGGAAGGCGCCACCGAGTTCGAGAGCGCCGATGAAGTACAAGAGGGTTGAAATTCCTGACAAAACAGCTTTTTCCCTGCCGCAGGACGTCCCGAGGTTCAGAACCGCTGGAGCCGCCATGCACAGGATGCACAAAAATGATTAAAAAACTTGTGGCCTGAGTATTCATTGAATTTAAAAAGCTATAATGGTATATGCCCCGAAACGCGGGTACACTGCAAATTCATCCTCGGCCTTTCGAAGGGGGTGCGAAACAGGGCATTATACTTGGACGTTTATAACTATGTCCCTATGGAGAAGACGATGAAAAATCCCAACGGACCATATCCCGGAAGACAGTTGTTTCTCGGCGCAACCGCCAAAGGGAGGCCGGCCTTTGCATATCTGGTCACCGGCCGCAGCCCGGCAAGCAGAGAGCGAAAGGGAACTTCGGCCGAAAACAGCGTAATAATGGGCCCTGTCGGAAATGAAGCCTATGATTGGCTGAGGCACTACACGGCAATCAAGTATGACAACAGTATCGGACTGATGACGGTCAGCAACGGCATTCAGACGGAAGCGATCTTCGAGATGTATCGCCTGCTCTATCATACCGGAACACGACCGGACAAGGAGCATATGGGGATGATCATGACCGGTGCAAAGTACGAACCGGACAGCCTGCATACTCCCAGGATCGCAGGGCTGGTCATGAATACCGCAGACGATGCCGCGCCTGTATACGTGATAGGCATAATAACAGATGCTCCCCCTGCAAGAGTATACGAAATCACTCCGGAACCGGGCACACTGACTGCCATATCCACCTATCGCGGCGATCTTGCGAACCCGGTGCCCTTCAATATCGAAGGAAAGCTTCCGGTGATTGAACTTCCGGTAGAGACGCCCGAAGATATTGCGGATTACATATACGGTATTTCCGAGGCGGCCTATCAGGGGGATGACATAAGAGTCTGTTCTGTCGGTGGCGTCTGTTCCGGCGACAATCTCACCTGGAAGCTGGCGATAGTGAACAGGCATAAATGACGTGAAAAGGGAATGGTCAAACCGTCGAAGATGAGGCTGGTGCAATCGCCAATACGAAAAATAGTCTGCCTCTGACGAATTCGTCGCCTGTATACGTCTTTGGAACAGCCGGCCGAAGCCACCGAACGGCTCGAGAAAAGAATCAACCGGATCTCAAAAGAGGCAGGCTGATGTTGAATGAAGCGCGGAACCTCTTGTCCATTTGAAAATATTATGCAGACTAATTACCCTGCCGGAAGATCTAACCTGAAGGTTTTTTTATCCCATGCCTTGCACAGCGCCTTATATATGCCGGCAAATTCTTCTCTTCCCTTACTGTCATATCCCTCCGATTCATTCTGTCGTATGTGCCGCTGATAAAAAAACAGGCAGCAGCGTAAATCCTCGAATGTTCCTCCCCAGACTCCATTTTTCTTGAAGGAATCGATCTTTTCAGAAATTTCTTCCGAAGGTGCTTCAACTTTCCACATTTTTTCAGCATACGCATAGCCGTCAATTGAAAGCGCATAATTAACAAGCTCTTCAAATGTTTTTAATGATTGGTCTGGTGGCCTGTACATATGGCTGGTAAAATCATTAGTTTCCATGGCTGACGCCTCCTTTTCTCAGCAAGCGGCAATAAACGGTTCTTGGCCGCACTCCATCAAAGTGACTTTTAGAAATCAGATAATCTTGATCCCCCGGCTTCGCTGTAGATTGAAATCAATGAAGTGGACTGCGTTACGTTGATTTACCATTTATGTGGATGCCGAGAGTGCCTTTTAACAAATTTGCGATCAAAATTTTTAAACAGTTTTTCCCTTCCTGTACGCGGAAAAGCATATGCAGCGGACAGTCGTTATAACGGAACAGGATTTTCTGCTCTGAGCTGATGGTCTTTCCATGCGTGCAAGTTTTTCCTGTGCCTACCGGTTTTTTCCCAGGGGGCTTATGCGCCACAGTTTGCCGTTATCCTCGTCGGTTAGTACATAAATACTGCCGTCCGGGCCCGTATCGACATCCCGGATGCGCTCCGGCAGGGGCAGACGATCTTCTTCTCTGACATTATTGCCGTCAAACACTACCCGAACGAGTTCCTTATGGGTAAGGCCGCCGATGAGGGCGCTGTTTTTCCAGCCGGAAAACAGATCTGCTTCATAAAAGACCATACCTGAAGGAGAAATGACCGGAGTCCAGTGTATCGCGGCGTCCTTGAATTCCGGGCGAGTCGGAGGGTCGGGGATGTCTCTGCCGTCGTAATGATCCCCCCAACTAACGACCGGCCAGCCATAATTGGCGCCTTTTTCGATTTGGTTCAGTTCATCGCCGCCCTTAGGTCCCATCTCTCCTATCCAGAGCACGCCCGTTTCCGGCTGAATGGCCATTGCCTCGATATTTCGGTGGCCGTAAGACCAGATCTCATCTTTTGAATTCGCACGGCCGACAAAAGGGTTGTCTTCCGGCACACGGCCGTCAGGATAAATGCGGATAACCGTGCCGAGGTGGTTTGAAAGATCTTGTGCCGGATCAAACTGGAACCGTTCGCCCAAAGCGAAAAAAAGGTATCTGCCGTCCGGGGAAAATGTGATGCGGTTGCCGAAGTGGTTCGGACCATTGATATAAGGTTCTTGAACGAAGATGTCACGGAAATTCCGGATGCGGCCGTTTGTAAACGTGCCTCGTCCCAGAGCGGTAGTCGCTTTACCGCTTTCGCCCGGTTTCGCATAGGAAAGATATATGTATTGATTATTTGAAAAATCCGGATCGAGTGCCACATCCATAAGTCCGCCCTGGCCATGCGCCCAGACTTCCGGCACCCCTTCCAGAGGCGCTGAAAGAGTATGATCCGTGCCAAGGACGTACAAATTTCCTGTGTTCCTTTCGGTGATCAGCATACGGCCATCCGAAAGAAAGGCCATACCCCACGGATGATTCAAACCGCTCACCAGTGCTTCCACCTTTATTCCCACACCTTTTACTGTCTGCATCGCTTCGGTTTGTGCGAGCGTTATCGCCGGTTCAGTAAATATCCATAATGACAGGATCGTGAATATATGCTTCAATATTCTATTCTTTTTCATACCCCCTCCTGGGTGTACTGAATATTTGGTAGCATAGGTTTTCCTTCATTTTAAATCCATAAGGGGAAAGACTGATTTTCAATGCCCGATGTACGTATTTTCTTGAAATTTGCGTGTGCGATAAAATTGCTTTTCTTATTCATACAAAATCCGCTTAACGGATTCCATCAGCCTGTCAATAAGGAGAAAATGATATAAATCGCTGCGTACTCCACAAGCCGGCTCGAATCGGCATGACTGGCTTTTTGCAAAGCCGATCAAATATCATTTTTAAAAAGTGCAAATAAATGATACACGACGAACTTTTATGTGCGATATGCACCGGGATTAAAATCGAATCGAACCGCAGAATGCAGGCGAAAAAGGAGATTAAAGACATGAAGGCCGAACTGGTGACGATTAAAACGAAAGATGATGTACTGCTTCATGGTGCATTTTATGAGGGAAATCTTGAAACTGCTGTGATTGTCATGCACGGGTCGCAAATGAATTTTTATATGGGATTGGGTTCATTTTTGCCGTCTTTGATGGCGGAACAAGGCTATTCATGCCTGACGGCCAATTTCAGGGGGCATGATGTGGCGACGGCCCCTGACGGGTACTCGCGGAAAATAATCGGATCTATTTATGATTACTTTCCGGATTGCGTACTGGATATCGAGGCTCTTCTTGAATTTGTACACATGAGGGGTTATAAGCGGATAATTCTCGTAGGGCACAGCCAGGGAGTGTTCAAAATCCTCTATGCACAGGGAAAACTTCAGGACAAAACCGTTGCAGGCATGGCGTTAGTGAGCCCTCCCCCTTCAGCAGCTGAAATGACCATATTTCTCGTTGGTGAAAAAGAATATGAGCGAGCTCTGGCCGAAGCCCGCCAGGCTGTTCAAAATAATAATCAGTACCAATTGATTGTTTCTCCGGCGCGGGGGAATCTTCCTTTCGTTTTTTCCGCGTTTACATATATTTCTTTTTGCGACAATGAAATTCCTGTCGATGCGCGACATCTCTGCCGGCAGATAACAACTCCTCTTCTCGTCACACGAGGGACCCTCGATCTGCCGCCGGTAACGAAAGAACTGGTGGAATCCATCAAAGAAAACTGTCCGCGGCCTGATCGGTGCCGCCTTGTCGAATTGAAAGGCGCAAGTCATCTTTACAACGGGCATGAAAAGATTCTGTCAAAGACATTGATCGGTTGGATAGAGACTTTGAACTGAAAAAAACGATTTGTATCTTCATTTTCAGAAGTGAATGAGGGCATCATTCCTGGGCTCTGCAAAGATATATCCTGATGTGCAGTACCGAGGATCAATTACCATACATTTTGATTGTGAAGAATTTCACTGCGATAATTCACATTTCTCCTTTTTATTTCAATGAAATAATAAGAGAATTGGTCTGACGTTCAATACGCGGTAATTTTTTCGATTTAGCAAAGGTTTTATATTAAAAAAATTATTGATTAAAAGAGGGGCTAGATGAAAAATACTCTGATAGTTTTTTCACTCTTTTTCGTTCTCATTATAATTGCCCCTTCCGCGGTTGCCCAGACCGGGATATGGGAAACCTGTACTGCTGCGCCTACTGTGAGATGGGAAGCGGCCGGCGGGGTAATCGACGGCAAACTGTATGCGGCCGGTGGATCGGATGGTGCTAATTCGCTTGCGACCCTTGAGGTATACGATCCCGCCACCGGCGTGTGGACGATAAAAAGCCCCATGCCTACCGCCCGAAACGGCGCAGGCGGCGCAGTGATCAATGGCAAATTGTATGTGGCGGGCGGCGAAATTACAAGAGATGGTATAAAAAGCAAAACGGCGGTTCTTGAAGCCTATGATCCCGTCACCGACACCTGGCAAACGAAAACCTCTATGGCGGTCGCGCGTTCGACGCCGGGAACTTCTGAAATTAACGGAAAACTGTTCGTGGCAGGAGGATGCACGGGGTATTGTGCACCGGTGACCAGCATTCTCGAAGTCTACGATCCTGCAACCGACACATGGGCAACGAAGGCGTCTATGCCCACCGGACGAGGCGGTACCGATACCGTCGCGGTGAACGGAATTCTGTTCATTATGGGAGGCTGCTGCGGATTTACAAGTTCTGAAACAGATTTGATGATACGAACAATCGAGGCCTATGATCCGGTCCTGAACAGCTGGACTTCAAGAACCCCGCACGTGGTCGGATCGTCTAACGCAGCGGGGTCGATCAATGGAAGAATCTATGTAGCCAAATTTGAAGCCACTGAAGCTTACGACCCCGCCACCGACGCGTGGACATCTCTTCCGCAAATGCCTACACCCAGGCGAATGGCGGTTGCCGGGGTCATAAACGGCACGCTGTATGTAGCCGGAGGGCATGACGGATTGTCGGGCTCGTCTGTTATGGAAGCATTCACCCCGTTCAATGGACTGCCGGGGGATGCCAATATTGACGGCACACTGGGGCTGGAGGACGTCATCCATATTCTTCAGATACTTTCGGGGATACGCTAGCAATCGTTTCGGAACCGTCGTTGCCGCCTATAAAGGGCATGAGAAGTTTTTGTTGAAGGAGCCGATTACCGGTGCTAATCATATCTGTAACCGATTGTCGGATTTACCATAAAGGTCAAGGAGATCTGCAATGAGAAAAATGATCACCATAGTTGCAACGGCGGTGCTTTTATGCGCCGGGACATATGCATACGCCGATCCACCGAATAAAGGCAGAGATGAGTCCCGGAAGCGCTGGCAGGAAACTGAGAGGGAGCAGCTGAAAGAGAGGCGCGAAGCTCAAAGGGAATATCGAAAGACTCGTGAGGAGGTGGAGCGGGAAGAGCGAAAGCGGTATGAAGAAAATCAGCGGGAAAGCCGGAAGCATCACGAGGAAATGCAGAGGGAAGCCCTAAAACATGAACAGGAGATGCAAAGACACTATTTCACCGGCGATCACCGCACATACATAGAGGGTTACTATTCGGATCTTTACCGTAAGGGCCACTGCCCTCCCGGTCTTCTGAAAAGAGGCGGCCGTTGCGTCCCCCCAGGGCATGCAAAAAGATGGGAGATAGGCCGTCCCTTACCGCGGGATGTCATCTTCCATGATCTTCCCCCCATACTCATTGAACGTATGGGACCGCCCCCGGCCGGGCATCGTTTTGTGAGAGTAGCCGAGGATATTCTGCTCATTACGACAGGGGTGGGAATGGTCGTAGACGCAATCGACGATTTGAACTGGCAACTGAAGCGTTGACCTCCAGCGGTCCCTTCCGAGGAGCGGGACCGCTCTCTTTTTTAATCATTCACCTTCTGGCGGCAGTATGTCTCGGTAGTAAAAAGTACGAGGACCGCCGCGAGAATCGATCCTGCGATCATCAGGCCGAAGGCGGACTGGTAGGCATCAAGGCCGTAGATTTTTATCCCCTTTTCCATAATTCCGCTCCAGTTCTTGTCCAGGACCCATCCCATAGCGGGCTGCAGCACCATAGGGCCGATCATGGCCCCCATGTTGCAGACGCCGGACACAGTTCCGGTCAGTGAAGGGGGCACCGATTCCTTGACGAAGGCAAAACCGATGATCACGGTGCCCGAAGCGAATCCTACAATTGAGGCCAGGGCTATCAAGACCCAAACAGGCCACTGCGGCACAAACAGGATCATGCCCCAGCCTGCACAGGCGGCGAGACTGCCGGCTGCATAGAGAGGCTTCCTTCGGCCGATTCTGTCTGACATTGCACCAAGCACCGGTCCGCCAAAGGCCCAGGCAATCAGCAGGACGGAGGTTACAGCCGCGCTTCCGGCAGGGGAAAGATTGTAATGTGTCGACAAAAAGGGGACCCCCCAGAGTCCTGAAAAGGCCAATACCGGCCCGGCAACCCCGGCCGGGGCAAGGGACAGCAGCCAGGTGTTTTTGTACCGGAACACCTTTAACAGCCCGGCAAGCAGAGAAGCGGCGGTGTGCGATTTGACACCGACAGAGGGGAGAAAGCCGGTGTACCCTTTTTTGGACGGGTCATCCCGTACTATGAGCAAGATTGCAATGGCGACAACAAGGGACAGGACTGCCGAGGCAAGCATGACCGGTCGCCATCCGAAATGGTCGACCATGATTCGCAGCGGCACTCCCGCCGAAACGGCGCCGATGACGCCGCAGAAAAGAGCCAAGCCGGTTGTCAGCGCATATTGCCTGGGCGGGAACCAGTTCATGGTGAGTTTCAGGAGCGCAACCCAGGCGACCCCTACTGCCCCCCCTATTAAAAGGCGGCCTGCATTGGCGAATATGATGGCAGGCGCCGCCGCAAAAAGCAGGGTGCCGATGCCGGCGGTGAAGGCGCCCGCGGTCAGGAGTTTCTTCGGTCCCCATGAATCGGCGAGAATTCCTGTGGGGATCTGCATGGCGACATAGCTGTAAAAATAAAAGGCCGAAAGATTTCCCAGGGAGGCAGCGCCAATGCTGAAATCGGCCATAAGGTGGTCCGTCATGACCGCCGGCGCCACACGCTGGTAGAAGCCGCTCAGGTAAAGGGCGGCCCCCAGGCCCCAGATGATCCAGGAAAGGCAGGGGGGCGGATATTCTCTACTGTCCATAAGTTCCGGTCGCCTCTTTCCGGATAATCTTTTCATGTTTTTTCCCATACGCTTTTTAAATTGTGCCCATGTTCTGGCAGCGGTGCATTCCTTCATGCTGCGCGGCCGGTTCACTTTTCATTGGACTGAAATAGCTGATCGGGAGTTCATTCTTTTCGCTTTTTTTAAACTGCCTGAAACCCTCTTAAATGAAATCACTTATCCGTACAGGTGTCAATTTTAATTACAATAACGGATTTTAGGTTTGACAAAAATTTACAAAATGCTCTATTTTTTAATTCGTTTCTTTCTTTAAAATCTGTTCCGATTTTATCTCTGCATGGGGTGATCTATGGCGGCGGATATAGTTGTTAAACCGGTGAGTGATAAGAGCATGCTCAAGACCTTTGTTCTTTTTCCCTGGACTTCAGGCATATATAAAGATGATCCCGCATGGGTTCCTCCGATAATTTCCGGGCAGATGAAATTTCTGGGCAGGGAAAAGGGATATATTTATGATATAGGGGAAGTTGAACTTTTTATCGCGTATCTTGACGGCAAGCCGGTCGGGAGGATAAGCGCCCATATCAATCGTCTATATGAAAAAAAGTATGATCATGTTACCGGATTTTTCGGCTTTTTTGAATCGATCCCCTCACAAAATGTAGCTGATGCCCTTTTCGGAAGCGCTGAAAACTGGTTAAATGACAGGGGCAAGACACGAATACAGGGCCCGCAGAGCTTTTCCATATACGATTCAGTCGGTTTTGATGTCGAAGGAAACGATATAACGCCCGTGGTGGGGCTGATGCATTTCAGACCCTACTATAAGGAGCTTGCCGAAACCTACGGCTTCCGTAAATGTATTGACTGGTATTGTTACCTCGTCCGTGACATTGAAGATTATCAATCGTATCTCAGAGAAGTCAAACAAGACCTTATGAAGAATCAGAATATAACGTATACGACTCTGCAAAGAAAGGATATAAAACAAAGAGCACGTGAATTACATGAAATTTTTAATGTAGCCTGGGATGGAAACTGGGGGCATCTGCCTCTCACAGACAAGCAATTCGAAGTGTTTTTCAGGGAATTGAAAGAAGTAATTATCCCTGAACTCGCCATATTTGCTCACGATGGGAATAAAACTATAGGGTTTTGCATTTCAATAGCCGATGCAAACCTGGGACTTCAAATCCTGAACGGGCGACTGTATCCCTGGCGTCTTTTAAAAGCGCTGAAAGCGATACGGAGAAGTAAGAAAATCCGGACAATTGTCATGGGAGTGCTGCCCGAGTACCGGGGCCGCCATATAGATGATGTATTTTATTTGAAAACAATAGAAACGGGAGTCGGAATGGGATTCAATGCGTCGGATTGTTCCCTCATTGTAGAGACCAATCGCAAGATGATACACGCAATTGAGGTACTAAAAGCTGAAAATTATAAAACCTATCGCATTTTTGAAAAAGAAATTATGGTATAAGGACCCGCAGCCTGAACAGGAAATTTTTCTATGGCTGGAAATGCGAATAAAAAGAGAAAGGCAAGAAAAATACCTGCAATAATATCTACGAAATAGTGATAGCGAAGATATACGGTTGAAAATACAAGAAACAGGGTCCATGGTATTGCTATTCGCGAGAATCCTCTTTCATACCGCAGCGCCAGAAATACGGTCATTAAGCTGAGCATTGTATGGCCGCTGGGACAGCAGTCTCTCATAACACCTGTTGCATCGTCTAGCATTGAACGAATAAATCCGAAACTCCAGAGACCTGTAAGTTCAATATTCTGAAGGTCTGCCAGTGTATATCGGGGGCCTACTGCCGGTGTCAGGAAATACCCCGCATATGAGATATAAAAGCCGATGATTATGACAGAGGCGGCTATATGAAAGGTTTTACGGCGTCCTTTCAAGTATAAAAAAAGGCAAAAAGAAAATGGAAGCAGGTAGAAACTTGCATATATAATCTGAAGAAATTCGGTTAATGCCGGAAAAGTCACTGATTCAAGAAGAACTGTGGGATCTTGACCCGAAAAAAGAATTCGATCCACTTCAATGAGGAGATAATCGACATCTTTGGGGTTAATGAGTGGAACAAGACGCTTCAGCTCGAAATAGACAGTGATCAAGATGAGCAGAATATACCAGTCCCTGATAAGAATTATCAAAACTGTATTTCGCCTTTGATTCAAAAAAGCGATGAAAAAAATCATTGCCGAAAGAATCAGATTGAGAAAAAAAATGTCATAGAGTTCATAAAAAACCGGGGAAAAGATTATTGCGAGATTAAGGCCGGCAAGCATAAAAAGAGTGGCACCTTCTTCCAGTCTATATTTACATTGAACTGCAGGTGGCATTTTCATCCGGCTCCATTTCAATTGGATCGTATTGAATTACTAACGTATTTAGAGTGAAAATTGCAAATGAAATAGCGTTCAAATGCAGCCTGCTACATTGCGAGCCTTGGAAGAAAGAGTGCGATATCAGGAAATATGATCAAAAGAATCGTGGTGAGAATAAGTATCATGAGAAAGGGCGGAGCATGGCCGATAACTTCAAGGTATGGCCTTCTGAATATAAGCTGAGCGGTGAATATGTCGCATCCAAAGGGCGGGGTGGCCGAGCCGATAGCTGCCTGTAATGTAATAAGTGTCCCCAATAAAATTGGATCAACGCCCGCACCGACCACATACGGTGCAAAAACGGGGCTCAGAATAAAAATAGCTACTATCGGGTCCACGAACATACAGGCGACAAAGTATACCACGACAACTATCGCAATTACCCGAAGCATGGAAGGGTCGGTGCCGAAAAGCGGCGGCAGGAGCTTTCCCGGTATCTGGAGAAAACCTATCAAAAATGAGAATGCCTGGCCTGCTCCGACTAAAATAAATACTACGCCGGTGATTACGCCTGTCTGAAGAAATGCTTTCATCAGGCTATGCAGTGTCAGTGATTTATAAACGAGTGTTTCAAGTATCACGGCATACAATACAGCTGCGGCTGCCGCTTCAGTCGGACTGAGAAGTCCCGTATAAATGCCGCCCACAATTATAAGGGGAAACCCCATTACCGGCAGGCCTTCAAAAAAGGCAGAAAGTCGTTCAGACCTGCGTGCGCGGGGAAGGACCGGAATACGTTTGATTTTTGAATATATGTAACAATAAAGCGAAAACAAAAACAGAATCATCAGACCTGGGAGTATGCCTGCCAGAAACAGCATTCCTATGGACGTGTTAGTTGCGACCCCATATACGATAAAACCGATACTGGGAGGAATGAGAAAAGCAATATCGCTGGCATTTATAATGAGTCCAAGCGTAAAGGGGCTTTTATAGCCGCTTTCGAGAAGCATAGGGCGCATTGTGCCACCGATTGCAGCTACAGTCGCCTGGGTGGAACCGGAAACCGCGCCGAAAAGTGTGCAGCCTGCAGTGGTAGTTATCGCCAAACCTCCCGGCAGGTGGCCTATGAAAGCTTTCAGCATACGGATCAGACGTCCGGCTGATTCGCCTGATGTTATAATGCCGGCCGACAAGACGAACATTGGTACGCAGACTAATGAAGGCTGCGTTATACCGGTAATTACCTGCTGAACCATTGTAAGCAGCATAGTGCCGGCCATATCAGGCATATAAATGCAAAGATACAGGATTATTGAACCGAACAGTGTAATCATAAAGGGGAACCCGAACAGAAGCATTACTATGAGGGAAATGCCGAATACTTTCATATTCCCTTCCTCACATCTGTTTCATCTTCGTATTCGCTCTTTTGATCTGGAGATAGCCAGGGTTCTCGCTCTCTGAAGTTTTTGATGATCGTCCTGATATATTGAATACAGGCAAGTCCGAAACCTATCGGAATAATAATGTAGAAAATCCATCTCGGAAGTCGAAGGGCCGGCGTCATATGCCCCAGATTTTTCGCATTTATCAGATATTCCCACGATGCCCATGCCATAACAGACATTACCGCTGCGCTTACAAGAGAAATAAGCATAATGAAAATTTTTTCAATATGAGGCGGCATGGCATCCAGAAATGCCCCCATCCTGATGTGGCGCGCTTTGCGCACCCCATAACTCACACCCGTAAAGGTAATAAGGATCACGAAAAAAGTTGAAAGCTCTTCCGTAAAATAAATACTCTGAAAAAATGTGCGGGCAAAAACATTGATTATCAATAAAAAGGCAAGCGCTCCTATGCACATAACCAGAATGCCAACCTCTGCAGTATTTATTGTTTTACCTGCAATACCGGAAAACACTTTGGCCCCGGACAGTATTAATGCCCCAATTTCCTTTTTTTTCATCTTGCAGTATTCTTTTCCTTTATTGTTATCTGATGCAGAGCTCCTTAGGCAATGGCAATATCGTTCTGGTCGCGGCAAACGGCGGAATAATTCTGAACGACGGCACCGAAGGCAATACAAACGGCAAAACGGTCAGTGCGAACGGCAGCGGAAACATCCTGATCGACGCCCGCAGCGCGGGGAGCGATCTCACGGTCAATGCCGGCATTGAAAGCGCAACCGGTCATGTAACGCTGAAAGCCGCTGATACCGTGACGATTGAGGATAACGTATCGATCAGTACGGCCACAGCAGGGACCATCTCCATCGATGCACAGGCAGGCGCCCTATCCATGGCGGCAACGTCGAGTGCAACGGCTTGGGGAAGCAGTCTCAGACTCTCCGGCCGTACCGGCGTCATCGTGGGGAACCTCACGGCCGCCGACGTGAGCCTCGTGAGCGCCACCGGCGCAGTCGCAAGCGCCGAAGGAAGAACGAAGAATGTGACGGCCACGAATCTGCGGATTGTCGCCGACGACGCCATCGGTTCGTCCGGCAGTCATCTCACCACAGCGGCAGGGAAAGTGACAGCCTATTCGGCGGGAACGACTAGCGCCGGCATCTACATCACTGAAGATGATGGCGTGACGGTTGGGAGCGTATCCGTTACGGTTACCGAGTTCAACGGCGACGGAACGCCTTCAACGTCCGTTACCGACACCGCCCAGGCGGACCTGATTTCAGGAAGCAACGGCGATATCGTCCTGGTTTCTCAGGGTGGTTCGATCGTTCTCGATGATGGCGATACGACAAACGGCTATGTACTGTCGGCTCACGGAACAGGAAATGTGCTGGTGCAGGCGAACGGCGCTGCCTCCGATATCGCGGTCAATGCCGACATCAAATCGGGTACCGGGGCGATAACGATTTCGGCCGGCCGTTCGCTGACCTTTGCGGCCTCGGCCGATGCAACCACAACATCGACCGGCGATATCAATATAGAAGCGCAGACAGGTTCGATCGATCAGACCGACGGAAGCCGCTTCACGACGGATTTCGGAAATGTAAGGCTTTTGGCCGACGTAGATATCAATCTTGCGAGCATCGAAACGGCCGGCGATGTATCTCTTACCGCGACAACAGGTTCCATTCTGGATAACGGCAATACCGACACCGATGTGATCGCCTACGGCCTGCGGCTGTCGGCGGGAACGGGGATCGGAGTCCTTGGCGCCCTTCCGGACGGCCTGGAAACCGATGTCGAAGCGGTCAGCGCCCGGGCTACTTCCGGCGGCATCAACATCATTGAAACCGATGACATCTATGTGGGCGACGTAACCGTCAGCATAGAAAAAGTGGGCATAACCGGTGCAACTGCGACAATCACCGATGCAAAACAATCAGATCTCCGGACCACAGGAGGCGACGGTTCGATCGTCCTCCGCTCGCTCGGCGGCTACATTTCGCTCAATGACGGGACCGTCCTGGCGGACGGGACGGCGGGTACCGACAATACGGCGGTATCGGCGGACGGCAGCGGCAATGTGCTTATTTCGGCAAGTCAAATTAACCAAACAATAATCGCCTATGCCGATATTCTTTCCGGAACGGGCCATGTGACCCTGCTCGCCGACGGCAAAGCGGAATTCAAGGCGAATGCCGATATTCGTACAGACGGCGCCGGAACGATCGCAATCGAAGTTGCAAACGGCGAAATCAAGCAGGATGCCGCAAGCCTCATTACAACCGGAAGCGGAAATATACGGCTGGCGGCGAAGAGCACTGTGACGGTCGGAGATATAGTGACGGAAGGCGGTGTTACCGTTATTGCCGCTACGGGATCGATTACGGATGCCGACGGCACCGGCGACAGCGATATCGACATCACGGCCGGCGGGCTCATTCTGACGGCGGGGACGGCCGTCGGCGCGGGGACGAACCACATAGAAACCGACGTGGCGAATCTGACGGCGAAATCCACGAGCGGCGCGACCTTCCTGACCGAGAAAAACGGCATCACCATCACGAACCTGAGCCTGACGGTCGAGCAGGCCGGAGAGGGCGGCCTGACCACCGCTACCGCCGCCGACAGCCAGGAAGATCTGACAAGCGGTTCCCATATCGTGCTTCAGACCGTAAGCGGCGCCATCACCATCGACGGCGGCGGCGACACCGCAGCGGTAAGCGCGGCGGGGAATATCCTCCTTGCGGCCAACGAAACCATCGAAGGAACGGGAACGGATGCGGACATCACGATCAAGGGCCTGGTGAGAACGAGCGGCGGGAGCATCAGCGTGATTTCGGCGGATTCGATCAGGCAGACCTTCGCCGCCAACGCCGATGCGAGCCTGGCGGAAGACGGCGATATCACTATCACGGCTGGGACGGGGACCATCGAGCTTTACGCGGCGGATTCCATTACCATGGCCGACGGGACGCAGACCTCGACCGCAGACGGGAACATCCGGTATGAAGCGGCTGCGGGTTCCATAGCCGTAAGCGACATCCTGGCGGAAAGCGAAAGCGGCGACCAGATCATTTCC
>Ga0172382_10005432_pt1 | contig 19001 bp, 20 predicted proteins | sample Leawel138RmetaG_FD_122245 | JGI IMG/M metagenome (GOLD analysis project Ga0172382, IMG submission 122245) | Leachate microbial communities from a municipal landfill in Southern Ontario, Canada - Leachate well 138R metaG | ecosystem: Engineered > Solid waste > Landfill > Unclassified | place...
GCACGTGCGCCCTGCTTGCCGACAATCCGCTACATCGCGCCGGAGCGACGGCCACCTCGCAGAGGGGCGGCGCATGAGCAGCATGACCGAACTTCAGGGCGTCTTCTTCTGGTCCTTCCTGGTGGTTTTCGGGCTGGTGATGTACTGGATCTCGCCGCGCGCACGGGACGAGGCCGGCTTCTTCCACGGCGCGGACGATGCCGGCCGACCAGCTTCCGAATGGGCGCTGATGATGAGCGTGTTCATCAGCTGGATCTTTGCCAAGTCGGTCACCAATGCCGCCAACCTGGGCGCGGCCTACGGCATTGTCGGCGGGCTGGCCTATGCGGCCTACTGGCTGTCGATTCCGGTGGCCGGCTGGATCATCTACCGCCTGCGCACCCGCGAAGGGGCGACCGGCATGGTGTCCTTTCTGATCGCAAAATACGGGCGCGGCGCGGCACTCGCGTTTTCCGCCGCCATTCTGGTACGGCTGTTCAATGAAGTGTGGAGCAACACCGCCGTGGTCGGCGGTTACTACGGCGATTCGGGTTCGGGCGCCTTCATCGCCGCAGCGCTGCTGTTTACCGCGTCGGTGCTGTTCTACAGTCTGAAGGGCGGACTGCGCAGCTCGATCTTCACCGACGTCATCCAGGCGGTGGTGTTCGTGCTCTTCCTCGGCCTGACCCTGCTGTGGGTGGTCCCGGCCCACGGTCCGGTAGCCCTGCTGACCGAGGGCGAGTTTGCACTCGGCTCGGGCGTCGATCTGCTGCTGGTGGCCGTGCTGCAGGTGCTGTCCTACCCCTTCCATGATCCGGTGCTGACCGACCGCGCCTTTGTCACCCGCGAAAAGACCATGCTGCGGGCCTTCATTGTGGCCGGCGTGCTCGGTTTCCTCGCCATCGTGGCCTTCAGCCTGGTGGGCGTGCATGCGCGTCTCGAAGGCATGCCGGTAAGCGGCAACGTGCCGGCCGACGTGGCACGGGTGCTGGGGGTGGCAGGCTTCTTCGCGATGGCAGCGGTGATGATCTCGTCAGCAGCGTCGACGCTGGACTCGACCTTCACCTCGCTCGCGCGCTCGGTCGCGCATGACCTGCCGCTGCTGGCCGGGCGTTCGAAGCTGCTGCGACCCGTGCTGGCCGGCACCATTGCGATGGTGGTGTTCGCGCTGATCGGCAACCTGCCGATGATCGCCGGCACCGATATCCTGAAAGCCACCACGATCAGCGGCACGATGGTGATCGGCCTGGCGCCGGTATTCCTGTGCTCGCGCTGGGTGAGCTATTCGCCCCTGTCCTTTCATCTCAGCTTCTGGACCGGCATGACGCTCGGCACCCTGCTGGCAATCGGGGCGATTCCGCCGGGCTGGGCGATCGGCAGTGGCAAGTACGCGCTGTTGCTGGGCACCAACCTCTATGGGCTCGGCCTCTGTGTAACGGGCTTCCTGCTGCCGCTGGTTTTCGGCCGTCGAGTCGCACGCAGCTACGAAGGGGTGGCCTGAAGCGCCACACCACCATGCCGGAGACCTTCGACTCTTCAACTGCAAACGACAAGGTCGCGCCACGACTGTCGATCATCGTGCCGGTGCTGAACGAGGCAATGCAGGCCTATGCGCGGCTGCGCTTGCTCGCGCCCTTGCGGCGTTGCGGGGTGGAGGTGATTGCGGTCGACGGCGGCAGCACTGACGACACCCTGGCGGTCGCCCGTCGTCATGCCGGGCGGGCGATCACGGTACCCGGCCCACTCGCCCGGCAGTTGAACGTGGCTGCGGCGTTTTCCAGCGGCGAGGTGCTGCTGCTGGCCGGGGCCGGCGTCGTGCTGCCCGCCTTCGTCGACCAGCTCATCGACCAGGCGATGCGGGAGGACCGCTGCGAGTGGGGCCGCATCGATCTGCGCGTCAGCGGCACACGGTGGCAGCGCCTGCTGACGTGTGTGGCGGGCACCATTGCGGGCAGGCGTGCGGAACGGACCTCTGCTGCACCGCTGTTTGTCAGTCGCAAAGCCTTCATGGCAGTGGGCGGAATACCGCCCGACGCGAGCCTGCCACTCGCAGCGCTCGCCGCACGACTGCGTGCCGCCGGTCACGATGCCACCCGGGTGCGCAAGCCGGCCCGCGCACGAAGCGCAGTGCGCCATTCTTCGCCAGTGTTACAGTGGTCGGGCAAGCACATCGGAGATTGATACGCATGAGCCTGTTCGATTATTTCAGCCCGCGAAAGAAGACGGACGACCGGTCCGCACAGATTCTTGCCAGTCTGCTGGTCATGGCCTGGGTGGTCGAGGCGCGTGATCCATACACTGGCGGCCATCTGTGGCGGGTGTCGCGCTACTCGGCCCTGCTCGCGGAGGCGGCCGGCATCAGCGGCGGTGCCCTGGCCCGCATCGAGATCGGCGGTTTTCTGCACGACCTCGGAAAAATCGGCATTCCGGACGCCATCCTGCGCAAGGCGGACAAGCTCACCGACGAAGAATACGCCGTCATCAAGACCCACCCCGACGTCGGCGCGCGCATGCTCGCTGGCCACCCGCTGGCGGCGCTGGTGCGCCCCGCGGTGCTCCATCATCATGAGACGCCGGATGGCCTCGGTTATCCGCGTGGGCTGGCCGGAGATGCAATTCCGCTCGACGGCCGGCTCGTCGGCATCTGCGACGCCTTTGACGCGATGACCAGCAGCCGCCCATACCGCAAGGGCATGCCGATTGCACAGGCGCTCGACATCATCCGCGGCCGCCTCGGCACCCAGTTCGATCATGAACTGGGCGAGCAATTCATCGTTCTGGGCGAAGCCGGCCGGCTCGACCATGTAGCCGGCCACAGCGACGACGGCATTCCGCTGCAGAACTGCATGATGTGCGGTCCCACCCTGGTGGTGAGACGGGAAGCACAGGCGGGAGAAAAGGTGTACTGCCGCTCCTGCGGTGGCGAGTACCACCTGGAGACAGGCGACGACGGTCGGCCCCACGCAACACCGACCGGACGCAAAGGCAATCCGGCCGCCCTTGAACCCGAGGCTGACAACGAGCTCATCTCACGCGTCATCCAAAGTGCGGCCGCACGCGCACCCGTAGAGGAAATGATGGCAGCAGCCCCCTGAACACCCCCAACCCCAGGCATGGAGGCGAGAAACAGTGAAAACAATACGACTTGACGGCGTCGAAGCGTGCGTCTTCGACGCGTACGGAACCCTGTTCGACGTCTCCAGCGTCGCGCGCGGCACCGAGGCTGCGCTGGGAGACAGGGCAAAGGACGTGCTCGATCTGTGGCGCGCGAAGCAGCTTCAGTACACCTGGCTGCGCGGGCTCGCCGGCCACCACGCTGATTTCTGGCAGGTCACCGGAGAAGCACTGAGCTTTGCCTTGTCGAGCTTCGATCTGGACCGCGCCGACCTCAAGGTTCAGCTCATGGCCTGCTACATGAGCATCCCGGCCTACCCTGAAGTGACCGAAACCCTGCAACGGCTCAAGGCCGGAGGCATGAAGCTCGCGATCCTGTCCAACGGTTCGCCCGCAATGTTGTCGGCAGCGGTTGGGCATGCGGGCTTGAGCACATTTTTCGATGCGGTCATATCGGTCGAGGAAGTCGGTGTGTTCAAGCCGCATCCGAGCGTCTACGCCTTGCCCGAAAAACATCTGGGCGTCACCGCCGAGCACAGCTGCTTCGTCTCGTCCAACGGCTGGGATGCGTTTTCGGCGAAGGCGTTTGGCTATCGGGTGATGTGGTGCAACCGTTTCAACCAACCCTCCGAGCGCCTGCCGTCGATGCCCGACGGCACGATGGACAGCCTCTCCATGCTGCCCGGGATCGTGCTGCCCGAGTAAGGCCGGTCACGCCCGGCCTGTGCGGCAGATGCTCAGTGCGCATGGTAGCGGCGTGCGATCCAGTGATCGAGGGAGATCCTGCCCGGACCGTTCGCGATCAGGTACAGCAGCACCGCAGCCCACACGCCATGGGTCGGATAGGCATCGGGATAGACGAAGATCTGGATGGTCAGCGTCATGAGCAGCAGCGCGAGCGCCGAGAACCGCGTCATCAGCCCGAACAGGATCAGGACCGGAAACAGGTGTTCGGCAAAGGCGGCCATCGGTGCCGCCAGTTCGGGCGGGATCAGGGGCAGGCGGTACTCTTCCTGGAACAGGTAGAGCGCCGAATCCGACAGATGTGGCATGCCGAGGCTGAACTCGCCGTTGATCAGATCGACGGCCAGGCCCTCGATCTTGGTCTGACCCGATTTCCAGAAGACCGCAGCGACCGAAAACCGCCCGACAAAGGCGATCAGCGAGTGCGGTATCCGCCCCATCAACCCGACACTGCGCCGGACGAGTTGTATCAGGGCGGGTTCGCCGGCGGCGGGCAGGCGTGTGAAGGATTCAGTCTGTGTGTTCATGGTCGTCATCTCCCGTGCGGAGTGCAGTGATGATCTGCCAGTGCAGCAAGCTACCCAGCGCAGTGACGAGATCGAAATCGGGGTCGGACGCCGTTGCCGCTTGCTGCGCGACAACCAGTTCGGCCCCCTGGATGAACTGCTCAATGAAAACGCCGATGCCACGCGCCAGCACGATGCTGTGCACATCGAGCCCGACACGCAGCACCATGACCGCCTGCGCCAACATCGGGGCGACAGCCGCCAGCTCGCCCTCGCCCTGGTGTGCAGCCCACAGGGAATGCACCGCATAGCGCGAGTTCAGCACGGCAACCGAGGGATGCGCATGAATCCGCAGCGCGGGCAGCTGCGCCGGGGCGGCAAGCAGCCCGGCAATCACCTCTGCAGCCAGCGGCTCTACATCCGCCGCATGGCAAGCCTCCTGACGCATCATCTCGAGTCGGGCCACATCAGCGAGATAGGGCACCGACGCGGCTGGCGGGAAGTCCTCGACGAAAGCAGGGAAATCGCGACCATAGAAGGCCAGCACGCGCGATTGCGGCGGCCGCTCGGCCACGAAGACCCGCGCCATGGCACGGAAAAAGGGCTCACCCACCAGTGCGCTGCACACCGGAAAGGTGTCGGCCAGCGCATCGACCAGCGATACCGTGACGTTGTTGCGATACACCGCAAAACGTCGCGCCGGATCGGAGCCGTTCCAGGTGTGCAGTCCGCCTGGACAGGCCTGCGCCGGATCGAGCAGGGCGCGGGCGAAACCGGACTGTGTCGAATGCATCGCGGCGCTCATGTGTGCGCCTCTTCGGCCATGTGGATCAGCGCCTGCGGTGGCTGGCCGGCCAGCATGCGCTCGGCACGCGCCGCCTCGGCGAGCAGGACGTCGAATGCAGGGAGAGCGTTATCGCGTTCGAGCAGGCTCGCAACCGGTGACGTCAGCGCAAGCGCATCGGCATACAGCGCCCAGACGGCCTCGGCCACCGGCGCGTCGTGGCTGTCTATGAGGAGGGGGTCGCCGGCGCCGTCCATCTGGGTCGCGAAACCGGCAAGATGGATCTCGCCCACCCGGTCGAGCGGGAGGGCGCGGAGGTAGGCCCGCGAGTCGCGTCCATGATTGATGCAGGACACATGGATGTTGTTTACGTCGAGCAGGAGTCCGCAACCGGTGCGGCGAACCACTTCGGAGATGAATTCGGTCTCGCTCATGCTCGAGGCCTCGAACTCGACATAGGTCGCCGGATTCTCGAGCAGCATGTGCCGCCTCAGCCGCGTCTGTACCTGATCGACGTGTGCGCACACACGGTCGAGCGTGGCAGCAGTGTAGGGCAGCGGCAGCAGATCGTTGAAGAAGGCCTCGCCGTGGCTGGACCACGCCAGATGTTCGGAAAACGACTGCGGCTGGTAGCGGGCAATCAGCTCGGCCAGCGCATCGAGATGGCTGGCGTCGAGCGCAAACTCCGCGCCGATCGAGAGCCCGACACCGTGCAGCGACAGCGGATAGTGTTCGCGGATGCGTCCCAGATGATGATGCAGCGGGCCACCGGGCACCATGTAGTTCTCGGCATGAACTTCGAAGAACCCGACGTCTGGCTGCGTCGACAGCACGTGTTCGAAATGAACTGGCTTGAGCCCCAGCCCTGCCCGCGCGGGCAGGCTGGATGCGGAGACGCAAGCTGTGGAATGCGTGGCGGGCAGGTGCGTGGATAGCATGTGCGTCTCCGGTTCAGTCCGGCCCGGTCAGGCCTTCTTTTCCTTGAAGGCTTCGAGCTGGCCGAAACCGGTGGGCGAAGTCGGCGAGGCCGTCTTGTCGCACGTACCCTTGGGAACCAGCGACCAGGCGTTGCCCTGATAGTCGATCTTCGAAGTACCGGCACAGGTCGTGCCCGGTCCTGCTGCGCAGTCGTTCTTGCCCTTGAGGGAGACGCCGAAGCACTTTTCCTTGTCCATCGACTGCGCCGCAGCCGGGGTGGCGGCAATCGAGAGGGCGGCACTGAGGGCAAGCGCCATGGCGGCGGCGGAGGCGTAACGGGCGGTGGTAGATTGCGACATGGTGAATCTCCTTTGGGGAAAATGCGGAACATGAGTGAAGCGGAAACACACGGAACAGATCGTCCGACGTGTTGCTGCCTTCGTCGCGACCAGTGGTGGCTTCCTTACACGCATCTGCCCGGAAAGTTCGGGAAGCGCTCCGCCGGCACCACGTCCGGCCTGCCGTGACCATCCCGCCACCGCCCGACCGGAGGAAGCCGGAACACACTGAAACTGTTGCGCCGATGTAAGGTCTCACCGGCCTTATTCGACCAAGCGTGCACAAGGCGATCCTGCAAGTGATCGCCGCAATTCACGATACAAGGACATCCATGCACGCCACCCTGCCCCTGCTCCAGGCCACCGCCTTTCCCGCCCTGCGCCGCGACCGGCTGACCACGCTGCAGGTCAATCTGGGCTATCGCTGCAACCAGAGTTGCGTGCACTGCCACGTCAATGCAGGCCCGAACCGTACCGAAATGATGGACACAGAAGATCTCGCGCTCGTCACCCAGGTGATCGAGGCCCGCGGCATCGAGACCCTCGACCTCACCGGCGGTGCGCCCGAACTGCACCCGGCCTTCCGCGAAGTGGTCCGTTCGGCACGGGCGCAGGGGGTGAAGGTGATCGACCGCTGCAATCTGACCATCCTGTTCGAGCCCGGCCACGAAGATCTCGGCCAGTTCCTCGCCGAGCAGCAGGTGGAAGTGGTTGCCTCCCTGCCCTGTTATTCGCTGGAAAATGTCGACAAACAGCGCGGCAAGGGCACCTTCGACAAGAGCATCGCCGCGCTGCAGCAGCTCAATGCGCTGGGTTACGGCAAACCCGGCACCGGGCTGGTGCTGAACCTTGTGTATAACCCGCAAGGCCCGTCACTGCCGCCCGATCAGGTCAAGCTGCAGGCCGACTACAAGCGTGAGCTGTTCGACCATTTCGGCATCGTCTTCAATGAACTCTATGCGCTGGCCAACATGCCGATTCAGCGCTTCGGCTCGATGCTGATCTCGAAGGGGCAGTTCAATACCTACATGAAGCTGCTCAAGACCAACTATCAGCAGGACAACCTTGCCGGCGTGATGTGCCGCAGCCTGGTCAGTGTCGACTGGCAGGGCTATCTGTACGACTGCGACTTCAACCAGCAGCTGGGGCTCGCCCTGCCCGGCGCGTCGTTGCCCGCGCGCCCGCATCTGCGCGACCTGCTCAAGACCAACCCTGCCGGCGATCCGGTGCGGGTGGCGGACCACTGCTATGGCTGCACCGCTGGGCAGGGCAGCAGCTGTGGCGGCGCCCTGCACGGCTGATGACAATGAAGAAGATCGCCCTCGTCCTCGCCGCGGCGCTGCTGGTCGTGCTGTTCTTCGCGTTCGACCTGCAGCATCTGCTGACGCTGGACGGACTCAAGGCCGGCATGGCCGGCCTGACTGACTTGCGCGACACGTCGCCGATACTGCTCGGGCTGGCCTATCTCGGGCTCTACGTGGTGGCCACTGCGCTGTCGCTGCCCGGCGCGGTCATCATGACGCTGGCCGGCGGGGCACTCTTCGGTCTGTTGTGGGGCATGGTGCTGGTGTCCTTTGCGTCGTCCATCGGTGCCACGCTGGCGTTTCTGGCCTCGCGCTACGTGTTGCGCGAGACGGTGCAGGCACGCTTCGGCGATCGCCTCAAGGCGCTCAACGACGGCGTACGCAAGGATGGGGCCTTCTACCTGTTCACGCTGCGCCTGGTGCCGGTGTTTCCGTTTTTCCTCATCAATCTGCTGATGGGGCTGACCCCGATCCGCGCCACGACCTTCTACTGGGTGAGCCAGCTCGGCATGCTCGCAGGCACGCTGGTGTATGTGAACGCCGGCACCCAGCTTGCCCGCATCGATGGGCTTGGCGGCATTGTGTCGCCCGGCCTGCTGGCCTCGTTCGCGCTGCTTGGCGTGTTTCCACTGCTTGCCCGGGCGGCGCTCGGCTGGCTGGGGCGTTACCAGGCCTGGCGTCACGACTGAACGCGACATGAAGGCGATGAAACCGACCCGCATCATCATCTTTGCCAAGGCGCCCGTCGCAGGCTATGCCAAGACCCGGCTCATCCCCGCGCTTGGCGCCGAAGGCGCATCCAGGCTCGCACGACGCATGCTGGCGCACACCGTCGGCAATGCGCTGCGCGCAAATCTGGGACCGGTAGAGCTGTGCGCGGCCCCGTCGACCGCCGATCCCGCCTGGCGCGAGCTGGCCCTGCCCCCCGAGCTGCAGTGGTCCGAGCAGGGCGAAGGCGATCTTGGCGCAAGAATGGCTCGCGCAGCGTTGCGCGGACTCGATGCCGGCCTGCCGGTGTTGCTGATCGGCACCGATTGCCCTGCCCTCGACAGCGACGTACTGTGCGCGGCGGCGAGTGCGCTGAACGACCACGACGCGGCAATCACCCCGACCGCAGACGGCGGCTATGCACTGCTCGGGCTGAACCACTTTCACGCATCGCTGTTCGACGACATGCGCTGGAGCGTCTCCACCGTGGCCGACGAAACCCTTGAGCGCATGGGGCACATCGGCTGGCGCGTCGCACGGCTCCCGGCGCAGCACGACATCGATGAGCCGCTGGATCTGCAATGGCTGCCGGCAGGATGGCTCCCCAGCGTGATCGAAGCCCTCCCCACGAACTGATTCGCACGGCGCGAGTCTTATTGGCGTCAGTCCCGGCTGGTAAGCTTGCGGAACTTGACGATCAGGCCGTTCAGGCGCAGCCCGATCAATTCGACGCCGGCGCTCACGCAAGTCTGCTGGACGCATCACGCACAATGCAATGGAGCACCCGACATGAAACGAAACATCCTCTGGATTCTGCTGGCACTGGCCACCGCAGTGCAGGCGGCAAGCCCGGCGCCCGCGCCCATTGTGCTGCAGCCGGACCAGACACAGGCAGAGGCCGCTGCGGTCAGCGCGCGGCTTCTGAGCCGCTACCACTACGAGGCCATGCCGCTCGACGATCGCATGTCGGAGAAGATCTTCGACCGCTATCTGAAATCGCTCGACCCCGAGCGGGTGTTTTTCCTGCAGGCTGACATCGATCAGTTCTCCGCCGCACGCACCCTGCTCGACGACGCCATCGCTGGGCAGCAGCTCGGCACGCCCTTCGCCATCTACACCCGCTACGTCCAGCGCGTGCAGGAAAGATTGAGCCTGGCGCGCGAGCTGCTGGACAAGGGTTTCGACTTCGGGATCGACGAACAATACCGCTACGTACGCACCGACCTGCCATGGGCTGCCTCCGAGGCCGAGATCGACGACATCTGGCGCAAGCGGGTGAAGAACGACTGGCTGCGGCTCAAGCTCGCCGGCAAGGACGAGACGGAGATCCGCTCCACACTCGACAGGCGTTACGAAACCGCCCTCACCCGCTCCTCGCGCGCGAAAAGCAGCGACGTCTTTCAGGTGTTCATGAACGCCTACGCCGCATCGATCGAACCGCACACGAGCTACCTCGGACCGCGTGCATCCGAGGACTTCGCCATCGCCATGAAGTTGTCGCTGGTCGGCATCGGCGCCGTGCTGCAGGAGCGCGACGACTACGTCACCATCCGCGAACTGGTGGCAGGCGGGCCGGCGAGCCGCTCCGAACGCCTTGCGGTTGGCGACCGCATCGCGGGCGTCGCACAGGCCGAAAACACGCCCTTCGTCGACGTCGTGGGTTGGCGGGTAGACGACGTGGTGGGCATGATCCGCGGCGAGAAGGGCACGACCGTCGTGCTCGACATTCTCCCCGCCGACGCCGGCCCGGACGCGGAGCACAAGCAGGTCGTGATGGTGCGCGACACCATCAACCTTGAGAAGCAGGCGGCGAGCAAATCCATTCTTGAGCTTGGCAGCGGCGACGCCAGGAAACGTGTCGGGGTGATTACCCTGCCGACCTTCTACCAGGACGTCGACGCACGCCGCAACGGTGACGACAACTACCGCAGCGCAAGCCGCGACGTGGCGCGGCTGCTGTCCGAACTGAAGGACGAAGCCGTCGATGGCGTGTTGATCGACCTGCGCAACAACGGCGGTGGATCGCTCGACGAAGCCATCGCGCTGACCGGCCTCTTCATCCACACCGGCCCGGTCGTTCAGCAGCGCAACGCACAAGGGCAGATTCGGATCGAGCGCGACCTCATCCCCGGCCAGGCCTGGAGCGGCCCGCTGGGCGTGCTCATCAATCGCGCCTCAGCATCCGCCTCGGAGATCTTCGCCGCTGCGGTGCAGGACTACGGTCGCGGCCTCATCATCGGCGAGCAGAGCTTCGGCAAGGGCACGGTCCAGACCCTGCTCGATCTTGATGAAATGGCCGACAGCAAAACCCCCACGTATGGCGAACTGAAGATGACGGTTGCGCAGTTCTTTCGCGTCTCCGGCGGCACCACGCAGCTGAAGGGCGTCACCCCCGACATCGCCCTGCCCTCGCTGGCAGACAAGGACAATTTCGGCGAATCGAGTTACGACAACGCCTTGCCCTGGACGCAGGTGGAAGCGGCCCCATTTACCCCTGAAGGACAGTTCTCCGAGCTCCTGCCGACACTGACGCTTCGCCACGAGGCCCGGATCACCAACGATATCGATTACCGTAATCTGGAAGAAGACGTCGCAGAACTGGACACCCTGCGCAAACGCAACGAAATCTCCCTGAACGAGAACGAACGTCGCCGCGAAAGAAGCATGCAGGAGACACGCCTCAAGGCCAGGGAAGTGGCGCGCGCTGCCGCAGCGGGCAGCACTGGAGACAAGGCAGGCCCGGAGGACATTGCGGCGCTGCGTGACGACGGTCTGGTGGCCGGTGAGCGTAGCCTGCGCGCCGAACTGGATGCCGAAAAATCCGGCAAGAACCGCCGCGATGTCCTGCTCGACGAGGCCGGCGCAATCCTCGGCGACATGGTCGAGCTGCTGCAGGCGGATACCGGTCTGGCCGCACGCACCCCGCCCGCTGCCGGCGCACGGGTCAACTGAACCACATCAGGCGGCGGTTCGGCTGCGGTGCCCGCCTGATCGCTTGCCTGAGCCATCCCTGTGCGCGGAAGCCCCGCCTTGGCCGGTTCATCGCCGACAAACCCGCACGGGGCAGCACACTGAGCGAAAAGATGGCTGCGTGAAGAAAACCCAGGCCACAAAGCAAAAACGCCCCGAAAGGGGCGTCTTTACTAAAGCTCTGGCGGAGACGAAGGGATTCGAACCCTTGATGCAGGTTTTGCCCGCATGCTCCCTTAGCAGGGGAGTGCCTTCGACCTCTCGGCCACGTCTCCATCACGAAGGCGGGACTATATAGACTCCCTGCCTCGAGGTCAATTTCAGTTCGAGATATTTTTCGATGAAGCCACCGAATCGAGTTCGAAGGCCTTGTGCAGTACGCGCACGGCCAATTCAAGGTACTTCTCTTCGATCGCGACCGAGATCCTGATTTCCGAGGTCGCAATCATCCGGATATTGATCCCTTCCTCGGCCAGCGCACGGAACATCTTCGATGCGACGCCCGGATGCGAGCGCATGCCCACGCCGACCACGGAGACCTTGCACATGGTCTTGTCGGCCGAAACTGCAGCCGCGCCGATCTGCTCCCTGACCCCGTCGAGCAGCGTCATCGCCCTGTCGAGGTCGGCGCGACCGACCGTAAAGGAGAGGTCGGTACACCCATCCTTGCCGACGTTCTGAATGATCATGTCCACATCGATGTTGGCGTCCGCAACCGGACCAAGAATCTGAAAGGCGATGCCGGGCTTGTCGGGCACACCCAGGACGGTGATCTTGGCCTCGTCGCGATTGAAGGCGATGCCGGAAATGACGGGCTTTTCCATGGTGCTGTTTTCCTCAACGGTGATGAGCGTGCCCTCGCCTTCTTCCTGGAAGCTCGACAGGACGCGCAGCTTGACCTTGTACTTGCCGGCGAACTCGACTGCGCGAATCTGCAGCACCTTGGAGCCAAGGCTGGCCATCTCCAGCATCTCCTCGAACGTGACGGTGTCGAGCTTGCGGGCTTCGGGAACGATGCGTGGATCGGTGGTGTATACACCATCGACATCGGTATAGATCTGACACTCGTCCGCCTTGAGCGCAGCGGCCAGCGCAACCCCGGTGGTATCCGAGCCACCGCGGCCGAGCGTGGTGATGTTGCCTTGCGCATCGACCCCCTGGAATCCAGCCACCACTACGACGCAGCCTTGCCCAAGATCCCTGCGAATCGCCGTTTCGTCGATACTCAGGATGCGTGCCTTGGAGTACGCACTATCGGTCAGGATCTTCACCTGCCCGCCGGTGTAGCTTCGCGCCCTGACGCCGGTTTCCTGCAGTGCCATGCACAAGAGACCGATCGAAACCTGCTCACCCGTCGAAATGACCACATCGAGTTCGCGCGGGTCCGGGTTCGGTGAAACCGCCTTGCTCAGCGCGATCAACCGGTTGGTCTCACCACTCATCGCCGACACCGTAACCACTACCTGATGCCCCTGCGCACGGAACCTCGCCACCCTGGCGGCAACGCTCCTGATACGCTCAGGACTGCCCATTGAGGTACCGCCATATTTCTGGACTATCAGCGCCATCGTCGTACCCAAGTGCTTGTCGGCAAAGGACATGATTCTATCCGATGCTGATTTTTTTGCAGGCTTACAACAAATTCACGACTTTGAGCCCCTATCGATTGTGGTTAACCCCGATTCGTGAATTATCACCGTTGTATATTCTGTTTGCCTTGATCTATACTCTGACCATCCTACAACTTAAGTTGTAGGAACCACTCACAGACAAATTCAGTCTCAATATATGTCTGGCAACTCAACAAAGGACAAAGTCATGAAAAGCTCCGACACCCTTGATGTACGAGAGATCCGCCGCAAGCTCGGTCTCAACCAATCCCAGTTCTGGTCCAAGATCGGCGTTACCCAGAGTGGTGGCTCCCGTTATGAAAGCGGCCGTAACATTCCACGCCCGGTGCAGGCCCTGCTTCGCCTGGTTCACGTCGAGCAAATCGACATCAACAAGGTCAAGCGCGACGACGTGGACGTGGCCGAATACCTGAAGGCCAGCAATCCGGAGCTGTACAAGACCCTGAAGAAGGAAGCAAAGGCCAAGCGCAAGGCTGGCTAATGCTCGGGAATGCCGCCCGCAAGCCGGGCGACCGCAAGAATCAAGGGCTGACGCGAACCGTCAGCCCTTTTTCCTTGATGCGAGCTGCAATCTCCTCGAGTTCCTCCAGCGTCAGTGCCGAAAGGTGAGACGCCTCGGGTTGCCTCGACTCCCGCGCGATACCGTACAGAAGCACTCCCTTCAGGTTTTCGATTCCTGCCGCCGTCAGCACGTCGAGATAGGCATCAATTTCGTGCCGCGTGGGCAACTCGCCATCCCAACGGAACATGCAGGTCTGCACCCAGGTAGGGCAACGCGCGGAGCACTGCGCCAGATGACGGGAAATGACTTCCGGCTCGATACGCACGCCATTGATGCGCTCGATCGCATCCGCATCGCCTCCGTCGACCTTGAACCAGACCTCCCCGTTTGCCGCCGCGAGCCGGCTCACTCCCTCCTGTACCCGCGCCTGCGCCATCAGGCTGCCGTTGGTAATCAAACGCACAGGAACATCTGCCCCCAGCCCGAACTCGTCATGCAGACGCGCCACCAGCGCGACCGCCTCGGGGAACACCGCCGCGCTGGTCGGCTCGCCATTTCCTGAAAACGCGATATCGCGGATCTCACGCAAGCCCTCGGGTGCATTGTGCTCAAGCCAGTCGCCGTGCACCAGCACGGTGAGAAAACCGCGCAGCTCCGACTCGAGCTGCGCCAGATCGATGTCCGGCGCCTTGCCACGTACGAGGTTGGGCACCTGACAGTAGGCACAATGCCAGTTACAGGCGTTGTTCGGATTCAGGTTGATGCCGATCGACACCCCGCCCGCGCGACGTGACAGCACTGGATAGACGTAGGTCAGACCGGCAAGCTCGCGGTCATGATTGTGGATGGTCAGGATCTGTGAGGTCGAAATCATTTTTGGCTCAGTAAGTTGCGTTCGCGCAGGCAGAAGGCCAGGGTTCCGGCAAATGCTATAATCCGCTGCCTTTCAAGCGAGGTTAACCATGCGCATCACCCGTCGTCTCGAATTCGACGCTGGACACCGGATTCCGGATCACGCCAGCCAGTGCCGGCATCTGCACGGCCATCGTTACGCGCTGGAGGTGACGCTGTCAGGTAACATCATCGACGCAGCCGGACAGGCGGTCAACGGCATGGTGATGGACTTCGCAGACGTCAAGAAAGTGGCCAACGAACTGATCGTCAGCCGCTGGGATCACGCGTTTCTGGTGTACCGCGATGACATCCAGGTCGCCGCGTTCCTCGCCTCGATGCCGGGACACAAGACGGTCACACTGGATGTGGTGCCGACTGCCGAAAACCTGGCAGCAGAGGCTTTCCGCATTCTGGACGGCGCCTATCGGGATGTTTACGGAAACCAGCTCCAGCTCGAACGGGTGAGGCTGTACGAAACGCCAAACTGCTGGGCGGACGCGGTGCGCGGAGAGCGCTGAAGCAATCACGACCGACGCTGCGGGCTCGCGGCATTCAACAGCAGAAAAGCAAACGGGCGGATAACTTCCGCCCGTTTGCTTTGTGTTGCGTCAGATTGCGTAGCGTCGCAGCCGCAGGGAGAAGTCCTGCAGTTGCTGGATGCCGCTCTGCTCGGCGCGTTCGATCCATTCATGCAATTGCTTGAGCAGCTGTTCATGTGTCGCTGTGGAACGAGCCCAGATGGCTGCCAGCTCCTCGCGCATGGAGACCACGGTGACCAGGGCCTTGCTGTCCTCAATTACAACTGCAAGCTGCGCCTTCTGCTCGGCGCACAGGTGCCGTTCTTCACCCGAGAGTACCCAGCGCCGCAGGGCACGGGCGTCGAACTTGCCCGTGTGGCTTTTCTTGAGACGCTCGATTTCCTCGCTGCAGGTGTGCTTGAGTGACTGCATGTAGCGCGTCATCACGTCATAGCGGTGGGTGATGATGGCCTGCAGGGTATCGAAATCGGGCTGATGCTTGGCTTCGCCGAACTTCGGCAGCGGAATGACCTTCTTGGCTTTGGCCAGCCCGAAGATCTCCAGAATGCGGATGTACATCCAGCCGATATCAAACTCGTACCACTTGGCGGACAGTTTGGCTGAGGTGGCGAAGCTGTGGTGGTTGTTGTGCAACTCCTCGCCGCCAATCAGGATGCCCCAGGGCGCCAGGTTGGTCGATGCATCGGTACAGTCGAAGTTGCGGTAGCCGATGTAATGCCCCAAGCCATTGACCACGCCAGCAGCCCAGATCGGAATCCACATCATCTGCACGGCCCAGATCGTCAGGCCGATCGCGCCGAAGGCCATGACGTCGATGATCAGCATCAACGACACGCCGACCACGGAGCGACGATAGACATTGCGTTCGAGCCAGTCATTGGGTGTGCCGTGGCCATAGCGCGCGAGGGTTTCCTTGTTGTCGGCCTCGATCCGGTAGAGCTCGGCACCTTCAAAAAGCACCTTGCGGATGCCGCGCGTTTGCGGGCTGTGCGGGTCTTCCGCCGTCTCGCACTTGGCATGGTGCTTGCGATGCACCGCAGCCCACTCGCCAGTGACCATGCCGGTGGTCAGCCACAGCCAGAAGCGAAAGAAATGGCTTGGCAAGGGGCTCAGTTCAAGCGCGCGATGAGCCTGATGGCGGTGCAGATAAATGGTGACAGATGCAATGGTGATGTGAGTCATCACCAGCGCAACAACGACATAGCCCCACCAGGGGAGCTCGAAAAGCCCGGAATACATACTTTAGAAATCCTTGTTCATGAGAAACCTGTGCGCTCGTTACACGACACACAGTAAACCACCAAAACGGTGGTCTTGCCGGAATTCAGACCGGCTCTGCTTGTTGTTCGACAGCCGGCGCGGGGAAAAGTGGCGGGAGCAGACGCACTTCTCGTTGCGGATACGGTATGCCAATGCCTGCAGCCTTGAATCGGCGCCACACTTCCATGTTGATCTCGGAAGTGATGGCTAGCGTACCCTCCTGCGGGTCTGCAATCCAGCATCCCAGTCGCAGGTCGATGCCATTGTCGCCAAAACCGGTCAGATAGGCCCTCGGAGGCGGATCGGCAAGCACTCGCGGTTGCCCCGCCGCCACGGCGACAAGAATTTGCAGCGCCTGATCGAGATCCGCATCGTAGCCCACCTGAAACGCGAGCGGCAGCGCTACCTGGGTATCGGTGAAGGTCTCGTTCTGCACCACGGAACTCACCAGCACCTCATTTGGCACGATGGATTCGATGCCGTTCGGCGCCCTGATCACCGTATAGCGGGTAGTGATCTCCTTGACCACGCCACGCTCGGCGCCGACTGAAATCAGGTTACCGATACGCAAAGAGCGATCAATCAGGATGATAAAACCTGATACATAGTTTGCGGCAATCTTCTGCAGGCCGAAACCGAGACCGACCCCCAGCGCACCGCCGAACACCGACAGCGTGGTGAGATTGATGCCGACCATTGGCAAGGCGACGAGGAAGGCGACCAGCGTCAACAGTGCTCGCGTTGCCCGTGTCAGCACCAGCCGAACGCTGGCATCGATCCCCTTTGCAGCCGCCATCCGTCGTTCGAGCACCCCCGCCAGCCACATGGCGACGAGCAAGGTCAGCAGGACCATCGTCACCCCCTTCATCAGGGTCCAGGCCGACAGCTTCTGCCCGCCGAGGATGATCGACATCGAGTCCAGACCCGCGATCACTTCGGGCAACCAGCCCAGGATGTAGAGTGCCACCACGCTCCAGACCACTGCCGAGAAAAACTTTTCCAGCACACCCAGCCAGCTTGTGCGACCAACTGCCTGCCGCAGCGTGAATACAATGAAGCGGACCACTGCCAGCGAGGTCAGCAAGGGCACAGCCAGGTTGAGCAGATGGACGGGTTGATAGCGCGCCAGCACACCCCGCGCGGCAACCACCAGCAGCAGGGCGGACAATGGGAACAGCACGCGCTTGGCGCCATGCTGTCCGAAGCGCCGAGCCGCGTTGAACAGCTCAGGATCGAGCTTCAGCAAGCGCCGGTCCCAAGCCTGCTGGATGAACCAGCCCACAGCAAGGGCACAGACAATCACGGCGAGCTGACGCAACATGGCAGCCTGCCCGAGGCCTTCCCATGCACGCATGATGTTCTCGGCCAGTGCGACCAGATTGGGACCTTGCTGCATGTTCACGGCTTCCAGGGGAGACGATGAACCGGCGTCGCTTGAGCACGATGGCGTCGCCAGTTGTCACGATAACTGCGTGCGAGCGGACAATGCGCACGCATCACCAGCAGATTCTCCGCGTTCCGGTTGTTGGCCGACCAGGTGAAATTGTATGAACCGGTAACCACGGTACAGCCCGGCCCCTCCGCATCGGCAATGACTACCTTGTTGTGTGCTGCGCGATAACGGGTTTCGAAGGCCACCGGCACGCCCCCTGCCAGAAGCCGGGGCACGGCATTGCCGCGCGCGCGCCGGTTCATGCCAGCGTCGGCGAGCACCTCCACCCGCACTCCACGCCGGTGTGCCGCAACCAAGGCATCGGCAAACTTGCGGTTGGTAAAGGCATAGGCCTGCACCAGCAGGCTGTGGCGGGCCTTGCTCACCACATCGAGCAACAGCTTCTCCGGATCGTCCCAGGGCGAGAAGGCAAGTTCGATTTCGCCCTGGGCACGGAACGTCTGTGATGCGGAGGCGCTGCCAGCCAGTCCAACTAACAATAAGGTCTGCACTACCGCCAGCGCTGTGCGCCGCCAGCCATCACGCATCGGCAGCAGCGGGGGCGGAGGGAATACGTTCGAGCACCGCAGCGAAGAAGCCGTCGGTATTGTGCTCATGTGGCGACAGACGCAAGCGCTCGCCGGTGGCCAGCGTTACGCCCTGGTGTTCGAGCACGTCCTGGGCGGATACCGCCTTGAATGCCGGATTCGCGGCCAGAAAAGCGTCAACCACGGCATCGTTTTCTTCGGCGAGCAGGCTGCAGGTTGCATAAACCAGGCGTCCGCCGGGCCGCACGAGTCGCGCTGCAGCGGCCAGGATGGAGCGCTGCTTTACGACCATTTCATCCACCGACTCGGGAGTCTGGCGCCACTTCAGGTCGGGGTTGCGGCGCAGGGTACCCAGCCCGCTGCAGGGGGCGTCCACCAGCACCCGGTCGGCCTTGCCTGCGAGGCGCTTCACCTTGGCATCGTTTTCATGCGCGATCAGCACCGGATGCACGTTCGACAGTCCCGAACGCGCCATTCTCGGCTTGAGCTTGGCCAGACGCTTCTCCGACACGTCGAAGGCATACAGACGCCCCATCGAGCGCATCATCGCGCCCAGCTGCAGGGTCTTGCCGCCGGCGCCGGCACAGAAATCCACCACCAGTTCGCCGCGCTTGGGCTGAACCAGCAAGCCAAGGAGCTGACTGCCTTCGTCCTGAACCTCGAAGCCGCCCTCGAGAAACAGCGGATACTTCTGCAGCGCGGGCTTGCCCGCAAGGCGGATCCCTTGCGGCGACAGCGTACACGCTTCACCCGCAAAGCCGTCTGCGTTGAGCTTCGCGAGCACGGCATCGCGGTCGCCCTTGAGCACGTTCACTCGCAGGTCGAGCGGC
>Ga0172382_10005433_pt1 | contig 19000 bp, 13 predicted proteins | sample Leawel138RmetaG_FD_122245 | JGI IMG/M metagenome (GOLD analysis project Ga0172382, IMG submission 122245) | Leachate microbial communities from a municipal landfill in Southern Ontario, Canada - Leachate well 138R metaG | ecosystem: Engineered > Solid waste > Landfill > Unclassified | place...
ATATCCTCAAATACAAACATTTTTTTCTTAATTTCTTCCGCCAAATCAACATCCCGCAGCTCTAATGTTTCCATTATATTTTTTTCAGTACCTCTGTCAACTGAATTTAAAATATCGACAATTGCCTGAATACCCCCGGCTAAAGTATAGTCCTGGCTCATCATTGTTGAAAGTTTTCTTTCCAATACTTTTTCTATCTCTTTAATTATTTCCGGAGAAGTCCTATCCATAAGGGCTATTCTACGTGCAACATCTGCCTGTTTCTCTTGGGGCAGAGAAGATAATATTACAGATGATTGTTGCGGTCTCAAATAAGATAAAATAAGTGCTATTGTTTGAGGATGTTCCCCTTGAATAAAATTTAATAACTGTGCCGGATCTGCTTTTCTCACAAAATCAAAAGGTCTGACCTGCAATGAAGCAGTTAATCTATTTATTACCTCCAAAGCTTGCTGGTTTCCCAAAGCTCTTTCCAAGATTTCTTTTGCATAAGCAATACCACCTTCCGATATATACTCCTGCGCCAGACAAATTTGATAAAACTCATCTAAAACCTCTTCTTTTTCATTAGGTGTTACTGTTCTCATATTAGCTATTTCTAAAGTCAGCTGTTCAATATCTTCTTCTTTTAGATGCTTAAACACTAATGCCGATTTGTCCGGTCCGATTGCTATTAAAAGTATTGCTGCTTTTTCAATACCGGATAAACCTTTCCCATATTTATTCATACAGCCACCTCTATTCTTCGCTTAACCAAGTTTTTAACAATTGTGCCACTTGCTCTGGCTTTTGTGTTACAAACTTTTCTATTTTTTTCTTTATTGCATTCTTTTCATCCAAACCTATATCGCTGACATCTTCCATTTCAGTCATCATAGTTAATACCGCTTCCGTCTTGACACCTTCTGTCACTTCTTTTTTTCTTCTCAAAAGTAAAATCCCGGGTATAGTTAAAATTAATAATGCAGCAGATGCAAAACCTATGGCCTTAATCAATCTATTCCTGTTTTCTATTGCCTCCCCTATTTTGGCAATTTCAATCTGTTCCTTCAAAGATGTATCAAAATCCATGGCTTTGACAATGATTTTATCTTCTATGTTTATTTCTTCCCTTATGCTTTCTTGTCTTTTTACCAAACCTTTCATTGCCGTAATGACTAATTGCTCCGCATCTTTTAGATGAGCCTCTGATATTCCATACTCACCCTCTTCTTTTATTTCTCTTATTATCTCATCATAGCTTTTCTTTCTATTTTCTTTTAGCAGTTTTCTTCTTTCGGCTTCTTGCTTTATCTTATAATCCGAATCTATTAATACTGATAATGAAAAGTCTTCAATATGACCTTGCTCCTTAATTAATTGAGTTTTAGTCTCACTTATCTCATAATTAAATATTTCTCTTTCTTCTTTATATTCGGATTTTGAACCTTCTAATTCGGGATATGCGGGTATTTCCTCAATATTACTGTCAGTACCCGGTATGCCGCCTTCATCTTCACTTTCCCAAGTTTTCTCATAGGTCTCTTTACTTCTGACTACGCCGGTATTTTCTTCCGTATCGGCAGGTTCGTATTCAATTTTATTTTTAACTTCACTATCAAAATTTAGTTTTATAGTTGCCATTACATTTACATTATTAATCCCAAATACAGGTTCCAATAATTTTTTAACACTGTTTTGTACGCCAAGTCTAATAGATTCTTGTATATCATGCTGTCTTCCCACTTGAGCGCTAATGGCTAAACCTTCATCAGTTTTTAAAGATCTGCCTGTATCGTCAATTATGGAAATATTATCAGGATGTAACCCTTTAACACCTTTAGAAACATATTGTACAATACCGTTAACTTGTAAAGGATCAAATGATAGGTAGCCGGGTTTCATTTTTACAATAATACTTGCACTTGAATCCAATCTGTTAGATTCCAAAATGAAAACATTATCGTCCGGAATAAACAAATTTACTTGAGCCCATTCAACCCCTTCCAATGACTTAATACCGTTGGCAATGCTTTTTTGCATATATAAAAGCCATTTTTGCTTTTTGTCCTCAGTCGTTTCATTAAAAGAAGATTTAAGCATTTCGGGAATTGTAAAGTCATTAGCAGGCAATCCTTCCATCGCCAACATAATTCTTGATTCGTCTATTTTATCTTTGGGTACTTTAATCGTAGTTCCGTCTACCTTCACAGGAATGTTAAATTCCTTCAGCTTATCACGGATTAAACCGGCATCCTTGGCTTCCAAATTAGGATATAAAACATCATACCTTTGAATGGCTGTGAATATTCCGATAAATACAATTAACAAAATAGAAATAATTGAGATAATTAAAATAGTAATTTTTTGATTCTTTTCTAATCCGCTCCATAACTCTTTTATACTATTCTTTAATTTATTGATAAGCTCTCCCATTTAAACACCTCATATATTAAACAGTCATTCTCATAATTTCATTATAAGCATCTAAAATTTTGTTTCTAATCTGCATAGTAAACTGTAAGGCCAATTCCGCCTTCTGAGATGCAATAACTACTTGATGAACATTTTCCACTTGTCCCAAGGCTAATCTTTCGTTCCATTCCTCTGAGTTAAGAAGTAACTGATTTACTTCATTTAAACTTTTATTCAGTATATCGCTAAAAGATGATTTAGTTGTATCCTGAACAAGAATCAAAGGTTTATTAGGAATATTAGTAGGATTGCTTCCATCCAGTAAATCTATTTTCAATATTATCCCCTCCTGCTATATTCGTCCTATATCAAGAGCTTTCATTATAATGCTTTTGGTTGAATTAATAGATGTAATATTCGCATCATAAGCCCTGGTAGCAGATATCATATTAACCATTTCAATCATAATATCTACATTTGGCATCTTCACATAACCTCTTTCATCCGCATCCGGATGTCCCGGGTTATAAACCATCTTAAAATCTGATTTATCTTCAATAACTGCTGTAGCCTTGACTCCGCCTTTATTAAATCTGGTTAATTCACTATTAAGATAACTGCTAAACGGCAGTTTTTTATCTTCTTGAAACACCACTACCTGTCTTCTGTAGGGAGTACCGTTAGCTGTCCTTGTAGTATTTGCATTTGCTATATTCTTTGAAATAATATCCATCCTAAGTGTTTCCGCTGTTAATGCTGAAGCACTTATATTGATAGAATCGAAAAAACTCATAATTATCTCCTCCCTTCATTTATGGCTTGTTTAATGATGCTCAGTTCTTTTGTTAATTGGTTTGCCACAATATTGTAACTCATAGTATTCTTAGCCAGTTCCGCATTCTCAATATTTATATCTACATTATTGCCGTCTTTTCTCATAGAGGTACTTTCATCCCTAAAGGCTAAAGGAGCAACTAAATCTTTTCTGTCTTTACCAATAGGAATAAATCTAGGATTTTTCACTATAGTTCCAATTGAAAATTTACTTTTCTCTTTATCCAAGTAATCGTCAAATTTAATATCGTATCTTTTATAACCCGGAGTATTTGCATTAGCAATATTTTTGGATATAAGTTCATTTCTAGCCCAAAAATAATCTAATGATTTTGATAAATTATTCATTGAATCTTTGATTTTAGAAATCATGATAAATCATCACCTTTAATAAAATTTCTTTAAAAATATATTATTCGACATATATCGCATTTATCCTTTTAATTATACTATAATTAAGCTTATTTGACTATTTTTCCGCATTTTTCTTTTTTATTTCCTTTAATACATGTTACAGTTCAGACACCGTAAATATTTATACTTTTATTGGAGATTATTAATATTTGATTAAGATTGCGTTGCGGAAAGGCTTAGAATCTGTTAGCACAGTGGTGGATTAGTTGCGTCAACTGTTTGAGCGAAGCGAGTTTTGGCGCAACCCGTAACAAGTTTACGGATTGTTAGTCTCGGAACCCAGCAATCGAATCAAATATAATAAGCTGATTATCAAAAACAGTTAAAGCGTGAACAGTAATTAATACACATATTTAAAAAAAGAAAGTAAATCACTAACTTTTACTTTCTTTTAATATTTATTTAATTAATTTTTTTTTATTAATTAAATTTTTTTAATTCTTCCAACAACTTATCGTTTAATACTTTAATATGTGTTCCTTTCATTCCTAAAGATCTGGATTCCACGATACCGGCACTTTCAAATTTTCTCAATGCATTTACTATTACTGATCTGGTTATTCCTGCACGGTCTGCGACTTTGCTCGCAATTAACAGTCCTTCAGTTCCTCCTAATTCTTTAAAAATATGCTCTATTGCTTCCAGTTCAGAATATGATAACGTTCCTATGGCCATTTGCACTACAGCTTTTTTCCTTGCTTCTTCTTCTATTTCTTCCTGTTTCGCCCGTAAAATTTCCATTCCGACAACCGTAGCACAGTATTCCAATAGAACAAGATCTTCTTCTTCAAATTCTATATCAAATTTCCCAATTATCATTGTCCCGAGTCTCTCTCCGCTTCCATGTACCGGTACAACAGTAGTATATTTATAATCCATTTCACATACTTTAGTATTATCAACTACACAATATTTATCATCTTTTTTGATATTTACTTGGGTATCTGTTATTGATAGAATATATTTGTTGTATTCTTCATTAAGCTTTTTATCTGCTAATATTTCATTTTTTATTACATCGCAGTCCATTTCCTTGCATAATCCAAAACCCAAAACTTTTCCCTTTTTACTGGTTATATACACATTAGCATTTAATACTTTACTAATAATATTGCATAATTCATCAAAAGGTACCGGCTGATAACCGGAGCTTTGCAATACTTTATTTACTTTCCTTACTCGTTCCAGTAATGTTTGGCACATGCTAATCCTCCTCTTCAAATAATGTACTTACTAATATCTTTATCTTTAATATCATTTATAAGCATTTTTTTAACATAATCGCGATCAATCATAAAGCTTTTTTCTATCCCTTCCGATGCATTAAACGATAATTCTTCAAAAAGCTTTTCCATAACCGTATATAACCGTCTGGCACCTATGTCTTCCGATTCTTCGTTCATAAATACGGCAATTTCAGCAATTTCATTAATAGCGTCCTCTTTAAAATCAATATTTATACCTTCTGTTGACAGCAGGGCTTTATATTGCTTGGTTAAAGCATTTTGGGGTTTTTGTAATATTTCAACAAAATTATCTTTTGTTAAGCTGCTCAATTCCACCCTTACAGGAAATCTTCCTTGTAATTCAGGTATTAAATCTGATACTTTAGCTATGTGGAATGCCCCCGCAGCAATGAATAACATATGGTCTGTTTTGACAGGTCCATATTTAGTAAGAACTGTACTGCCTTCTATAATAGGCAAAATATCTCTTTGCACACCTTCTCTTGAGACATCCGGACCGCTTGAATATCCTTTCCCTGCAATTTTATCTATTTCATCAATAAAAACAATTCCTCTATTTTCTGCTCTTTTTACCGCTTCATCGACTACATTATCCATATCTATTAGTTTTTGTGCTTCTATCTGAGTAAAAATTTTGATAGCTTCTTTTATTGTGACCTTCCTCTTTTTAGTCTTCTTGGGGAAGATATTACCAAACATGTCTTGGAAATTAATGCTCATTTGCTCAAATCCTAAACCTGAAAGCATATCTATAGTTGATAAGGAGTTGTCCTCAACCTCAATTTCTATAATTTCCTTATCAAGTTCTCCTGCCCTTAATTTTTCTTTAACATAAAACCTGTTTGATTTTATATTTTCGTCTTCTTGAGCATTATCTTCAGAGTTTTCCTCTTTAGCATCATAATTAAATAAGGTTTCAAAAGGATTCCTAATTCTTGACAGCTTCCCAGGCAGTGGAATAAGTATCTCTGTGACTCTATCTAAGGCCATATCATGAGCCGTATCTTTAACATCTTCTATTTTTTCCGTTTTAACCATCCTTATAGACATCTCAATAATGTCTCTGACAATAGAATCCACATCTCTGCCTACGTAGCCCACCTCCGTAAACTTTGTAGCCTCAACCTTTACAAATGGGGCGTTTACTAATTTAGCCAGTCTTCTGGCTATTTCCGTTTTACCTACTCCGGTAGGACCAATCATTAAGATATTTTTAGGAGTGATTTCTTCCCTTATATCATCAGGAAGTAAATTTCTTCTATATCTATTTCTTAAAGCTACAGCTACTGATTTTTTTGCACTTTCTTGACCTATTATATACTTGTTTAGTTCATTTATTATTTGACTTGGAGTTAATTCAACCATAATAACCTCCTAAATCTCTTCTACAATAATATTATTATTTGTATAAACACAAATGGAAGCAGCTATTCTCAGTGCTTCTTCCACTATTTCTCTTGGTTTCAATTCGGTGTTATAATATAAAGCTTTTGCCGCAGCTATGGCATAGTTGCCTCCCGAACCGACTGCTACAACACCTTCATCCGGTTCAATCACTTCTCCGCTACCGGATACAATCAAAATATTTTCATTATCAAGAGCTATAAGCATAGCTTCCAAGTTTTTAAGAATTTTATCCCTTCTCCATTCTTTTGCTAATTCTACTGCCGCTCTTTTTAGATTTCCACTGTATTGTTCAAGTTTTTCTTCAAATTTTTCAGATAAAGTAAAAGCATCTGCAACTGATCCTGCAAATCCTACTAAAACTTTACCGTTATGTAATTTTCTAATTTTTCTGGCAGTGGATTTTATTATTGTATTCTGACCTAAGGTTACTTGTCCGTCACCTGCTATTGCACTTTTACCGTCCTTTATAACAGCTACTATAGTTGTTCCCATAAACATATAACAATTCCTCCAATATCCTTGCTTTTGAAAATTCAAAATAATCTAACATCTTTACAATGAAATCGTAACATAATGATAATTCTTATTCAACTATATGCAATATTTCTTAAAAACTTTTTTAAGTCTCCAATGGCAATGTTCGAATAATATAAATTTTTTTCTTGTTTTGATTTAAACCTTTTATTTAACGGCTCGAATAAACCAAAGTTTATATTCATCGGCTGAAAATTTTTAATGCTTCTATCTGTAATATATGCACTTAAACTTCCATGTGCCGTTGTTCTTGGAAAAACAATAGGAGAAAGATCTTTTATCGTATGCATCATATTTAAACCGGCAATCAATCCGGAAGCAGTTGATTCAACGTAACCTTCCACTCCCGTTATTTGTCCCGCAAAAAACAGTTTTTTATTATTAATGGTCTGAAAGGTTGGCTCTAAAACTTTAGGTGAGTTTATAAAAGTATTCTTATGCATGACACCAAATCTAACAAACTCGGCATTCTCCAATCCCGGTATCAAGGAAAAAACTTTTTTTTGGTCATCCCATTTTATATTTGTCTGAAACCCCACCATATTGTATAGTGTTCCTTCTTGGTTATCTTGTCTTAATTGTACAACAGCATAAGGTTCTTTATTATTTTTCGGATCTATGATTCCTTTAGGTTTTAATGGCCCAAAAAGTAATGTTTTTTCTCCCCTTCCTGCCATAACTTCAACGGGCATACAGCCTTCGAAAACTACCTCTTTTTCAAATGTCTTTAATGGTATTCTTTCAGCTTTTATAAGTTCATTGTAAAAGGTAGTATATTGTTCCTTTTCAAAGGGACAATTTATATAATCATTTTCCCCTTTTCCGTATCTTGATGCTTTAAAGGCAATGTCCATATCTATGGATTCGTAGGTTACAATAGGAGATGCGGCATCATAAAAATATAAATATTCTTCTCCTAAATATTCTTTAATATTTTTTGAAAGTCTGTCAGAGGTCAAAGGGCCTGTCGCGATAATAACATATTCATCTTTTGGTATTTCAGTTATTTCTTTTTCTATTATTTCAATATTTTCATCAGCTTTAATAAGAGAAGTTATTTCTTTAGAGAATTCAATTCTGTCAACAGCAAGTGCTCCGCCGGCAGGTAAAGCATTATTATCAGCGCATTTAATGATTAAAGAATCCAGTATCCTCATTTCTTCTTTCAGCAAACCGACGGCATTCTCCAATCTATTTGACCTTAAAGAATTGCTGCAGACTAATTCGGCAAAATAACCGGTATGATGTGCAGGAGTCATTTTATAGGGTCTCATTTCATACAATTGTACCTTAATACCTAATCTTGACAATTGCCAAGCAGCTTCACATCCGGCCAATCCTGCACCTATAATTTTAACCGTTTTCATTGACTTCACACCTTTTATTTCTTTTCTTTTCTTTCATAGTCACAATTTTCATTGATACATTTATAAAGACTGTTCTTTCCTCTGCCTTTCTTTACAAGAATATCTCCGCACTTAGGACATTTTTCGTCAGTCGGCTCATCCCAAGTCACAAAATCACATTTAGGATAATTGCCGCAACCATAGAATGTCCTTCCTTTTTTTGTTTTTCTTACAACTAAATCACCTTTGCATTTTGGGCATTTAATCCCTATAGTCTTTAATATAGGCTTAGTATTTCTACAATCTGGGAACCCTGGACATGCAAGGAACTTTCCAAATCTACCCATCTTTATTACCATATTTCTACCACATAATTCACAAATCTCGTCACTTACTTCATCTTCAATTTTTATTTTACCGATAGACTCTTCCGCTTTTTTTAAAACAGCCTCAAAAGGGGGATAAAATCTTTTAATTAAATCCACCCACTCTTTTTCTCCTTCAGCAACATCGTCCAGCTCTTTTTCCATATTAGCAGTAAATTCCACATTAATTATATCATTAAAATATTCAACAAGAAGATCCGTTATAGTTATACCAAGTTCTGTCGGTACAAGAAACTTTTTTTCTTTTATAATATATCCTCTTGCTAATATAGTTGAAATTGTAGGAGCGTAAGTGCTTGGCCTACCAATACCCCTTTCCTCCAATATTTTTACTAAAGTTGCTTCCGTATATCTAAGAGGTGGCTCAGTAAAATGTTGTGTAGGGATTAACTTTTTCAGTTTTAATTTTTCCCCTTCTTCTATATCAGGCAGTATAACATTATCTTCTTTTTCATCCTTGCCTTCTTCATAGACCTTGAGAAAACCTTGAAATTTCAAACTACTTCCTGTAGCTTTAAAAGTATAATCACCGGCACTTATATCAATATTTACAGTGTCATATAAAGCCGGTTGCATTTGACTGGCAATAAACCTTTCCCAAATCAATTTATATAGTCTGAATTGATCTTTGGAAAGAGAATTTTCTATAATATTCGGCACCCTTGTTACTGAAGTTGGCCTTATACCTTCATGGGCATCCTGTATTTTATTGCCTGACTTAGGCTTAACATAACTTCTCTTATAATATTTTTCTCCATATTCACCAATGATAAACTTTCTCGCTTCATTTTTAGCTTCTTCCGATATCCTGATAGAATCAGTCCTTATATAACTGATTAAACCTACGTCACCTTCACCCTTGATGTTAAGACCTTCATACAATTGTTGAGCTATTACCATGGTTTTTTTTGTAGAGAAACCTAATTTTTTATAGGCCTCTATCTGCAGACTGCTTGTGGTAAAAGGCAAAGGCGGATGCTTCCTTTTCTCTCCTCTCTTTACCTTTTCTACTATATAATCCTTATCCTCCAATCCTTGAAGAATCCTTTGCATTTCCGCTTCACTTTTTATTTCTACTTTTTTATTGTTTTGCCCATAAAATTTTGCATCTATTAACTTATTGCTCTTGAATTGAAAAAGCTTGGCTAAAAGATTCCAGTACTCTTTCGGAACAAAGGCCTTTATCTCTTTCTCTCTATCGCAAATCAATTTTACTGCAACTGACTGTACCCGTCCGGCACTTAATCCCTTTTTAACTTTTTTCCAAAGTAAAGGACTTATTTTATAACCGACTAGTCTATCAAGCACTCTCCTCGCCTGTTGTGCATCTACCAAATCCATATTGATTTCTCTGGGATTTTTTATAGCATTTTGTACCGCAGTTTTTGTAATTTCATTAAATTCTACTCTATATACATCTTTATCTTTCATACTTAGAATTTTAGATAAATGCCACGATATGGCTTCACCTTCTCTATCAGGGTCGGTAGCAAGAAAAATTTTTTCACTGTTCTTTGCCTCTTTTTTTAATTTTTCTAAAACCTGTCCCTTACCCCTAATAGTAATATATTTAGGCTCAAAATTATTCTCTGTGTCAATACCAAGTTGACTTTTTGGTAAATCTCTAATATGCCCCATAGTAGCTTCCACTTTATATTTAGAACTCAAAAACTTCTTGATTGTTTTTACTTTAGTCGGTGATTCTACTATTATTAAAGACGTTTTCATTATCCTCACCTCTTTTATGTGTATTTTATATTTTACCTATTGCTACTCATAGATATAATAAATACTGCGATTCTGATAATACTTTATAAACTATAAAAAACACCATCAATTTGTTTTACAATACCTTGAATTTCTAACAGAGTTATAGAAGACAAGATTTTTGAAGATTCTACCGATGGTAATTCATCAATTATCTTATCTAATGTCATACCGGAATCTTTTAACAAGTTAAATATTTTAATCTCTGTTTCATCGACTAATGCCCTCTTTTTATTTATAACAATTTCTCCAAAACCATAGTACTCTTCTAATATATCCGAAATTGAATCCGTGAGCTTGGCCCCGTTTTTTATCAATTCATTTGTGCCTTTGCTATTAGGAGAGTTTATATTCCCCGGTATTGCAAATACATCCCTTCCTTGTTCCAATGCAAAATCTGCAGTTATAAGGGAACCGCTTCTTTTATTTGCTTCTACTATCAAAACTCCTTTAGACAAACCGCTTATTATTCTATTTCTTGCAGGAAAATTCTGCGGCAATGCATTATAACCTAATGGATATTCAGATACAATTGCTCCTTTTTTTATTATTTCTTTGGCTAAATTCAATCCGCTGCTGGGATAAACATGATTCAAACCACAGCCAAAAACAGCTATTGTTCTTCCCCCGGCTTTTAACGCTCCTTTATGTGCTGATGAATCAATTCCCAACGCCATACCGCTAACAACTGTAAAACCTGCTTCAGCTAATTCTTTGCCAAATTGAAAAGCTGTTTTTAACCCATATTCCGTCGCTTTTCTTGATCCGACAACAGCAAAAGAATTAAAATCTTCTTCAACTATTTCTCCTTTTATATACAATACCGGCGGCGGATCATAAATGTTTCTCAGATTATCAGGATACTCAGAATCGTTTACAGTACAAACCGATATATTGCTACTTTTTAATTTGCTTATATAATTATCTATTTTACTTATATCTCTTTTTGCTGTTATTAAATCTATTGTATCATTATTGATTATATTTGATTCTTCCAATTCTTTTTTACTGCATTTAAAAACCTTCTCGGCATTACCAAAGTATTCCACCAACTGATGATATTTTCTGGAACCTATTGTTGGAAGCCCGGAAAGCCAAATGCAATACTTTTTATCCTTCATATCATACCTCTTTTTTTTATATGTAAAAAAGCTTGCTTATGAAATAATATCACATATATTATAATAATGTAATAAAAACAAATGTCAAAATTTTTATAAGAAAAATTTATTTTTAGAAGGTAAAATCGTTTTTCTAGGGAATATATATATTTATTACTGACATTAGGAGCGTTTTAATGATATATAAAGTACATTCTTGTTCGATTTATGGAATAAACGGTTATATTGTAAATGTAGAAATTGACTTATCAAATGGATTACCCGGTTTTGATATTGTCGGATTGCCTGATGCCACTATAAAAGAGTCCAAAGAAAGAGTAAGAGCGGCAATTAAAAACTCAAGTTTTCAATTCCCGACAAAACGTATCACAATCAACCTCGCACCTGCAGATATAAAAAAAGAAGGTTCGGTTTTTGACTTGGCTATAGCTGCAGGCATACTGGGTGCTAATATGTTTTTCCCCGATGACAATATAGATAGGACCATATTTTTGGGAGAACTTTCATTGGATGGAAGCGTAAAAGGAATCAAAGGAATCCTGCCTATGTGCATAGAAGCCAAAAAAAATGGCTTTGCGCAGGTCATAATATCCAATGAAAATGCAAAAGAAGCTGCTTTGGTTAAGGAACTGTCTGTATTCCCGGTTAGAGACTTAAACGAAATGGTAGACTTTCTAAACAATACAGAAATAATTAAACCTGCGGTCAGTGACATGAACAATCTTATACTAAATCCTATTGATGATTTTGATTTCAAAGATGTCAAAGGTCAGCATACGGTTAAAAGAGCTTTGGAAATAGCGGCGGCAGGGTCCCATAATATCATGATGATCGGTCCGCCCGGTTCAGGTAAAACTATGTTGGCAAGAAGAGTTCCGTCTATACTCCCGGATATGACATTTGAAGAAAGCCTTGAAGTTACAAAAATATATAGTGTGGCAGGTTTATTAAAAGAAAATGAAAACTTAATTACAAATAGGCCTTTCAGGTCACCTCATCATACTATTTCGGCTGCTTCTCTCACAGGCGGGGGAAGAATCCCCAGACCCGGCGAAGTTTCCCTGTCTCACCACGGTGTGTTGTTTCTTGATGAAATGCCGGAATTTCCAAAACATGTGCTGGAGGTTCTAAGACAACCGCTGGAAGATGAATGTGTAACTATATCCAGAGTTAATGGAACAGTTACATTTCCTGCAAAATTTATGATGATTTCTTCAATAAACCCCTGTCCCTGCGGTTTTTTCGGTGATGAAAGCGGCAGATGCAACTGCACTGCTTCTCAAATTAAAAATTATATGGGAAAGATATCCGGACCCTTAATGGACAGGATAGATTTGCAAGTAGAGGTAAAAGCATTAAAATTTCATGATTTAGACGAGACATCAAAATCAGAAAGTTCTGAATCTATTAGAAAACGTATTAACATTGCCAGACAAATACAATTGGAAAGATATAATAACCAAGGAATCTTTTCAAATTCTCAACTTAAACCAAAACATATGAGTAAATACTGCAAGATCAGTAAAGCTGAAAAAAACTTACTTAAAGAAGCTTTTGATAAATTTAATCTAAGCGCAAGAGCGTACAACAGAATCTTGAAGGTAGCCAGAACAATTGCGGATTTGGAAGATTGCGGAAACATAAAAATCCATCATATAGCTGAAGCAATACAACATAGAATCCTAGATAAAAAATATTACTTTTGATCCTTGTTTAAAAAGGTATCGTTATTTTAACCAACCAAAATCTTCTATCCCCAGCCAATAATCTTTATATTTTGCGGTTACCGTATTTTTATCCTTTGTAATCAATTTTAAATCAAAAGTTATGGTATAGTTCTTATAGTAATATTGTTTTTCCTTACCATCTCTGTCGAGAAATATCCTTTCAAATTCATCTGCCTTATTCTGATAACTTGTATATGTTGTTGATTTAGGGTCAATAAAAATAATTTTATATTTAGTTCCGTCAACTAACCAAAATACATAGTCCGGATAGAACCTTTTATATTTGTTATTTGCTTTATCATAGTATTCCATATAAAAACGGTCTATATTTTCTACAATCTTACTAAACATCCATTTACTTTTTACTTCATTTGTTTCTAAATACTTTATTAAATTTTTTAAAAAAATGACTTCGCTTTCTACTTTTATAATATTTTTAATGTATTCAACTTTCTCATCCTTTGAATAAATTAAAGGAATATAATAGTGTTTTGCAATTCTTTTTATTATTATTTTTTGTTCATTTTTAATAAAGCTTTCTTCATCTTTACTTTTCACTAACTCAATTGCTTCATCAAAACTAATTTCAGCATTTTTATACTTCGTTTCTATTTCTTGTTTGCTCAGGTTTCTGTAATTCCTTACATTATTTATTTTATCTTCAATTTTTTTGATTTCATGTTCATTAAAATTAATGACTTTTATATGTTTAAAATGTTTTATTTCATCAGTCAAAATTTTAACATTATTGACAACTTTATTTTTAACATTTACGTGATTAACTAGATCTTTAAGAAGCATGTTATAATCATTAAAGTATTTTTGCTGTTTTGTTTCAAATAAGGATTCATCGCTTATTTTTTTATTCAGAAGTTCATATGTTGTTTCATTTACTCCGGTTTTTAGCATAAAAACATTTTTATCAATAGATGTAAAGTAATCCTTTAGCTTGGTCTTACTTTCATTAGAAATACCATAACGAGCGATATCTTCACGCTCCTCTGCTTCCATAAAAACCGGCATTAATAAATCAAATGGCTTCTTATTGCTTTCAAATATATTTATTTCATGTTCTTCAAAAACTTTTTGTTCATCTATTGTATCCAGGACAGTTTCTACTCCTTTTCTGTCTGTCGCATAAACAAATAAGGTTTCCAATAAATTGCTTTTATTAACATCCTTCAAAGGTAATCTTTTTCTGAGCCTTCTATAAGGTTCTATTCTTATACCTCTCCCTAAGGCTTGCAATACATACTTTTTAGCATCACTGCCACCAATATTAATGAAATTTATAACATTAGGCCTGTTGCTGTCCCAACCTTCATAAAAGCCTCTGCTACCTAATAAAATATTGATATTTTCATCTCTGTTAATATTTTTAAAATAGTTCCTTGTCTCATAGCTCTTTATATAAGAATAATTGTCTCCGAGCTTCTCTCTCTGAAACTTGTCTGCGTCACCGATTTTAATTAATGCAAATGGGTTTTCAGATGTTTCAAGTTTTAATACCAATTCTTTTCCTTCTTCACCTTCAAGAATCTCAATTTTACCACCTGTTTTAGCATTAAATATATTTGTCAGTAAGTCTTTCATAGTAATATCGGAAATTAATTTTAATTTAAAATCACATTTTTCATCTCCAAATACATATGATTTATACTGAAAATCACTTTTCAATTCTACTTTGGTTTCATAAAATAAATCATTGTCCATATTTCCCACGGCTATTTCTTCTAATTTCTTAAAAAATAAAAGTAAATCCGATTCATCTGTATTGATAGTGTTAACTAAGGTAAGCATCAATGGGTTATGATACATACCTTCCCTTTTTGCCTTTTTTATCGTTGCGAGTGTTATTAAAGATTTTAATACCTGCTTTTGTTTTTCACGCTCATTGAAATCATCAATTTGATTTCTAAAATTGAAGTATGATTCACTCAAGTATATGTTTTTTCCGTATCCGTCTTTAATAAATTTTTCTAAATTATAATTATAACAAGTAGTAGCATAGTCTATGGCATCTGTAAAAGTGGCAGAAAAGTTAAATAAGAAACCATTTCTGGACAAAATACTAATGTAATCCTGAATTGCAGAAGTTCCGGTTTCGCCTCTATGTGCCTCGTCCAGAAGTACGTACCAATTTCCATTATTATCATAATCTTTAAAATCCAGAATATTTTCTTTCCTTTCGTCTCTAATCAAATCACTTCTATAATAATAAATTTTGATACTTTTAAGTAAAGTTTTATAAAATTTATCCTCTTCATAATCTTTTAAATCCACTAATTCTATAGGAATTTCTTTGTCTCTATTGTAATCAAAAACCTCATTTTTGAATTGTTCGATTAAATCTTTTCTTGGAAGAAGAAGCATAATGTCTTTTTCCGGTATTAAACCTTTCCACTGCAGGTAATTTAGATATTCTATAGTTTTTATCAATACCATTGATTTACCGCTTCCTGTTGCCATCCAAAATGCTACTCTGTTAAAGAAGTTATATCCGGCTATAAATGTATTATCTTCTTTGATTATAGGTTCATAATAATTGAGAAATAATGAAAATCTTTTGTTTGTCAATCCACGCCTTTTATCTATCCGTCTTTCAAATTCATATACATTAAACGAGCCATCTTCCATTCCTAAATCTACACAATTTGAAAAAAGAGTTTCTTTACCATTATCTGAAGTATAATAACTGTATAAAACCTTAGCTAAATTTACAATCGCATTTTCCTGATATGAGAACAGCTTCTTATCATGTGAAAACCCGGTAATATTTGGTATGCACCATTCTCCTAGATCATAATATGATATGCCTTCTGCAAATCTTTCAAAGTATGTTTTAGCCACATCTATTCCCCCCACCAAAACAAGGATTTAGCTAGTTGTATAAATTTTATTTTTTCTTCCTTTGACATATGGGCAAAATCAATATTAATCCGTAATTCATCTTCTCCATCTTGCAATATAAAACTTTTGGAATATACTTTCTTTATAGGAAGTCCATATAGATTTGAAAAAGTCTCTGCCCAATCTATATTCTTATATAATTTATCAAAATTGAGCTCAATATTATTTTTTTCAATTTCTAATACATCAGCCAGTTTGTTATCGGCAAAAAATATGTAATCTTCAAAGGGCCTTTTATCATTGAAAATACTTACTTGATTATCCTTGTATTTCATATTCCTTAAGGTGTCTTCATATTGTTCTAAAGTATAATACTTGAAGAACCCACCGCCTTGCCAATTGATATCTATCGACAACTTAGGTCTGATATCGCCCATCACTATAGTTTTCATTCTTTTTAATGTTACATCTTCAATAAAATCGCCGGATTCTACACCTATCCATTTTCTATTTAATTTGTGTGCCGCTGCTATTGCAGTCCCGGTGCCGACATAATAATCCATTACATAATCATTCTGATATGTTGAAGCTTGTATAATTCTTCGCAGTAAATTTTCAGGTTTTTGAGTATTATCAATACCCCAATTTTCTCTAGTCATATTCTGAGTGTACATCATAGAATAAACATCGTTCCAAACATCACCAATAGCCATAACCGGAATATCCTCAATATAGAATTTTGATAACTCACTTTCGCCTTCTTTATATTTGTATATAAATAGCTTTTCTTCTTTATCTTTAAAGATATCCAACCATCCCAAACCGTCAATTTTTTTATTCTTATAATTTACATACATTTTATTAAACTCCGCATTATCCCCGGAATAAAATAAAATTGTATCATGTTGCCTGATAAAATTGTTTGCAGCTGTCTTTAAACCGGATAAAGAAGGACTTGTATTCCAAATAATTTCACGATTTAGTTCCTTACCAAAGGCTTCTTCGGTAATAATTCTACCTAAATAGTTACAATGGTGATCTAAATGTATAAACAAATTACCTTTATTCGATAAGAACTTTCCTTTGGTTAGTTTTAATCTGTCGCTTAACATTGATAACCATGTTGAATCTTTAAATTTATCTAAATAAGCATAGGAACTTCCTTCTGTATTAAACGGCGGATCAATATATACTAAATCTATCTTATCAGCAAATTTATTTGCACTATTTAAGAATTGATAGTTGTCTGAATTGATTAAATAACCGTCTATAATATCATCAATATCATAATAATTTGATAGCATTGATAAAAATTCTTGAGTGAATTCTGTAGAGAAATATTTTGTATCTACATAAATTGATTCGAAAGGAACTTCCCTGATAAGGTTTCCCTCGGAATATGATGCAAAGAAACCCCCTAATACCCTAGTCCTATCACTAATTGATTCATCTATAAAACACTCGTTTTCTTTTGAATTTAGATATTGATTGAGTTTTTCTATTGTATTAAACTGTTTCACATAACTTATTTTAATTTCATCATTTATAGAAACATTATAAACATAAACTTTTTGCAAAGGTTGTTTATAAACATCTCTAATTGTTTCTATTATATCGTTTTTATATTCTTCATTTTTAATTATATTCAGTTTAACTGCCTCAATAATTTTTTCATAATCATTATTATTTAAATACTTTTTCATAGTTTTTAATGAAATAACATAATTGCTATTTAGTACAAATTTTGGTTTATTCCAGACTCTCACTAATTCATTTTCAAATTGAGAAATGAATTTTATAATTTTTAATGCAAATTTTTTAATTAATTTTATTTGATTTAACCTTGATTGCTCAAACTTGTTTTCATCATTTAAAAGGAATTGATGTAAATATAAATCCAACTGCTCTACTAAAAAATCATGTGCATTCTTATTAATGAAAAAATCTACTTCAGATTGTTTTTCAAAAGTTTTAAATGCTTTTTTAATAATAGTGTCAGGTATATTAGTCTCTTTAACAATTTGGTCAATTTTTGTAATTCTGCCTTTAACGGAATACATAACATTAAAAACAAAGATATTTTTTTGTTTTTTCTCCCCATTTTCATCTTTATAGTTTTGTACTTTTATCTCCTTAAACTCATAAATAACTTTTCTTTTTTCATTATTTTGTTTTGATTGCAGGTTCCCTGCATCAAAATAAAAGTTATAAGTCCGGCTGCTGTTTTCATCTTCTATCAAAACATCTATGCTATTAAATAAAATATCACTTTTAATGTAATATAGCATATGAGTTTTCCAGAACAAGACTACGTCTTTATTGTCTGTATAAACTCTTTCATATACTCTTTGCCAATTCGCAGTTTTTACAAAGTAGACACTGCCGCTTTCGCTAAAGTATTTTTCAAAAAAGCTATATAATTTATCAAATAGTTCTTCTCTAAAACTATCCTTTATTTCATCACATTGATAAATGTCTTCTTTAAAACGATTTAATATAGAAGAATAATACTTCTCTTTAATTTTAAGCAAATTAACAAATCCACTGTCACCTTCGATTTTTGCGCCTACAAAGATTTCCTCTAATGCTGCATAAAATTTTTTTTCTTTAAACATGTTGTTTTCCATTATATTCCCCCACGTTTTATTATTTACCATCCTCTTATTTTTTAATTCCATCAGGTCAATTAACTATTTTATTTTTATTCTGCAAATTTAGTCTAAGTGTCATGCATACAATAAAACCTTAAAAGCAGACGAGACAATTTAAGACTCAGAAAGTTGTGTAAGTATGAAGATTCACCATAGGATTTAAACAAAACAACATAGGACCTTAGATAAAAAATTTCGTTCTAAATGTTTATCTTAGTTTTTTAATATATAACAGTATCGGCGGGTAATTAATCCAGTTTATAAAATCCATCAATAATACGGAATACTTTTTATAATCCAATTGCTTGACATACTCTATCAC
>Ga0172382_10005434_pt1 | contig 18991 bp, 18 predicted proteins | sample Leawel138RmetaG_FD_122245 | JGI IMG/M metagenome (GOLD analysis project Ga0172382, IMG submission 122245) | Leachate microbial communities from a municipal landfill in Southern Ontario, Canada - Leachate well 138R metaG | ecosystem: Engineered > Solid waste > Landfill > Unclassified | place...
CACGTATTTTACCATAGTAAACAAATATTAAAAAAGAAATTTAGTCATCCGTATTTTGAAAATTGTCAAATGATGAGTAGTATTCAAATCAAATTACTCTCTTATTTATATAAAAATTCTTGTTTGTTATAATGAAAAACGGAATTTTAAAAAAATAAGAGAGAGGGACGAAGATGAAAAAGAAATATGCAGTTTCTGTCTTGAGTGTGTTCGCGCTCACACTCGGTTTAATGACCTTGATGAGCAATGTCAATTTTAATAAGTTAAAAACATTTGGTAACGCATATGATGAAATCAACTGCGATTATTATTTTGATCCTAATAATGGCTATACTTCGATTTACGAAATAGTGGAAAATCTCAATTACGGAGACACGACTTCTTCATATAAAACCTGGGGCACTGTGACAAGGGTTTTTGGTGGTTCTTCTTCTTCGAATCCCTATCCTAATTTCTATATTCAGAGCACGGATAAATATCATAATGTCGCTGGAGTTTTGATTTATAACTGCCCCGTTAGCGTTTCAATTGGAAACGTGATCACAATCAGTGGAACCCCGATTCTTTACAATAATCTTCCTGAATTCTTAAATCCTTCTAGTGGTGATATCACAATTGATTTTCTGACGAACAAATCTCCAGTTCAACCTTTTGAAACTCCGTCTTCATTTTGGCAAAATGGAACCGACTTTAATTCAAGCGAATTTTTAAATGCGGCCTCGATGGGAACTAGGCTCGTGACGATTAAAAATGTCAATTTATATTTCGTCGGTTATGGAAATAATAATTATGCATTATTCGATAATGATGCGACGATGGTCCCTTTTTATTATCCACTTCTCACCAATACTAATGAAATTCACGACCGGATTTATGCTTGTCAATATGAGTTGACTCATAAGTCATATAATGTGACCGGAGTCTTGCAGAGTTTTATCAATGCCTCTCAAACGAGTGCTTCTTTACAACTTCTGATTCGCGACGTCAACGATATCGTCGAATCAACTAGCGGAGGTGAAGGAGGAGAATTAGATGATTATTCTTTGACCATTGATAGCTCTAATTTCTCCTCGAGCAATTCTTATAATACGGGTAATTATGGAGCGACCTCTGTTTCTTCTTATGCTTTTGAATATTATCGAACGGTTAAAAGTTATGACGGGTCTTTTATCACGCTTTTACCGTATCTTGAAACCTATGGCGAAGGGACTGAACCAGGAGCGATTTATAATACCTCACCAATCGTAGGGATAAATGAAATTAAAATCACTTATAAGACCGCTTCCAATAGTGGAATTGCACCTTCTCTTTTATATGGTCTAAATGGATTTGAAGAAACTTATGATTTACCTTTATCAAATTTTGATAAAACTGAAACTATTGCAGTGGGGTCCGCTAATTATTTCAAAATTCAAACTAGTCAAATCACTGTGTCGATTATCTCGATTGAAGTCAGTTATTCAAATAGTTCAAGTAGTGCGACTTCGTTTACGTATTCAAAATCAGGAAGCGGTGATTATCGTCTCAATCCAATGAGCTTTTCTGGTTCTCTTTACGAAGGAGTCTCCGTAGTCGTTCCGTGGAAAATCACGAGAACAGGAAACACCTACACCATCAATAAGACGAAGACTTTTAGATATTATAGCTTTAGCTATATTTATGCTAATCCAAGTCTTGTAAATCTAGCTTCTTATACCGATCCACTTGAAGTCGCAGCGTTTTATACAATTTTTAAAACCAAGCCTGCAAATTACGTTTCTTCAAGTGAATATTGGGATGCTTATGACATATTTGGCGATAATACCCGCTGCGTTTCTTGGTATGAGAGAACTGATGGCTATGCAACAGCAATCCCGTATAAAGCTTATGGATCAAAACCTTCTTATTATGAATTTGACATCGCGACCTCTTCTTCTTATTCTTCAAATAATCGAGGAGTTGGAAGAGTCGTCGCTTGGGAATATGGTTTCGATCCTTTAAAGGGGGCGACTGGTTATGATTCTTCTCCGGTTTCTATTTATACCGATGATCATTATTTCACTTTTCAAGAGTATATGAATGATGGGACATTTGGACAAAGGTTTAACGGAACGAATAAATATACGAGTTACATTTGGGGTGTCTCCACCACGTTGAGCTCATCGTAATTTTATTTTCAAAATAAAAAAATAGGGATATACTGAATATGGAGGTGCTAATATGAAAAAAAATAGCAAACTTTTCTTAATCTCATCTGTTGTTTTCTCTTTGCTGATGTTCACCGCTTGTACTGGCGGGGTCTCTGTCGCAGAAGCAAATAAGAAGGTCACTGCAGCCTTTGAGAAAACTGCTACCACCCGGATTGACTCTTTTGCTTTTGACCTCGATGCGGGCCTAGACCTTTCGCTCAAATCACTCGAAGAGGGTGTTGAGGTTGACTCAATGGGCGTTAAAGGAGACATTAGTCTCGGCTTAAAAGTCAATGATCTTTGGACCGCTGATCTTCAAGCATCATTAGTCGTTGACGCTGATCTGAGCGCCAAAGAAAATGGCGAAGTCGTCTCTGAATTAGATGCAGCCGCATATGCTTATGTCAATGAAGGCTTCTTCTACGTAGATTTAAGTGAGGCTCAAAGTTTCATCGAAGAATTAATCGGTAAAGAAATCACGATGGCATTAAAAGGTAAAGGTGAAATGCCAGGTCCTCTAGCAGAACTTCTAGAGTACGACCCTGATGAAGTTTTCGAATTACCTTTTGACCAAGAACAATTGCTCAGTTATGTCAGTGAAATTAACGGAGTCACTGCTTCGATTAAAAACGGAGAAATAATTGTCACTTATAAAGTTACGGTAGAAGATATCGCAAATATCTATATCAAAACTTTGCTTGATTCTGAAATGCCTGATTCTGAAATGCCTGATTCTGAAGATGTTTCTTCTATAAAAGCGGAGTTCTTAGAGATGCTTAATCAAGTTTTGAGAATCACCACCGCTGAAATCACGATTGGAGTCGGTAGAGATGGATTCATCAGTAAATTATATTTAGATTTAGATGCTGGGATTACGATTCCAGTGGATGAAGATCCAGCCATGAAAATCGATTTCAAAGGACATGTCCACATCGACATCAAAAATATCAATAAAACAATTTCTATCGCCTTCCCGGCTGACCTTGATTCATATCCTGATTTCAATTTTGAAGGTTAAAAACGTTTTATTCCACATTACGGCCACGGTTTTCCGTGGCTTTTTTATAACTCGTAAATGAAATGTAGAGCAAGAAAAAAATATTACATTTAATTAAAGGTTGTAAATCTTTAAAGATATTATGTATTTTAAAGTGTTGTTCACTTAAAAAAATCCACATGGTATCACGTGGATTTTAAAGTGATTTTGTTCTATAGCATCAATCTTGATATTGAGTTTTTTTCTTATCTTGGAATACGAGCGAAAATCGGATTGCTAAAAGATAATTCGTAATTAGGTAAGGGAGTGGCGATTCCATATGCATCGCTTCCAACGCCTGAACCATAATTGACTCCTTGAAGTTCGATACGCTCAATATAAATTGGTTGCTCATCAAAGTCTTCTTCAGCATAGAAAGCTTCGGTTTCTTCAAAAACTTTTATTCCGTTTATGAATACACGATAGTCGTTGCCATAAATTTCGAACTTAACGTTAAAGAAAGGGAGATTAATCGTTTCGTAAGCTTCTCGTAAGGTTAGTTCTCCATCGACGATTAAGGTCTCATCTGGATCTTGAAAACGATATTCGTCTTTACTTGAATCATAAGCAAAATTAGTGAAGAACCGGCCAGTATAGGTATCGTCACGGCCCAATGTATTAACTCCAACAAGAGGATCAAAGTTGTCATTTCCAATATATGATTGAAGCCAAATATAATCATTATTATCGGGGAAAACTTCATGATTGGTAGTGCTAAGAGCAAGCCATGGCGCAGCGCAGAAGAAAGCATTTGGATCATAGAAAACCTTAGGATCAACCATCACTGTGGTGGTGACCTCCATCCAATAACTGGTTGTGTTGCCATGAGGAGTAGCAGTAAAATCCTTTTCTCCAGCTACTAAAGCGTAATTGCGAGAACTGATTCCGTTAAAGCGATACCAAGAATTGTTTCTCTCATCGGTAGTTCCAGTAGAATAATTATTATTTGTCGGAGTTGGATTTGTTTTAAACCTCACTAAGTCATGTCCAATTTCATAACTTTTTGCGTAAGAACGAGCTCCAGTATAATGGTTTACTTGAGGATCGATGATAAAATCGTCATCTACTTCGTGGTCACACGTATAACTAAAGGTAATCTCGTCAATCGTCACATCAGTGGTCGAAGGTGTAAGAATGAGCAAATAGCCATAAGAGCCAAAGCCATCTCCCAAATCCATCGCTACATCACTAGATAAGAGGTTTTCTGCAACAGGTGAAAAATTTTCGAACATAGTCCGAGTCGAGATTGCATAAAGCGGTCCGCCTGAAAAACTAACTTTTACAGATGATAAACCATTAATAACAGTTAGATTGAGCAAAACTCCAGGTGTTTTTTCATCGGTTGCTGAAAGAATGAGAAAATGGTCAGACGTCAAAGAAGAATTGGTCGAATAATATAACGTCATCACTTCATCTTTGATTTCGCCAATTTTTTCCGCGCCTTCACCAGGGCCATCACTAACTTTCAAAGTGTGAGTGTAAGAGGTAGGACCGGCGAAAAGATGAAAAAGGGAGACTAAACGGTTTGATAAAACAAGACCGATAAGGGTGATAAAAGTCAAGGTGAGAGCAGAAACATGTTTCAATGTTTTTCTTTTCATCTAAATTACTTCCTTTTCTATTTTTATGTTTGCTCAATTTCATACTAACAATTAAAAATGTTTAAATCAACACTGCTAAAGTGTGAGTTTTTCTTTTTTTAATATAACTAAGAAATAAAAAGAATAGGCAAGACCTAAGTATTTATATTTTGCAGCATTTATAAAAACAATTTTAAAGCAATGTCCCAATTGATTTTAAATGTACCAAAATCGCTGTTTATTTGAAGATGAGATTAACAATCTCAAAAATTACGTAAAACTCGAACTTTTTTAAAAAGTACTTTTTAATTTACTTTCCGTTATTGCGTTTGATGATGATCTCTTTAGACTTCATGATTCGAATGGTATTTGATAATTCATTATCGGAAAGTTTTTGTTCGACAATTTTAATATTCGCCATCAATTCTTCAATGACAATATGTTCGATCGCATTGACTCGACGTCTAGTTTTACTAATTTCTTCACTTAAAACATTCACGCTTCCTTCTAGTGAAGCTAGGGTAATGAGTTCTTCACTGATGTGAGACGCTAAAATCATCAAGTCATCAAAAACAACACTTGAGTTATTAAGACTATAAGTCGGTTTATATGTCAGAGAATGATTTTCTTTTTCAATAGAGGGGATCCGCACCCCCATCATTTCTTTTGTCGAAATTTTAAGTCCTAACGTCGAACTGGTCTCAAGGCTTTTAGAAAATAATTGTAAATCGTTTTCATACACACGAGCTTTTTGATACATCTTCAAAAGTCTGATCAGATCTTCTTGAACTCGTTCTTTTAAATTCCGATAATCGGTGACGAGTTCCATGAAAAGACGAATCATTTCATCTTGCTTATCCTTAAGCAATTTATGACCCCGCCTTGAAGTGGCTAGCTTCTGCTTGAGTCTCAGCAACTCCATCCGTGTATGATTGACGACTTCACTCATGGTTATCTTTTACCTTCAATGTAGTATTTTTCAACAAATTCCGGTTTGATTCGCTTGAGTTCACTTTTTGGAAACATCGAAAGTAGTTCCCAACTTAAATCAAGCGTATCAAAGATCGAACGATTCGTTTTAAAACCTTGCCCGATATAGAGTTTTTCAAATTGCTCTGCAAAACGGGCATATGTCTGATCGGTTTTCGATAGAGCACTATCGCCTAAGATGGTGGCTAGTTCTTTAGCTTCTTTACCACGCGAATAACTAGCGAAGAGTTGATTTAAAACATTAGCGTGATCTTCTCTAGTTTTGCCTTCACCGATTCCTTTATCTTTTAGTCTTGATAAAGAAGGCAAAACATCGACTGCAGGTTCAATCCCTTGCATCGTCAGTTTACGCGACATGATGATCTGACCTTCGGTAATATATCCGGTTAAATCTGGAATCGGATGAGTTTTATCATCTTCAGGCATCGTTAAAATCGGAAGTTGAGTAATCGAACCGACTTGACCTTTAATTCGGCCTGCTCTTTCATAAAGCGAGGCTAAATCGGTATACATATAACCAGGATATCCTCGTCGCCCAGGAACTTCTTTACGGGCAGCGCTAATTTCTCTTAATGCTTCGGCATAGTTAGTTAAATCAGTGAGAATGACTAAGACATGCATCCCTAGATCATAGGCGAGATATTCTGCAGCGGTAATCGCCATCCGAGGGGTAGCAATTCGTTCCACCGCTGGATCATTAGCAAGATTGATGAACATGACGGTTTTGGCTAGTGCACCGCTATCTTTAAATGATTCGGTGAAAAAGTTTGCTTCTTCAAAGGTGATTCCAACTGCGGCAAAGACGACTGCAAATTTTTCATCACTATTTAAGACACAAGCTTGTTTGACGATTTGTGCGGCTAGTTTGTTATGCGCTAGCCCACTAGCAGAGAAAATCGGAAGTTTTTGACCTCTTACCAAAGTATTTAAACCATCGATAGACGAGACTCCTGTTTGAATGAATTCGTTTGGATAATCTCGCGCGACTGGATTAAGTGGACTTCCGTTGATATCGAGTCTTTTACTTGCAATAATCGGTCCTTTATCGTCTAATGGTCTACCTAATCCATCAAAGACTCGACCTAAAAGATGTTCAGAAACATCTAAAGTAATACTCTTTCCTAAGAAGGTCGCTTTTGCGTCGTCGATTTTTAAACCTTGGGAGGATTCAAAAAGTTGGACTAAAACTTTATCATCATCGACTTCTAAAACACGTCCTAAACGTTCATTTGATTTATAAGGTTTAATCGAGACGAGTTCATCGTATTTAACATCACTTGTCTTTTCAACAAGCATCAGAGGTCCGACGACTTCTTTAATTGTTTTAAATGCTTTAGTGGCCATAGTTTACTCCTTTAAAAGAGCACCGAAATCAAGTTCAAGTTGTTCAACTGTCTTTTGATACTCTTTTTCAAATTTCGCTTCTTTGACGTATTTGAGTTTGGCAATTTTTTCATTGACACTTAAAAATTCAATCTTCTCAAAGCGAATGCCTTTTTTGACGATTTCTTGGGCGATGTCATACCAGCGTAAAATCACATCGAGCATCTTTGATTGTTTGCTTAAAGAAGTATAACTATCGACGTCATCAAAGGCGTCTTGTTGTAAATAGTCTTCTCTTAACATCTGCGCTGCGTGAAGTGTCACACGGTCTTTACTGCTCAATGCGTCGATCCCGACTAATTGGACGATCTCTAGTAAAGAAGCTTCTTCTTGCAACATCGCAGAAGTTTTTTTTGTATGTTCTTCCCAAGTGCTATCAATGTGATCGCTGATGTTCTTTCGAACGATATCACTATATAAAGAATATGATTTTAACCAATCAATTGCAGGGAAATGCCGGCGATTTGCAAGATTATTGCTCAAACTCCAAAATACTTTGACAATTCGCAGAGTCGCTTGTGAAACCGGTTCACTAGTGTCTCCTCCTGGAGGCGAGACCGCACCTATTGCAGTCACTGCGCCTTCAAGATGGCTTCCTAAAGTTTCGACGATTCCTGCTCGTTCATAAAACTCGGCTAGTCGAGAGGAAAGATAAGCAGGATAGCCTTCTTCACCAGGCATTTCTTCAAGGCGAGAGCTCATTTCTCTTAAAGCTTCAGCCCACCGTGAAGTCGAATCGGCCATTACCGCGACTTTATAACCCATATCTCGATAATATTCTGCGATGGTGATTCCGGTATAAATGCTCGCTTCACGAGCCGCAACCGGCATATTTGAGGTATTCGCGATCAAGACCGTCCGGTTCATCAAAGATGCTCCGGTACGCGGATCGACGAGTTCAGGGAATTCGTTTAAAACGTCGGTCATCTCATTTCCCCGTTCACCACAACCAATATAGATGATGATATCGGCGTCAACCCATTTTGCTAGTTGATGTTGAACGACGGTTTTACCACTGCCAAAAGGTCCAGGGATCGCGGCGATACCACCATTGGCGATTGGAAAGAGCGTATCGATGACTCGTTGTCCGGTGATCATCGGACGTTTAGGAGCGACTTTTTTAATGTAGGGACGTTTAAGACGGACCGGCCATTTTTGCACCATGGTCAGTTCGACCACTTCCCCATTTTTATTTTTTATAGTGGCGATGACTTCACTGATCGTCTTTTCGCCGCTACCGATTGTCAAAAGCGTTCCCTCTAGATTTGGAGGGACCATGATTTTATGATTGACAGAAATCGATTCTTGAACTGTCCCTAAAACCATTCCCGCACTCAATTTATCACCGACTTTAGCTAGAGGAACAAAATCCCATTTCTTCGATCGGTCGAGTTTAGGAACTTCAATTCCAACTGGAATTTGTGAACCAGCTTTATCATAGATTGCCGTTAAAGGACGTTGAATCCCATCATAAATGCTTTCGATCAGTCCAGGTCCTAATTCCACTGGAAGAGGTTCATAAGTGAAAAATACTGGCTCTCCAGGACCGATTCCGGCGGTTTCTTCATAGACTTGAATGCTCGCTAAATCGCCGCGTAATTCAATGACTTCACCGATGAGACGTTTATGACCGACACGGACCACGTCATAAACTTGGACTTCTTCCATATTCCGCGCGACGATTAAGGGACCGGCGACTTTTTTTATAAAACCATGTTTTTCCATATGTGACTCCTATTCTATTTTGACGCCAACTGCGTTTTCGATTTGGCGGTGCATTTCGTTTAATGATTCGAGTTTTTGATTTTCGTTAAAGGCTAAGGCCATAAAGATCGGAAACTCTGAAGTTTTAAATTGTTCTTTAAAGGGATTGATGATTTCTTTCAAAGAAATGTCATAGACAATTACTTTTGTCTTTAGCGCATTTTTATGAATATATGTTTCGATTATTTCTTTATTTGCACTGATTAAAGTTTCAAAACCGAGTTGTTTGAAGACTCCAATTGCCTGAAAAGGACTGATCAAAATAATCTTATTCATAATCATCCACCTGGTAAGCGACTTTCTTGAGATATTTGACGATTCGTTTAGAAATCATCATATAAACGATAAGTAAATCAACGACTTCATCAGAAAATAATAAATCGCTGATTTTATTTTCTAAATAGAGGTCGACATAGTGATCGGCGGATTTTGTATCTTTTAGCATGTTGTGAAATAGTTCTCCTATGGCGGGTTCAACCTTTTCTTTTAATGTCATCTCTAATTGATTTAAATCAAGAAGATAAAATCCTTGGTATTTTTCTTTTAAGACGTCATCTCCAAGGAGTTCACTAGCATAGTCTTCAAAAGAAAATTTAAATCTCGCCGCTCGAAGTAAAGTTCTCGTGTTGAGCGCATATTCTTTTGCTAAAAGATAAGGATTATTTTTAAAACGCTTTCTTAAATCATCGTAATAGACTTTTACGAGCAAAGCCTCACTAGCTCGTGGATCGTTTAAAGAAGCGTTTTCAACTTCTTGAAGAATAGATCGGTAGTTATCTTTTAAAGATCCTTCTTCAGCGAGTAAATCTTTAAGGGAAAGATGGAGATAATCATACTTTTTAAATTTCTCATCAAAACTGAGCTCGTGTAGTTTTAAATTCAAAAGGGTGAGGATTTCATCGGCAAAGGCCAAATCTAAATAGTGATAGCCGTCTTCATCAAAGAGTTCTAAAAGTTCGCCGAAGAAATGCTTCTCAACTTCTAAAAGAAGCGTTTCAAGATCTTTAGCTTCAACACTTCCACCGATTTGCAGGTGATTTAAAAAGTTGACCAGTTCATCGTTGCTTTTTACGTCAAGTTGAAAGAGCTGACTTTCGATCTTTCTCAGGTCAGCAATCTTCACTCCTAAACTCGCACTGACGAACGGTAAATCCATTATTTTCCTCCAAATAGACGTTGATAAATTTCAAAGGCATGAGTGTCTTTGTGTTTGCTCAATAAATCTTTGAAGTCGAAATATAGATCGAATTTTTCATCTTCGATAATGAAGCCTTCTTCAACTGCGTCATCGTAGACTTCAAGAGTAAAACTCACATCTTTAAACTTCTGATTGAGCAAATCCGCATTGCTTTTATCGCTCAAAGCCTGGTTATATTTTTCAAAATTCGCTTTTTTGACTAACAAGCGATGATGACCACTCAATTTTTCTTTTGCGATCAATCGATAGACAAAATCAAAAAGGGCGGGTCCTTTTAAAGTTTTGATTTTTGCTAACCCTTCTTGATAGATCTCTTCGATCATCAAAGACTTTAAAGCTTCTCCTTTAGAAGCGGATTCAAAATCAAGCGCTTGTTTTGTCGTACTTAAAGTCTCGCTTTTTTCTTTTTCAATTTTCTCAAGTGCTTTCGTTTTTATCTTAGAGAGTTCAAGGGCGAATTCGGCTTCTTTTTGTTTTAAGAGACTTTCGGTTTCTGCTTCATAAGACAAAACAAAATCACGTTCAACTTTTTCGATGTATTTTTCGACTTTGCTTTTACTCATATTCATTCTCCTAAATTTGGAAGAGCATCAAAATAGAAATGAGCAAACCTAAAATCGCATATGTTTCAATCATCACGACCATCGTCATTCCCCGGGCACTGAGACTTGGGTCTTTTCCCGTCATCTTGATCGCTGCGGCAGTCATATAGCCTTGATAGGCGCCTGAAACTAAACCAGAAATCCCAATCGAGATTCCGACCGCAAAATAAGACCATCCTTGTGCGACATCTAAAGCCACGACATTGCCGGTTAAAAAACCGACATTGGTAATGATCAAAATCGCGACCAAAAAGCCATAAATTCCTTGCGTTGCGGGCAAGGCCTGAAGAACGAAAATCTTCCCGAATAAAGATGGCTTTTCTCCGACGACTCCTGCGGAAGCTTTACCGGCTAAGGCTAGACCAATTGAAGACCCAGCTCCTGCTAAGCCGACGGCTAATGCAGCGCCAATCGCTGCTAATGCTACACCCATTTCCATATCCTTAAATCTCCTTTTCTATTTCATTGATGTATTGTAATTCATAGGCTAAAGGTTCAAAGGCAATTCCTCCACCTTCGTAGAATTTGCCAAAGAACTCTAAATATTGAAGTCGACCTCCGTGAACATAGGCTGAGAGTAAACTCAAAGCGAAGTTAAACACGTGACCGACGATGATGATCACAATTGAAAAGATAATCCCAACACCCCATAAGGCCCCACTGACCATTCCGGCTAGCAAGTTCATCGTCGAACCGATGACCGCACTGCTTAGCATCAATGCTAAAAGACGGCTATAACTCAGGACATCACTGATGTAACTCGTCACGCTATAAACACCACCAAAACTCTTTCCGAGATAACCAAGGACATTTTTAGCCTTTCGTCCAGAAAGAAAGATAATAAAGGCTGCTCCGAGGAGAATAAATCCAAGGCTCACATAACCGACAATTGCATTTGAAGGCCATAGGACACCGAGAAAGTCGACGATATAGATCATTCCAAAAAGCATGATCAAAATCCAGCTCACCGCTTCTGCTAAAGCTCCAAGAACATCTTTTTCTTTGATCATCTTCACGCTTTTAAAAACTAAGGCGGTGATCAAATGGAAAGCTCCGAGGACCAAAGAAGCGATCAAGACGATCATCGGGTTTTTAACCGCGGAAATAAAGATATTAGGTAATCCAGGAAAGATATCGATCAAGTCCATCCCAAATAAAGATCCGGTAACAAATCCAAAGATGATTGTCGAGATACTCGAATACATGAATACTTGGAGGAGTTGTTTAAAACTTCCCCGAGGTTTTTTAAATTTCAATAAGAGTAAAGTCCCGATTAGTAAAATTATTCCATAGCCAATATCGGCAAACATGATTCCAAAGAAGAGCCAATACCAAATCGACATCACCGAGTTAGGATCTGCTTCTTTATTGTTCGGAACCGAAAAACTATTGGTGATCGATTCAAAAGGAGTGACTAATTTAGAATTTTTTAAAGCGGTCGGTAAAACCTCTTCAGCATTATCGATGAGTTCTAATTCGACATTTGGTGAGACTTCTGCAAGTAAAGATTCAAGTTTTTCAATCTGATCTTCACGGACAAATCCCTCGAGAATGATAAAATTCTCCGTTTCTTTATGAGGGATGAATTCGCGGAGAAGTCGATTTGCTTCTTTATCATAATAAGTTTTGATCAAACGCAAATTTTTAACTTCTTGATCGATGAGACTGTTGAGTTCTTGACGCTTTGTCTTAGTTTCTTCGATCAGCTCTTTATTAGCACTAATCGCTTCATGATAAGGTAATTTAGAAGATGGTAATTTAATTTCTTCTCCTTGGGCCCCACCGATCACCGTATTGATATCGCTTGCGATTTCAGGATAGAAAGGAATTACCGCATAAAGCATTTTCTCATTTAAAGAAGATTCAAAATCTACTCCTAAGGTGTTTAGTGAACTCGTCAGAAATTCTAATTTCTCACTTTGAAATTTAAATGCTTTAAAAAAGACCACAGTTGCTTTTTCAAGTTGCTCTTCAGCAACGCTTAAAAAAGTAAAAGGCGCAAAACTCTTTTGGATATCTTCTAATTTTGAAATCTGGTTATCGCATTCGCCGATTTGATTTTCTAAAGCGATGATCTTGTCGACTAAAAGGAGTTCATCTTCTCGAAATGTATTGAATTCTTTTTCAGACACAGTTACAGCGTCAAATAAAGACTTTTTCTTTTGATGTTTGGTCAATATTTTAATCACTTTTTGAGTCTTTAATAAAACTTCGTGATTAAAAATGGTGCTATTTTTAGGATCGAATCCTTTGATCATAAAAAGTTCTTGTTTTTGAAGTGCGAGTAAAACATCGATCTTATCTTCATGAGTCAAAATGATATCGGCGCGTTTTACTGGGACAATCATAGTTTTTGTACCTCGTTAAAAACTCGTTCAACAATGTTTTCTTTTTCTTTTTTAAAAGCTTGTTTAAATTTTTGTTCGTTTAGTTCTAATTCGGCGTTTAAAGTATCATGCATTTTTTTGACTTCATGGTCGGTCGCACTGCGGGTTTTTTCATTGAGAACTCTGAGCTCTTTTTCTAACGCTAAAAGTTGAGCTTTTTGAGAGTTTTCTAACTCTTGAAGCTTTTGTTCTCGTTTGCTTTTTAACAAATCCTTTCGGTCGAGAAAGTTTTGTTCTAATTGAATAATTTTTTCAAATGCTGACATCTTATTACCGCCTTTGCTATGAGGAGCACATTTAGTACACCCACACTCATAAATATGATACTAAATATTATCAATTAATTGTACTTTAAATATAGTAAATACTTCAAGTATATATGCTTATCTTTTGTATTTTAGTGAATTTTCAAAATAAAATCAGTTTTATTATAAAAAACGGTTTTAATTTAATGCGATGATTTTGAAGTCTAGAAGGTAAAAAAATAATTGAATTTCCTTACGTATTTAAGGACCAAAAGTAGATGAAAAAAATAAGCGATTTAAAAAGCGATTTCTCAGTTTACTAATTCGAAATATTTAGTTTTAAAAGTGTAATTTTATTGTCTTTAAAAAATGATTATGCGTGAAATTACATTTTTCATATAACTAACTTAAGACCAGAAAATAACAATCTGATCATAGATATCAGACCAAGGGACACACGCCCTCATGTTCTTGGCAACTGTCGAGACATGAGTACCTGCTTCTTTGCCTGCAATAGCCACGTCCATCGCCTCTTCAATTTTACTCGTTGGAACTCCTGAAGCTTCATAAATCCAAAGCAGTAATTCCGGACATAAAAGTCTCGTATAAACTCTATCCTTTGCATCAGCGTTCCAACTAATAGAACCATCTGCAATACTCGGATATAGCCATGAATCAAAGAAATGCCATTTTTGGTTAGGTTCATGTTGTGATTTATCAACTAAAAGTCCTAGCTTCTTTGCGAGATCGATATAACCACCGCTTGTCTGTTGATAATTTTCAATAAATGCATTGGATAAGGGGTAGTGACTTTCTTTAGTTTCAAGAAAATCCGCAATTCCGCGCATGGTGACCATGGTGCCGATAAGTGGTGGTGTATTTTCTCTAGTTTCATCACTGTGTGAGGAAGACGATTCACTAGATGAAGTGCTTCCACTTGAAGATGTTTCTTCATTAGAAGAAGAACTTTCACTTGATGAAGAAGATTCACTAGAAATACCTTCACCGATTCCATAAAATCTGATGTTATCAATTCCCATGACTCGCGCAGTACTTGCGCCTAGGTTAACCGGAACTTTAAAAGTGAGGATGATTTCATGATAACCATAGGTCGGTATTTCGATATCTTGTGTTAGAGCTTTTCCACTAAACGATAATCCGCATCCAGTTGAAAGAGAGGTATCTGCAGCATCTTGTTTTAAATCAACTAAAATTTTGGTATACCCAGCAACTTGGATAGTGATATGACGATCTTGAGGATCACTTCCTAAGACTCTTATTCCAAGCGTATTGTCATCGATTTTGACCGCTAAGGTTTTCGTCACTTTGCCGTCTGCAACAATTTCTCCACCATAAAATGATTGGCCAAATGCAGTCGCACTCATATTGCCTGCAGTAAGGTCATCAAAATTACGAACTTTTTGTAATGTTGAAACCGCATTTAAGGGTGTTCTTAAAACATTTTGTTGGAGATTAATTAACCCATAACTCAATAAACCCGTCACCAAGAGAATCGTTGATAAATAGCTGATGATTTTTTTCTTTTTCATGATTGAAACCTCGTAGAATTTTTGTTCACCACACAAATTTTAATTTGTTATGGCTCTCATTCGTCTTGTCTATTCTAGCAAATTATTTCCTTTTTGGCATTTTTAAAAGTATTAAAATTATCAACGCTGGATGTTTTTAGAATTCTTCTTTTTCTTATTTTTATAGACGATATAAGTAACACTTCCTATCGCGGCAACTAGAAGAATTCCGCTCCCATAAAACCAATGTGAAGTTAGCACTTCTTTTTATTTGGTGATAAAATCCGCACTATCGCTTCTTTCAAATTCTAAAATCAGGCTGCCGTTAGGCTTTAGTAGACGTGAAAATTCATTGATCGCTTTCTCAGCGTCAGTGTAATTGATCACGCTGCCGACACAAATGACAATATCGACACTTTGATCTTCACACGGGATGTCGGTGATAGAAGCGACGATGTGATCTTTAAATTTTTTAATATTTTTTTCAACTAGATCTAAATGAATTAATTTACCTTTACAAGGATAATCCTCTCCACCCGATCCAGCATTTAAGACAATAGAATCACTTTTACAGTATTTTTTTAATACCTTAAGAACTCTTTTCCTAATTATCTTTTCAACTTCATGATGCCATGGATCTTCATCATCAATCGAATAATCGGAGTAGTTATTTTTTACTTCTTCGGCGATTTCTTCAATTTCTCCCATCAATCAACACCTCGTCCTAAATTCATAGGTATTTTTTCACATTCAAAAGAAGCAAAAGATTTTAAGTACTTGCTCGCGTATTTCATAATTTCTAGTTCGTCTAGTTCTTCTGGAAAAAGCAATCCTAGATCTCGATGATTGAGCATGTATTTAAATGCGGCATAAGCACCAGCACTCACCTGTGTAATAGTCGCCACCTCATCAGTCTCTTCATTTTTTAAATAGTTGCCATAATAACGTGTTTTAAACTTTTTCCCTTGCAGGATAATTCCAACGGATTCTCCACCACTGACGATTTCGTTTTTTTGAATCAAATGCATTTTTTTAGGATAATTCAAACTATTTTCTTCAACAGACCTTATCGCATAAGGACAAGGCGCATAGACAAAATGAACAGCGGGTTTATATCTTTTATATGTGAACAATCTTCTCAACATAAATATTTCTTCGTGTGTAGATAGATGGCCATCTACCTTACCTTGGGGTGAACAAGTCGATTCTTTATATTCAAAACCGGATTTAAACAACCCGATGTAGAGATCTTTAAAATCACAATCATAGACTTTGTTATATTTGAAATAGTCACGCTTATTGCCTAAGGCAATTTCAGGTGCACTGATCGTTTCATAATAATAAGCTTGGCAATTCCATGTGGAATATAAAGTTCCGGATTCGTAAGGAATATTGACGATATGATCATCGTAGTCCACTTCTTGAATATCTGTAATTCCTAATTTTTTAGCGGCTAAAGAAAATGATCCGCGGTCAATTAATTCTCTTAATTTATTTCGATTCTTTTTAACATATCGACCGTTATCTTTTTCAATGATTTCCCTGAGGCATAATTTAGCAAAACAAGATACCAAACCCGGATTCATCCCAAATAAAACGATCGATGTCGCTTTTGAACTCGAATACTTGTTTTTGAGTTTAAGATATTCTAAATAGTGTTGATGATCACTAATCCAACTCGGATCAGGATTCCAAGACGAATCCGCTGTACTCAAATAGTGAATTCCGTTTTGTAGACAATATTCCAAAATGTCCAAATTTTTAATGTCAGTCGCAAAATCTAGTAAATAATCACCCTTTTTTAATGTTTTAAGAAGTCGCAGATAATTATCTTTTGTAATCCGTTCATTGATAAAATGGCTTTCAAAACCTCCTAAAGAAACGAATAAATCCTTCCTTTTTTTGATCGGTTCGACACAAAAAAAGAGTTCGGGATTAAACAATCCATTTTCTTTTAGTTTTTGTAAGAAAGAATAACCAACAGCACCAAGGCCCCAAATATAGAATTTCATTTTATTGAGCCGCATTTATAGAGCTGCCGCGAAGATTATTGTGGCAATAATCACGACCACTCCTAATACGGACCAAAAAATAACGCGCTTATTTCTATCCTTTTTTTGCTCTGCCTCAAATTTTTGCTGACGGATTTTTTCTTGTTCTTTTCTTTTTAAATATTCTGCTTTTTCTTCTGTCGTCATGTCGCTCCATGCTTTTGTTGGGCGAACACTTCCGTGATAAGCTGCACCTGAACCCATAATGTTTCCTCCTTAATAATGTGTTTTGTTATATATAAGTAAAGGAATAAACGAGAAGAATGAGAGTAGTGCTGATAAAGTAAGGGCAAACAAAAACACTCCAATTCCAATCGTAATTCCTAAAATGAAAAATAATATTTTCATGACAATAAGCCACATAAAACCTTCTAAATCCCAGGTGAAAATCAAGCCGGGAAATCTAATAGACCAAGAAGCGACCTCCATAAAGACATCACTCACAAAAGATGAGGTAAAAATACAATAAATAGTCGCCATCAAAGAATAACCGACGAGTAGTGGAGCGGCAATCGTCCAACCAATTCCAACTTCGTTATTAATAACGCAGACAATGAGCGTGATGATCGAACCGACAACGCCTAAAACAATCGCCCAAATCAATGCTTTGGGATTATTTTTGTCTGTTATTTTCTGAAATGGTCCTGCGTAGGTTTTTTTAGTTGGCTTTAGAGGTCTAGATAATAGTTCATCTTTTTTTCTATTCAACTCTTCATGTTTTTCAAAACAATCAGAACAAACCGTGACGATTTCTTTTACTCCTGAAGATGTTTTTCTTTCGAACTGATGTGAAGTATCACCTGAATAAATTGGCCTAGCACAATCCCGGCATGTCGTGATTCGAACTTTGTTTGATTGAATCGTTTTTTCGTTTTCGACAATTTCAGTTTTTTCTTTTAGCAAAACTACTTGATCATCAAACAAATACTCAATCGTGCAATTTAAAATTTTCACCAATTCTTTTAAGGTTGAGAAATCAGGCTCGTTAGTATCGTTTTCCCATTTACTCACAGTTTGATAGGTTACATTGAGTTTATCTGCGAGTTCTTTTTGCGTGATCCCCGCTTCTGTTCTCAATTTTCTAATTTTCTCACCAAACGTCATCGCGATATCTCCTTTCCTCAATATAATTGTATTTTTCAGCGAATTTTTAAATAACCGATAAATAGAGTTGACTCGCCGAAAAAGCGAATTCACTTTTACCCTAAAGGGTATTTAGAGTATTTTATTATACACAATCATCAGTTTTTTATAAAAATTTCTATTTATAAAACACTTGAGAGTTATTTTACCATAATAAAGGACCACACAATGACGCTTTAATCTCTTTCACTATAAAGGTTTTATTTTTTTAACTATTTTAATTTTATTTTTTGTTCTAACGCCTAAAGTATAAGTCATTTTATTGAATTTTATTTTTTTACTAAAATAGCGACCGCTCGTTGTGCGAGGAAATAATTTCTTTTTATTTTCTCCTAAAACCCACTTTTTAATTTCGTTATCAAAGCCTTTTTGAAGATCGATCGCACAGTCATGTCCGCTGATGACAATTCCGATCAGATCTTTATCATGAGTGAGATTAAAATGAATTTGCGGATGGAGAGGTTTACCTTCGCTGGTAAAACTTATATCTTCTTTTTTTAATTCGATCCCAAACTGATTCAAACAGATTTTTTCTAAATAATACCAGGCCGATTTTGAAGCATGATATTGGTGAGTGGCTTTTTTTAAATCATATTTTTTATAAAAATCTGTCTGGAGTTCTTTTTCGTGAATGTTTTCATCCACCGGTAATAGATAGACATAACTTCGACGATCGAAGTTTGCAATGAATTGTAATTTCTTCATTTCTTCTTCGGTTTTTTTGCTGAGTTCATTTCCGTCTTTATAACCTAACGGGCTGATCGGATGTCCGATATAGACAAATTGGCGCTTCCAAAAGACTTTCCGATTAGGAACGATATACACAGGTAAAATATCCGTATTTGTAAATGATGAGATTTTAGCAGGTCCACTAAAAAAAGGATCGAGCTTTGCGTTACGGTTAATGTGACCTTC
>Ga0172382_10005437_pt1 | contig 18982 bp, 16 predicted proteins | sample Leawel138RmetaG_FD_122245 | JGI IMG/M metagenome (GOLD analysis project Ga0172382, IMG submission 122245) | Leachate microbial communities from a municipal landfill in Southern Ontario, Canada - Leachate well 138R metaG | ecosystem: Engineered > Solid waste > Landfill > Unclassified | place...
CTAATTCTTGCAACAGTTCGAACGAACGACGAGTCGGTACTGCCCATCCGCATGGCGGGATGCCGGGCGGTCGTTGGCCCATTGCTGTCGGCTCCCCCCCTGCATCCAGCGCTACCCGGAGCGGATCACGCAGTGGTGCAGCCCGTGCTCCATGCGGGGTCAGAATGTATGGCGAACGCCAAGCGAAAGCGCCCGTACGTCGCTTCCGTAGCCGTTGCTGAAGAGGACCGGCACAGCGGAAATCAGTGGTCCGTTCGCATATGCGTTGTTGCTGGTCTGACCGAAATTCGCATACAGAGTCGTGCGCTTGGAGAGCGAATGCTCGTAGACGAAGCCGAGCACCAGGCCCTTGCCTGCAGGACCGCTCGCATAGTCATAATTCACGCGCGCGACTTGCGCGCTGAAGACTCCCCGGGCACCGACAGGCATCCGGGCACCCAGCCAGATGCTGTCGGTCTTCGACCAGGTGTAGGCAAAGGGCGATCCCTTGGCGGCCGCACTCAGGTTTCCCTGATCCTTGGGGCCATTCAGTTTGAAATAGCCCGTGAACAAACGTACCGGACCGAAATCGTAAGAACCACCCACGAGCCATTCACTCAACCATTCGGGCTCGGCGGTCGCGGTGATCGCCTCCGAATTCTGGCGCATTCGAACATACGAACCGTGGATCTGCAATGGACCGCTGGTGTACGAAATGTGCGGATTGATCAAGCGCCCAGTCCCTCGACTGTTCTCATTGCCGGCACCCACGAGCAGCTTGGCGGCCACGGGCCCCGACGTCCATGCAAACTGGAGAGAGTTGTCAACCCGGCCGGCGGATTGGAACGCTCCACCCCCCGGCGCAGCGGCAAGGCTCTCGTAGATCCCGTGGCCCGAATTGTTGACCACGTTGCCCCAATACACGCCGCCGAGGGCATCCGATTGCGCAAAGGCGATGTCCAGCGGCGAGTACTGCCGGCCGGCGGTGACCGACCAACCTGTTGCCGAGGAGAGTCCGACGAGGGCCTGCCTGCCAAATGCCAGCCCTCCTTGCTGGAGCGCGCCGGTGTCGGCTCCGAAGCCTGATTCCAGCACGAAGTTGGCCTTCAATCCATCCCCAAGATCCTCGGTGCCCCGGAACCCGAGGCGACTTCCCGGCCCCACGCTCGAGTACATTCGACTGATTGTCGAACCGGGCGTTGCCACGGTGACGCCACCTCCCGGCATCGTTTGTCCGGTGGTCGTCTTGGACACGCCAACGGCCGCATCAATCGACCCGTAGATGGTTACCGACGATTGCGCATGTGCGCTGAGCGTGGTTGCGAGAAGCAATGGTATGGTCATGCCGATATGGATTCGATTCATGGTGTCTCCGGTTGTTTTGGTACACGACAAGAGGGATTGCGCGCGCGATGCAGCGGTGCTTTAGGACTCTTTCATTGGCGCTGCAGAGGGACTGTGACAGTGGTTGCCAGTCGCAAGTTCTGCGGATCGAATCTGACGGGGGGCTTCGTGTTCCAAGGCAGATTCGAGAGCATTTGTTCCATTTGTCGAACATTTGGATATTGACTGTCTCATCGGAGCAACGCGGAATTGCATGCCGAGCGAAAATCCACCCGCGAGCCTCTTTGAGGCATCACCCCATACAAGATGGAGATCAGAAGAATGGTTCGTGGTTGGTGCGGGCGGTGCCTCGTGAGCTCCCCATGTCGCGCGAGTCGAAACATTGCGGGCGGCGCTCGCAAAGCTGGTCTGATGCAGCCCAGATCAATAGCGAGCGGTCAAATGTCTTGTATGGAGACGCGGACTCCCGCCGGGCGCTTCGCCAGTCAGCTCGGCCGCGGAAGCGCTGGCTGCGTGGCTGGAATGATGGCGTGCGCCCCTGAACGAAAGGCAGACTCCCTGGCGGCCAGTCGGCTACTGCGCCTGGTGCTGCTGGCGACGCCGCCGGCCTTGTTCATGGAGCCGGCCTTGAAAGGCGCTCGGGCCGAACCGCACGACGACAGCGGCACGTTGGTGGTGACGGCGCGTACCGCCGAAGACGCAGAGGTATTTGCCGCCGGGGCGCGGGCACCCTGGATTGAGCCCGCAGCCGAACTGCAAGGCACATAGGGATGGATGCGGTGCAAGACGCGCGCAGCGCGGTCGACCAGCTCCTCTCGCAGGCCCGTCAGGTCGCGACGCCGTGCGGAACCGGGGGTTTGGCGTGGCGCGTGTGGGGCAGCGGAGCGCCCGTGGTGCTCTTGCACGGGGGGAGCGGGAGCTGGACCCATTGGGTCCGGAACATCCCCGCGCTTGTGAATGCGGGGCGCCAGGTACTGGCCGTGGACCTTCCGGGCTGCGGCGACTCGGCCGAGCCGCCGGGCGGTGGACAAGATGCCGACGCGGCCGTGGTGCCGGTACTCGATGGGCTCTCCGTGCTCTTGCAGGGCGGGTCTTGCGATCTTGTGGCCTTTTCCTTCGGCAGCCTGGTGGGATCGCTTCTGGCCGCGTGCGATCCGGGCCTCGTCGACCGTCTCGTGGTGGTGGGCGGGCCCGTCCTTCCGCTCACGAATCCGCGCGGAGCAGCGCTCGTGGCATGGCGAAACTTGCCCGACCCGTCAGCCCGGGTCGAAGCCCATCGGGCCAATCTGCTTTCCGTGATGCTGAGCCGCCAGGAGTCCGCGACTGCGGATGCGGTTGCGCTTCATGCCATCAACGTGGAGCGCGATCGGATGAGGCGAAGAAGGCTGGTGACCACCGATGCGATGCGCCGGGCGCTTCACCGCGTACATTGTCCGGTGTCGGCTATCTACGGGCGGCAAGATGCCCTGTATCAAGACCGGTGGCCCGAGCTCATGAAGGCGGTGCGGGAATTACCCACTCTGGCGAGGATCGCGGTGATCGAGGATGCGGGCCATTGGGTCCAATTCGAGGCGCCAGATGAATTCAACGCCGCATTGGCGGACGTGTTGCGTCGGTAGCTGTTCGAGCGCCGCAGAACAGCGCCAGACGCAGCGTCGGTTGGGGCTGAAGGCTGTGTCTTGATGCGAGGCAAGGGCCTGCTGCGGGCCGTCGGCAGGTGAACGTACGCGGTCTTGCGATGCGGCCGGCACCGATGCTTCGCGCTAGGGAGGGGGCGGCAGTTTGGCAACCCTCATCGACATTTCAGCCTGCGCCAACAGTACACGCAGTCTTGAATCGTCGGCAGCGACCTTGCGGCAGTAGTCCCATTGCACCGGCAGGACATCCGCACCTGCCGATACCGCCGTCGCGAGTCGGAGCACCGCCAGGCGCTTGTGCCCGAAGCCGATGCTTCGCGACAGCAGTTGCAAGGCGGCATCCTGGGCAGACGACCTGTCAGACGTCGGTGGGTGTGTGGCCGCGATCCCGGCGTTGACGATCTTCTTGAGTTCGCGGATCTTCTCTCTGGACATGAGCGTTCACAGCGCCGAGATCATCTCCGGAACCGCGGAGAACAGGTCCGCTTCCAGCCCGTAGTCCGCGACGCTGAAGATCGGCGCTTCCGGATCCTTGTTGATCGCGACGATCACCTTGGAGTCCTTCATGCCGGCCAGGTGCTGGATCGCCCCGCTGATGCCAGCCGCGATGTACAGCTGCGGCGCGACGATCTTGCCGGTCTGGCCGACCTGCCAGTCGTTGGGGGCGTAGCCCGCGTCGACGGCCGCACGGCTGGCCCCCAGCGCGGCACCGAGCTTGTCGGCCAGTGGCGTCAGCACCTCGTTGAACTTGTCGCTCGAACCCAGCGCCCGGCCGCCGGAGACGATGATCTTCGCGGCGGTCAACTCCGGCCGGTCGTTCTTGGCGATCTCGCTGCCGAGATGGCGGCTCTTGCCGCTGTCGGCCGGGGCAGTCAGGCTCTCGATCGTGCCCGCGCCGCCAGTGGCCGGGGCCGGATCGAAGCCCGTCGTGCGCACGGTGATCACCTTGACGGGATCGGCGCTGAGCACAGTGGCGATCGCATTGCCGGCGTAGAACGGGCGCTCGAAGGTGTCGGTGGAGATCACTTTCGTGACGTCGCTGATCTGCGCGACATCGAGCCTGGCGGCCACGCGCGGCGCAACGTTCTTGCCACCGGCCGTGGCCGGGAAAACCACGTGGGTGTAGTTCCCGGCAACCGCCAGGACGGCCGTGGCGAGGTTTTCTGCCAGACCGTGGGTCAGTGCCGCGCCGTCGACATGCAGCACTTTCACGACGCCGGCGATCTGAGCGGCCTGCTGGGCGGCGCCGGTAGCGCCGTGCCCCGCCACCAGAAGATGCACCTCGCCGCCGCATTGCGCCGCCGCGCTGATGGTATTGAGGGTCGCCCCCTTGATCGAGGCGTTGTCGTGTTCGGCGACTACTAGAACAGCCATTTCCTGTTTCCTATCCTGAGATTTCGTGTTTGCTTACATGCCGGCGTAGTTGGGGCCGCCGCCGCCTTCGGGCGTGACCCAGACGATGTTCTGCGTCGGGTCCTTGATGTCGCAGGTCTTGCAATGCACGCAGTTCTGCGCGTTGATCTGCAGCCTGTCGGTATCGTCCTCGTTCTTGACGAACTCGTATACGCCGGCCGGGCAGTAGCGGCTCTCGGGGCCGGCGTAGGTCGCGAGGTTGACGCTCACGGGCACCGACGCATCCTTGAGCGTCAGGTGGGCCGGCTGGTTCTCCTCGTGGTTGGTGCTGCTGATGAACACCGAACTCAGCTTGTCGAAGCTGATCCTGCCATCGGGCTTCGGATAGGCAATCCGGTCGCATTCGGCAGCGGGACGAAGGAAGACATGGTCCGGCTTGTGGCGGTGCACGGTCCACGGCGGGCTCTGAATGCCGAGCTTGGGCAGTAGCCAGTGCTCGATGCCGGTCATCAGCGTGCCGACCGCCTGGCCCCTCTTGAACCAAGACTTGAAATTGCGCGACTGGTGCAGTTCTTCGTGCAGCCAACTCTTCTCGAAGGCCTCGGGGTAGGCGGCCAGCTCGTCGTGGCGACGTCCTGCCGCGAGGGCCTCGTCCAGCGCCTGCGCGGCCAGCATGCCGGTCTTCAGCGCGGCGTGGCTGCCCTTGATACGGGCGGCGTTCAGGAAGCCGGCGTCGCAGCCGACCAGCAGGCCGCCGGGAAAGACCGGTCGGGGCAAGCTCAGCAGGCCGCCGGCGGCGATCGCCCGTGCACCGTAGCCGATGCGCTTGCCGCCTTCGAGGTGGGCGCGGATCGCCGGATGGGTCTTCCAGCGCTGCATCTCCTCGAATGGAGCGAGCCAGGGGTTGCTGTAGTCCAAACCGACGACGAAGCCGAGGGTGACCTTGTTGTCCGCCAGGTGGTAGAGAAAGCCGCCGCCGTAAGTGTGCGTGTCCAGCGGCCAGCCGGCGGTGTGGACGACCAGGCCGGGCCGGGCCTGGGCCGGGTCGATCTCCCACAGCTCCTTGATGCCGACGCCATAGGCCTGCGGGTCGCGGCCGGCGTCGAGCCCGTAGCGGGCGATCACCTGCTTGCCCAGATGGCCGCGTGCGCCCTCGGCGAAGACGGTGTAGCGGCCGTGCAGCTCCATGCCCAGTTGGAAGCTCGCGGTGGGCTCGCCGTCCTTGCCGAGACCCTGATGGCCGGTGGCCACGCCCTTGACCGAGCCATCGTCGTTGTAGACGACCTCGGCGGCGGCGAAGCCGGGAAAGATCTCGACACCCAGCGCCTCGGCCTGTTGCGCCATCCACTTGACGAGGTCGCTCAGCGAGATGACGTAGTTGCCCTCGTTGTGCAGAACGCGCGGCATGAGGGCATCGGGCACGCGTCTCGCGCCGGATTCGGAGAGCATCAGCACGTCGTCGCGCACGACCGGCTGCGCCAGCGGCGCGCCGAGTTCGCGCCAGTCGGGGAACAGCTCGGTCAGCGCGTGCGGGTCCATCACCGCACCGCTGAGGATGTGCGCTCCGGGCTCCGAACCCTTCTCGAGCACGACGACCGAGACTTCACGGTTCGCCTGCGCGGCAAGCTGCTTGAGCCGGATCGCGGTGGCCAGCCCCGCGGGGCCGCCGCCGACGACCACGACGTCGTATTCCATCGCTTCGCGCGGGCCGTATTCTTCGACGAGATCTCGGTACAAGAGAGGTCCTATGCAGTGCACCGGTCAGATGACCTTGGCTTCGTTCTTCAACTTCGCGACGAGCGTGGCGACGTCGGGCACTTTCATGCCCGCGCTGCGCTTGGGCGGCTCGGACACCTTGATCGTCTTGATGCGCGGGGCCACGTCCACGCCCAGGTCGGCGGGCTTGATGGTCTCCAGCGGCTTCTTCTTCGCTTTCATGATGTTGGGCAGCGTGACGTAGCGTGGCTCGTTCAGGCGCAGGTCGGCGGTGACCACCGCCGGCAGCGTGATCGACAGTGTCTCCAGGCCGCCGTCGACTTCGCGCGTGACCGTGGCCTTGCCGTCGGCGATATCGACCTTGCTCGCGAAGGTCGCCTGCGGCAGGTCGGCCAGCGCGGCCAGCATCTGGCCGGTCTGGTTGCAGTCGTCGTCGATGGCCTGTTTGCCGAGGATGACGAGGCCAGGCTGTTCCTTGTCAACCAGCGCCTTCAGCAGCTTGGCCACCGCCAGCGGCTGCAGCTCGGCGTCGGTCTCGACCAGGATGGCGCGGTCGGCGCCGATGGCGAGTGCGGTGCGCAGCGTCTCCTGGCATTGCGCGATGCCGCAGGAGACGGCAATCACCTCGGTGGCAGCGCCTTTTTCCTTTAACCGCACGGCCTCCTCGACGGCTATCTCGTCGAAGGGGTTCATGCTCATCTTCACGTTGGACAGGTCGATGCCTGCGCCATCCGCCCTGACGCGCGCTTTGATGTTGTAGTCGAGAACGCGCTTGACGCCGACCAGTACCTTCATGCCAATCCTTTGATTTAGTTCGCTCAGTTTCTTGCCGTGACCAGCACCCTTCTGATGCAGGTGCCTGGATGTTTCGAGGATCGCATCAATCCGGGGTCCAACTCAAGCGAGAAATTCGGCAGGTCGAACACATCTGCTGCGTGGCTGCATGTTCGAAGGTTGAGCGGGCATGTTGTTCGGCATGTCGAACGTCCGTCTAGAGGCGTGACTACTATTGGTTGGTCGCGACAGGTCATGGCGCGGCAAAAATCACCGAACGAGAGCGATTCACCAGCAATGCGCGTTGATCAACTGCTGCAAGAGGTAATTCACGTCCACGGACGCGGGCGCGCGATTGCATTGCGCTGCGACGATGGCCTGTCTCTGACCTACAGCGATCTCGATGCACGTGTGTCTGCAGTTGCCGCCTCCCTGAGGGCCCTCGGGCTGCGCCGCGGACAGCGCGTGGTGCTGGTGGGTGAAGGTGGCGTTGACGTGGTTGTGCTGCTGCTCGCGGCGATTCGCGCGGGTGCCTGCGCCGTGCCGCTGAGCTCACGGATGTCCGTTTCGGAAGTATTGGCCATTTGCGCCCATTGCGAGCCCCAGTTCATCTATTTCTCGACCAGGTTGTCGACCGATGCGGCTTTGCATGCGGCGTGTCGGCCGGGTGATCCGGCGTCCGAACTCGTTTTCGAAGATGGGCTGCTGGCGGTTGCCCAGGCGTCCGAATGGTGTACGGACGATGCCTGCGACAGCGCGCAAAACGTGGCCGTCGTGATCTACACCTCGGGCACCACAGGAGATCCGAGGGGGGTGATGCTGTCGCATGCCAATCTCGAGTTCGTCACCGGGGTCTCGCTGCAGCAAGAGGTGCTCCTGCCGTCGGATAAGATATTCCATGCACTGCCATTGGCCCACGCCTACGGCCTCATCTCGGCATTGTTGTGCGGACTGCGGGCCGGCGCGGAGATCCTGCTGCTCGCCCGATTCAGCGCCGAGCGCCTCGCGCGTGCGCTGCTCCATGAGGACATCACGGTGTTCCAGGGCGTGCCTGCCATGTATGCCCGTCTGTTTGAATGGGCGTCCGAGACAGGCACGGCATTGAAGCCGAATCGACTGCGCATGCTCTACATCGGCGGTTCGCAGATCGACGCGATCCGGAAGGCGCAGACCGAGGACTTGCTGGGCGTGCCGCTTCACCATGGCTATGGGCTGACCGAGTCCGCCCCCGCAGCGACGCGCACCTTCGGGCATCCGCCGCCGACCGACGTGACGGCGGGTTGGCCGATTCCGGGTGTCCAGGTGTCGCTGCGCGATGCGCTGGGTTGCAGTGTGCCGCAGGGCGAGCGGGGCGAGATCTGGATTCGCGGGCCGAACGTGATGAAGGGCTATTTCCGCGATCCCGCGCAGACGCGGCAGGCCATCGACCCCGATGGTTGGCTCCATTCGGGTGACGTGGGTGTCTTCGGACCGCAGGGCGATCTCAGCGTGGTGGGCCGGATCAAGGAAATGATCATCTGCGGCGGCTTCAATGTTTTTCCGGCGGAAGTCGAAAAGGTCATCGCGACTTGGCCCGATGTCGCCCAGTGTGCCGTCGTCGGCCAAGCCTGTGCGGGCGACGAGGAAGTGGTTGCCTTCGTGGAGCCGATGGCGGGGCGCGTCGTGGATGTCCCGGCGCTGCAGCGTCACTTGAGGCAGCGACTGACGCCTTACAAACTGCCCAAGCGGATAGAGGTGCTGGACCGGCTTCCGGCTTCGTCCACGGGAAAGATACTCAAGACTGCACTGAAGCAAAGGGCGTCGGGTAAGGAAAGTGATCCCGCTGCCGTTCCGGCTGATCCGGCTGATCCGGGGGAACGGTTTTATGTTGTTGGTGAACGCTCAGACCACAATCCTCAATTTACTGAGGGGTGGTCAAGATCAAGTAGAGGAGATAGTGATGAGCCAAGTCGTGCCCGATAAGTCCGTGCCAAGTGCAGGCCGAAAGCCTGACAACCCGTTCTGGCGCAACCGGACCATCGATTCCTATCTGAACGAGGCGACGGTTCAGTCGCCCGACAAAACCGCCCTGGTCGCCTACCGTGCGGACCGGGGAGATGAGCCGGTCGTTGAGCTGACCTATTCGCAACTTGAAGCTCGCGTGGCGCGCGTTGCCGGCTCGCTGCGCGCGCTGGGCGTGGGACATGGCGACATCGTCGCCGTGCAACTGCCGAACTGGTGGGAGTTCGTCGTTTTCGCCCTGGCGGCAGGAAGGGTCGGCGCGGTCGTCAACCCGCTTATGCCCATCTTTCGTGAGCACGAGCTGTCGTTCATGCTCGGCCTGACCGAAGCCAAGGTCTTCGTCGTACCACGGCAGTTCCGCGGCTTCGACTACGAAACCATGGCCAAGGGCCTGCGTTCCGGGTTGCCCGCGCTCAAGCACGTGGTGGTCGTGGACGGGGAGGGCGATGACTCGTTCGACCGGTTGCTCATGAACGGCTCAGGCGGCAGCTTGCCGTACGGCGCCAGCGAAGGCTTGGCTCCCGAAGAGCTGGCGCTCATCATGTTCACCTCCGGCACCACCGGCCAGCCGAAAGGGGCGATGCACTGCTGCAATACCCTGATCGCGCTCACCTACGCGTTCGCGAACCGAGCCGGCCTGGACGGGAGCGCGGTGATCTTCGGGTGTTCGCCCCTGGGCCACATGACTGGCTATGGGGCCGCCATGATCCAGTCGGTGCGCATGGGTGCCAAGCTGGTCTTGCAGGACGTCTGGGAGCCCCAGCGCGCCATCTCCATCATGGTGCGCGAAGGCGTAACCTACACGATGGCGGCGACGACGTTCCTGTCGGACATCTACGAAACTGTTGCTGCGGGTGCGCCGCGGCCGCAGGCACTGCAGAAGTTCCTTTGCGGCGGTGCGCCCATTCCGCCGGTGGTCATCGAGCGCGCCTGGCGCGAACTCGGGGTGCCGGTGGTATCGCTGTGGGGCATGACCGAATCGCTGTTGGGAACCGTGACCGAGCCCGCGCGCGCCCTGGAGAAATCGCCCAGCACCGACGGCTGTCCCGTCGAGGGCATGGAGGTCCGCGTCGCCGACGTGGACGGCAAAGACCTGCCTGTGGGTCAGACGGGCCGCCTGCTGGTGCGTGGGCCGCAGATGTTCCTGGGCTATTACAAACGCCCGGACATTCCCACGGTCGATGCGCACGGGTGGTTTGACACGGGGGATCTGGCATACCTCGACGAGGAGGGATACATCCGGATCAATGGCCGCACCAAGGACATCATCATCCGTGGCGGCGAGAACATTCCGGTCGTTGAGATCGAGAGCCTGCTGTTCGCCCACCCCGCAGTCGCCGATGCCGCGATTGTGGGCTTCCCGGACCCCCGGCTGGGCGAGCGCAGTTGTGCGTATGTCATTCTCAAGCCCGGGGCGACGTTGTCGCTTGCCGATGTGCACGAGTGGCTGGCTCAGCACAAGACCGCCAAGCAGTACTGGCCGGAACGCCTTCAACTGATCGAGCAGATGCCGAGGACCCTGACCGGGAAGATCCAGAAGTTCGTCCTGCGCGAGCGCGCCAAAAAGGACGTCTCGGCCTAGCCGGGTTCGGAGCCCGACGGCTCTCAGTCTACCCCGCCCGCCGGGACGGCGAGCCGGGTGTTGCGGATCTGCACGAGATGACGTGAGTGAATGCCCGCTGGCGATCTGCGGCTGGACTCGAACCGGCCCACGCCATTGCCGTTCCAAGCACGACGCGCCTGGCATGGGCGTGCACGGCAGCGGGCGGTGCGCAAACCGATCAGGCCGAGCCCGCATTTGTCCCTCCGGGGCGCGACTTGCGCCCCGGAACCGATGAGAGCCTCGCGACAAGGGTATTGGCGGCAGCTCATCGACAAGGCTTTCAGCTCCATCCGAGTGATTTCTTCGAGAGGTTCCTGGGGGGGGGGCGAGGGCATCTGCCTCCAACCCTTATGCAGCAATGCTGGCAGTTTTTTTGTGAGCGATTTTCCCGTTGCCCCTTCCCGACATTCCTCCCCTTGACGACGCAGCGCTTGTGCAACGCCTGCAGTCGTGTATCGACAACAAAACCAAGCCGCTGGGTGCGCTGGGTCGCATGGAGGCGCTGATGCTGCGCCTGGGGTGCATCCTGGGCAGCGAGGCACCCGTGCTGCAGGCGCCGCAGATGCTGGTGTGTGCAGCCGATCACGGGCTGGCGGCGCGCGGCGTGTCGACCTTTTCTAGCGACGTGACCTGGCAGATGGTGGAGAACTTCCTGGCAGGCGGCACCGCCGTGAGCGTGCTGGCGCGCCAGCATGGCCTGCAGCTCACCGTGGCCGACTGTGGCGTGGCGCGCGCCATCCCTGGGCGCGAGGCGGTGCCCGGCGCACCGCGCCTGCTGCACTGCCGCGTGGCCGCGGGCACGCAGGACGCCAGCGTGGGCCCGGCCATGAGCACCGCGCAATGCGCGCAGGCCCTGACATATGGCATGGCCATCGTGCGGGACATGCCGGGCAATGTGCTGCTGCTGGGAGAGATGGGCATCGGCAATACCTCGGTGGCCTCGCTGCTGCTGGCACGGCTGGGCGGCGTGCCGCTGGCCGACTGCGTGGGCGCCGGCACCGGGCTCAGCGCGGCAGGCATCGCGCGCAAGCAGGCCGTGCTGCAGCAGGCGCTGGACGCGAACGCGCTCGCGCGGGAACCTTTGGACGCGCTCGCTGCGCTCGGCGGCTTCGAGGTGGCGACGCTCGTGGGCGCGGTACTGCAGGCGGCGGCCGAGCGCCGCGTGATCCTGGTGGACGGCTTCATCACGTGCTCCGCCGCGCTGGTGGCCAGCCGTTTGCGGCTGCACGTGCTGCAGCGCTGCGTGTTCTCGCACCGCTCGGGTGAGCGTGGGCATGGCGCCATGCTGGGCCTGCTGCGCGCCGAGCCGCTGCTGGACCTGGGGCTGCGGCTGGGCGAGGGATCGGGCGCGGCGCTGGCCTGGCCGCTGCTGGAGTCGGCCTGCCGCGTGCTGCGCGAGATGGCGAGCTTTGCCAGCGCGGGGGTGTCGCAGGGAATACCCCCCGGCGCGCCTGTGCCGCTTCCCACCGCTCTCCCGCGCGCCGCCAGCTCCCACCTCCCGCCCGTGGAAAGCGGCGACGGCTCGCAGATCGCGATATTTGCCAGCACACCGTGATCGCCCCCGATCCAAGAGGCTGGGCGCAGCGCGCAAAGGCAGAGATGGCCGACCGCCGCTGGGGTGCCCTCATCGCCCGGGCTGCGTCAGACCACAAGAGCCACTGGGTGTGATGGCCGCGAAAGTTCGTTATTTCGAAAAATGATCTGGGAATGTGGCCAATATAGGGTGAACCCTCGTGCTTGTTCTGTATGTAGAACTAACATTCCGGTTTGCACTATGGGGACAGTTCGGGAAAAGAGAGTCCCGTCGAGGCGGGATGATTGGGCATATGAGCAAGACAACGGTGATCGGAATCGAGCGCATCCTTGACATCTTCGAGGCCTTCGAGGCCAGCGAGAAGCCGTTGTCGTTGACCGAGCTCGCGGAGTTGACCAATATCCCGAAGAGCACCTGCCATGCGATCGTGGGGACGTTGCAGTCGCGCGGCTATCTCTACTCGCTGACTCGGCCCCGCGCGCTGTATCCGACCCGTCGCATGCTGGACGCTGCCACGGCGATCACACGCAAGGATCCGTTCACCGAGCGCGCCATCCCCGTGCTCGAACGCCTGCGCGATTCGACCCGCGAGACTGTTATCCTCGGCAAACGCCAGGGTGACAGCATCATCTACCTCCATGTGATCGAGGGGCTCAATGCGATCCGCTACTCAGCCAAGGCCGGCGATCTCAAGCCCCTGTGCTCCACCTCCATCGGGAAGGCCATTCTGGGCAGCCTCAAGGAGCCCGAGTTGCGCCAGCTGCTGGCCGACAAGACGCTGCCGGCGGTAACGAACACCACCATCACCGACAAGGAGATGCTGGTGCAGGACATCCTGCAGAGTCGCCGTGCCGGCTTCTTTCAGACGCGGGGCGAGAACGTGCTGGACGTCTGGGCCGTCGCAGCCTTCCTGAACGTCAACAAGGAAACCCTGGGAGTCGCTGTCGCGGGACCGGCGCACCGGCTGCAAAGCAATTTGCAGGAGTGTGCACACCAGCTCGTCGCGACCTGCAGTTTCCTGGCGCGCCAGTTGAACGGTTGAGGACTCCCAAGCCTCCCCCGAATCGGTTCTCCGTCTCTGCGGGGGGGCGTCGCTATTCATTGGGCCGAACGCACATCGGCGCCGGGTGAAATTCAAGCGCACGAAGCGTTTGTTGTTCGGTATGTCGAACGCGCATTTTGCCTTTCCACGTACGCTCAATGGGATGAATGCGGTCCGCCGGATCGCTGCGAACCTAGTGAGCATTCGAGATGGGCTATAGATCAATTTTCAGGCCAGATGCCTTTCGTGACCAGGTGGTGATCGTGACCGGTGCCGGCAGCGGTATCGGACGATGCACCGCCCATGAGCTAGCTGCCTTGGGTGCGCAGGTGGTCCTCGTGGGGCGCACGCGCGAAAAGCTCGATCAGGTCGAGAGTGAGATCCGGGAGGATGGCGGCCAGGCCAGCGTCCAGGTCTGTGACATCCGGGACGAGGCTGCGGTCGCGGCGGCCGTTGATCGCGTGGTGGCCGACCACGGCCGGATCGACGGGTTGGTGAACAACGCCGGCGGGCAGTTCCAGTCGCCCCTGCGGGACATCTCGATGCGCGGCTTCGAGGCCGTCGTCAGGAGCAATCTTGTCGGCGGTTTTAACGTCATGCGCGAGACGTTCAATCGCTGGATGGCGAACAACGGCGGCTCGATCGTGAACATCACGATGGACGCATGGCATGGCTTGCCCCTGTACGGGCATTCCGGCGCCGCGCGCTCGGGGATGAACTCGCTGACCGAGACCGCCGCGGCCGAGTGGGCATCCGCTGGCGTGCGCGTCAATGCCGTGGCGCCGGGTGTCATCGCCTCGAGCGGGTTCGACACCTACCCGGAAGAGGCGTGGGCTCGCATCCGCACCATGGCCGACAAGATTCCGCTGGGCCGCTTTGGCCAGGAGTCTGAGGTATCGGCTGCCATCGTTTTCCTGCTGTCTCCGGCCGCGGCGTTCATCACGGGCACCTGCGTTCGCGTGGACGGCGGGGCGCCCAATGCCCGCCAGACGCTCGAACTGCGCCGGCCGCAAAGGACCTCGCCGTTCCAGGGCTTTCACCGGGCGAAGGCAACGCGTCAATGAGATTCCCGGCACGGTGCCATGCGCGCCCGAGGGCCGGACAACCCATCGGAGTTGAAGAATGGATTTGAAACTGAGTGCTGAGGAGCAGGCCTTCCGGCTGGAGGTGCGCGCGTGGGTCGCGGCGAACCTTCCACCCGAAATCGCCTACAAGGTGCGCAACGGGCTGAAGCTTGGCCGCGACGACATGCAGGGCTGGTACCGCATCCTCGGCAAGAAGGGCTGGCTGATACCCGGCTGGCCGGTCGAATACGGCGGGCCCGGCTGGTCGGCCATCCAGAAGCATCTGTTCGAAGAGGAATGCTCGCTGGCCGGCGCCCCGCGCATCGTGTCCTTCGGGCCGGTCATGGTCGCGCCCATCATCATGGCGTTCGGCACCGAGGAGCAGAAGAAGCGCTTCCTGCCCGGCATCGCCAGCGGCGAGGTCTGGTGGAGCCAGGGCTACAGCGAGCCGGGATCGGGCTCCGACCTCGCATCGATCAAGACCCGCGCCGAGCGGGTCGGCGACCACTACGTCGTCAACGGCCAGAAGACCTGGACGACGCTCGGACAGTACGGCGACTGGATCTTCTGCCTGGTGCGCACCTCGACCGAGGGCAAGCCGCAGAACGGGATCTCCTTTCTGCTGATCGACATGAAGTCGCCCGGCGTGACCGTGCGCCCGATCAGGCTGCTCGACGGCGAGTGCGAAGTCAACGAGGTGTTTTTCGACGATGTGAAGGTGCCCGCGAACAACCTCATCGGCGAGGAGAACAAGGGCTGGACCTACGCCAAGCACCTGCTCAGCCACGAGCGCACCGCGATCGCCAACGTCAGCCGCGCCAAGCGCGAGCTGGAGCGCCTCAAGCGCATCGCGCGTGCCGAGGGCGTCTTCGACGACCTGCGCTTTCGCGACGACATCGCCCGCCTGGAGATCGACATCGTCGCGCTCGAGATGCTGGTGCTGCGCGTGCTCAGCGCCGAGAAGTCCGGCCGGCAGTCGCTCGACATCGCCGGCCTGCTCAAGGTGCGGGGCAGCGAGATCCAGCAGCGCTGCAGCGAACTGTTGATGCTGGCCGGCGGTCCGGCGTCCGTGCCGCTCATTCCCGAGGCGATGGAGGCCGGCTGGCAGGGCGACTATCCCGGGGCGCTGCATTGCGCGCCACTGGCATCGCTCTACTTCAACATGCGCAAGACGACCATCTACGGCGGGACCAACGAGGTCCAGCGCAACATCATCGCCCAGACCGTCCTGGGTTGAGGTCCTGCACCATGAATTTCGAATTTTCCGAAGAAGACGCGCAACTGCGCGACGCCATCCAAAAATGGGTGGCCAAGGACTACACCCAGGAGCGCCGGAAGGCCATCGTGGAGGCTGGCGGCTTCTCGCGCGAGGCCTACGCCGAGCTGGCCGGACTGGGCGCCTGCGGGCTCCAGGTGGCCGAGCGCTGGGGCGGACTCGACATGGGCGCCGTGCAGGCCATGGTCGTGATGGAGGAACTGGGGCGAGGGCTGGTGCTCGAGCCTTACGCGCAGACCGTCGTCGGCACTGCCGTGCTCGGCACGTTCGGTGGCGAGGATGTGCAGGCCGCGTGGTGCGGCGGGCTCGCGGACGGCACGCGCATGATCTCGCTGGCCCATCAGGAGCAGGGCGCGCGGTATCGCGCGGCGCCTTGCGCGACGCGGGCACTGCGCGTGGCAGACCGCTGGGAGGTCTCGGGTGTCAAGACACTGGTGCCCGCTGGCGACGTGGTCGACGGATTCATCGTGCCGGCGATGGCCGAGGACCGGCTGTCGCTGTTCATCGTCGAGCGAGGGGCTCCGGGCGTCTCGACGCATCCCTATGGCACGCAGGACGGCGCGCGCGCCGCCGACGTCCGCTTCCGCGCGGCTGCGGCGCAACTGCTGGCGGTGGATGGTGACGCAGCCCTGGCCTTCGCGCTCGACCGCTACGCCGCGGCGCTGTGCGCGGAGGGCGTGGGCATCATGGACCAGGCACTGGCCGCCACGGTGGACTATCTGCGCACCCGCAAGCAGTTCGGCGTCGAACTTGCGTCGTTCCAGGCCCTGCGGCATCAGGTCGCAGACATGAAGATGCAGCTGGAACTCGCGCGCTCGATGAGCTACTACGCGACGCTGAGCCTGGAGCTCGATCCGCCCGCGCGCACGATCGCGGTCAGTCGCGCGAAATACCAACTCGGCATCTCGATGCGGCAAATCGGCCAACAAGCTGTCCAGTTGCATGGCGGCATTGGCATGACCGACGAATACATCGTCAGCCATTACTTCAAGCGGCTCACGCAGATCGAGCTGACGTGCGGCGACACCCGCCATCACCTGGCAGCCGTCTCGGATGCGATGAAAGACGTCGCCAGCGTCGTCGCTGACTGAACCCAGCGTCATGGCGCGGCGGCATGGTGCCGCCGGCCTTTACCAGCTATTTCAACAAGGAGCACTCATGTCAGACCAGGAAATCTATCTCGAAGTCAAGGACTACGTCGGGACGATCACGATCAATCGCCCCAAGCAGCTCAACGCGTTCACGGGCGCCAACATGAAGGAGATGCAGCGTCTTCTCGCTGTGGCCGCGGCGGATCCTGCGGTCGGCGTCATCGTGCTGACCGGTACCGGCGAGCGTGCGTTCTGCGTCGGCGGCGACGTGAACTGGGAGAAGGAGGCTGGTGACGGAAAGAGCGGCCTGCAGGACTTCGACTTCACGTTCAACAAGCAGCTGGTCGAATGTCCGAAGCCGGTGATCGCCCGCGTCAACGGCTACGCGATCGGCGCCGGCCACCACATGGCCTACTTCTGCGACTTCACGATCGCCTCCGAGCATTCGACTTTCGGCCAGAACGGCCCGCGCGTGGGATCGCCGGCCGGCGGCTACCTGGTATCGCACTCGGCCAACGTGATCGGGCACAAGCGCGCGCGTGAGCTGTGGATGCTGTGCCGCAAGTACACGGCTCAACAGGCGCTCGAATGGGGCCTGATCAACGCCGTCGTGCCCAAGGAGAAGCTGGACGAGGAAGTGCGCAAATGGTGCGACGAGATCCTCGCGCTGAGCCCGACCTGCCTGCGTACCGTCAAGCGTTCGTTCTACGAGCACATGAAGCCGATCATGGGTATGGACATGAACGACATCCTGCGCGAGGTGGCGCCAGAGTATTTCAGCACCGGCGAGCAGGAAGAGGGCGCCAACGCGTTCCTCGAAAAGCGCAAGCCGGATTTCAGCCGCTGGCGTTGAGCCTTCGGCGCGTCGGCTGCGGTGTAGCGATGCGCTCGTTCCGCTCGGCGTTCCCAGTAGGCCGGCTTCCGTTCGTGTCGAATCTCTGGCGTGGGACTTTCGGCTCATGGCTTTCCATGATGTTCGGTATCTCGAACATGGTTGATGCGAAAGGAACGATGCGATCTGGCCGTTCGATAGGCTGAACATTGATTCGAGGTCGGCCAGTACCATCGTTTTGCGATCAAGGATTGCTGCACAAGAAAAGGATGCCGTGATTGGCACAGATGTCTTGAGGCATTCGCAGCGCGGGTCGCAACCCAATTCAAGGAAGGGACGGTCAATGGAAGTGTCGGGTGATTTCGCAGTCGAGGAACGGGACCTCGGGGCATGGTGGGTGACGATCAGCAGGCCACAGAAACACAACGCCCTGTCGCGCGGGGTGCTGGACCAACTGGGGCAGGTGGTCGCGGAGTGCGGTCGCATGGACCGCTCGCGACTGATCGTGCTGACCGGTGCCGGTGACCGCTACTTCGCCGCGGGCGGTGACTTGGTGGATCTGTCGAGCATCCGCGACGAGGCCGCGACGCTCGACATGACCGACCAGGCCCGCCGGGCGCTCGATGCGGTGCGCGACTGCCCCGTGCCCGTCATCGCGCTGGTCAACGGCGATGCAATCGGTGGCGGCGCCGAGCTCGCGCTTTCCTGCGACATGCGCATGCAGTCCGAGCGCGCACGCATCGGTTTCATCCAGGCCAAGCTGGCGATCACCTCGGCCTGGGGCGGCGGCCCAGACCTGTGCCGGCTGGTCGGCGCTGCACGAGCCATGCGCATGATGGGCCGCTGTGAGCTGATCGATGCGCCCACCGCGCTGCAATGGGGGCTTTCGGACGCCGTGATCGGCGCCGAGACCCGCGAGGACGACATCGCCGCCTTCCTCGGGCCCATGCTCAAGTGCCCCGCGCAGGTGCTGCGCGGCATCAAGGCGCAGACCCGGGCCTATCGCCAGGGCCTGTCGTATGACCAGAGGCGTTCGATCGAGCAGCGTGAGCTGGTGAAGACCTGGCTGCACGAGGATCACTGGGTCGCCGCCGACGCTCTTCTCACCAAAGGAAAGAAATGAGCTCCACAGCACAAGCAGGACGTGAGCCGCAGCTCCTGTCGCGCAACCGCAGCGGTGTCGAGGTGCCGACCAGCGTCGGACCCGGTTCCGACAGCGGCCGCATAGGCGAGCCGGGCAAATACCCGTTCACCCGCGGGATTTTCCCGGACGGCTACAAGGGCCGTCTGTGGACCATCCGCCAATACTCGGGCTTCGGCACGGCCGAGGAGTCCAACGAGCGCTACAAGTTCCTGTTCGCCCAGGGCCAGACCGGCCTGTCGGTCGCGCTGGACCTGCCGACGCAAATCGGCTTCGACCCGACGCACCCGATGGCGCGGCCCGAGATCGGCAAGGTCGGCGTCTCGCTCTCCAATCTCAGCGAAGCCGAGATTCTGTTCCAGGGCATCGACCTGTCGAAGATCTCGACCTCGTTCACGATCAACGGCACGGCGGCGATCATCTATGCAATGTACCTAGCCGTCGCGGACAAGCAGGGCGTGCCGCGCGAGAAGCTGACCGGCACGATCCAGAACGACATCCTCAAGGAGTACGTGGCGCGCGGCACGTGGATCTTCCCGGTGCGTCCCTCGATGCGCCTGGTCGCCGATTCCATCCTCTACGCCAACGACACCAC
>Ga0172382_10005438_pt1 | contig 18974 bp, 16 predicted proteins | sample Leawel138RmetaG_FD_122245 | JGI IMG/M metagenome (GOLD analysis project Ga0172382, IMG submission 122245) | Leachate microbial communities from a municipal landfill in Southern Ontario, Canada - Leachate well 138R metaG | ecosystem: Engineered > Solid waste > Landfill > Unclassified | place...
AAACTGATTCATATGAAAAAGTTCCCGATCTGCAATTATTCCTAATTTTACAGTGGTGTCGGTGCCAGCCTCCAAATATAAAAGTTCACGAAGAAATCTTCTCGATCCATAAAAAGTGGGGACAGAGGAGACCAATTGGATTATTTCATCCGTATTACCCGTGTTTCGGAGGATCAGGGTGGCGTTGATGGAATCATTTTCGTGTCGAATCAATTCCATATTATTCAGAACCTGCAACCGGATCAAGCGTTTTTCCTGAACACGGACCTGGATCAAAACGCCTGATGATGTTTGCTGCTCCTGACTGACCAAATTGATTCTTAGTCCGGTCAAGCCGGAAGGCGCATCAGAATTGACGTGAAACCTAATTGGAATATATCGTTTGGAATGGGCGTCAAGCTGAATTCCTCCTTCAGGTTGGGCACTGAGCAAAGTCACTCCTTCAGGAAGCGCAAAAGTCAGATTTCCAACGAATTGTTTGTCTAAATTATTCTCAATAAGAAGAGTCGTCCCAAAGACTTCTCCACCGGACGCCTGGATCAGGGTGTCTGTGGTACTGATTTGGATACCATCTAAGTGACCGCCCATCGCTGAGGCATGGGTCGTTGAGGCACGGGCAGAAAACGCCCAGCCGGCAATAAAGAAAATAACCGGAATTAATAATCCAATTCTCATAAACTTCAAGGACCTACTTGACATAAATCTTTGATTTCTTTATCTGGGGGTCAATTGATAAATCAATACAGTGGAATAATTGCCCGACTTGGCCTGTAGCAATCGATCATCGTTGCCAGCTACACTGTATTTAATATTCATAAACATAGTAGAACTCTTTCCAATATCGGAGCGCATCACCATTTGAGGGGTCGTGGATAGTTGAATAGTAGGGTATTGGGCTCCAGCTGGTGAATCAGTTCCCGCCTCAAGCTGCAGGTTTAAAATGTTTATAGGCAATACATCGCCTGTCTGATTTCCAAACTGATTGTATTGGCTTTTTGCGGAAAGCTCAAAGCCTGTTGTGGAATTGACCTTTACCGCATCAGGGTAGGTGACCATAACTCCATTCATATAACTGGAGAGACTGTTGAAATCCAGCACCCCGTCCCTGGCCTCACCCAAAATCTCCAGACTGTATTGCGGGGTAGTGCCGGGGTTGCCTGTCAGGCTTTGATTGAGCTGGATGCTATACTCTACACTTCTCGATCCAATGGGTTGACCACTACTATTATAGAGTGTAAAGGTTATGGGGATATTGTAAACAATAATGCTATTTGCCTGTCTATTCTTGAGCTGATCCAAATACCCTCCACCAGCAATTACAATTTCGAAATAATAATTGATCTGTTTATATGAATTATATGGACTCTGTAAAAGTAAAGGTGCCTGAGCGGAAGGGATTAGTGGAACCTCACTTCCTGACACGAATGGGATGGGAGTCATGGGTGCATTGATTTGCGACAGGGTAGGGGAGTTCCCGTCATCCCGGGTAAAACGAAAACTGATCTTGTCTGCCGGAAACGGGATTCCACCCACATTCTGAGCCCCGCCGGTAGGCTGGATTTGACCATTGATCCTGGCTTTAATAGACCAATTCGGCACATTGATATTAGTTCCATTCAATCCAAATTGGAACCTATGGCTATCAGTTCCTGACACATATCCAGCATAATCCAAAATATTGAAATATCCCCCACTATGCACATTGAATGTAACCTGTGCAGAAGTAGGGATATTGAATAAGACAATTGCCCAAAAAATGAATGCCATTTTCAGGGACGCTTTGCCAAAATTGTATTTAATATTCAAAAGTATATTCATATCTATAATTTCCGACCGCCGATATTTACTCGTTTCGGAATTCCAGTTCAGCAATTTTCACGGTAGTGACATCCCCATAATTTACGATAGCCGTCGCTATAAAACTGCCTTTTTCCAAATCAGCCGGCAGTAAAATATGTTGCTGCCTTTTATCTCCCGGCATGGAATAAAAATCGATCACGGGCAGTTCATGTTTCTGACCGGTGGACTGATTGAGCAATTCCATACTGATGCTGCCGTCCGCCCAAATCTTTCCCACATTGTCAAAATGCAAGGTTAGCCAATTACGTGCCGAATCTTGCTGCTTGGTGAAATTCACAATTTCTATATCCGGAACCTGTCTGTTGGCCGGCCTTCTGTAAAGTTTGATCCCGGTACGGACCGCGATCTGAATATTCGCGCCATCCTTGTCCACTCCGTCCCTGGGGTTGAGCTGGGTCACGTACATCATGGCCGTATGTACCGGGACGGTATCGTTTCTATAATTTGCCGGAATACTCATCTGAATATCCAATTCCTTGCTTTCCCCCGGCTTTAGCGAGAAAAAGGCCTCAGGCATGGTGACCCAACCCACACAGGAGCTGGGCAATGTGCCGGGAGGGTAAGTCAAATTATCACCGGTCGCACTGTACTTCCAATCTTCAAAGGACACCCCCAATTCGAGGGTATAGTCCGTATTGGGGTTGCTGACCATGATTTTTTCGGTCTGGCTCTGCCCGGGGTTAATAGCAAAATAAACCCTGGGAGGTCCGATAGTGATCCCCGTTTGGGCCTGTCCCACCAAAGTAATCGAAAGCAAAGAAATGATAAAAAATACTGTTCTCATGGTGATGCAATGGGAATAATAACGTTAAAGCTGGGGCTTAAAAAAAAATAAGCTGTACCTTAGATAAAGATACAGCTTAATTTAGAATTATTTAAATTTTTCAGCTCTGATTAGTTTACAGAGATGGTATAAGTAACCTGTACCTTATAAGTGTTGATGTTCATATCATTGGTCACATATCCGTTTTCAATCAAACCACGATTGGTGAAAAGTCCTTTATTTGCATTGTACTGAACACTGATGTCTTTCTTGAACTGACCTTTGGTAGAAGATGCGATCTGTGTATTGTTGTTCAAATCTACATCATTCTCGTAAGTAGCACTTTCAAGTGCGTTGGTGCCGGCCTGGCTAATGATGCTCAGAGGTGAAGTTCCAGCAACACCCAATGATTTACTGGTTGTAGCGTTAGCCTCCGGAGTTACCGCGGTGGCCTTTACTACAAATGCTCCTGTAGAAGATACGGTCAGGTGGTTATCCAACATTCCAGAGTTTGCACCAGAATTATAATGGTCTTCATTTTCAAAATCGATATTTACGGTTGGCTGGTGGACAGTCAGGGTCTGGAATTTTTTAAGGTTGATATTTACCGTTACATTTCCTGAAGTTTGGGCATTTGCGGTAAATACTCCAGCTACCAAAACCACTACTACTGCTAAAATTGTTTTTTTCATTTTGTTTTTTGTTTTTTCGTTTTTCAGATGTTTGTTTTTCTAAAGCGGATTTTTGCGATCGATTATTTTGTTTTTTATTTTTTAATCAAAATTTTCAATATCCTTCTTTTGTTGGTACAAAGGTATATCGATTTTAGTCTGCAGAACATATGAAAATCTGCAAAAAGGCTATTGATTTTGTCTAAACGCGGTTTTTTGTAGTTTTTCGTCTACAGAGCGGTGCTAATTATTGATCGGTAGGGGTGGGCTGTTGGATCTTTCTCCTGAATTGCATGGGGGACAACTTCTGATTTTTCTTAAAAAAGGCGCTGAAGTTGTGCTCTTCGGAAAATCCGAGACCGAGGCCGATCTCTTTGATACTTTCGGATCTGTGCGCAAGTTGCCAGCGGGCCTCCTCCATGATATGGTTGGTGATCACATCTTTTGCGGTAAGACCCAGGTTCTTTTTTGTGGCATTGCTCAATTGTCTTTCTGTCACATTTAGATATTCCGCATAAAACCTGACGGTGACTTCCTGACGAAAATATTCGGCAATGGTTTTTTGAAATTCCAGAACCAATTCCTGTTCCTTATTGCTTTCAAAGGCATGGTGTTCGGTTTTATTGGCATAAATCGAACCCATTATCAGGATCTGTTCTATAATATTGTGCGCAAGATCCTGTCCCCAGGTATTTTGAAAGTCTTTTTTGGCAGTATGTAGCAGATAGGCCAGTGTTTTGCAATAAATAACACTTTCATCCGGTGGGGTCAATATATAGACAGGCCCGAAATTATTAAATAGCGGATTATTGGTCAGCGAATGGGCATCTCTGGGAGTCCGGTTATAAAATAATGATGAAAACACCAGTATATGCGTAGATTCAAAAGGCTCGGGTGAGAATCGCGAGCATCGGTCGGGCCCTACGAACAATACCGAATAGGGGGGAATCCGGACCAACTGTCCATCAATGAAATGTTCAGCTCCTTTTTTTCCCGAAAACATAATGATATAACAATGGGTTCTCGTATCAGAAAACAAATCGTTCCAAGGTGTTTTCTTTATCTCGCCCTTTACCAATTCGGGATGATTAAATATCTCGAAATTGACAGTATTTGCCATGATTGTTTCCTTTCCGCACTTAATCGACTTATCTCACTTCCAGTGAATAAGTCAATTTGGTCCTAAGGACCACTGTTTCCAAATTGTTGTTGTGTTGCAGGTGTCCAAGATAGATATTGTCACCCATTCCCTGATATTCTATATCGAAGCTTATCCCCACATCCTGGCGATTGCTTGAAATAATATTTTGCTTAAACTGTTGAAGCTGTATATTCGACATACTGATACCTCCCGTTGAGGTATGGGGCAGCAATACACCGATATGGAGCGGGCTGGGAGGCTGTTCCTGACCCGAAATATCCGATCCTGAAGGAGAGTCGGCATAGACTGAAACCTCATACCCGCTGGTGCTGAATACCGTCAGGTGTTTTTCCTGATAATTCATCACCCCCTGCTGATAATCATCTTCATTTTCAAAGGAAATACTCAATTCCGTTTGTGCCGGATTGATTTTCAGAATCTGAATCGGATGCAGTGAAATATTAATGGTGACCGACCCATTGGACTGAGAAAGCACAGTTGGAATCACTGCAAGCATTATAAATAATAAAAGAATAATGCGGTTTCTCATAATGACCTCTTTGGCACGTCAGATAGAACAAAGGGACCCTTTTCGCAATCCCCTCAACTTAATGCTTTTAACTAAATGCAAATTAACATTAATTTATATATCATCCAAATTTATTTTGTTGTCGGAATGGTTATCTTTGTATATTATTAATAGGAAGCAAAATAGTCCAATCGGCGATCAAGTGATCCAAATGAAAGATATAAGGCGTCAAATGAAGGGTAAAGAAGGTAATAGGGTCAGAGTGACCAAGGAATTTGTGTTCGATATGGGGCATGCGCTGATTGGATACGATGGTCCGTGCAAGGACATTCATGGGCATACTTATCATTTATCGGTGACTATTATCGGGATCCCGCTTGAACAGCCTGGGGCGGCAAAGGATGGGATGGTGGTTGATTTTGGATTGATCAAGGAAGTGGTACATGATAAAATTATTTCCCAGTTTGACCATGCCTTGGTTTTGAATCAATCCTTGCCGGATGAGTTTAAGAATAGTTTGGGAGCGGTGACAGGCAAACTGGTTTATTTGCCGGTTCAGCCATCCTGCGAAAATCTATTATTGCATTTTAAGAATCTTGTGGAACCGGTTTTTAAAGAAAAAGGGTGGGAATTGTTTTCGATGAAGCTTTACGAGACCCCAACCTCCTTTGCGGAGTGGTGTGTTTCGGACAATTGATTTCAGGAAAAATTGTTTTCAGAAAAAGGGAAATAAAAAAACGGAGCCCCGCTTCTTTCGATTTGGAAACTCCGTTTTTAACCTCAACTGTGACCATAGCCACAATCAAAGAACAAAATAACATCCTTTTGACTTTGCTGAGTAATTGCCTCTCGGCGGGATTACTTCATTTTTGGTTTTATCCAGAACCGTTTGGTTCGGATTATCCCAGCCAATTCATCGAACCTTCCCCTTAAGGATGAGATCAATGGTTGACATTTTCTAACTGGATGATCATTTTCTCCACAGATTTTTACGTCTGTTTCGATGTGCCTTTCCAAATAATAAACTCCGTAAAGCAAAATTATCTGTCTGGGTCTGAATCCATCCGATGACTATCTGGTTTGACCTCGATTTTACAATTCCGGTACAACCGTTGTTGATAGTGTTAAAAAAAGCAAGTCAAAGAACTTCGTTACTTGTTGATACTAAGGTAATGGTAATAAGCACTTTTGTCAAGTGTTTTTTTAAATTTATTTTCCACAAACTTATCCACAATGGTTTTAACGGCGATTTTAGGCAAAATGCCCTATTATTTATTGTAACAAACGATTTTGAAGGGATGACTTTGACTTATTAACATATTAACACTCACTTTTTCCACATTGCAATAAAGTGAGCCGTCATTTTTTTGATAAAAATTCTTCGTGATTTCAAAGATTTCCAAAATAATGCATTCAGCAACCGACCAAAAATTATCGCCAGATTTTGCCAAATACCACATTCATTTTGAAATAAATCGTATTTTTAGCCATGGAAAAGAAGCAGGTAGTTTCTGGGGCCTCCAAGGGGGCAAAAATTTTTGTGCTGGACACTTCTGTCATTTTATATGACCATAATGCGCTCCACAATTTCAAGGAACATGATGTAGCGATCCCTGTTCAGGTACTTGAAGAGCTGGATAAGATGAAGTCGGGTAATGAAACCCGCAATTTTGAGGCAAGAAACTTTATTCGGATCATCGACGAAATTTCGCGCGATAGGCTGATTAATCAATGGATTCGGATCAATGGGGAGCAAAAAGGGCGATTCAAAGTCATTCTGTCCACTATCCCGACCACGCATGATGCCGTTGAAATTTTTGGTGATGATAAATTCGATCATCAGATAATCAATGCCGCGCTTAGCTTGATGGAAGAAAACCCTAATCGCAAAGTGATTTTGGTTTCGAAGGATATTTGTTTGCGGCTGAAAGCCCAATCGCTAAACTTATTTGCAGAGGATTACCAAACAGGAAAAATTACTAATGTAGGCGAACTGTATTCCGGAAGCACCGTTAGCAAGGATTTTCCGGAAGCTATTTTCACTCAAATCAAAAAGGGCAAACAGGTCGAGGTGGCACCATCAGATTTGGGGAATGGGATTGCCGCCGCCAACCACTTCTTCATCATGAAGCAAAAGCGGCAGACTGCGCTTGCTTATTATTCCGGCACACATCAGTCCCTTTCTCCGGTTTCTTCCGATCCAGTATTTGGTATCAAGCCTAAAAATCCAGAACAAGCCTTTGCCCTGCATGCCCTGCTCAATCCAGATATTCAGTTGGTAAGTATTCAGGGGAATGCTGGCACGGGCAAGACCTTATTGGCGTTGGCAAGTGCGTTGGAACAGCGAAAAAATTACCGTCAAATCTATATTACCCGGCCGGTGATTCCTTTGAGTAATAAAGAAATCGGGTTTTTACCAGGGGATGCCAAAACCAAAACGGATCCTTTTTTGGCGCCGATTTGGGACAATCTCAAATTTATTAAGGAACAATTGGCTTCTGACCAAGCCATCGTCAACAAAATTGATGAACTGGTGAGCAATGAAAAAATTGCTATTACACCCCTGGCATTTATCCGTGGCCGTACCCTGACCAAAATAGTTTTTATTGTAGATGAGGCGCAGAATCTAACCCCCCATGAAATCAAAACCATAATTTCCCGGGCAGGTGAAAATACCAAAATCGTCTTTACGGGAGATATTTATCAGATTGACACTCCTTATCTGGATGCCGAGAGCAACGGGCTTTCCTATCTGATCGAACATGTCAAGCATCACCCCCTATGTGCTCATATCACCCTGCAGAAAGGAGAGCGCAGTGAATTGGCAAATCTTGCCAATACCTTATTATAATATATTTCCAAAATCTCCTTGCATATATATACGTCATTCTCTATATTTGCCCCTCGCAAAGGGGGTTTAGCTCAGCTGGCTAGAGCGCTTGCCTGGCAGGCAAGAGGTCACCGGTTCGAATCCGGTATCCTCCACCAACCCAAATCAAGCCCGACGATGAGTCGGGTTTTTTTGTTTCCGGCAAACGTGCCAAGTTTACTGGAGCGAGTAAGCCGGAAACAAAAAAAGATCGCAAAGCGATCGCTTGATTTGGATTGTAACTCCCCACTCACGGATGGCTGCGGCCCGGCGAGCGGGGTCCGGAGCGGCGCAGCCAATCCGGTATCCTCAGGGATTGCTGCTTTGCAGCCAATCCGGCACCTCCAAGATTGCTACCAGTTTGAAGGCCTCGAAATCTTCCTCATACCGTTCCCTTTCTGCGGTTCCCCTTTTGTCGTATTGTTTTTTTAACGTGAGTTTGGGATAAGAAATTTTGACAATCAAATTAAGTTACAAAACTCTTGCAAGCTACAGCGCGCCGATTCACAAATTCCGCAAAAAGAGCGGTTTTTGCGGAAAAGTGTTTTTCACAAATCCATGCTAATTTGGGAGAATTGTTTTTAATGAAAGAGATATAAAAAAATCTATTAAAGCACGTTAACTTCGTGGACTCCATCCCACATCAGAGGCTTCCACAACCACGGGCCACAATCAACTTTGCTTAGCAACTTATTAAACCGAACGTCTTTTCGTCCGAATAAAAATCATAGCAACCGCTGTTGTCACCACCCCAAACACAAAAGCAAAAATGGTCGAATTGACCGCATAATTCTTAAAATTGAATTGGGCTTCCGCTGCTTCGGTACTTTCAAACATCCCCAACTCCACAGACCGTTTGATCACATTTGGAAAATATTCCGGAGTGATCACATACGAAGTCACCCACTGGGTCAAAGGACTGAGCAAGGCAATAAACAGCGACAGAAACACACCGGAAATCAATCCCTGCTTATAACTCATATTCCCCCTATAATAATTCCGCTTCTTATCCTTCAACGCCAAAACCATAAACAGAATAGCCGGAATCGCAAACAGATTCGTCAGGTAAAGATGATAATCAATGTACTTTCCATGCAGCCCAGACCACTTTTCAAGCAACATCCACACCAAGGACATTAGAGCAAAATAAACCGCCCATTTGACTTCGATTTTTAGATTTTTCATAATGATTTATTTTTGGTTTATAAAATTTCTACCTCGTCATAAGAAAATACTATTTCATCCGGCATGAACACTCATGATGCTCATTGAGATAGCGAATAGACTCCTGGCAAAGTTCTTTTAGAACAGGAATATTAATGTCCGTAAGTTTGTTGACATAGATGCAGGCTTTGCTCATTTTAAACTTTCCCAAGTCAGCTAATAATGATCGGCTCTTTTCCGTATCCGAACAAATATAAAGCGAAAAAGCAGCCTTCCGCGGTGAAAATGCCAGTACCGGTGCGTCACCCTCATGTCCGCTCGCATACTTGTAATGATAATTGCCGAACCCGACAATGGATGGTCCCCACATCCTCGGCTCCTCACCAGTAAGCTCCCACATAATGTCGATCAGCTCAAAACTATCTTTTTTCTTTTGTTCTGTATTCGCAAATGAATTGATGAATCCGTGAACATCAGCCGATGTATAGGTTGTTTTGGGCTTTGCCATACATTAGTCGTTTTATTTTCTTTTGCTAAATTAAGAAAAAAGCTAATGCAAACAGCATTGCTTGTCAGGGTCAGCATCAGCATTCATTCGCTCTGCCACAGGGGTAATGAATGATGTTATTCATTTGTAATGAATGAAGTTCTTCGTTAGTAATGGATAATTATTATATTTGCAAATAAAACTCGGATTTATGTTGCGACAGGAACAAATAGCGGAGGTCATCAATGTTCAAACAGAAGCATTTCTACAGAAAGAAAGTAGTCTTCCCAGAGAAGCATTGGAATATATCCCTGTGGCAGAAAACTTTGCCACCATTATCACAGGCATAAGACGTTGCGGAAAAAGTACCCTATTGCTTCAACTGCTCCGCAAAAGTTACGAGCATGCCCTGTACCTCAATTTTGAGGACATTCGCCTTGTGGATTTTGAGGCTTCGGATTTCGTGCGTCTGCAAAAGGAAATAGACCACAGAAAACTCAATGTGCTGTTTTTTGACGAAATACAATTGGTGGAAAAATGGGAGATATTTGTCCATCAGTTGTTGCGGGAGGGATATGTAGTTTTCATCACCGGTTCCAATGCCTCGCTTTTGAGTAAAGAAATGGGGACACACCTCACAGGCAGGCATCTTTCCATGGAGCTGTTCCCTTTTTCTTACACCGAATTTCTTTCGTATAAAAAAGCCAAACCCAATGAGCTGACACTGTCCGACTACATGCAAAACGGCGGATTTCCCGAGTTTGTGAAAACCGGGCAATCACTGATTTTGAGTAGCCTTGTCGAAGATATCGTCGTGAGGGATATTGCCGTAAGGCATGCCATTAGAGAAGTCAATGCCTTGAAGCAGGTGCTTGTTTACTTGATTTCCAATATCGGAAAACCTGTTTCTGCCAACAAACTTTCGGGGACGTTCGGCATAAAATCCACCACGACATTGTTGGAGTATTTTGCCTATTTCAGGGATACTTATTTGGTTGAGTTCCTGCCACAGTTCAACTATTCACTAAAGGCACAGGCCCGGAATCCCAAAAAAGTATATACGATAGATACCGGGTTAATAAATGTGGTTTCGGCTTCATTTATGGATGACAAAGGCAGAAAGTTGGAGAACCTCATCTATCTGCATCTGCGCAGAAAGTATAAAGAACTGTTTTTTTTCAAGGAAAAAGGCGAATGTGATTTTGTGGTTTTTACCAAGGGGAAACTGGGGCAGGCCATCCAGGTCTGTTATGAAATCAATGATGAAAATTTTGAGAGGGAATACAACGGGCTACTCGAAGCCTTACGGTTTTTTGACAGAAAAGAGGGCATCATTGTCACAATGAATCAAAAGGATCGCTTTGAAAAAGACGGATTCGTCATTGATCTTATCCCTGCGTTTGAATTTTTGACCAGATAGAGGTCGGATAGACTATTGTTTGACTTCTAATGCCTGCCACAAACTCAAATTCAAAAGCTAGGCAGAATTTTGGATGCGATCGATTCAATTAGCTTTTGTATTTTTACGCCATGAAGACTGTGTTTGAAAACTTTGATCCCAATGCGCCCGCACAAAGCGGTGCGTCCAATATTTTTGGTTTACCCTCCACGTTGGAAAATTCGGACCTGGTGATTGTACCCGTTCCCTGGGAAGTGACCACCAGTTACCGGCCGGGAACGGCAGAGGGCCCTTCGCTGGTCTTTGAGGCATCTATGCAGGTTGATCTGTATGATGCGGACAATCCCGGCGCCTGGAAAAAGGGTTTTTATATGTTGCCGGTACCGGAAGAAATTGCGGAGCTCAGTGCAAGTTGGAGAACACAGGCCGAAATCCTGATCGAAGCGTTGGAAGAGGGGGGAGATCCGGAGACAGATGCCGGACTTTCGGAAATCGCCGATCAGGTCAATCAGGCTTCGGCAGACCTCAATGCCTGGGTTTACGGGCAGACGAAGCATTTATTGGAGAGTGGTAAAAAGGTAGCCTTGCTTGGAGGTGACCACAGTACACCCTATGGTTTCATAAAGGCATTGGCAGAAAAGCACCAAAGTTTTGCCGTATTACAGATCGATGCCCATGCCGACCTGCGAAAAGCCTACGAAGGATTCCGGCATTCCCACGCCTCCATCATGTACAACCTGATCACGGACCTCCCCAACATCAATCTGGTGCAATTCGGAATTCGTGATTATTGTGATGAAGAAGTCGAATTTATGGCGGCTCACCCGGACCGAATCAAGACTTTTTTTGATCGGGATATCAAAAGAGGCCAGTACGAAGGGAAAACCTGGCAGCAGATCTGCGCCGGGCTGATCGCAACTCTCCCCGATAAGGTGTATATCAGCTTTGATATAGACGGACTCGATCCCAAACTCTGTCCGAATACCGGCACGCCCGTACCGGGAGGGTTTGAGCTGGAACAGGTTTTTTATCTGTTTGACCAGCTCCGACGATCCGGCAAGGAACTGATCGGCTTTGATGTCAACGAAGTTTCTGGCAGTGAAGATGGCCAGGAAACCATAGACCCTATTGTCGGCGCACGCTTACTCTATAAACTCTGTGGGTATCTGGTCTGATTGAAGCCGTTTTGGCACCTTAGAACCTGCTAGTCAAAAATTTTACCTATCTTTATCATTTGTATTACTTTGAATGATCAATTTAATCTAATATTATGATGAAAAGCACAGTAAAAATTTCATGGGTAGCTATTGGACTACTGGCCGCTGTTTTTGTAATGGCACCTGTACAGTCCGAAGGCCAGATTCTTAAGAGAATAACCCAAAAAGTGACTGAAAAGGTGGAAAGTGAGGCCAATAAACGGGCTGAAAAGAAAATTGATGAGGCAGTAACCAAGGGATTTGATAAGGTAGAGGAGGCCGCAGCAAACTCTGTAAAATCTTCTGCAGGTACGGGAATGCCCTCCATGGAATCCATTCTGGCCGGGATGGGTGGTTCGGAAGTTGTGCTCAATGAAAGTTACAATTATACAGTAGGTGTGACTTATAAAATTTCCACTCCACAAACCAATTCAGATACGGAGATGACCATGTGGTTTTCGGATCATCAAGGAATAGCAATTCAAGCGAATGATGCTGGAAACAGGATGACCACGGTGATCGATGGCGAACAGTTGATCATGTTTATGGATCAGGAAAAGCAGTATCTTGCGATAGGACCTGGTATGATGGAAAAGATGGGTGGTATGATAGGAGGGGAAATCGAAGAACCGGAACCTGAAGAAGCCGAAAATTATAAAGTCACCCAACTCTCGGATGAACGCCTTCTGGGTTACCTCTGTAAAGTCTATTTAGTTGAAGGACCGGAGGTCGAATCCAAAGTATGGCTGACCGAACAATTAGACGCAAGTATTGTAGGGAGTTTCGGCAATCAACTCGGATCGCTCACAAAAAACACCCAGTACAAGCTGCCTCCTGAAGCTAAAATGCTCCAGGGCATTATGCTCAAGACCGAGTCAAGGGATAAGGCTTCCAATGAAACTACCCTCATGGAAGCGACTAATGTCAATGAAAATGGTCTGACAATTCGCTCGGCTGATTACAAACCCATAGGAGGCTGATCTTCCCGGCCGGTCTTTGCCGGTCTAAACTTTTTTGAAGACCGGTCGGCCAATGCCGACCGGCAATCCGCTACATCTTCAGCCCGATTTCGCGCAGGCGCTCGTCCAGGTATTGCCCGGCAGTATAATCCGCATACGCTTTCGGATATTTTTCACTGATACAGGATTCCAGGGAGGCCAGACTCATTTCCGGTTTCGGATGCAGGAAAAAAGGAACCGAAAAGCGGGAATTTTTCATCAGCTCCCTGGGCGGATTGACCACCCGGTGGGTGGTGGATTTGAGTTTATTATTGGTCAGTCGCTGCAGCATATCCCCTACATTGACCACGATATCCTTTCCTTTGGCCCTGATCGGGAACCATTCCCCCTCCTTCGTCAGTACCTCCAGTCCATCGGCACTGGCTCCGATCAACAGGGTGATCAGGTTGATATCCTCATGCGCACCTGCCCGGACAGCATCAGGAGCAAGAGCGTCAGGGTTCTCGATCGGGAAATAATGAATAGCCCTCAGAATCGAATTGCCATTGAAAACATGTTCTTCAAAATAATTCTCAGGCAGCCCCAGGTAAACGGCGATGGCTTTGAGCAGTTCGCGCCCGGTATCTTCCAGGCTGCGATAAATTTCCCCTGTGATTTTGTCAAACTCGGGCAGTTCTACGACTGCGGGATTGTCCGGAAAATCCGCTTTGGAATATTCCACATCCCTTATGGTCTGTCCTCTTTGCCAGAATTCTTTCAGATCCGCCGCTTTAGCGCCTTTGGCGGTTTCCTTACCGGGGGAGGTATAGCCCCTTTGTCCGGCGAGTTCAGGAAATTCATACTGAGCTTTGATGTCCGGTGGTAAAGCAAAAAAGGTCTGCACGGTTTCATACAATTGATCGATCAATTCATCGGAAAGACCGTGATTGGCAATGGTGACAAAACCGGTTTCATTAAAGGCCCGGCCAATATCGTCCGAAAATTGCTTACGTTGCCCGGCATCGCCCTGAGTATAGGCCAGGAGATCCAGCCTGGGAATATTAATCGTGTTCATAAAGGTAAAATTAAATTAATTCCTAAAATAAAGCATAAAAATTTGTTTTCTAAATTTTAAGTTCTAAATTTGCTATGCAAGCATAGTAATTTTGTGCTGTATTACCATTATAATTAATTACAAAACCGTAATTCCGGCCCAGAGCGAAAAATATGTACAGCGAGAACACTATAGATTATTATTTAAAATCTGCATGGCAATCGGCAGCAAATAAATACAATCAAATTGCATCACAATTTGGTATTACGCAGGCTACCGGTTACGTGCTTATTAATATTCACAGGGAGGGTTCTCCCGTTTCTCAAATTGCCAATCTGCTGGGCGTCAAAACTACCAGTCTTTCTCGGATTCTCAATAATTTGGAAGAGATGGGTCTGATATACCGGCAGGTGAATGTTGCCGATAAGCGGTCCGTCAAAGTGTTTCTGACCCCGCTGGGCGTAGAAAAACGTAAGGTGGCCAAAGAGGTGGTCAAGGATTTCAATTCGTATCTGGATAAACATTTGACCGATACGGAGCGAAAGGTATTGGTAGAAAGCCTTGCGCGAATCAATCAATTGGCGCAGCAATACGACCCCAATAAATATGAGGACTTGGCAACGGAAGGGGAATCAGCGGAAAAGGAAGAGGAATTTGCATCTTAAATCATATATAGAATGACTAGAAGTATCAAAAAAATAGCAGTATTGGGTTCTGGGGTGATGGGTTCCCGGATCGCCTGTCACTTTGCCAATATTGGGGCAGAGGTGCTGCTGCTGGACATTGTGCCGTCCGCTTTGTTGCCTGCTGAAGAAGCAAAGGGACTCACGCTGGAGCATCCGCTGGTGCGCAACCGGATCGTGAATCAATCTTTGCAGACTGCGTTGCAGACCAATCCCTCTCCGGTTTATAGCAAAAAGAATGTGAAATTGATCAGTACTGGCAATTTTACCGACAACATGAAGGATATTGCCGGTGCGGACTGGATCATTGAAGTGGTGGTAGAACGGCTCGACATCAAAAAACAGGTTTTCGAGCAGGTGGAACAATACCGCAAACCCGGTACGCTGGTGACCTCCAATACTTCCGGTATCCCCATCCATCTGATGGCAGAAGGAAGGAGTGAGGATTTTAGAACGCATTTCTGCGGGACGCACTTTTTTAATCCCCCACGGTACCTGCGGTTGTTGGAAATCATTCCCACGGCCGATACTAAAAAAGAAATTGTGGACTTTCTCATGGATTATGGCGATCGCTTCCTGGGCAAGACCACGGTCTTATGTAAGGACACGCCTGCATTTATCGGCAATCGCATCGGTGTTTATTCCATGCTGGCCCTGACCCATCTGGTCGAAAAAATGGATCTGACTGTGGAGGAAGTCGATAAATACACCGGTCCGGCGATGGGCCACCCCAAATCGGCCACTTTCCGGACAGCGGATGTAGTCGGGCTGGATACTATGGTCAATGTGGCGAACGGGCTGTATGAGAATGCGCCGGGTGATGAGGCACGGGAAACATTCCGCTTGCCCTCCTATATCCAGAAAATGGCAGAGCAGAAATGGCTGGGTGAAAAAACCAAGCAGGGCTTTTATAAAAAGGTGAAGGATGCCAGTGGCAAGAGTGAAATCCTGGTACTGGATCTGAAAACCCTGGAATACCGCTCACAAAACAAGGTCAAGTCCGCTACCCTGGAAGAGACCAAAGCAGTGGACAATCTGCGCAAACGCATGAAAGTCTTCGCTGATGGGCAGGATGCTGCCGGAGCTTTTTTCCGGGCCATGCATTATCCCCTGTTTGAGTACGTTTCGAGGCGGGTGCCGGAGATCACGGATGAGTTTTTTCGGATCGATGATGCCATGCGGGCAGGATTTGGCTGGGAGCTGGGGCCTTTTGAGGTCTGGGATGCGCTCGGCGTGAGGGAGAGTATTGAAAAAATTCGTGCCGAGGAGAAAAGAATCCCCGGTCACAGCGGAGAGGTCGCCGACTGGGTCACCGAGATGCTGGCTGGAGGGCATGAGACCTTTTATAAGGTGGAAAATGGTGTGAAGCACTATTATGATATCGCCTCCAAATCATACAAACCCATTCCGGGTACCGAAAGTTTCCTGATTCTGGACAATCTCCGGGAGCAGAAAACAGTCTGGAAAAATACCGGCGTGACCCTGATCGATCTGGGGGATGGCATTCTCAATTGTGAGTTCCATACCAAGATGAATACCATCGGCGGGGATGTGATCCAGGGCATCAATAAGGCAGTGGATCTGGCCGAGAAGGAATACCGGGGGCTGGTGATCAGCAATGATGCGGCAAATTTCTCGGCAGGGGCCAATATCGGGCTGATCTTTATGATGGCGGTGGAACAGGATTGGGATGAGCTGAATCTGGCCACCAAAATGTTCCAGAATACTTCCATGCGATTGCGTTATTCTTCTATTCCGGTCGTGATGGCACCTTTCAATCTGACCCTGGGCGGTGGCTGTGAATTTTCCATGCATGCCGACTGGGTGCAGTTGCACGCCGAAACCTATATGGGATTGGTGGAGTTTGGGGTTGGGGTGATTCCCGGAGGGGGCGGTTCCAAGGAGTTTGCCCTGCGGGTTTCGGACGAACTCAAAGAGGGACAGATCGCACAGGCGGCCCTGCGGGAACGTTTCCTGACCATTGGCCAGGCCAAAGTCTCTACTTCGGCGATTGAAGCCTTTGAACTGGGTTATTTGCAGGAGGGCAAATTCGGGATCTCCATGAACCGGAGTCGTCTGCTGGCCGATGCCAAAGCAAAGGCAATCGAGCTGGCCGATGCGGGCTATACCCAGCCGGCTCCGCGCAATGATATTAAGGTATTGGGCAAGCAGGGGCTGGGGATTGTCTATGTGGGAGCCAATTCCATGCGCTCCGGCAATTACATTTCCGAACATGATCAGAAGATCTCCGAAAAACTGGGCTGGGTCATGTGCGGCGGAGATCTGTCTGCCCCGACCGAAGTCTCCGAGCAGTATCTGCTGGATATTGAACGGGAGGCCTTCCTTTCGCTCTGCGGAGAAAAGAAAACGCTGGAGCGCATCCAGCACATGCTTACAACGGGTAAACCATTAAGAAATTAAGAACATGAATGCATATATCATAGCCGGTTTCCGGACCGCAGTCGGAAAAGCACCAAGGGGAGTTTTCCGCTTTACCAGGGCAGATGAACTGGCGGCCGAGGTGGTCAGGCATCTGGTGGCCTCGGTGCCGAACCTGGATAAGGAACAGATCGACGATGTGATTGTGGGGAATGCCACTCCTGAGGCCGAACAGGGTCTGAATATTGGTCGGATGATCTCCCTGATGGGTCTGGATACTGATAAAGTACCGGGGGTCACCGTCAATCGCTATTGCGCTTCGGGCCTGGAGACCATTGCGACCGCAGTAGCCAAAATCAATGCCGGTATGGCGGATGTGATCGTGGCCGGTGGGGTAGAGGTCATGTCGGGCATGCCTTTCGGGGGATGGAAGCTGGTGCCGAACCCGGATGTCGCCAAAAAACATCCTGACTGGTACTGGGGCATGGGGCTGACGGCGGAGGCCGTGGCCAAAGAATACAATGTTTCCCGGGAGGATCAGGACGAATTTGCCTACCATTCGCACCGGAAAGCCGTCGAAGGATTGAAGAACGGCAACCTGAAAGATGGCGTAGTGCCGATCACGGTAAAAGAAAACTATCTGGAAAACGGTAAGAAGATCAAAGCCCGTGAATACGTGGTCGATACGGATGAAGGCCCCCGTGCCGACACCAGCATTGAAGCCTTGGCCCGCCTGAAGCCTGTGTTTGCAGCAGGCGGATCGGTTACGGCCGGGAATTCTTCCCAGACCTCGGACGGAGCGGCTTTTGTGCTCGTGGTGTCGGAGCGTAAGCTAAAGGAGCTGGGCGTGGATCCCATTGCCCGGATGGTGAGTTATGGCGTGGCCGGTGTGCCGCCCCGGATCATGGGGATCGGCCCGATCGAGGCGATTCCATTGGCACTAAAAAAAGCCGGGATGAAACTGGAACAGATGGATCTGATCGAACTGAACGAGGCCTTTGCTTCCCAATCCCTGGCCATTGTGCGGACACTGGGCCTCAATACGGATATCCTGAATGTCAATGGGGGAGCGATCGCACTGGGCCATCCGTTGGGTTGTAGTGGGGCTAAACTTTCCGTGCAAATCTTTAATGAACTGCGGCGACGGGACAAAAAATACGGCATGGTGACCATGTGCGTAGGTACCGGACAGGGAGCTGCAGGTATTTTTGAAATGCTTTGATGGATTGAGCAATGAACATTTGGCACCGATCATTAAAAAATTAAAAATAAGAGCGTTATGGCAACAGAATCAGAAAAAACGATAAAAGGCGGAGAATTTGTGATCCGCGAGACAAAATACCAGGATGTGTTCATCCCTGAGGAATTTGATGAAGAACAGATCATGATCCGGCAGACCTGTCAGGATTTTCTTGAAGCAGAGGTCAATCCCAATCTGGATAGAATTGATGGGCAGGAAGAGGGCCTGATGGAGAGTTTGTTGGATAAGGCCGGCGAATTGGGTCTATTGAGCGTTTCTATTCCCGAGCAATATGGCGGCTTTGGCAAGAATTTCAACACCTCCATGTTGGTTGCCGATGTGATTGGTGCCGGACATTCCTTTGCGGTAGCACTGTCTGCCCATACCGGGATCGGGACGCTGCCCATTTTATATTATGGCAACGAAGCCCAGAAGGATAAATATATTCCAAAGCTGGCCACCGGTGAATGGAAAGCTGCCTACTGTCTGACGGAGCCAAATTCGGGATCGGATGCCAACTCTGGCAGAACTTCGGCCAAATTGAATGATGCAGGTACCCATTACTTGATCAACGGTCAAAAAATGTGGATTACCAATGGGG
>Ga0172382_10005439_pt1 | contig 18971 bp, 17 predicted proteins | sample Leawel138RmetaG_FD_122245 | JGI IMG/M metagenome (GOLD analysis project Ga0172382, IMG submission 122245) | Leachate microbial communities from a municipal landfill in Southern Ontario, Canada - Leachate well 138R metaG | ecosystem: Engineered > Solid waste > Landfill > Unclassified | place...
GGGCTGCCTACGAGGTGGTTTCCGGGTATTGTCTGCGGGAATCTAAAGTCAATGTGTATAATGGAGTGTATAACGTGATGGCAATATCTCCTATAAAATCAATTAAATCAAGGAGTTATAATGGATAAAATCCTGATGATCGACAACTACGACTCCTTCACCTACAACCTGGTGCAATACCTGGGGGAGCTGGGGGCAGAGGTGGTGGTGCACCGCAACGACGAGATCGACATTGCCGGAATCGAAGCCCTGGCACCGGACAGGATCGTGGTCTCCCCCGGTCCCTGCACCCCCAACGAGGCGGGTATCTCGGTGGCGGCCATCCGCCACTTCGCCGGTCGCCTGCCGATCCTTGGTGTGTGCCTCGGCCACCAGAGTATCGGCCAGGCCTTTGGCGGCCGTGTGGTCCGTGCCAGGGAGGTGATGCACGGCAAGACGTCGGCAATTTTCCACAGTGATCTGGGCGTCTTCCGGGGGCTGGCAAACCCCTTCGAGGCGACCCGCTACCACTCGTTGATCATTGAGCGGGAGACCCTGCCGGACTGCCTTGAAATTACCGCCTGGACCCAGTTTCCCGATGGCGGTATCGACGAAATCATGGGGGTGCGCCATCGCGAGTTCGCCCTGGAGGGGGTGCAGTTTCACCCCGAGTCCATCCTCACCGCACACGGCCACGATTTGCTGCGCAATTTTCTCGCCAGCTGACACCCAGGGAGACCGACATGGATATTCAACAGGCACTGGCGCGGGTCATCAACCGCCAGGATCTCACCACCGACGAGATGAGCGCAGTGATGCGGGACATCATGACGGGCAAGGCGACCCCGGCACAGACAGCGGGGTTGCTGGTGGCCCTGCGCATGAAGGGGGAGTCCATCGACGAGATCACCGGGGCCGCCAGGGTGATGCGGGAGCTGTCCACCAAGGTCGAGGTGAATGTGCCCTATCTGGTGGATACCTGCGGTACCGGGGGCGACGGCGCCAACCTGTTCAACGTATCCACCGCGGCGGCCTTTGTGGTGGCTGCCGCCGGCGCCCATGTGGCCAAGCACGGCAATCGCTCGGTGTCCTCGTCCACCGGCAGCGCCGATGTCCTGGAGGCGGCGGGGGTCAAGCTGGACCTGAGCATCGACCAGGTGGCAACCTGTGTCCGCGAACTGGGGGTGGGCTTTATGTTTGCCCCCGCCCACCACGGCGCCATGAAGTACGCCGCTGGTCCCCGCCGCGAGCTGGGCCAGCGCACCATTTTCAATATGCTCGGCCCGATCACCAATCCCGCCGGGGTCAGGCGTCAGGTGGTGGGGGTATTCAATGGCGATCTCTGTCGTCCCATCGCCGAGGTGCTGGGGCGCCTGGGCAGCGAGCATGTGCTGGTGGTCCACGCCCGGGACGGCCTCGATGAAATCAGCCTGGCCAGTGAAACCCGGGTCGCTGAACTGAAAAATGGCGCCGTCAGCGAATACCTGATCACCCCCGAGGACCTCGGCGTCGACAGCCAGAGCCTGGTGGGTCTGACGGTGGACAATGCCGAGCAGTCCCTGAGCCTGATCCGCGATGCACTGTCCGGGCGCAGCACCCCCGAGGCCCGCAAGGCGGCGGATATCATTGCCCTCAATGCCGGTGCCGCCATCTATGTCAGTGGTGTGGCCAGCAGCTTGGCCCGGGGTGTCGCCATGGCCCAGGACGCCATCGCCAGTGGCCTGGCGGGGGAAAAGTTGCGGGAGCTGGCTGCCTTTACCCAGTGCATGGGGGACATCCGGTGAGTGCGCCGACCATTCTGAAAAAAATCATCGCCCGCAAACACCAGGAAGTGGCCGAGCGTTCAGCCGTGGTTCCCCTGGCGGAAATCAGGGCCCAATTGCCCTCGGTGGCGGCCACCCGGGGGTTTGCCCGGGCCATGGCAACGGCGGTGGCCGAGGGCAGGCCGGCGGTAATCGCCGAGGTCAAAAAGGCCTCCCCCAGCAAGGGTGTGATCCGCGAGCACTTCGTGCCGGCGGAGATTGCCGCCAGTTACCAGCGGGGCGGCGCCACCTGCCTGTCGGTGCTCACGGATGTGGATTTTTTCCAGGGCGCCGACGACTACCTGGTTCAGGCCCGCAACGCCTGTGACCTGCCAGTGTTGCGCAAGGATTTTACCGTCGACCCCTACCAGGTCTACGAGGCCCGGGTGCTGGGGGCAGACTGTGTCCTGCTGATTGTGGCGGCCCTCGATCAGGCGACCCTGGTGACGCTGCACGACTTGGCGAGGAGCCTGGGGCTGGATGTGCTGGTGGAGGTCCACAGTGCGGAGGAGCTGGAGCGGGCGCTGGTGCTGTCCACTCCCCTGGTGGGCATCAACAACAGGGATCTGCACACCTTCAGCATGAGCCTGGAGACCACCTTTGCCCTGCTGGACAAGATACCGGCGGACCGGGTGGTGATTACCGAGAGCGGTATCCACAGCCGCGATGACGTCCAGGCCATGCTCAGCCGGGGGGTGCGGGGTTTTCTGGTTGGCGAGGCGTTTATGCGCGCCGAAGAGCCGGGGGCAGAGTTGAGGTCACTGTTCTTTGCAGGATAGTTGACAGCTGGGGGCCGCTGCCGCGGTCAACTATCTCGTTCCGTAGACCACCATCGTCTTTCCCGATACTGATACAAGCCCTTGATCTTCAAGGGTTTTTAATACTCTTCCCACCATCTCCCGGGAGCAGCCCACGATGCGGCCGATCTCCTGGCGGGTGACCTTGATCTGCATGCCGTCGGGGTGGGTCATGGCATCCGGTTCGTTGCACAGTTCCAGCAGGGTGCGGGCAACCCGGCCGGTGACGTCGAGAAATGCCAAATCGCCCACCTTGCGGGTAGTGTCCCTGAGGCGGTTTGCCATCTGCCGGGTGAGGGCAAAGAGCACATCGTTGTTGCTCTGGGTAAACTCCATAAACTTGGTGTAGCTGATCTCCCCCACTTCGCACTCGGTCTTGGCCCGGATCCAGGCGCTGCGGTCCTCGTGGCCAAAGAGCCCCATCTCGCCAAAAAAATCTCCCGGGTTGAGATAGGCGACGATCATTTCCCGCCCGTCTTCGTCCTCGATAAGCACAGTCACCGAGCCCTTGACGATATAGTAGAGGGTGTCGCCGGTGTCGCCAGCGTAAATCAAGGTGCTTTTGGCGGGGTAGCGACGGCGGTGGCAGTGGCTGAGAAAGTTCTCGACATTGGGGATATGCGGCGTTATCGGTGTCGGTGCCAAAGCGGTTTCTCCTTATTCACCCCTGTGGATTAAGCTTGTATCATACCCCGCTTGACCCGCGCTGTACGACCTGCGACCAACTTAGCAACAGGGCAGGGCAAAAATCAAGTCGCAGGTTCCCCGACCGGGAGCTGGCATTAATCCGTACAACAAGTGAAGCCTTTATGAAAGCAACGGTGAAATGGGTGGATGGCGCCATGTTCCTCGGCGAAACCGGCAGCGGCCACACCCTGGTGATGGACGGTCCTCCGGACCACGGCGGCCGCAATCTGGCCCCCCGGCCCATGGAGACCCTGTTGGTGGGGCTTGGCGGGTGTTCCAGTTTTGATGTGGTGGATATTCTCAAGAAGAGCCGCCAGCAGGTTACCGGCTGTCACACCGAGATGGAGGCGGAGCGCGCCGATGCTGTGCCCGCCGTGTTCACCAAAATCCACCTGCATTTTGTCATTAGCGGCCGCGAGCTCAAGGAAAACGTGGTCAAGCGGGCAGTGGCCATGTCGGCGGAAAAATACTGCTCGGCCTCCATTATGCTGGGCAATGCGGGGGTTGAGATAAGCCACTCATTTGAGGTGCGCGGCAGCGGTGACTGAACCTGGGTATCCATCCCCCGGGAACGCTGGACAAAAAAAGGGAGCCATAAGGCTCCCAAAATTTTCCAGGGGGGTAGGAAACTGTGTCAGTGGGGGGAGCTGCGCTTCTCCTGCACCAGGTAAAAGGCAACCAATGCCACCACTGCAATACCGGCAAAGCTGAGGATGGTTGTCGCCATGGTGAGGGCCCAGTGTTGAATCAGATGGATGTAGGTTAGCCCCGGAAGTAAAATACATTAAATGTATTAAATTTATAAAATGCATAACTTTGATTTATGTATTTTCCCGAGGCAAAAAAAAGGAGCCACAAGGGCTCCAAACAAAGTCTACAGGGGGGTAAAACCTGGAGTAGCTGAAGGTGATCAACTACTCGAAACAGATGCAATCTTAGTCCTGAGCAAAAGATAACAAAAATGTATTATTATCATGCCTGGTATGAATCAGGGTTATGATATGCCGGTAAATAGTCTTTCCAGAATTGACCTGAACCTGCTGGTGGCACTGGAGGTGCTGCTGGAGGAGCGCAATGTCACCCGCGCGGCGGAGCGCCTGTTCATCACCCAGCCGGCCATGAGCAAAACCCTCCAGCGATTGCGGGTGCTGCTGGACGACGAGTTGTTTATTCGCAGCGGCCGGGAGCTGGTGCCCACGGTCAGGGCGCAGGAACTCCTCGTTCGCCTGCCCGCCCTGTTGGTGGAGGTGGAGGATGTGGTGGCGGCCAGAAGTTTTGACCCCCTGCTCGATGCTGGCAGTGTCCATCTCGCCACTCCCGAATTCGTCGCCGTCCAGCTGGTGCCCCACCTCACCTGGGAGCTGGCGGGTGAAGCGCCGCAGTTCTCCCTGTCGATCTCCAACAAGCTGGAGAATTATCAGCACCAGCTGCGAGCGGGAGAGCTGGATTTCGTGGTTGCGGTGGACACCAAGCTGCCTGACGAGTTTGTGGCGACACCGGTGGGGGGCTTTGCGCCGGCGATCTGGATGCGCAGGGGGCACCCGTTGGCCGAGGAGCAGATGACTCTGGAGAAGATGCTCCAGTACCCCTTTATCCAGTATTTTTTGCTCCAGGCATCGGAGCGGGTATCGCCCCAGGCGGACACCCGATTCGACAAAACCATTGCCGAACAGGGCCTGAAACGACGCAAGGTACTGGTTACCGACCAGTTGATGACGGCCCTCTACGCCCTTGAGAGCAGCGACTGCCTGATGCTCGCCACCGCCGATGATCTCAAGGTGGAAACCCGCATGTTCGAAATCGTCAGAAAGCCCTACCCGGACGACATCGCCCACGACAGCTTTATTCCGGTGTCCCTGTTCCAGCACCGGCGCACCCTGCAGTCGTCCATGCACCGCTGGTTCAAGGAGCGCTTGCTCGAAGTGATGGACGAGGTGAGAGAAGCGCAGGTGGGAGACGGGCCTTCGTAGGGCCTCGGCTTCAGATCCGATAGCTGGACTCGGTCATCGCCCGGGAGACCAGGGTCATTACCCCCTTCACCGGCCCGGGCAGGGGCAGCCCGCCGTGGGCCAGGGCGGTTTCCGCGTGTTTGCCCTCATCTTCCAGCATGTGTGCCACCACCGCCCGGCTCTGATGGTCCCCCGCGGGGAGGCGGTCGAGGTGGCTGGACAGGTGCTTGCACACCAGTTCTTCGGTGGCGGCGACAAACCCCAGGCTGAGGCGGTCGCTGATCAATCCGGCGCCGGCGCCGATGCCAAAGGACAGGGCGTACCACAGGGGGTTGAGGACACTGGTGTGACTGTCGAGGTCCTTGAGGCGGGCCTCGCACCAGGCCAGGTGGTCCACTTCCTCCTCTGCTGCCATCGCCATTTGATCGCGCACCGCGGGCAGTTTGGCGGTCAGGGCCTGGCCCTGATAGAGGGCCTGGGCGCAGACCTCGCCACTGTGGTTGACCCGCATCAGGCCCGCGGCATGGGCGCGCTCGGCATCGCTGAGGGGCTGGTGGTCGAGGCCGGCGCTGGGAATATCGCGGCTGGCGCTGTTGGCGTTGTCGGTCAGGGTGCGCAGGGCGCGATCGGCGCCACTGATCAACTGGTCGAAAAAAGATAGCTTGCGCTCGCTCATGGCTACTCGAGGGTGTGTAAAGAACTGATTGTAGCTAAACTTGACCCCGGTGCGAAGGAGGCCGGATAGGCATGATTGCGAACAACCTGTATACCGGGATCGGCTGGGGTATCACCTGTATCGACGCCGACTACGGCAAGCCCTGTGGCGCCGCCTGCTATCTGCTGGAGCACCGGGGTGAAGTCGCGATTATCGAAACCGGGGTTCAGGCCACCGTGCCCCGGGTGGCGCAGCTGTTGGCGGCCAAGGGTCTGGGGCCGGAGGCGGTGCGCTATGTGATCCCCACCCATGTTCACCTGGACCACGCCGGGGGCGCCGGCCACCTGATGGCCAGCTTCCCGGAGGCCACCCTGGTGATCCACCCCAGGGGCGCCCGCCATATGGCGGCGCCGGACAAGCTCGAGGCGGGTACCCGGGCGGTGTACGGCGATACGCGGTTTGCAGAGTTGTACGGCAGTATTGTCCCGGTGCCGGAAACCAGAATGCAGATAGCCGAGGACGGTTTTACCCTGGATATCCAGGGCCGCACCCTGGTTTTTCGCGACGCCCCGGGCCACGCCAATCACCACTTTGTGGTCTGGGATCAACTCAGTCGCGGCTGGTTCAGCGGCGACACCTTCGGTGTCTCCTATCCGCAGATGGCCGCCAACGGACGGCGCATGATGATGCCCTCCACCACGCCGGTGCAGTTCAATCCCGATAAGCTGCTGGCTTCCATTGCGATGATGATGGAGGCCGCCCCCGAGGCTATCTATCTCACCCATTTTGGCGCCGTGCGCGAGATCCCCGGCCTGGCGCAACAGCTGCTCGACAAAATACCCAGATACTGCGAGATTGCCCTGGCCTGCCGCAATGACGACAGCCCCCAGGCGTCCATCGCCGGAGAGCTGCTGGCCATGGAGCGGGACAATCTTCTCGCCATCCATCCCCACCTGGATGCCGCCGCCATCCATGGGGTGCTCGGTCTGGATATCGAACTCAACGCCCAGGGCCTGGCCCACTGGGTCAGTCATCTTTGAGAGGAAGTGCCCATGCAGGATGCCCAGGACCTGGCGATTCTTATCGCCGCCCAGGTACCCCTGATCACCGTCGAAACCAACGACGAGAAGGGTGCCATGGAGCTGTTGCAGCGGGTGGCCCGAGCGCAGGACAAGCAGCTCTTCCGGTGGTCGGTTACCGATGGTCTGCAAGCTGCCCGCTTTGGCCTGCATCTGGAGGCGGAGAGCCAGCACGGCGAGCCGGAGCAGCTGCTGGTCCACCTCAAGCAGCGGGCGCAGCCGGGCATTTATGCCCTTTGCGACTTCCACCCATGGCTGGAGGATCAGCCCAAAAATATTCGCCTGCTCAAGGATATCGCCCTCAAGTATGAGCACGGTCCGGTCACCCTGGTGCTGATCAGCCACACCCTCAGGCTGCCCCCGGAGCTGTCCAGGTACGGTGCCCGGTTTCCCCTGTCGCTGCCGGGTGAGGGGGAGATCATGGCCCTGGTCAAGGAGGAGGCGAGAACCTGGGCGGCCCGCAACAGCGGCCAGAAGGTCCGCGCCGACAACGCCACCCTGAGTCGCCTGGCGGCCGCCCTCAGGGGACTCAGTCACGCCGAGGTTCGCCGCCTGGCGAAGACCGCCATTTGGGACGACGGCGCCATCACCGCCTGCGATATTCCGGAGATCAATCAGGCCAAGTTTCGCTTGATGGATATGGAGGGGGTGCTGTCCTATTCCTTTGAGACCGAGGACTTCGCCAATCTGGCGGGGATGGCCAACCTGCGCCACTGGTTGGCGCTGCGCCGGGAAGCCTTCCTCGGCACCAGGCCCGGCCTGGATACCCCCAAGGGGCTGCTGCTGTTGGGGGTGCAGGGGGGTGGCAAGAGCCTGGCTGCAAAATCCGTGGCCGGACTCTGGGGGCTGCCCATGTTGCGCCTCGATATGGGTGCCCTGTACAACAAGTACCACGGGGAAACCGAACGCAACTTGCGGGAATCCCTCCAGCTTGCGGACCAAATGGCCCCCTGTGTGCTGTGGATCGACGAAATCGAAAAGGGTGTCAGCGGCGGCGACGGCGGGGACAGCGGCCTGTCCCAGCGGGTGCTGGCCACCCTGCTGACCTGGATGCAGGAGCGCGGGACCCCGGTGTTTATGGTGGCCACCGCCAATGACATTTCCCGCCTGCCCCCGGAATTGATGCGCAAGGGGCGCTTTGATGAAATCTTTTTTGTCGACCTGCCGGACGCCGCCACCCGGGAGGCCATCTTTGCCATTCACCTGGCCAAGCGGGAGCTGGACCCGGGTGCCTTCGCCCTCGCCGAGCTGGCGGCCGCCAGTGATGGCTTCAGCGGGGCCGAGATCGAACAGGCGGTGGTAGCGGCCTGCTACGGCATTGCCGCGGACCACGGCAAACTGGACACCGCGCGCCTGCTCGGGGAAATTTCCGCCACCGCGCCCCTGTCCCAGGTGATGGCGGAAAAGCTCGACTGGCTGCGCACCTGGGCAGGGGAGCGCAATTTGCGGTCGGTGTAGCCGGGGGATCGTGGCATAATGTCGTCTTTTCGAAGACCAGCCCTTTGTCTGGCCGACCCTTTGTGGCCAGCCACCCTGATCAAGAGGAATCTGCAATGACCCAGAGAGAAGTTGTCGTCGTCAGTGGCGTGCGTACCGCCATCGGCGGATTTGGTGGTAGCCTCAAGGACCTGTCCCCGGGCGACCTGGCCGCCAGCGTTATCGCCGAGGCGGTCAAGCGCGCCACCATTGCCCCCGAAAGCGTCGACCACGTGGTTATTGGCAATGTCATCCACACCGAGCGCCAGGACATGTATGTCAGCCGGGTCGGCGCCCTCAAGGCCGGCCTTGCGGAGACCACCCCCTGTCTCACCCTCAACCGCCTGTGCGGCTCCGGCCTCCAGGCCATTATCAGCGGCACCCAGCTGATCCTGCTGGGGGATGCGGAAACCGTGGTCTCCGGCGGCGCCGAGTCCATGAGCCGCGCGCCCTACTGGCTGCCCTCGGCCCGCTACGGTCAGCGCATGGGGGATGGGGTGATGGTCGACCCCATGACCGGCGCCCTCACCTGCCCGGTGACCGACGTCCACATGGGGGTCACCGCCGAGAACGTCGCCGAGCGCTGGCAGGTCAGCCGGGAAGATCAGGACGCCCTCGCGGTGGAGAGCCACCACCGGGCGGAACAGGCCATCGCCAGTGGCCGCTTTGAGAGCCAGATCCTGCCCATCGAACTGAAGACCCGCAAGGGCACCAGCGTCTTCCGCGAGGACGAACATGTGCGCATGGGGGCATCCCTGGAGGACATGGCCAAGCTCAGGGCCGCGTTCAAGAAGGACGGCTCGGTCACCGCCGGCAATGCCTCCGGCATCAATGACGGCGCCGCCGCCGTGGTGCTGATGGAAAGGTCAAAGGCCGAGGCCCAGGGCCTGCAGCCCATGGCCAGGGTGGTGGCCTACAGCTTTGCCGCGGTGGAGCCGGGCATCATGGGTATCGGCCCGGTGCCGGCGGTGCGCAGTCTGTTGGCCAAAACCGGCCTCAAGGTTGCCGATATCGATGTTTGGGAAGTAAACGAGGCCTTTGCCGCCCAGGCCCTGGCGGTCTGTCGCGAGCTTGAGCTGGATATGGACAAGGTCAATGTCAACGGTTCCGGAATCTCCCTGGGCCACCCCATTGGCGCTTCCGGCACCATCATCGCCGTCAAGGCCCTCTACGAAATGGCGCGCACCGGCGCCCGCTACGGGATCGCCACCATGTGTATCGGCGGCGGCCAGGGTATTGCGGTGTTGTTCGAAAGCATCTCTCGGTAATCCCACCGGCTCCCAGCTCCGTCGCGGCCCACCAGGCCGTCAACGCCGCCCCGGGGCGGTGGAAAAACTGCCAAAGCGCCGCAGCGCCATGGCTGCCCGGAGGCGTTCCACGGCCATCTCCACCGCCGCCGTGCGGGGGGCTATCTGGCGATCCCGGGCACGGGCCAGGGTGTGCTCGGTATTGGCGCGGATCTTTTCGGCAATCACGGCAAAAACCTGGCTCTCAGCGGCGCCCCGGTGCTCCAGGGCACCGCAAATGACCCCGCCCGCATTGGCGATAAAGTCCGGCAGGCAGAGTACACCGCGGCGGTGCAGGGCATCCTCCGCCGCTGCGGTGATCGGGATATTGGCGCCCTGGGGAACAAGCCGGGTAGCCAGGCGGTGCTGGTTGGACTCATTGATTACGTCGGGCCGGGCTGCGGGAATCCAGATGTCGCAGGGTATCGCCAGCAGCTCCTCGGCGCTGACCGGGGTGCCACCCGGGAACTCGCGCACTCCGAGGCCCCCGGCCTTGTGGGCCATCAGCGCCGCCAAGTCGAGGCCCCCCGGGTGGTGGGTGCCGCCGCCGCTGTCGGCGCAGGCCACCAGCTGCGCCCCTTCGGCCACCAGAAAGTGGGCGGCGTGCCGGCCGACGGCACCGAAGCCCTGTACCACCACCCGCGCCCCCGCCAGGTCAAAACCGCAATAGGGCAGGGCGGCCGCCACCGCCTGGGCAATCCCCCAGCCGGTGGCGCCGATCTCGTCGAGGGGTATGCCCCCCAGCACCCGCGGCAGGCCGATGGCGCGGCCAATTTCGTCCCGCACCCAGGCCATACACCGTTCATCGGTGCCCATGTCCGGGCCAAAAATGTACATGTCTTCCCCCCGCAGGGCCTGGGCAAAGGCCCTGATCAGCTCCTCCTTCCTTGCCACTGGCATTTTGGGATCCCCGAACAGCACCGACTTGCCGCCGCCGTGGGGCAGTCCCGCAGCGGCATTTTTCAGGGTCATGGCCCGGGCCAGGCGGAAGCACTCTGCGGTACTCACGTCGGGGGCCATTCGCAGGCCGCCGATGGCGGGGCCGGTGGCCACATTGTCCACCACCAGGATGCCCCGCAAGGCCATCCGCGGCTCGTGGACGTGAATTATCTTTACCGGCCCCAGGTCGTCGGCGAAATCAAACGCGGATTCCATGGCACCTCCGTGATCAGCTGCTGGTTTCGCTGGGTCCCCGAAACCCAACTCCGCTGGCGATTGGGTGTGGCGGGGCAATGTACCGAGTATAGGACATCAGTGCCTGGGCTCGCTGAGGGTGTAGGCGCCAAAGCCCACGACTCGGTCCCTGGGGCCGGCGGTGTCGCCGGAGGTGGCCAGGTCGAGGCAGGTCGCCGTCAACCCCTTGGCCCTGGCGAGATAGAGCAGGCCATTGAGGGGGTTGCGCCCACAGGCGTCGTGTTCGCGAATCTGCCGGAAGTCCAGGTCCTTGATGGCGGTGGAGGTATTGCGGTCCTGCAGCCGGGCGCTGATGTGGTCCTGGTAGTGGCTGAGGTCGGTACTGATCACCACCAGGGTTTCGCCGCCGCCCCACAGCCGGTCCAGAACTTCCGCGACAATCTCGGGGCTGGCTTCCCCCACCACCAGCGGGATCAGGCTGAACCGGGTGAGCAGAGTCTGGAGAAAGGGCAGGTGAACCTCCAGGCTGTGCTCCAGCTCGTGGGCGGCGTCCTGGTAGCCCACCTGGGGGAGGGTCAGCAGCTCACCGACCGCCTCCCGGTCCACGGGGACAGCCCCCAGGGGGGTGGTGAAAATCTCCGCAGAAGTGACCGCCAAGCCCCGCAAGGCAATGCGGTGAGATGGCCCCAACAGTACCACCCGCTTTACCGAGTACCGCAATGGCGCCAGCTGGGCGTAGGCCCTGGCGGCCACGGCACCTGAATAGAGGTAGCCCCCGTGGGGCACCACGAGGGCCTTGGGGGGGGAGTCCCGCACCGGCACATCGCGGAGGAAGCCTGCGATCATGGCCCTCAGCTCGCCGGGATCGGCCGGGTAAAACAGTCCTGCCACAGCAGGTTCTCTGACGTTGACGTTCATCGCTAGGCACCGCGTTGTCGTCCCATTTGTGCGGACAAGGGCCGTGCCAAGCCGGCGGCCAGGCTGTGGCCTGTTGCCTCACAGCCCGTATGTCGGTCGGCACGAGACACGCAAAGGCTAGTTCAGGCACGGACCATTGGGCTTGTCCGAGATCAAGTGGAGGGCGATCTGCCGAGGGTCAGGAGCGCCCTTGGCAGCCGCAGAGTGACGGCCGTTTCGGAACGGCCGCCGGGGGAATTCTGACACACCCCCGCGCAGGGGGGGTGCCAGGGGCAGCTGGTGCGGAGCTGTCCCAGCGCTGATATCAGGCGACACCCAGCTGTCTGGCGCGCTCCTGGACCTTGCCTTCGAGGTTGGCACGCTTGAACAGTTTGGCGGCATTGCCCCCCAGAATGGCCACGAAATCCGCCATGCTGGCGTCGGCGTTCACCGCCATCATCTTGTCGACCACTTTCTGGGAGAAGGGGAAGGTACCCTCGGAGTGGGGGTAGTCGGTGGCAAACAGCAGGGCGTCCACACCCACCCCGCGGCGGGTGGCCACGGATCCGACATCGTTCTGCAGGGCGCAGTGCACCTGGTCGCGGATAATCTGGCTGGGCATCCGGCTGAGTTTGGGGTAAATGGCGGGTGCGTGGCCCTCGTAGATCTCATCCATGCGCTCGGCGAGCCCCCACAGCCAGCCCGCACTGTGCTCGGCAAAGAGAATATGGGCTTTCGGATTGCGATCGAGAACGCCGCCGGAGACCAGCAGGGTGATGATATCCACAGCGTCGTTCATCTGCCGGGTGTAGTTGAACATGCCGCTGCCAGGCCCCTTGGCGGCGCGGATACCCACGTTGCCCACCCCGGTGTGGAACACCAGGGGGACGTCGTTGTCCCCCGCCAGCTTGAAGATTGGGTCCCAGGCGGGGTCGTTGTAGTTGTCCATACCCTCCCACAGACAGAGGGCGGCAAAGCCCTTATCGATACAGCGCTGGGATTCCGCCAGGGCGTCCCCCAGGTCGACGCAGGGGATCATGGCGGCGGGGATCAGGCGCTCCTTGAGGGGGGCGCAGTAGGCCAGGGCCCAGTCGTTGTAGATCTTGCAGGATTCCCGCTGGCCGTCCCGGTCGGGGATGCGCGGCAACAACAGGCCCAGGGACGGAAACACCAGTTCGGCATCCACGCCATCGCGATCCATGTCTTCCGCCCGCAGTTGCAGGTCGCGGGCACCGCGACGGGTGGTATCCACCGCGCAGTCACTGATGAAGTTCTCCTTGTCATCGGTACAGGAGCGATCTTCCTCGACGATATCCTCGGCTACCTTGCCGGTCTTGTGCTGGTGGAAATTGCGGCGCACCTTGAGGGCTTCCTGATCGCCGATTTTGGTGACGATATACTTGCCGTCCTCGCTGGGGGCGCCCTGGATGGCCCATTTTTGCAGTTCGGGGGGCAGGTTGCTGGTGAACAGGTCGCCGGGCTCGGCAATGTGGGCATCGCAGCTGAAAAGAAAGGGGCGGGCAGTTGTAGACATGTAATCTCTCCTGGGAAAAAGGGCAGGGGAACTCCCATGCCGTGTTTTTATCAGGTTAAAAAGGTACCTGATTTATTTCGCCTAGGTATTGATTCAGGTCAAGGGATCCGCCAATCGGATCGCCAGCGGGGGCGCCTACTCGTCCACCAGTCCCAGCCGCTGTTCCCGTTCCACCGCCCGGTAGCCGATGTCCCGGCGCAGGTAGATGCCTTTCCAGCTGATTTCGCTGACCAGGTGGTAGGCCTTTTGCTGGGCGGCGCAAACCGTATCCCCGAGGCCCACCACACAGAGCACCCGGCCGCCATTGGTGACCGCGTTGCCGTCGCTGTTGAGGGTGGTGCCGGCGTGGAAAACCTTGGCGTCGGTGTCGTCAACGGCGGGCAGGCCATTGATCAGCTCGCCTTTCTCGTAGTGGCCGGGATAGCCCCCCGCGGCCAGTACCACGCCGAGGGCGGCGCGGGGGTCCCAGTGGGCCTCCGCGCTGTCCAGCTTCCCGTCCAGAGCCGTCAGGCACAGGGCCACCAGGTCCGACTGGAGGCGCATCATGATGGGCTGGGTTTCCGGATCGCCAAAGCGGCAGTTGTACTCGATCACCTTGGGGGTGCCGTCGGCCATGATCATCAGCCCCGCATAGAGGAAGCCGGTGTAGGGATTGCCCTCGGCGGCCATGCCCCGGACGGTGGGCAGAATGACCTCGTCCATCACCCGCTTGTGCACCGCCTTCGTCACCACCGGCGCCGGTGAGTAGGCGCCCATGCCACCGGTGTTGGGGCCGCTGTCGCCGTCACCGACTCGCTTGTGATCCTGGGAGGTGGCCATGGCCAGCACATTGCTGCCGTCCACCATGACGATGAAGCTGGCCTCTTCTCCCGCCAGGAACTCCTCGATCACCACCCGGCTGCCGGCCTCGCCAAAGGCGTTGCCCGCCAGCATATCGTGCACTGCCGCCTCGGCCTCGTTCAGGTCCAGGGCGACGATTACCCCCTTGCCCGCCGCCAGGCCATCCGCCTTGACCACAATCGGGGCGCCCTTCTCCCGCAGGTAGGCCAGGGCCGGGTCGACCTCGGTAAAGGTGCGGTAGTCGGCGCTGGGGATCTGGTGGCGGGCGAGGAAATCCTTGGTGAAGGCCTTGGAGCCCTCGAGCTGGGCGGCGCCCTGGCGGGGGCCGAAAATGGCCAGGCCCTGGGCTTCAAAATAATCCACCACCCCGTCCACCAGGGGTTGCTCGGGGCCGACAATGGTCAGGCCCACCGCGTTGTTTCTGACAAAGTCGGCGAGGGCCGCAAAGTCGCCGATATCCAGGGCGACATTCTCCAGTCCGGGCTCCAGGGCGGTGCCGCCGTTGCCGGGGGCGACGAAGACCTTGTCGGCCAGGGGGCTTTGCGCCGCCTTCCAGGCCAGGGCGTGTTCGCGGCCGCCGCTTCCGAGGATCAGTATGTTCATGGTTAGCGCCTTTGGTTGTAGTGGCAGGCTGGAGGCTTCGTCAGTGGGTGGTCTGACGTCTGACGCTGGACGTCTGACGCTTTGCTCGGAGTAACGCCGCCCCCATTACCCTTTACAAAATCAGGTCAGTGGTTCGGAGTCCATAATATCAAGATTGGCACATTCATCTTGGCGTCAGACGTCAGACGTCCAGCGTCAGACCCACGCTCTTAGTGCCTAAAATGCCGCATCCCGGTAAACACCATGGCGATGCCGTGCTCGTCGGCGGCGGCGATCACCTCATTGTCCCGCATCGAGCCGCCGGGCTGGATAACGCAGCTGATGCCCACCTGGGCGGCGTTGTCGATGCCGTCGCGGAAGGGGAAGAAGGCGTCCGATGCCATCACCGCGCCCTTGACCGCAAGGCCGGCGTGCTCGGCCTTGATGGCGGCGATGCGGGCGGAGTTGACGCGGCTCATCTGGCCGGCGCCGACGCCGATGGTCTGTCTGTTCTTAGCATAGACAATGGCGTTGGACTTGACGAACTTGGCCACTTTCCAGGCGAAGATCAGGTCGTGGACCTCGGCCTCGGTGGGGGCGCGCCGGGTCACCACCTTGAGATCCCTCTCCGCCACCATGCCCAGGTCGGCATCCTGCACCAACAGGCCGCCGTTGACCTTTTTGAAGTCGAACTGGGGGGGGCGGGTTGCGGCCCATTCGCCGCATTCCAGCACCCGCACATTCTGCTTGGCGGCGGTGATGGCGAGGGCCTCAGGGGAGATGGACGGGGCGATAATCACCTCGACAAACTGGCGCTCGACAATCAGCTTGGCGGTGGCGGCATCCAGCTCGCGGTTGAAGGCGATGATGCCGCCGAAGGCGGATTCGGGATCGGTGGCATAGGCCAGCTGGTAGGCCGCACCTATGCCCTCCAGGCTTACCGCCACGCCGCAGGGGTTGGCGTGCTTGACGATTACACAGGCCGGCTTGGTGAAGGACTTGACACACTCCAGTGCCGCGTCGGTGTCCGCCACATTGTTGTAGGACAGCTCCTTGCCCTGCAGCTGGCGGGCGCTGGCGATGCCCACGTCCAGGGGCTCGGCCTCCACGTAGAAGGCGGCCTTTTGGTGGGGGTTCTCGCCGTAGCGCATGTCCTGCTGCTTGATGAACTGCAGGTTGTAGGTGTTGGGGAACCCCCGCTTCTCGTTGCTGGTGTTTCTGGCGCCAAAGTGGTTGGCGATCATGCCGTCGTACTGCGCGGTGTGCTCGAAGGCTTTCACCATCAGGGCGTAGCGGGTGTTGTAGCTGAGCTGGCCACCGTTGGCCTGGAGCTCCTCGAGGATACAGCCGTAGTCCCCGGCGTTGACCACAACCGCCACATCGCTGTGGTTCTTGGCGGCGGAGCGCACCATGGTGGGCCCGCCGATGTCGATATTCTCGATGGCGGTGGCCAGGTCGCAGTTGGGATCCGCCACGGTGGTCTTGAAGGGGTAGAGGTTGACCACCACCATGTCGATGGGTTGGATGCCGTGCTCGGCCATCACGGCGTCGTCGGTGCCGCGCCGACCGAGGATGCCACCGTGGACCCTGGGGTGCAGGGTTTTCACCCGGCCGTCCATCATCTCGGGAAACCCTGTGTAGTCGGAAACCTCCACTGCGGGGATGCCCTCCGCCTTGAGCAGGCGAAAGGTGCCACCGGTGGACAGGATCTCGACACCGAGGCCGCTGAGGGCGCGGGCAAAGTCGAGGATGCCGGTTTTGTCGGAAACGCTGATCAGCGCGCGGCGGATGGGTTTCAGTTGATCGCTCATGGTGCTCTCTTGGGGGCTGGATGAATTACAGCAGATTGTACTGCTTGAGTTTCTTGCGCAGGGTGCCGCGGTTGAGGCCGAGCATCTCTGCGGCCCTGCTCTGGTTGTTGCTGGTGTACTCCATTACCGCTTCCAGCAGCGGACACTCCACCTGCTCCAGCACCAGCTGGTAGAGGTCGCAGGCGGGCTGGCCGTCCAGCTGGGCAAAGTAGTGGGCCATGGCCAGCTCGACGTTTTCCCGCAGCGAGTGGTACCTGGGCTGGGGTTGCAGTTCGATGGCGCCTTCGCTGTCCGTGTTGAGGGTAAATCTGTTGGCGGCAGTCATGCGGCTTCTTCCCTTGGCGTTTTCTGATTGTCGAAATAAGCCTCCAGCGCGTCCAGCTGCGCTTCGGCTTGGTCCAATTGGTTGAAGGTCCGCCCCGGGGTGACGTCCCCCAGGGTGGCCAGATACCAGCCCACATGTTTGCGGGCGATACGCACCCCCAGGTACTCCCCGTAATGCCGGTGCAGCGCGGCCACATGGCTGCACAGCGCGGTGCGGACTTCGGCGGCCGTGGGGCCGGGCAGCAGCTCGCCGGTGGCCAGGAAGTGGTTGATCTCGCGGAACAGCCAGGGCCGGCCCTGGGCGCCGCGGCCGATCATCACCGCCGCCGCGCCGGTGTGGGCGAGGACGGCGCGGGCCTGGTGCGCTGTGTTGATGTCGCCGTTGGCCATTACCGGGATACCCACGGCATCGACGATGGCGGCAATGGTGTCGTATTCGGCGGCACCGGCGAACTTGCAGGCCCGGGTGCGGCCGTGGACCGCCAGGGCCTGGACCCCGGCGTCCTCGGCAAGCCGTGCAATGTTCAGGCCGTTGCGGCGCTCCGGGCTGGGGCCGGTGCGAATTTTCAGCGTGACGGGGATATCCACGGCGGCGACCACCGCCTTGAGGATCGCGGCCACCAGGGCCTCGTCCTCCAGCAGGGCGGAACCGGCGGCCCGCTTGCACACCTTTTTGGCCGGGCAGCCCATATTGATATCGATGATCTGGGCGCCGAGGCGGGCGTTCTGGCGGGCGGCATCGGCCAGCATCTCCGGGTCGCCGCCGGCGATCTGCACCATCCGGGGACCGGGTTCGGCGGCGTGGGGCAGGCGCAATCTGGACTTGGCGGTGTGCCACAGCCGGGTGTCGGCGGTGACCATCTCCGACACCGTGAGCCCGGCGCCAAAGCGGCGGCACAGCTGGCGGAACGGCAGGTCGGTGACCCCGGCCATGGGCGCCAGCACGGTGCGGGTCGCGATGTTGTGGGTGCCAATACTGAACAATTGCCTAGCCCTGTCCCGGAGAGTGTCAATAACCCCCCACCATCGCCACCGTCCTGGGGTCGATAGTGCCTGGGTGTCAAAATTATCGGATCTAAAAAAGCAGCTTCCCGGAAATAACAGCAGCCGGAAAAGGGGCAACATGATACCCCCTCAGGGGGCGGGGAAAAAGCACGAAATTACCAATGGTCGCCGGCGGTGACTACTGGCCGATGGTCAGCCTGAAGGAGACCGCATCCCTGCCCGGATCGACGATTTCCAGCTCCAGCTTAACGGGCTTGCCGCTGGGCATCGGAGCGGCGCTGTCCAGCTCGCCCCCCAGGTACTCCCGGGGGGTGAACGTGCGCCTGGCGACCACCTGGCTTTGCAGGTCCTCGAAGACCAGGGTCAGGTGGGGGAAGGGTTGGGGGAAAGGGGCGTTGTTGACGATCACCGCATCCACCAGCAGGGCGCCGGCAACCCTGGGGTGGCTGCGGACCACCAGGCTGCTGCTGACAATCCGGTCGAGGTCGAGCTGGGGCTTGAGGGCGCAGCCCAGGGTTTGGCACAGGGTTTCCGTCACTGGCCACAGGGGCGAGGTTCGCTCCACCCGATGGCTGTTGAAATAGGCCAATTGGGCCATCAGAGCGCCGGCCGCCAGGGCCGAGCCCAGGTACCAGGACCAGTGGCTGGCGGCACCCGCCGGTTCCCCCCGGGCCTCGGTGTCGGGGATAAAGCTATGGGCCTCTGGCCGCCAGGTGGCCATGGTGCCCCGGTCGAGGGCCAGCTCCGCCAGCTCGGTGTCGGCGGCCTCTCCGCCCTCAAGCGGGGTGGGAGGCGCAGGTTCGCTGGCCAGGCTCGCCGCCGGCTGCGCAGCAGCGTCAATAGCTGTGGGCTGGGGTCCATGGGGTGACTCGGGTTGCCCGGCTTCGACGTGCGCTTCAGGTTCGGCTTCAGGCCGGGGTTCTGGTTCAGGTTCTGGTTCGGGCTTGGTCTCGGCGCCGGGGTTGGGGCCGCCCGCCGGGGGGGTGGCCGGCGGCGCCGTATCGGCGACCCGGGCCGGGCTGTCGGGCTGAGGGGTATGGACTGCGGTGGCCCCGGCTGCAGGCCCCCCGGGGGGCGGGCTGTCGGTGCACAGCAGGGAGATATCAAAGTTGTCGTTGATCAGAAAGTCACCGA
>Ga0172382_10005440_pt1 | contig 18969 bp, 18 predicted proteins | sample Leawel138RmetaG_FD_122245 | JGI IMG/M metagenome (GOLD analysis project Ga0172382, IMG submission 122245) | Leachate microbial communities from a municipal landfill in Southern Ontario, Canada - Leachate well 138R metaG | ecosystem: Engineered > Solid waste > Landfill > Unclassified | place...
AAGCCCCATCGGGGCTTGCCGGACAAGCAGCCTCCACTGCGCTATCTGCTTGCTTCTGCCGGCTTGGAATTACAACAGTCCAATATGTTATGGACCTCTACAATATGTTGACTAAAGATTTACGGCAGGTTATAATTTCTGTCAGTGCCGAAGTGGTGGAATTGGTATACACGACGGTCTCAAAAACCGTTGGGGGTGACCCCGTGTCGGTTCGACTCCGACCTTCGGCACCAGCTATCTCCCTGATACTCTTTAATCAACACCTGTTTTTGCTTTTTTATATGAGCACGTATTGGTCAGCAATATGCTGAAAAACATATCGCCTCCTCTATCGGGAAGAGTCACACTGGCCGTAAGGCCTCTCTGTTCACTCATCTGCCGGGAGAACTCCAGACCGATAAGCCCTTCTCCTCCGGTATTAGAAAATATATGTCCCAGAGTAAGCCCGGTGCGATCATTGATATTATATCCCAGGCCGACAGCGCTAACATTTCCTTCTCCCTCGATATGATCCGCTTTGAGGATAAATTTATCCCCAAAGTTTCCTTCTATGCCGGTAAAGAAACGAGTTTTTCTATCCTGACGCATTGCACCAAGATGCACCCTGTAATCGGAGATCGTATAAGCGGTTACTATGTAAGGAGTGGATACTCTATCCGAGGTTATATCGTATACTCCCAAAGCGACCCCGTATTTTCTATCTTCATCAGAGAATACAAGGTACTTGGCATTGATTAAGGATCTGGAAAGGTCGTCAAGATCTATATCTACTCCTGCTTCAAATCTATCGCTATAGCCAAACTCGCTACATATATATTTATAAGAGTTATTTAGATCATTGATCTTTCCGTCCACACCAAAATCGAGATAATAGCTCCCGTCACAAACGATATCGATTGTTGGAATGCGCAAAAGCTTGCTCAACTCTGCATCCGCCCTGCGGGCAATGGTAAGTATGATACTTAAGAATATCAACATGGTAATAGAAATAACATTTATTCTTTTCACTTTAATTGCCCTCCTTGCTAAGTATTTACTATTGGGCATCATAAAATGTAGCGCCTGGCACCGACAAAATGCGTTCTGTAGTATGATGTAAAGCGGGTAATCACCACCTTACCGGCTGCTGAAGAGGCGTGAATAAAGGATTCATCCCCCATATATATGCCTACATGAGAGGCGCCGGAGGCGTAAGTTGTAAAGAATACTGCATCTCCGGGACGAAGGTCTTCAAAAACGACAGACCGGCCTTCACGAAACTGATCAAATGACACGCGGGGCAGGCGAACGCCAACAGCCAGAAAAACGGCCTGTACAAACCCTGAGCAATCATATCCTGAAAGAGCGGCTCCTCCCCATACATATGGGATGCCGAGACATCTTTTAGCATTTTCGAGTATGGCATCTGCGAGACGACCGCTGCGGCTGATATTCTCTACAGATCTGCTGCTTATGAAGGCCTTCCAAACCCAGCCTTCCCTACCATTATCAATCCTGACATTGCTCCAGTCTTCCGTCTCATTTAAAAGAGTTACTCTCGTTCCTCTTTCCAATAATGTCAGCGAACTGTAATTAAGACCTGGTCCGGAACGAAGGTTAACTGCATCGGCATTAAGAATACCTGCCCTTTGCGATCTCTTTAAGGTTTCATTATTAATATCAAGAATTTGCCCGGGAGTTATTCGCCCGGGATCTTCTATGCCGTTAAGCTTACAAAGGGCCTCAACACTTGTACCGAGCATTTTGGCGATAGACCATAAAGTATCACCGCTCTTAACCGTATATTGTGCCGCCATGCTAAGGCTAGGTAGAAAGGAAAATATAAGGATAAAGGCTAGGCATATCGTAATACGTTTAAGCATAGTTATATATATTCGCCGGATTGAATAATTTTTCCTCTTTAATATTCCGCTATGCGGGCGACAAAGAAAACGCCGGTAAAGTAGCTTTACCGGCGCCTTCCAGATAGTCAAAGAGGCTCAGCATATGGATAGGAGAACTATTTTAAAGGCAAAATTATAAAAAACTTGCTGCTTTGTTGCCTTACCAGAAGAAGTACTTTATCGCCTGCAGCGGCTATAGCCTTTTTATAATCGTCCGTATCTTTAATCTGCTTGCGATCTACCGTTTCAATAAGCATACCCGGACGCAACCCCAGATCCGCCGCCTTGCTGTTCTGCTCAACAGCAACAATCAGGACACCTGTCACCTCTCCATTAATACCGAACTTGCCAGCCAGTTCAGAAGTAACATTCTGCACCATAATGCCCGTTCTGGAAACCGCTGTATCCTTATCCCGGTTTCCTCCGTCTAGATCCGCCTCATTACGCTCCTGCACTGTTATCTTCAGCTTTAGTTCCTTTCCCTCACGATTTACAACCATAAAGACCTTGTTGCCGGGAGCGGAAGCGGCAACGGCATTGCGAAGCTCATTGGTATTAGCTACCCTTTTTCCATCCCAGGAAATAATAATATCACCCTCGCGCACCCCGGCAGCGGCTGCTGGTGCATCGGGAAACACCTGCGTTACCAAAACGCCCTTAATATCTTTGACACCCATGGCTTTGGCCAATTCAGAGGTCATGTCCTGAATGCCTACGCCTAAATAACCACGGACGACTTTTCCATCCTTCACAAGTTGATTCATAATATCTTTAGCCATATCAATAGGTATGGCCAAACCTATGCCTGCATTAGCCTGTACCACCCCACCCGTTACAATAGCGGTATTAATGCCAATGACTTCGCCGTCCATATTTACCAGGGGGCCACCGCTATTGCCGGGATTAATAGCTGCATCCGTTTGAATAAAATTCTCATACGCAGATATACCCAGATTATGCCTTCCGGTATAGCTCACGATACCTGCTGTTACCGTCTGGCTGAGACCGAATGGGTTTCCGATAGCCAGGACCCACTCACCAACCTTCAGCTCCGCAGATGCCCCCAACGGTGCCACCGGTAGATTGTCAGCATCAATTTTGATAACAGCAACATCGGTCGGTTGATCGCTGCCTATAAGCTTTGCCGACAATTTTCTGCCATCCGACAGCTCGACATTGATCTCATCCGCATTGCCTACAACGTGATTATTGGTCAATATATAACCATCTTTGCTGACGATAACGCCTGAGCCTGCGCCCTGCTTGCGATAGCTCTTAGGCTCGCTGTTCTGACTGCGCGGCCCGAAGAAAAATTCAAAGGGATTGAAATTGAAGGGATCTTGAGAGGCTGAAGGTTGCCCCTTTTCAATAGTAACCACACGTATGAACACTACTGCTGGACGTACTTGCTCGACTACTTTAACAAACTCATTGCTGATAGCACGCAATGTCGGCGCCTGAACTGTTGCAGGAGCCTGTGCGGCTTCAGCATAAAATCCTATTGTCAAAGTGATTATAATGGCCGCAACGAATGCCGATACATTGCCTCGACGCCATAATGACACAAGACTCAAACGGTGCATATCCATACCCCCCCAAAGAATTATCATTAATATAGTAGCCAATGATAAATATATTGTCAATTATCAGCTTCGAGGGCTTTTGATATGAAGCGACAGGCCTGAATATCCTTAAAACGCTGATTGATAACGTTCCAATCTATATTATGCATAAAGGCATTGATATAAGACACTCTGCTGGCACCATAATCAATAAAATATGCATGTTCATATACATCCAGTATCAACAACGGTATTGCCCACCATATACCATAGGTATTATGATCATCAGCAATATAATTGTATATCCGGCCATCTGCAGGCTCATATGCCGCTATAACCCATCCGCGTGCAGCCATACCGGAAGCCTTAAAATCCTCTTCCCAGTTCTCATAAGAACCATAAACCTTTGTCAGTTCCGCTTTCAGCCCCTCATCGATTACAGTACCGGCGCCGGCAAGATTGTCAAAATAAGCTTCATGAAGCTTGACCCCATTGAGAGCAAAGCTAAGCTCTACTTTCAATTCTCTGAGTTCGCTATATGTTTGGTTAGCCTTATCCCGTTCAGCTAAAATTAGCTTCTTATTGATCTCATTGGTTTTATTCACATATCCTTTATAGAGAATATCGTAGTGCTGGACAATTTGATTCGATGATATCCCTTCCATTTTTAGCAAGCCGTCCTTTATAATCTTAGGTTGCGGTTCCATCCTTTTGCCTCCTGTAATTAAGAATATGCGCCGATAGGCATTATCATTTCGGGTTCCTCTTCGGGGTTCAAATCAATCAGGTTTCTTATTCTATCGTCATCAAAGGCGCCTACGCATACGGTGCCCAAACCGAGCGCCTCTGCCTGCAGATAAATGTTCTGAGCGATGCAGCCTGTTTCCATATAAATATATCGCACCCCCCTTTCACGGTAGCGTCGGATAGTTCTCTGGGGCACGGCAATAAGCAGAATAGATGCCGCTGCTTCGGCTATAAACATCTGTCCGTAGGCCGCCTCGGATAAACCGGAGCGTATATCACCTTTATATCGTGGTTCCAGGCTATGCTCCATGCATACGTATCTGTATAAACCTGCCTCTAAACCTTCGATATTTCCAGCGACAAGATAGATCTCCGTGGCATAGGTAGCTCCGGCTGAGGGGAAAGTTCTGTTGCTGCCGGTAACACCGCTTTTGCCTACACCGCCTGCGGCCCATAGCATCTGGCCGGTTTTCTGTAAAGATAAAGGCTTGCAAATATAATTCCTTCGGGAACGACGATAGTAAAGGGCGCTTTCCACTGATTGCTTCCCTTTAAATACAGGCATAGGCAGCTTAACGGAGGGAGCCATTTTCTCCTCCAATAATTTTTTATATATCTACCCCGGAGTATAACGGCTTAAACATATCATGGCATATAGGAGAAATCAATACTGAGAATTAGCGCACAGCCGTAGCTCTATCAGGCATCGTGAATGCGATCTACCACGGAACCGTCGATATGAATAGTAACAGCCCGTCCGATTGCCTCAACATTAATAACGATAGAATGCCCATGTTCACGTTTATCAATAAGGATCCCGACAGTGCCTGCCAGAGGACCGCGCGTTACTACGACCCTATCGCCCTGTCGCAACATAGGGTAAGGCTCTGCTTCGATATTAGATACATCGATAATTCGAAGCGATTTGATCTGCTCTGCTGGTATAATTGCAGGGTGATGTTCATATCCCACTATTCCGGCCACACCATCCGTCTTAAGTATATCCAACCAATGATTACCGGTCATTCGGCAATTGATGAAGAGATAACCGGGAAACATCGGTATCCTGATAAGCTTACGCCTGTCCTTACGTCTGCTCCAGCAGTTCAGGCGGGGCAGAAAAATATCAAATCTCTTCTTTTGAAGACGTTCGGCAACCCTTTCCTCATGTCTTGATCTGGTGTGCACGGCATACCAGTGTTTCATATTCCAACAAAACCTCTCCCGGATTAAAATCCGGATATGATATAATCTTATTCCTGATTAATTTTACCTGAAAGCCGTCTATACTTCCAGAGATAACAGCATTTCCAATATAAAGCAAGCGATAAGTGTCCGTTATCGAAGAGTGAAAATGAGCGATCGGTTTCCGATGCCTCACCTCTTATTTTCGGACAGCCTTACGTAGCTCCATTATCTCCGACGGGGCCAGCTCACGATATTTGCCTGGCTCCAGATTACCCAGTTTCAAGCCGTTTATGGCTATACGACATAACTCAAGAACCGGATGACCAACGGCTTCAAACATTCTTCTCACCTGCCGCTTGCGCCCCTCGTGTATCACTATCTCTACCAGTGCCGCATTAGGACCGGCCTGTATTATTCGTACCCGGGCAGGAGAGGTTATACCATCATCAAGAATGATGCCCTTTCTTAGTCGCTGCAGGTCGGTCATAGCCGGCTTCCCTTCTACTCTGGCCAAGTACGTTTTATCCACTTCATGGCTCGGATGAGCCATCAAATAGGCAAATTCACCGTCATTTGTTAGAAGGATAAGCCCGGAGGTATCCTTGTCCAATCTGCCGACCGGGTAAACGTTCTTAAACGGCACAAGATCCATTAACGTTCTTCTTCCCTGAGGATCATGCCTTGTAGAGAGATATCCGCACGGCTTATTAAGGGCTAAGTATATGAATTTAAGTAAGGGAGCAACCGGTTGTCCATCCAGGCATATTTCATCCGTCTCCGGATCCGCCCTATCCCCTATCAGACCGATATGACCGTTTACGGTAACGCGACCAGCTCTGATCAGTTCCTCGCTCCCTCTGCGGGAAGCTATACCTGCCCTTGCAAGTATCTTTTGTAAACGTTCTTCCGGCATATATGCGCACTCCCGTGATTGTTATAAAGCCTAATAAAGCAAGAAATTTCAAAGCATCCAATGCTTTGAACAGCCATGATTTTTCTATATTACCCACTGCCAGCAATTCGGCACGGCCGATCTGCTCCCGACCTTCATAGAGTATTATATATCCGCACCTAGCACCTTTCTTTATGGGTGCCCGTGCCCTGATCAGCTTTATTTCCTTACGTGGTGCTGCTCTCTTTCCTACAGGAACAACCGTCAGTAAATCTCTATCAGAAACCAGAGATAATTTATTTTTTTCTCCGCCGCGTACGGATATCTGAGTAAAGATACGATCCTTTTTAGCAATATACTGCGGCTCGAAATGCTTAAAACCGTAATCCAGCAGGGATGCGCTGTCTTTAATGGCGTCACTGCTTCCCAAAACTACTCCCATAATACGCCAGCCATTTCTCGTAGCAGAGGAAACCAGGCACCTGCCAGACTGACGAACAAACCCTGTCTTAACACCATCAGCGCCTTTATAAGTCCAGAGTAAGCGATTACGGTTTACCAGAGTTCTGTCCCATTTTTTCCCCGGCCAAGCGATAACCGCTTTCTTGGCGGCAATAACTTCATTAAATATCTTGTAGCGCATAGCGTGCCGAGCCATAATCGATAGATCGTAAGCGGTGGTGAGATGATCCGGATGGTATAGTCCGTTAGGATTCATAAAATGTGTATCCACCGCTCCCAACTGTGCCGCTCGCCTGTTCATCATATCAACGAAGCTTTCCACGGAACCGCTGGTGTGTTCGGCCAGAGCTACAGCTGCATCATTAGCGGATTTTATCAACAACGCATTTAACAGATCGCTTATCGTCAACTCTTCTCCAGCCTGCAGCCAGATAGAGGATTCCGTTGTTGCATCCTGCGCTCTTTGGCTGATGATAGTCTTTTCATTAAGGTTTGCATTCTCAAGGATCAGAATAGCCGTCATTATCTTCGTCGTGCTGGCGGGAGGCCAGCGTTTATGTGAGTTCTTCTGCCAGAGAATTTTTCCGGTAATGACATCTATAAGTAAAGCGCTTGTTGCATTTACCTGTAAAGCAGCTGCTTCCGCTCTCACCGGTGATGGAGAAGTAAGAATAATGCCCGTAAAAAGAGAGAGGATCGCTAATGCATAGAGGTAGCCGGCCCTTAACAGATACGACCGGCAATGTCTTGTAATTTGTAAATAACGACTCAAGTAATTATATGTCAGCATCGCTTACTCCTTCGGCAACTCACATCCGGTAGATATTTTCAGCCGGAACAGCCTCAAGGCCATGCTTTTTAAGAAGTTTTACCGCCTGGTCAATCTCTTCAAGTCTAAGAACAACAATGGCATTATCTTTTGCCTTGCCTACAAAAGCATAGACGTACTCGACATTGATGCCGGCATTGGACAGCAGCCTTATAACATCGGCCAGGCCACCTGGCCGATCCGGGATTTCTAATGCCAGGACCTGCGTTTCCGTAATGGTAAATCCGGCTTGTCGAAGACGTTCGCAAGCGAGATCAGGCTTGTCGACAATCAATCGCAGCACACCGTAATCCACCGTCTCTGCCACTGATAGCGCTCTTATATTAATGCTCGCTTCAGCCAGAATCTCCGTCAATTCGGCCAAGCGGCCGGATTTATTCTCCAGAAAAACTGAAATCTGGGTAACAGCCATGGCTAACCTCCGCTATATCTCTCGCTTGTCGATTATTCTTTTGGCTTTGCCCTCACTGCGGGCAATAGTCCTAGGCTCAACCAGCTTCACGCTGACAGATATCCCCAAAAGGGCTTCAATCTCATGCCGAACTTTTTTCTGAAGAGCTTCTAATTTACGCATTTCATCAGAAAATATATTTGCTGATACCTCTACCCACACTTCAAGAGTATCAAGACTCTTCTCTTGACGATCAACGATAAGCTGGTAGTGGGGTTCCGTCTCCTCTATCTCCATAAGAACGCTCTCAATCTGAGATGGAAAGATATTTACACCACGAATAATCAGCATATCATCAGTACGACCACTCACTCTTTGCATACGTGCAAACGTTCTTCCACAGGAGCATTTCTCGTATGACAGACTGGTAATGTCTCTGGTGCGATATCTAATAACGGGAAAGGCCTCTTTGGTGATAGTGGTAAAGACCAGCTCTCCCGTTTCGCCGGGAGGTAATGGCTTTCCGGTAATGGGATCAATTATTTCAGGGATGAAAAAATCTTCATTAATATGCAATCCGCATTTCAAGAGACAGTTGTATGACACTCCCGGTCCCATAACCTCACTCAGACCGTATATATCCAGCGCCTCTATTCCAAGACAATCTTCAATCGTCTTTCGCATGGCCTCAGTCCAGGGCTCGGCACCGAAAAAACCGGCCCTCAATGGGAGCTTCTCCAGATCGAGCTCTGCTTCAGCAGCCATTTCACCTATATAGAGAGCATATGATGGGGTACAACAGATGACATTGCTGCCAAAATCCTGCAGCAGTTGTACCTGCCGCTTGGTCTGCCCGCCGGAGATAGGGACTACAGCGGCGCCTAATCTTTCGGCGCCGTAATGAATCCCCAGGCCACCGGTAAAGAGTCCGTAGCCATAAGCATTGTGCACTATATCTCCGACTGTAGTCCCTCCTGCAGACAGAGTTCTGGCAATAGCTTCGGCCCAGGTATTGATATCTTCAGATGTGTAGCCTACGACTATTGGATGGCCGGTAGTACCTGAAGAGGCATGAATCCTGGCAACTTGACGCATTGGAACGGCAAACATGCCGAATGGATACGTTTGACGAAGGTCATCCTTTACTGTAAAAGGAAGAAGCTCTAAATCCTCAAGGGTTTTAATATCTCCCGGTGTTATCCCTTTGGCATCAAATCGTTCTTTGTAAAGTGGTACATTTTCATATACGTGCTTGACAGTCTGCTGCAACCGCTCCATTTGCAGCCTTTCAAGCGCCTTGCGGTCCATACATTCAGCGGAGGCGTTGTAAATCATTAGCTATACTCCCTAAGGTCTCTTATCACATTATAGAAGAACCGGCAGGCCTTGTGAAGACGCCTGCCGGTTTTAATAACCTTACTAAACGGCTCTGGCCGTTTCCTCAATAGTGAAGGCTATCATGCGATCGCCTTCCTGTATATCGTTATTTCCATCAAGACCTATACCGCACTCGTAACCGGCCGTCACTTCGCGCACATCCTCTTTAAAGCGCCGCAATGTATTTATACGACCTTCAAATACAACCTCATCAGATCTTATAAGCCTTACTCTAGCACCTCTGACAACTTTGCCATCCAGAACGTAAGACCCTGCCACAATACCCTTCGGCGTCTTAAAGATAGCCCTGACCTCGGCTGTACCCAGCATTACCTCATGCTGTTCCGGTTCCAACATACCGTTGATCGCAGCATTTACATTATCAAGCAATTCATAAATAACCTTGTAAAGCCGCAGATCGATATTCTCCGTCTGAGCCGCTTTAGCGGCTTTGCCGTCCGGTTTTACGTTAAAGCCTACCACAATGGCATTTGACGCCGTCGCCAGCGTCACGTCTGATTCGGATATGCCACCTACACCCTCGTGGATAATATTCACGGTTACTTCATCTGTCGCCAGGTTCTCCAGCGACTGTCTGACAGCCTCAACAGTACCCTGGACATCAGCTTTCAAAATTATGTTCAGTGTATGCGTAACACCTTCCTGAACCTGCTTAAAGAGATCATCAAGAGACATACGCTGCCCCTGTGCCAGCTTCTTCTCCCTATCTCTTATTTGGCGCCCGGCAGCTATTTGACGTGCAATACGTTCATCTTCAACTACGTTCAATTCATCTCCCGCCTGCGGTACTTCAGAAAGACCGAAGATTTCCACAGGCATAGCGGGACCTGCCGCCTTGACGCGTTCTCCTCTGTCGTTAATCATGGCACGTACTTTTCCGCTGACCGTTCCAACAATGATATTATCGCCTACTCTTAAAGTACCATTACTTATGAGAACGGTAGCCAATGCACCCTTGCTCTTATCCATACTGGCCTCTACAACTGTTCCCATAACCTGTCCCTTGGGCCAGGCTTTGAGTTCGGCCATCTCAGCCACCAGAAGTATCATTTCCAGGAGATTGTCAATTCCCATTTTTTTGAGAGCAGATACTTCTACGCAGATAGTATCGCCACCCCAATCTTCGGGAAGCAGATTATGCTCGGCTAATTGCTGTCTTACCCGCTCCGTATTAGCATCAGGCCTATCAATTTTGTTGATAGCCACTACTATCGGCACCCCGGCGGCCCTGGCATGATCAATAGCTTCAATCGATTGAGGCATCAAGCCATCGTCAGCGGCTACCACCAAGACAGCAATGTCGGTTACCTGCGCACCTCTGGCCCTCATAGACGTAAAGGCTTCATGGCCCGGCGTATCCAGAAAAGTTATTCGCTTGCCGGACAGTATAACCTGATAAGCACCGATATGCTGAGTGATTCCACCCGATTCGCTCTCGGTTACATTTGTCTTTCTTATCGCATCGAGCAAAGAGGTCTTGCCGTGGTCTACGTGTCCCATGATTGTAACAATAGGCGGACGCTCCTCTGCAGGACCCACTTGTATACCTTCGCTGATTTGATCAATCTCCGATTTGATTTCGTCTTCTGTATGAACCACTGCTCTGCCTTCGCCGGCCTGAACATTATCAGCACCCACCCCCGCGGATACCGCTGTCTTCTCCTCTGCCGCCGCCTTTTCAGCCAGCTTTACCTGATAGGCCTCTCTGGCTTTAGGAATCATCTCTTCTCCGCCGGCTATAAAGTCGAACTGCGCCGCTAAATGCGCTGCCACCCGTTGATCAACCGCCTGGTTTTCATTGGCTGCCACTCCAAGAACCAAAAGTTTTTTCAATATTTCCACCGGATCTATCTCCATAGCAACAGCCAAATTTTTAATGGTTATCTTATCATCCACCCTGACGAAATTAGGCGGCAATTCACCGCCTTCGTCCGAGTTTTTCCGCTCCTCTTCCAAATATTCCCTGACAAGTTGAGCTTCCGATTCGTCGATGCTGCTGGAATGATTCACAGCTTGAATTCCCAGATCATGCAATATGTCAAGCAAATCTTTATTAGAAAGATTTACCTTCTTTGCTAATTCATATACGCGCACCTTCATCGCACTCACCCCTTTCCTGATAATTTTAAGACTACTTCAGCCAATTCGGGATCGGGTTCTCCTCCAAAGGCTCTATGAAGCCTTCTACTTTTCAACGCCCGGGCGTAGCACTCCGATGATGGACAAATATAGATACCGCGCCCGGACTTTTTACCGCTTTCATCTACCTGGACACGGCCTTCCGGCGTCCTTACCATCCTGATCAATTCCCGTTTAGGTCTGGATACTCCACACCCTGCACACATGCGTATCGGCTCATGTCGTGTCTTCACCGCGATCTCTCCTTATAAATAGAGATCTTCCTCATCCTCTTCCACCATAGCCTTACGGCTCCTCTTCTTTGTCCTCGGCTTACCGAGCATCTTCTCCTCTTCAGAGCGCCCGGATTTCTTCTTTCGCTTTCCTTTACCGGTACCCGGCCCCTCTTCTTCATCTATAATGCCCAAGCTATGGGCATTGATATCCACCGCCAGATCATCAAAGGTAATGACGCTGTTGATATCTGCCATGGTTATTAGATTATCCTGCTCAGTATCCTGTCCCTCTTCTTTCAGAAGAGCGGCAGCAGAAAGGGTCGCATCCAGTTCCTCGGGCTTGAGCTCGCTTATGGGCAGCTCTTCCGCTTCAGCTGTTTCAGCCTGAGTCACTTCGCTTTCTTTATGCATTTCAGCGGTAATACTATCCATCAACCGCTCCATCTCTTCTTTATGGCGCTGTGCCTCCTGGGCCTCGATCTCCTTGTAATCAGTAGCGCTCTTGATATCTATCTTCCATCCGGTAAGCTTTACAGCCAGACGTACATTCTGTCCGCTCTTCCCGATAGCCAGAGACAACTGATCGTCCGGAACCACAACAACGGCACTCTCTTCATCGGAATTCAACTTGACAAACGTTACCTTGGCCGGGCTGAGAGCCGATGAAATAAAGCGGGATATGTCAGAATCCCACGGTACGATATCAATTTTCTCGCCCTTAAGCTCATCAACAACCATCTGCACTCGCGAACCCTTAGCGCCAACACAAGACCCTACCGCATCTACGCTTACGTCTCTGGAAACAACAGCAATTTTGGAACGAGAGCCGGCTTCACGGGCTACCGACTTAATCTCCACAATGCCGTCATGGATCTCAGGCACTTCTATCTCGAACAGGCGCTTTACCAGCCCGGGATGGGTCCTGGATACTTTTACTTGCGGGCCCCTGGGTGTTTTAGCCGCTTCCATAACATAAATTTTTATTCTCTCGTTGTGGCGATAGCGGTCCTGAGGGGCCTGTTCACCCGGAGGGATCACAGCGTCCGTCTTTCCAAGATTAACCAGCACATGACGGTTCTCCACTCGCTGAACAACACCGGTAACAATCTCACCTATACGACGAGAATATTCCTCATATATTACATCGCGTTCGGCTTCCCTAACTCGTTGCATAATAACCTGCTTGGCGGTTTGTGCGGCAATTCGTCCGAATTCACCTGGAGTAACTTCATACTCCATGATCGAACCCACTTCCGCAGCGGCATCGACCTCCTTGGCTTCTTCAAGACTCACTTCAGCAGCTGAATCTTCGACAACATCAACGATGCTCTTCTCTGCTATTACCTTGATGTTGTCACCACTATCAAGATCTATGCGAATGGCCTGCGCACCGCCATAATTCTTACGATAAGCAGAAATAAGCGCAGCCTCAAGAGCTTCTTTCAGCATCTCTATAGGCACGCCACGCTCCTCGGCTATCTGGTGGAGCGCATCCATCAGTTCCATATTCATAACTATTTACTCCTCTCCTTATATATCTGCAACCAATCTAGTCTTGCTTATATCTTCAAGAGGTATGGCATAGACGACATCTTCCACCTCTATCAAAACTTTTCCCTCTTTCAGCCCTTTAAGCATTCCGTTGAACTTCCTGCGATCCTCTATAGGATAAAAAGTGGTTATGCTTGCCTTCCTGCCGGCAAAGCGCCGAAAGTCCTTCTCTTTCTTTATTACTCTATCCAATCCGGGCGAAGATACTTCCAAATGATAAGCTTCGGTCATCAGATCGCTCTCATCAAGATAAGCACCGACTGTACAGCTGATATGCTCACAATCATCCAAAGTCACACCACCATCCTTATCAACAAAAAGACGGAGATAACTATGCCGACCGGCTCTAACGAATTCTATATCCACCAATTCGTAATTCTCTCTTGCCAGTATCGGTTCGATAATCGCTTCCAGACGCTCAACAAGCTTCATAGAGACACGCTTCCTTTCGAAAACCCTTAACAACAACAAAGAGTGGGCGAACTCCCACTCTTTGCAGAAAACATATAAGCTTAAAGTATAATATCATAATTCAACGGGCAATACAATAGCGATCACTCCCAGTTAACCGCTTTAACCCCCTCTATATCTCTTATTATAGACTTAATATCATCAAAGGTGAAATCGGGTGGTATGCTCAACAGCAAACTCATGGTCAGAGTATTATTTTCCTCACCTTGAGAAATATCCACATTGCGGATATTTACCCCTATTTCTCCCAGCTTGGTACCGACTATACCGAGCTGCCCGGGACGATCCACCATGGTCAGCGTGAAAAGGCGACGACGGTCACGAGGCACAAAGAGGCTCTCGAATCTAGCCAGCAGTATTAGCGCAGATAAAACTATAAGCGTGGCATAAATCGCTACACGAAAGAAAACTCCACCTATTCCTACCGACAGACCTATACCGGCTGCGGCCCATAGACTGGCTGCTGTGGTCAAACCTTTGGTGGCACTGCCGGAACGAAAAATAGTGCCCGCACCCAGAAAGCCTATGCCGGTTACCACCTGAGCTGCAATTCTGGCCGGGTCCATGTTCGGTCCGTTGAAACTGAGCGAAACTATCATATATAAAGCTGCTCCCACACTAACCAGGATATGTGTCCTGAAACCTGCCGGTTTATCATGCATCTCTCGTTCCAGGCCGATCAGCCCTCCCAGAACAACGGCCGCCAACAAACGTATGATTACTGATAGATCAGATAGTACAAACAAAAGCGTCCCCTCCCAATATGGACTTGACCTCCATAGCTGCATCTGCCAGTGAGACCTTCTTTTCCTCGCTACTTCGACGACACTTTATCTCTACCAGCTTACTTTCCAGAGATCTGGGCCCGATTACCGCTCTGACAGGCAATCCTATAAGATCTGCGTCTTTAAATTTAACACCCGGTCGCTCATCTCTATCATCGAGGATATACTCTATGCCGCTACTGTCAAAAGTAGCACATAATTGCCGTATCATCTCTGCCTGCCCCTCGTCACCGGGAGAGATCTGCACGATATAAACGTGGTAAGGCGCCACTGAGGCAGGCCAGACAATGCCTTGCTCATCATGGTTCTGCTCAATAATGGCAGCTACCAGACGACTTATACCTATGCCGTAGCACCCCATGATAATCGTCTGCTCGGTTCCGGTCTCATCAAGGTAAACGGCGTGCATGGCTTCGGTATACCTGGTACCCAGCTTAAAGATATGTCCTATCTCTATCCCCCGCTCTTCTACCAAAAATCCATTGCATTTAGGACAGGGGTCTCCCGATCTGGCCAGTTTCACATCATCGATTATATCCGGCGAGAAATCTCTGCCTATATTAACGTTTATAAAATGAGCATTAGCTTCATTGGCTCCGGTAACGAAGTTGCGCATTTCGGTAACATCTGAATCCACGACAATAGTTGCTTTCTCCTCAAGTCCAACAGGCCCTGAAAAACCTACCGGAGCTCCGGTCAGTGCTTCTATTTCTTCCGGCTCAGCCAGGATCAATTCGCTGGAATTAAGCAGCTTTGCCAGCTTAAATTCATTGACTTCCCTATCTCCCCGTATCAGAACAGCAATCATTCTTCCTTCACCATTCCGATAGATAAGGGTCTTTACCATACGCTCAGCCGGAAGGTTCAGAAAGTCTGCCAATTGACTTATGGTCCTTACTTCCGGGGTCAGAACGGTTTCCATTTCCTTCTCCGGCCCATTCTCCGCCGTTGCCGTCCTGATCCTGGCTGCCTCTCGATTAGCAGCATATTTACAGGTATTGCAGATAATAACAATATCTTCTCCGGCATCAGAAGGAGCCATGAATTCCATCGAATCCGTGCCGCCAATCATACCCGGATCGGCTTCGACAACCAGAGTTTGTAACCCACAGCGTCTGAAGGCTGCATCATAGGCCGTATACATTTTGTTATAGCTCTCATCTAAACCTTCCCGGTCACGGTCAAAGGAGTACAAATCCTTCATTATAAACTCCCGCGATCTTATCACTCCTGAACGGGGACGTAATTCATCACGAAACTTTGTCTGTATCTGATAAAGCATCAGCGGCAGTTGCCGATAGGAACGAACTTCATGACGGATCAGATCGGTAATAACCTCTTCATGAGTAGGCCCCAGACAAAAATCCCGATCGTTCCTGTCCTTTAAGCGAATGACCTCTTTGCCTCCCTTGAACCACCGTCCGGATTCCTGCCACAACTCCGCCGGCTGCAAAGCCGGTAGAAGTATCTCCTGCGCTCCTGTTGCATTCATCTCCTGACGTACGATATTAGAGATCTTTTCCAAAGTTCTGTATCCCAACGGCAAAAAGGAGTATATACCTGCCGCCAGTTTTCTTATCATTCCTGCCCTGAGCATGAGCCGATGGCCGGATGTTTCCGCCTCTGCCGGTATCTCCCTTAAAGTAGTCAAAAAGAGATTACTCATGCGCATTTTTCGTTCCTCCCGCTTCCCGATTCAACAATATATCATCTATTTCTGCCATAAGCGCCGGTATCAGAAGACGCTCCGGCAGCACTTTGAGCATCTTCCCATGCCGAAAGAGCATACCGCGTCCACGCCCGCCAGCTATCCCCACATCGGCATCCCTGGCTTCACCAGGTCCGTTTACAACGCATCCCATAACGGCTATTTTTATCGGTTCCGCGACACCGCTAAGGCGATTCTCCACCTCCTGGGCCATGCCTATAACATCTACTTCACAGCGGCCACAGGTTGGACAGGAGATTATTATGGGACCACGCTGGCGTATGCCTAAAGATTTCAATATCTCCCAGGCTGTTTTAACCTCTTCTTCCGGCTCAGCCGTCAGTGAAACGCGCAGAGTATCGCCCAGCCCTTTATAAAGCAGTATGCCTATGCCGATAGAAGACCTTATCGTTCCGGCCCAGACCCGTCCTGCCTCAGTTATACCTATATGAAAAGGATAATCCGTTCTTTCAGCCATCCTGGCATATGCATCTACGGTCTTCTCTATATCAAAGGCCTTCAAAGATATGACAATATCTTCAAAGCCATTCTCCTCCAGCAAACGGACCTGCTCCCAGGCACTTTCGACTATAGCTTCGCTTACGGCACCACCATATCTCTCCACGATATCCGGAGAGAGCGAGCCGGCATTGGCACCCACCCTGATAGGTACACCTCTAGCCTTAGCCTCACAGGCAATTTCCTTAACCTTGCCGGCATCACTGATATTGCCGGGATTAAGCCGCAGTTTATCCACGCCCTGCTTCAGCGCCTCCAGCGCCAGACGATAATCGAAATGTATATCCGCTATCAACGGCATACCGGCAGTTGCCTTTATCTTACCCAGCGCATGAGCGGCTTCCATATCCGGCACGGCTACTCTAATAGCCTCACAGCCAAGGTCTCTGAGCCGGGCTATTTGCTCAGCCGTCTCTTTTACATTTCTGGTATCGGTATTGGCCATCGATTGCACCATTACAGGCCCATTTCCCCCGATGTAACGCGTACCTAAAGCAATACGTCTGGCATCTCTCCGGACAATCATTTAGAATATCTCCCTGAGAGTTATGGCGGCTATCAGGGCCAGCAAAAGAACCAATCCGATCAGATGCACGAGTCCCTCTTTCTTGGGGTCTATCTTTTTTCCGCCGCGGAACGCCTCTAATATCAGAAAAGCCAAACGGCCGCCGTCAAGTGCCGGCAAAGGCAGAAGATTGAAAACGCCCACGTTGGCACTTAATGCCGCCAGCCAGAAAAGCAGGCCCGTTATTCCACCGGTTCTGGCAGCATCGCCCACTACTCTGGCAATGCCCACGGGTCCGGAAACGGCATCAACCGGCACTTTGAAAGTCATCAACCAGTAAAGCGATTTTATGACATCCCTCGTGAGTTCGTAAGTTTGTAATACACCCACGGATAGAGATTCTCTAAAGCCCATCGGCCGCATAAGGACTTTGAATACTACGCCTATGCGCCCGATATCCTTCTTGACTATCTTTTCTCCCTCTTGAACAGATCCGCTATAAACTTCTGTCTTTAACTCTACCTGATGCTCAACCTTATTTCGCTCGATAAGTAAAACAACCGTTTTCCCCGGTCGAGCGGATATGTAGCGTGTTATCTGAGCAGTAGTATCAAAGCGTTTGCCGTCCACGCCCAGAATCTTATCTCCTCGCATGATCTGAGCCCGATCTGCAGGTGAGGCGGCAATCACTCGATCGACTACAGAAAGAACACCGACAGGACGACCGCCGACCATACCAAGAATAATAAATACCAAGGCGGCAAGAAAGAGATTCATGACGGAGCCCGCTATAATAACCATCATACGCCTGGATAACGGCTTGGAATTAAAACCGTTTGCCCTGTCTTCTTCTTCTCCATCCATACCGGCGATCTTTACATATCCTCCTATGGGGAAGAGATTTACCTGATACCTGGTTTCACCAACAGTCCGATTGAAAAGCATCGGTCCCATTCCCAGAGCAAATTCATCCACCACTATACCGGAGCGCCTGGCGGTAATAAAGTGTCCGAACTCATGTACCAGAGTGAGCACGCCAATGACGATGATAAAAGAGATAAGTGTAACAAGCATAACAGTTCCCCTGTTCAGAAATCAGAATATAGCAGCCCGAGCCGGCAACCGGGGCACTATCCGGAGCTATAGGCACCGGATATTTAATTATTCCCAATTATAATGCTAAAGGCCACAATTTACAAACATCAATGTAAGCAGCCGACAGCACACAATGCTGCTTCCCGAGCCCATTTATCGGCATTCAATAACTCCTCTAAAGAGGGGTTGGAACATACGGTGTGGGCGGATAAAACGGCTTCGGTAACCGCGGCTATAGCGACAAAGGAAATCTTGCCTTTCAGGAAGAGATCGACAGCCACTTCATTGGCAGCATTCATTACTCCGGGAGCGGTTCCACCCTTTGCCGCCGCCTCTCGTGCCAGGCGCAGGGAAGGGAACCTTTTCTCATCCGGATGTTCGAATGTCAGGCTGCCGATACCGGCCGGGTCCAGACGTTCTCCACAATAATCAAGCCGATCGGGATATCCTAAAGCATAACTTATCGGTATCTTCATATCGGCCGGTCCCAATTGTGCCAGCACAGAGCCGTCAATAAAACCGACCATAGAATGAACAATGCTCTGGGGATGTACCACAACCTCTATTTTATCCAGCGGCATATTGAAAAGCCACATGGCTTCTATTATCTCCAAACCTTTATTCATCAT
>Ga0172382_10005441_pt1 | contig 18969 bp, 20 predicted proteins | sample Leawel138RmetaG_FD_122245 | JGI IMG/M metagenome (GOLD analysis project Ga0172382, IMG submission 122245) | Leachate microbial communities from a municipal landfill in Southern Ontario, Canada - Leachate well 138R metaG | ecosystem: Engineered > Solid waste > Landfill > Unclassified | place...
AAGCCCAGAAGCTAGACAACCTAAGGGGTTAGGACGGACGGATTCATGTTCAGGCAGGCAGACTTACCTGGGGAAGCCCTACACCATCCAAGTCGACTTGGTAAGCTCGAACAAGCCGAAAGGTAAGGGAGAGAAGAAGTGGTGTAGGGTGGCAGATGAGTCCGTAGTAGTTATGAACCCTTAGCCTGTGAAGGCTGGTAACAGACCGGAGGGTAAGACTAAGGGGACAGTGTTCATGTAGCACTGAGCTACTAGTGCCAAAAGCGCTAGCAGTTGCGAAGGGGCGAAAGCAAACTAAAGTGTACGACCGCGTAACAAACGAGCATGAGAGAAGACAAGCAAGGCTGAAGTGCCAAGGGGAACGGGATTACCGGGGGGTGACGAACCAACTGGGATCTGCGTCCGCTCAGCAGAATACCGTGGATGAGTGTGGTAGATTGCCATAGAGCTAGAGACGCTACACAAACCATGGAAAGTAACTGCGATCATGCAAGGGAGAGACGTAGGAAGTACAGCGAGATGAAGGAGCAAAGATGAAGTATTACAGCCTAATCGACAAGGTATACAACAAAAAGAACCTCGAGGAAGCCTACGAAGCCGTGAAAGCGAACAAAGGGGCTCCCGGAATAGACGGGCAGACCGTGGACGCTTACGGTGAAGACCTAAAGGCTGAAATTGATGCACTTCATCTTGAGCTCAAGACCGAAACGTACAAACCGATGCCAGTACGCAGGGTGGAGATACCCAAGCCAGACGGAAGTAAGCGGCCGCTGGGTGTACCCACCATCAAGGATAGGGTAGTACAGCAAGCACTTCTAAATGTGATGCAGCCTATCTTTGATCCAGGATTTCATCCATCAAGCTATGGATACAGACCGGGGCGGTCCTGCCAGCAGGCGGTAGCCAAGGCGAAAAGGTATATGAACCAACACGGGCTGAAGCACGTGGTAGACATGGACCTATCCAAATGTTTTGACCGTCTAGACCATGAACTCATACTTCAAGGAGTCAATCGCAGAATAAGTGACGGGGCAGTGCTCCGGCTCATTCGGCAGTTCCTCGAGTCAGGGGTCATGAAGGACGGCGTATACGAAGATACAAGAGTCGGCAGTCCTCAGGGTGGGGTAATCTCGCCGCTGATTGCTAACATCTATTTGGATCACTTCGACCAAGCGATGAGATCGAAGGGTATTCACATAGTACGCTATGCCGATGATATTTTGATCTTTGCCCGGTCTCCACGCCAAGCGGAGAAGTATAAAAAGATAGCCTTTGGGATACTGGAAGATGAGCTCAAACTAGTCGTCAACCGGGAGAAAACGCAGATAACAAGCGCTTACAACGGAGTCCCATATCTAGGGTTTGTCATTTACAGTAAGTATGTAGGCATCAATCCCAGAAAGGTTAAAGCCTTTAAAGACACTATCCGCAAACTGACACCTAGAAACCACGGTATGAATATTGAAACCATGGTTAGAAGATTAAACCCCGTCCTAAGGGGATGGATAAACTACTTCCGTGCGGCAAACTGCAAAGGGGTAGTAGGGAAGCTTATGGGGTGGATACGCAGGCGACTTAGGATGAAACAAATGAGGGAGTGGAAGAGCTGGAAAGCCCTCCACAAAGAACTGCGTAGGCGGGGGTACAAAGGGGAGTTCAAGAAACTCTCCATGCGGAAATGGAGAAACTCTGCAAGTCCCTTGCTTTCAATGGCATTGCCAAACAGTTGGTTTGATAAGATCGGTCTAGTAAACCTCGCAGGATACGAGGTTGGCATCTTGCATCGTTATTATCCAACGACTGAAGCTTGTTAGGAGCCGTGTACGGGTCCGTACGCACGGTTCTTTGAGAGGGCCGCCGCTAGGAAAGATCACCTAGCGGCACCCTACTCGATTGTGTTCAAAAAGACGGGCTATTGCAGGATTTTGTTGATTTACACAGAACCAACATATAAAAGGAGGTATACTATGAGACAATATTGTAAACATCTGTTAATGTTGGTCGTGTTGCTGCTAGTACTTTCGGGCAACGCATGGTGTACAACGATAGAGATCAACGAGTTGGCGCATGACAGCATACATTTTACCTTTACTAATGCAAGGTTTGTTAATTATAATGGCACTAGAAGCTTCTCTATAGATGTAGAAGCGGAGGTAAAAACCACTTTTCGTTCTAGGGATATAGCATTTAGTGAACTTGAACTGATTATGCTTGATGGTGATGCCAACAAGATAATTAGTGTCACCCCCATCATGTTCAACTCCACTACATTCGGAACGGTATTCAAACTGGATCAAAGCGGAAGCAAGGTGTCGACCGCAACAGACGTAGCGGATCGAGCGGTCAAAGCAGTTGAGGTGGATTCGGGCAAAAGGCATAAAGGCACACTTCTTTTCTATCTGCCCGAGGAGTTCTCGATGATTATGTCGCTTGCCTATAAATCGTCAAATGCTGCAGTAAGAAAAGCAGAAAATGCTTACATAGACTTACCTATGGAAGCCATCAGTTCTAAACATATTTATGATGAATTGGCGTCAACAGAAGTGGCAACGAATGGCACCGTGATACTCCTTGAGATACTACAAAAGATGACGGAGTTTGCTAACTTGAATGAACCACTTAAAGCAGCGTGGTGACCAATTGGCGACGATATGTACATATGTTGGATTAGCCCGGTATTTGACCGGGCTTTATTCTTTCTGCCAACGTTTATGCTCTAAGAGCCTTTGGTTCTAGGTTTTAACACCGCAACTCAAAGAAGTTGTCCGTACAGTCCAGTGCAAGCTCCACCAGCTTCTCTGTTGGGTAGACCCTGTAGACTCTCTGCAAAGCTATGTCGTAAGCCTGTTCGTCGAACGGCTGTTCTTTTCGCCGTAATACTGCATCCTTAAATTTGTTTGACCACTCGGTTCCCAACCCAACTAGGCGAAGCGCTTTTACAAGGCCTGTATTTGCATCAACCAGACAAACATGTAATGCATATCCGCTGCCCTCTTTCAGACTCTCAAAAATAAATGGTTGGGATAAATGGACAGTTTAACCGAGGCGAGTTATCCAGCAGGGAAAGAGGGCTTACATGTGGAAATCATCTCCAAAGGAGGCGATGCAATGAAGCAAATTGCAGTTGCGGTGTTGGTAGTGTTATTGCTGACAGGGGTGGTTGGGGCCGTACCATATCCTTATGGGGAGTATGTGCTGGATGGTAACCGAGATCCGGCCGCGGTTTATGACGAAATTCACGAGGTTCACAAAGCTCCAATTACAGCCGAAGGTGATAGTGTCTACCCATGGACTGAATTATCATTTGCTAGCTTGACAACGCCTGCGCTGATCGAGGCCGAGGTCAACCGAGATGCGGCACACAATTTTTGGACGGCAACCGAAAAAACGCAAAAACATGACGAGCGCTATGCAATCTATGTTGATGATTCGATCCATTTCTGGGTACTCCTAGTCGCTGATCCGAATACATCTCACGGCTATCGCTATGTGGAGCCCGACGGCCATAAGACATATATATCCAGAATCGTTTTGGAGACAAGTGATGGCAAGCGCTATACGCCTAACCTTATCTATGGAGGGGACGCAGATCTAGTGGAGCGACATTGGTTGGCCGTTACGTCTATATGGTTCCCAAGATATGATGAGGGCGAGCAAATCATAAACGAAAGTACAGAGTGGATTAGGTTGTGGTTTATTACCGGGACAGATAGAGCTTATTTTCAGTTTGATTTTGAAAATAAAGGTAACCTACTGGCGCCTGGCCGAATCTGGGGGTTGCCCTAGATCGAAACACCGTCACGAATATCACTCAGCAAATGCTTCAAGAATCAAAAGTCTATCTTACTGGTAACATCCATTATGAAACGGATGATTGAGCCAAACAAGAACAGCCCGGCAGAAGCCGGGCCTTTTTTGATTCGTTATATGTCCTAGCATGACTCAGTACTGCTACATTACTGCCACATTTTCGGGTGTTTTCCGTCCTACCCAAAACCCGCAAACCGTTGGTGCCGAAGGGGGGATTCGAACCCCCACGGGCTTGCACCCACTGCGCCCTGAACGCAGCGCGTCTGCCAGTTCCACCACTTCGGCACTATTTACGACAATCATGATTTTAGCACATATCCAATGGTAGATCAAGGCACTCTTTCGTAAAAAGTTGAGGTCGGGGCCACTGCAATGTCTGAGTTGCCGTGGCGTATTGCCTGCCCGGTGAAATTCATGTGTGTGCCCAACCTTTTGGCGAGCCAACGGAAACGTAGATATACCAACGGTTTGTCGAAAAACCTCGGATTATGTAGAAACTAACAGAATATTAGCCTAGAGAACGTATTGTGAAGCAAGTAAGTGCTATGTATGGAAAACAGAGGATTACAGGGTTTGTCGATTATCGACATATATAGTAGAATCATTGGCGAGGGGTAGCAAGTTTTTCTGCTTCTGGCAGCTTGGGGAAAAGATAGCAGAAAGGCCCCTGTCGGTATCCTACCAGGTTATGTGAAAAGTGTATAATGTTCATGTGAAAACTTGACTTAAATACGATTTCTGGGGTATAATTCTAACGTGTACAGCATTTTACAGCTGATCGTCTGTAGGGAATCTAGTTTTCTGGATATTTAGACTGGGCAAAAACAAAACATAGAAGAGAAAGGAAGCTAAACAATGTTACTTAAACGAACACGAAGAATTACGCAATTATTGCAAAATGACGGGGACGAAGTAACCTTTAGTGATATTGCGCGTGTAGTAGCTACAGAAATGGAAGAAACCTGTGTTTATGTTGTCAATCGAAAAGGGAAGGTTTTAGGATATGCCCTTCCTGAAGGTTATGAAACCACTGATTTTGACTCTGATTGGCTAATGGACGGCAAACTACCTGATGAGTACAACGAAGTGTTGCTGCGGGTTGGCACTCTTACGGCAGAGAAGGATGTGGCTACTGCCCTTGGTGTCAAGGTCGCCCTGATTTGTCCTGTTGTTGGTAATGGACGCAGGTTAGGTACTTTCATGATGGTTAGGCTAAACGGGCGGTTCAATGATGATGATAGCCTAGTTGCGGAAATTGCTTCCACCATCATCGGCATGATTATGGCCCATGCGGTCAGTGAAGAGGAAGAGGATGAGGTTACCGAACGGAAAATGGCCATTTCCGCTATTCGGAGTCTATCGTATTCCGAGATTGTGGCGATGCAGCGTATTTTTGATGAGCTCAATGGAGACGAGGGCCTGTTGGTGGCGAGCCGAGTAGCTGACGAAGCGGGCATCACCCGGTCAGTTGTTGTTAATGCACTACGGAAGCTGTCTTCCGCTAATGTGATTGAGTCTCGCTCACTTGGTATGAAGGGTACCTATTTGAGGATTCTCAACAAGGAGATTCGTAAGGAACTAGAAGCCCAGAGATATCCTTATCCGGCTGGTGCGGCGGAGCTGAAGAAAAAGAGAGCCTAAGTCAAGGCTTACTTGTGTGGGTGTGGGTCGGAGTTTTCACTTCGGCCCTTTTTTCATTTCCGTTCCCCGATAGACAATAGGTGCTTGGTACTTGTCCGTTAGTCGATCAAGGGCGCAGCTTAGCTTGTATTTAGCCTGGGTGTTAAAAAGCGAGGCTTGTTGTTGAGGTGTTAGCCGGGATACAGAGATACCCAGCAGTCTAAACGGGCTGTTTCCGCGTGGCAGCTTATCCAAAAGATCACAGGCTTCATAGTAGATCGTATCATCATCTTGAAAAGTATAATCCTTTGTGATGCTACGGGTAACGGTGTGAAAATCGCTATAACGAGCTTTAAGCGTGATTGTCTGGGCAGATAAGGATTTGGCCCGTAATCTGCGTCCAATAGCAGCGGCATGGTTGGCCAAGACTCTTTTCACATCAGCAATGTTGCTGATGTCGGTGGGAAAGGTAGTCTCATGACCAATGGATTTTGCCTCGGAGTCCGGTGTTACCGTGCGGTCATCGATGCCGTTGGCTAGTTCCCATATTAGAAGGCCGCCGTTACCAAGAATCTGCTCAAGGAACTGAGGAGTCCTGGTCCGTACATCCTTGATGGTCTGGATACCATAGCGGCGTAATTGCTTCTGGGTTTGGGTCCCTACCCCCCAGATCCTGCTAACGGGCAAAGGATCCAGCATGGTCTGCATATTGCTTTCATTAATAATCACAAGTCCGTCGGGTTTTTTAAGGTCAGAGGCAAGTTTTGCTAAGAACATATTTGGTGCAATCCCCACAGATGCCGTCAAGCCTACTTTAGACGTTATTTTGGCTTTGACCGCAGAACCCATATCCTGAAGCTGCTCATAGAAATGTTCACATCCAGTCATGTCCAGGAAGGCTTCGTCGATGGAAAGGTGTTCGACTACTGGGGTAAAATCATAGAACAAGGTGTGAATTTGTGCGGAGACCTCTTGGTAGTAATCCATATCCGAGGGCAAGAAGATACCTCCTGGGCAGAGCCGGCGGGCTTGGGCCATGGGCATGGCCGAGTGAATCCCGTACCTACGCGCCTCGTAGGAGCAGGTAGAGACAACTCCTCGGGACCCTAAGCCTCCCACAATGACAGGTTTGCCCCGATACTGCGGGTTCCTTCGTTGTTCAATCGAAGCGAAGAAGGCGTCTAGGTCTACGTGGAGTATTGTTGCCATCGGGGCACCCTCCTTTGAATAATATTATACCAAGGGCAGCATGGAAGAACAATGTTGAAGCTCGGTCCAAGGAGTAGGATATAATAGTCCGTAGAATGGAGGCTTGTTATGTTAGTCGACTACCATATGCATACACCTTTGTGCGGTCATGCCCAAGGAAAACCGGAGGAATACGTGCAGAAGGCTCAGGAGGAGGGGCTTGATCAGATCGGTTTCTCGGGCCATTTACCTTTGTTTCATTTGCCATTGGATTATCCCTATCAGTATCTAAAAGAACCGCTTGGCCGGCTTGAACGTTATGTAGAGTGTATTCGGGACATTCAGAAGACGTATCCCGATGTTCCGATAAAACTAGGTATCGAAGTAGACTATTTTCCTGAGAAGGAAAGGGAGATTGCCGAAGTGTTGTCCTTTCCCTTTGACTATGTTATTGGTTCGGTTCATTTTGCTCGTCCCTACAGTCTTTATGATGAGGGGTTTTATCGACGATTCTCATCGGAAGAGGTGTTTGCCCGGTATTTCCCTGTGGTGGAGAAGGCAGTAGCCAGTGGCCTTTTTGATGTGATTGCCCATTTTGATGTGCCTAAGCTGTATTGTTCCGTACCCGAGAACCTTCTAGAGCTTGCTGAGCCTGCGCTTTTAGCCATGGCCGAAGAAGATACGTGTCTGGAAATCAACAGCGCTGGGTTTAGGACTAGGCCTGGGGAATCCTATCCCGGACCGCTAATCATTAAGAGGGCTTGGGAACTGGGTATTCCGATTACTCTCGGCTCTGACGCCCATCACCCTGAACATGTAGCCTTTGCCTTTGACAAAACCGTTGAGATGCTTACAGATATTGGGTATAATGAAATTGCAACTTTTGAGGGACGAAGCAGGATCATGGTTCCCTTAGGACGGTAGGTTGGTAGAATATGCTCGGCTTGGCATGGTATTTTCCATAGAAGGTGTTGCAAAGGCAACCAAATTGCCCTATCGTTAGATTAGGGCCCAAATATCGAGGGTTCCGGGGGGGTCATCATGGGGAGAAAGACAGAGCCAAAATGGCCTGTGAGGTTAATATCGTTTGCTCGGGCGTTTACTGTGGGCTTAGCCTACTATTCGGTACACAATTTCCCTGGGCTTACTTCTTCCTTTGTGGCGATTTTTGTAGCCCTTTTACCCTTTGACTTAATGGTTGCCATGCCGAATCTCAAAACCCGTTGGGCGGCGGTTAAGCAAATTGTACTGGTAGTCATTCCGCGAATTAGCGCAACGGCGCTGACCTTACTTAAAGGTCTGCTCATTGGGATTGCCTTTGGCACCATTACCCGTTTAGGTCTGCCCGTTTTTTTTGGAGCAGTACTCACCGCGGGCCTAGGATATAGCATTGCGGTGGCTACAAAGGGTAATATTTCTGGGTATGTAGGGATGATTGCTGGCCTTAGCGTATTTGGTGAGATCGTTACCGCTCCCCTTGTGGCCGAGGAGCTTTTGGGAACAGTGCTAAAGGTCAGTCTGATTGTATCCTACGGGACCTTCGGTGCATTATTGGCGGGTTGGGGAGTTGGTCTTTTGGTGGGGATATTGACACGCCTGTGTTTACCTCGCGGCTATCGTTATCTTAAGAGTTCCGCGTACGATCAGCCCTTGGAATACAAGCCGTTCAATGAAGTAATGGGGACAGGTGATAACATGACCCTTGTCTCGCTAACAGTACAAGAAGGCAGCGAATTTGCATGGCGGACGTTAGCTCAGATTGCAATCAAGGAACGTTTTTACGCCCATGTGCTTTCGATTCAGCGGGGTCATGAACATATTACATCACCCGGTGGGAAGGATTATCTTCTTCCCCATGATGAGGTTGTCATATGGGTACCGAAGCATCAAGTAGATGATTTGCTGTCCACAGCAAGAAGGAGCAAAGACGATGAGCAAGAAGTTCAGTTACGGGGGCCAGGCGGTAATTGAAGGAGTCATGATGCGAGGACAAAGGACCATGGCAATTGCTGTACGCAGCAATGACCATAGCATCGTTCTGGATGAGCAGACGTTGCATCCGGTGGCAGATAGGTATCCCTTTCTTAAATGGCCGATTATCCGGGGAGCGGTCTCTTTGGTTGAGACGTTGGTCATTTCCATCAAAGCCCTAAACTACTCCGCAAGTGTATTTGCCGAAGATGAGGGTGAGGAGTTGGGCACAAAGGAACTAGTTTTGACCATGGGGCTTGCGCTGCTGTTGACCGTGGGCATATTCATTGCGTTGCCCGCCTTCTTGTTGCGTTTCGTACAGGCCCATGTACAAAGTAATGTTCTACTAAATCTGGTGGAGGGTGCCATCAAGATCTCCCTTTTTGTTGCCTATATTGCGGTGATTTCCCTCATGGCGGATATCAAGCGGGTGTTTCAGTATCATGGCGCTGAGCACAAGACCATCAACTGTTACGAAAACGGTGAGGAACTAACCGTGTCCAATGTGCGCAAACATAGTCCCATTCACGCCCGCTGTGGGACAAATTTCATCTTGATTGTGTTTTTTGTTAGTGTCTTCATTTTCTCCTTTTTCGGTAGACCTCCCTTCCTGACTCGGGTGTTGGTTCACTTGGCCATCTTCCCCTTGGTTGCTGGCTTGTCCTATGAAGTAATCAAGGTGGCAGGTAGGAAGGATGCTAGTCTCCTGGTGAGATTCATCGCGAAACCGGGCTTACTCTTACAGAAACTCACAACCCGGGAGCCTGAAGACGATCAGATCGAAGTGGCCATTTGTTCGTTGAAGTCAGTGTTAAAGCAGGATGCCGAAGGAGTTAAGAACGTTTGTTGATTCTTCAGAGGTTGTCAAGGTTGGAAGACGGGGTGTTATCTAGATGTTTGATCAATTAGAAAATACCGTCAAACGGTACCAGGAGCTTACGGAGAAGCTTGGCGATCCAAAGGTAATTGGCCAACAGCAATTATATACACAATATGCGAAGGAATACGCGGATCTGGGCCGTTTGGTGGAGCTTTATGGAGAGTATAAAGAAGCTGTTAAGGAGCTTGCAGATCTAGAGAGTATGTCCACGGAAGACCCAGAGATGCAAGCCCTAATAGATGATGAGTTTGAGCAGCTTACAGCCAGGAAGGAGCGGCTTGTCTCCGATTTACGGGTACTTCTGCTACCTAAGGACCCGAATGATGATAAGAACGTCATTATGGAGATCCGCGCTGGTGCTGGAGGGGACGAGGCCGCCTTATTCGCCGCGGACCTTTTCCGGATGTACTCAAAATATGCGGAAGCAGAGAATTGGAAGATCGAGACCATGAGTACTAATACGACGGGTCTTGATGGTTTTAAAGAGGTGATCTTTACCATCGCCGGTAAAGGCGCCTATAGCAGACTAAAATATGAGAGTGGTGTACACCGTGTGCAAAGGGTGCCCACAACAGAAGCTAGTGGGAGAATTCATACTTCCACAGCGACGGTGGCCGTGTTGCCCGAAGCAGAGGAAGTGGAAGTGGAGATAAATCCCCAAGATATTCGCATCGACGTATTTCGATCCACAGGACCCGGAGGCCAAAGCGTAAATACCACCGATTCTGCAGTGCGAATTACTTATATTCCTACGGGTATGGTGGTATCGTGTCAAGATGAGAAGTCGCAGCATAAGAATAAGGATAAAGCGATGCGGATCCTGCGAGCTAGATTATTGGATAAAATCCAGCAGGAGCAAGAGGAAAAGTTATCCAGTGCTAGGCGTAGCCAAGTGGGAACCGGGGAACGTTCTGAACGAATTCGCACGTACAATTTTCCCCAGGGCCGGGTGACCGATCACCGCATTGGCCTAACCTTGTATCATTTAGAACAAGTGATGGAAGGCCAATTGGATCAGATTATTGAACCGTTGATTGAGGCCGAGCAGAAACTGCGTCTACAGAATCTGGAGGTTGAAGCGTAGATGGGGGGACAAAGTCGTAAGGTGATGGAGCTTTTAACCTTATCTACCGAATATCTGGCCAAAGCCGGGGTGGACAATCCCAGGCTTGATGCCGAAGTGCTTTTAGCTCATTGTCTTGGTTTGGAACGAATCTGGTTGTATGTCTATTACAATCGTCCGGTTACTGAAGCTGAATTAAACTGTTACCGCAGGTTGATCTCAAGAAGGGCCAAGCATTGGCCGGTTGCTTATCTGATCGGTCATAGGGAGTTCATGTCCTTATCCTTGGAAGTCAACCAGCATGTGCTGATTCCCCGGCCGGAAACGGAAATACTAGTACAGTCTGTTCTTGAGTGGGTGTCGACCAACCTTGGGGATACGCCGGTAAGGGTTATCGATTTAGGTACGGGTAGCGGGGCCATTGCGGTATCTATTGCCCATGCACTACCAAAGGCTTTAGTCTTAGGTCTTGATATTAGTGAGCAGGCTTTGGACTTAGCCCGGAGAAATGCCAGACGCCATGACGTACTAGAACGGTGTTTATTCGTACAAAGTGATCTATTTTCAGATACAGGTGGCTTTGGTCCTGCGCACCTGATCGTTAGTAATCCCCCATATATTCCGATTTCTATGTGGGAGACGCTATCCCGGGATGTGCGGGAATATGAACCAGAGATGGCGCTGAAAGCAGGTGCTGATGGCCTTGACTTTTATAGACGTATTCTTCAGGAGGCACCACCTCACTTGGAGGACGGAGGACTTTTGTTCTTAGAAATCGGCCAAGGTCAAAGGGAGCATATCTGTAATATTGCTAAGGCTCTAGGTTTTTGGTCCTTCGATGGCCTCCAGAAGGACTACGCTGGCATTGAGCGGGTCTTAGCTTTTCGGAAGAAATGATTGTTAAGAGGTGTAACTAGTTGCAGGGTTCTAAAGACACTTTACTGTTTGATATGTGTGGGGGGATCAATCTAGAACAGTTGGACAAAGCCGCCCAGACTTTGCGGGAAGGTGGTCTTGTAGCCTTTCCCACAGAGACCGTCTATGGCTTAGGTGCAAATGCCCTCGACGATGAGGCTGTTTTGGGCATCTTCCAAGCGAAGGGTCGACCCCAGGATAACCCACTGATCGTACACATCGCCGAGGTTGAACAGTTGTCTTCTATTGTGGAGGTGATCCCACCCTCTGCCGAAGTACTGATGCAAAGGTTTTGGCCCGGTCCCCTCTCGTTAATCTTTAAGAAGAGCGAGCAAATTCCCCTAAGAACTTCGGGCGGGCTTGATACCGTAGCCGTACGTATGCCCGATCACGCTGTTGCCTTGGCGTTGTTATCTCACGCAAAGGTGCCGGTTGCAGCCCCGAGTGCCAATATTTCAGGGAGGCCTTCCCCAACAACCGCCTCCCACGTTCTAGCGGATCTTGCAGGAAAAATTGACTGTATTATTGATGGTGGGGCGACAGGGATCGGCGTGGAATCTACGGTATTGGATCTAACCAGCACACCGCCCATGGTATTGCGGCCCGGTGGAATCACCCTAGAAGAACTCAGGGGAATTCTAGGTAGAGTGGAGATGGACCCTTCCTTGATTAAACAGGATGGCTCGGTGCGCGTTGCAAGGGCCCCGGGTATGAAGTACCGCCACTACGCTCCTAAGGCCAATGTGTATTTGGTATTGCACAGGTATGCTGTTGAGCAAAGGGTAAGTTCCCTAGCCAACCGGCTGGTTGAAGAAGGGAAGCGGGTGGCGATTATGGCTCCGGCAGAGAGTATTGCCGCCTATACCAATGGTCGGATTCACTTGGAGGTAATGGGGCAAGCAGAGAAACCAGCTACCGTTGCAGCCAATTTGTACAGTTTATTACGGAAAATGGACTCCTGCGGCATAGATGATATTGTGGTCCAAGGGATTGAAGAAAAGGGATTAGGCTTTGCTGTGATGAATCGTCTGCGGAAGGCCGCAGGGGGTAAGGTTTTGTAAAATACCAAGGGAGTGAGTTTCATCAAGACCATTCTGTTCGTTTGTACCGGCAATACATGTCGCTCCCCCATGGCAGAGGGTTTGCTAAGATCCAAACTGAAAGCCTTGGGTATTACTGGTATCGAAGTTGCATCCTGCGGAATCGCGGCTGGCTTGGACGAGCCAGCTAGCAAGAACGCCCAAAGGGTGATGGCACAGGACTATGGTATTAGTCTACAGAACCATCGAGCAAAGCGTCTTACTACTTCGGACCTAGAGCGGGCAACCTTGGTTCTTACTATGACCCGGGGACACAAACAGCTAATTGAAGAAAGGTATCCCTGGGTACGGGATAAGCTGTTTACCCTAAAAGAGTATGTCAGGTTAGGACAACCTCAGGCAGGAATCATCGATCGAGAACCAGAAGATCTAGACATTGCAGATCCCTTTGGACAGTCGTTGGAGGTTTACCGGGAGAGTGCCCAGCAAATTGAGCGAGCGATTGACGCGTTGATTGCTGAGCTTAGCGGTCGAAGGAGTTTGGTGGGAGGTTTTGAAGTGATTGTTGGATTAGGTAGTGATCATGCAGGTGTGGAGCTGAAGGCTGCCATTGCAGAGTATCTTCAGACGCTAAATATACAATATATGGATTTGGGGACAGATTCCGATCAATCTGTGGACTACCCTGATTTTGCCGTGAAGGTCGCCGAGGCGATCACTAGCGGTAAGTGTCAGCGGGGCATTTTGGTTTGCGGTACAGGGATAGGCATGTGTATGGCCGCAAATAAAATGCGCGGGATTCGGGCGGCGGTTTGCAGTGATACCTTTTCCGCCCGGGCGAGTAGAGAACACAATGATGCCAATATTCTTTGTCTCGGTGCTAGGGTTGTGGGTGTAGGCCTAGCACTGGAGCTTGTTGATACCTGGCTACGTGCGGAGTTTCAAGGAGATCATCCGCGGCATAGGCGACGGGTGGACAAAATGATGGGTTTGGAAAATATGTAGGCGGTAATGGGCTTGGTACCTAAGTTTTATCCAAGCGATGGAGAGGGGGGAACAGGGTTATCCTAATCCTGAGCACCTGTGTGCAGGGTTTGTGATGATTCTGTGCGCGTTTTGCGTCCTAGTTGGGATGAGTATTTCATGGAGATTGCTGAGCTTGTGGCCAAGCGATCCACGTGCTTGCGCCGTCATGTAGGAGCAGTGCTTGTCAGGGATAAGAGGATCATTGCAACGGGCTATAATGGTGCTCCCGCCAATCTGCCCCATTGCCTGGAGGTTGGATGCCTAAGGCAACAGCAGGCTATTCCCTCGGGACAACGGCATGAGCTTTGCCGGGGGATCCATGCGGAGCAAAACGCGATTATCCAGGCGGCCTTGTATGGTACAAGTACTAAGGATAGTACGTTATACGTAACCCATCAACCCTGTGTTCTATGCGCGAAGATGTTGATCAATGCTGGAATTGTGCGGGTAGTATATGGTGGCGACTATCCCGATGAGGCGGCAGCGCAGCTTCTAGATGAGGCCGGCATAAAGATTGATGCTGTACGTCCATAGGAGGCCGTAGACCAATGCTTAAGGTGGCGATGTTGAGTTTTTGCTTGAGCGCTCTTTGCAGTGGCCTTCTATATCTGTGGGCACCTAGACTCAAGCTTGTAGATGAACCCAATGATCGCCGCATGAATCGGATTCCGTTGGCAAATGGTGGTGGTATCGCCATTGTCCTGGGAGTACTGTCTACTTTCCTCCTTAATCGTTGGGGCTCTGTGTTCAATATTCTGCCGGTGATCTTGATCCTCGGGTTAGGGGTCTATGATGATATCTACGAACTAAGACCACTACCCAAACTCATAGGCCAGATCATTATTGCTGTAATAGCTGTTGCCGGTGGGGTGTTAATTGAATCAGTTACTAGCCCTTTTACCGGACAGGCCTATATCCTTGGATGGCTTGCCTATCCTTTGACGGTTATATGGATTGTGGCAGTAGTTAACGTGATGAATATTGTTGACGGATTAGATGGGCTCACCGGAGGTATCAGCCTTTCTATTTGCTTGTTTTTGTATATATCCCTGAAAGGCCTGAGTTTAGATCATGATTCCGTGCTTGTGGTCTCAACTGCGGCGGCAGTAAGCGGGTTTTTACCCTTTAACTTTCCCCGGGCCAAGCTCATCTTAGGTGATGCTGGTGCCATGAGCTTAGGATTTATGTTGGCTGTATTGCTATCCCGGTTGTCAAGGGCCCAAGCCTTTAATCCGGCGGTTATTTTTATTGTTTTGGCAGTTCCTATTCTTGATACTTGTTGGGCGATCTATAGGCGCACATGTCGGGGCATCCCCTTTTACATTGGTGACAGGGAGCATGTACACCACCGGTTAGCTCAAAAGATGGGGTCATCTGCGACGGCTTCAGCCTTACTCATAACAGTGAGTTTCCTAGGTAGTGGCGTTGCATTGGGGTTGGGCTATATACCAGTCTGGATGTCGCCGTTAGCAGCTTTGTTGATTGCCTATGCCTATACACAGGTGGCTTTGTGGCTTGGAGTAATACCAACCGAAGCATGGGACAAAGAAACGGTGTATACCCGTGCATTTAGAAGAGGGGGAAGCCAGTGAGAGGACAAATATCCGTACTGTTGGTGTTCGGTACACGGCCGGAAGCAATAAAAATGGCACCTTTAGTCCTGGCACTTCAAAGGGAGAAAGATCTCCGTCCGGTGGTGGTTGTCACGGGTCAGCATCGGGAGATGCTAGATCAAGTACTAGATATCTTCGCCATCCAACCGGATTATGACCTGAATATTATGCGGCAAGGTCAAACACTTACCCAGGTAACTAACCGGGTTTTGGCGGGTCTTGAGGAGATCATGGTTGAAGAGAATCCCGACTTGGTACTGGTCCATGGAGATACTACTACAAGCATGGCCGCTGCTTTGGCGGGTTACTACGCCAAAAGACCTATTGGTCATGTGGAAGCAGGACTGCGAACCAATGATAAATTCAATCCCTATCCTGAGGAGATGAATCGTCGGATCACTGGGTGTCTTGCGGATCTACATTTTGCACCAACCATAATGGCTAAGGAGAATTTGTTAGCGGAGAATATACCAAGTGCAGGGATCTTTGTGACAGGCAATACCGTAGTTGATGCGTTGCACCATGTCGTTTCCCAAGATCAGAGGTTTTCCGATAGCTCCCTGGAGCAATTGATTGATCCATCTTGTCGTACGATTCTTCTCACTGCCCATCGCCGGGAGAGTTGGGGACAGGGTCTGGAACAGATATTCGAAGCAGTCAAATCGATTATTAAGGAATTTACTGATATTCAGGTGATCTTCCCTGTGCATCGTAATCCCCAGGTGATGGAACAGGCGATGAGGGCCTTTCGGGACGTGGAACGGGTCTGCCTAATCGAACCACCCGCGTACAGTGACTTTGCAAGATTATTGCAGCGGGCCTACTTAGTCATGACCGATTCGGGGGGAATTCAGGAGGAAGCCCCTGGATTGAATGTGCCCGTTGTAGTACTGCGGAACACCACAGAACGTCCCGAGGGTGTTGTGTCCGGCAATCTGGTTCTTGCAGGAACGGAAAGGGAAAATATCTACCGGGAAGTCTCTGCCATCCTACAAGATGAGGAAAGACATCATAAAATGGCAAGCGCGCCCAATCCCTACGGCGATGGTAAGGCGAGCGAACGGATCAAGGACGCAATTTACTATTACTTCAACAAGACACCGCACCGTCCCGAGGATTACCGAATTTGAGCAATAATTGAAGGACGTGGGATAGATGTCCTTAGAACAGCCCGTACATACCGAAACACCAAAGGAAAAGAGTCAAAAAAGAATGGTGAGTACGATCCTGCGGGTGGTACTCCGTTTGGTGGGTATTTGGTGTGTGTATTTGATCTTGATGCACCAAGGGGTTCGGGTTGTGGAAGAGGGGCTGCTGGAATACCCGGTTTTGTGGGGTCTAAAACAGGCCGGGGCTTATGTAACGAGCCTGCAAATCACCACCGATGTGTTTGTGACGAACAAATACCTTAGCCTTGGAGAGCTAAAGGATGTAGCGGTAACATGTGCCGGGGACCTAGGGATTAGAGCCTCTAGGCTCCAGCTTACTGCCGAGGCGGAAGAAGGCATTAACCGGGTGCGGGCCCATGGGGAGGATAAGTATCTTACTGTATCGGCGGTGGCCCAATCCTTCGGAGGAGAACACTGGTACTATGATGAACTGGAGAAGGAAACCCGGCTTGCGGTTAACTGGATCGAGGGTGGGGAAGACTGCAACTTAGATGTGTGGTCCTCCCGCCGCAAAGTGAAGCAGGCCTGCAAGAGATCTGGGACTGTGCAAGACTTCCGCATGGTTTTTGAGGCATGGCTCCCGGGGCATCTGACGGAAGAGCGGATCGCCGTCTTCCTGCAGGAAATCGGTGGTGAATGTAGGCTAAGTAGTGGTAGTACATCCGACCAACAGGAGCTTCTTCTTTTTTCGCCCCGTCTAGTGGAACGAGTCACGGTACCAAAGATCGGGGCGATTAATATACAGATAAGATCCACCTATGATCCGACCAATGATGTCACCATGCTTAATGTGGGTATTCCTTCCATAGATGCCACCCTAAAAGTAGAGAAATAGATGTATGAAACTGGAAAATGTGGGGAGAATAAGTAGCGGGGTGGATTCATGGCAAGACTAAATATACGAAAACACGTAAATTGTGGACTGAATACTCTTAAGTCTAAGTTTGGTAGAATGTTACAGGTTTTGGCCAAGTGGAGGCCTTACCTCTGGCGATGGGCGGTGGTAGTCTGCATTGTTGTGGGGGGCGTTTATGTGATCCAGAGGGTGGTCATCGGCCGTTATCTGGCCGAGCTAGACCAACTATTTTCGGAACAACCCCAGCAATCACAGCAAGTAGCGATTCCCCGCAGCAAGTTGACTGTAGAGGGAGCATGTCCGTGGCTTGGTCAGTTGGAGATCAATTGGCCGGCGGTGACGACTATGAGAGAGACTTCCGAGAAGCAACCCGTCAATAAGGCGCCAGAGGTGAAAAGAGATCCCTTTGATCCTTGGGCAATTGCGTTACCTGTAACTGGTCAGCTTATGGCTGGATTCGGATGGCAGAGGCATCCTGAGTATGGAGATTGGCGTTACTTTGATGGTGTTGTTCTCTCTGCCCATCAGGAGCTCATTGCCGCTTCCGGTTCAGGCATGGTCCATGTACTTGAAGGTACCAAGATCAAGATCGACCATGGGGATGGATGGGAGACAATCTACGAAGATCTTGACGCCGTGTTGGTTTCAGATGGCCAAGTGGTTGTCCAAGGAGAGACCATCGGCAGAAAGACTGGTGCTGGTTCGGGTCTACTAACCTGGAAGGTGTTTTACCGTGGTCAGGCGCAAGATCCCACCAAGTATGTCCGGTTTGATGGGGCGGCTGTTGTATCGTCCTCGCATTAGAAGTGTAGATAGGTCAGCAGTTACCTCTCGGATTTCCGATTCATATTTGCCTTCTCCCTGCAATATACATTAATTAGCAAGTGGTGGAGGGGGCGGGGTAGATGCGAGACTACATCCGCAGAAGAGTGGTAGATATAGGTACCTACATTATTGAATCAAAAGCGACTGTCCGGCAGGCCGCCACCGTTTTTGGCGTCAGTAAAAGCACGGTACATAAGGATGTTACTGAGAGGCTTCCGAGTGTAAATCCTGAACTGGCCAAGCAGGTGGCCAAGATTCTTCAGTTAAACAAGGCCGAAAGACATTTACGTGGTGGCGAGGCGACTCGGCGTAAGTACAAGGATGCGGATATTGCTTAGGAAAAGCCGCCCTTCATCTCCCCGTTGTGCGGGGGGATGAAGGGTTGTGGCATTATGAGAAGATAGTCAGTATCGGAAGAAGACATTGGTCTAGTAGTAGCTACTGACATTCTCAGGTAGTGGGGTAATTAGCATAGAAAAAACAAGGGACGATGGATCTATTCTGTATTCGTCGTCCCGGATAATCTGTGCTCGGTAGCTTTCTTCCCGTGATGTGTTCTAACAGTCTCTTCAAGATGATAGACGGCGAGCTAGTGTTTCCGGCTCGCTTTGTCTTCTACAAAGATGAGCCAGGAATCCTGGAATTAGCAGGAAATGCTAGTTTAGTGTCGAAAAAGGTGATAGACAAGTTCATGTCCGTTGGTTCACAGGGAAGGGAGCCTCTTGTGTGTTCGCTACGCGTATTGGGATAGATTTAGGTACGGCTAATGTACTAGTTTACGTGGATAATAAGGGTGTTGTTGTCCAGGAACCAGCTGTAGTTGCTGTAAGCACGGAGAACGACGATGTTGTGGCTGTAGGTCACGAGGCCTTTAACCTAGATCAGGCAAGCTGATTTGCCAAGGCTGATAGTATTGCTAGTTTGCATGGCCTTTCAGGATCACAAAAAGTGAGTAGATTTCTTTAAGTTCGTATGGCGATAGTCTCTTCCTTG